>Ga0308162_1002503_pt1 | contig 11934 bp, 20 predicted proteins | sample PhySR2_FD_201370 | JGI IMG/M metagenome (GOLD analysis project Ga0308162, IMG submission 201370) | Phyllosphere microbial communities from UC Gill Tract Community Farm, Albany, California, United States - DLSLS.R2 | ecosystem: Host-associated > Plants > Phyllosphere > Unclassified | place: USA... | reverse complement strand
CAGCGCATCTCTGGCCTGGTGGCCACGACGTTGCGCAACCACCTCAAGGTACGCAAGCCGCTGCTCCTTGTTCGGCAGATCGCAAACATGGCGCGCCTCTCTCTCCAAATCGCGCTGTGCCGCCCGAACGGCCACTTCCAACGCATCCCTCGCACCAAGGCCACGGCGCTTGGCAACCAACTCCAAGTAGGCCGACTGCCGCGCAACATCGAAAAGGTTGCACACGAACCGGCCCTCACACTCCACGCGGTGCCGCTCGGTGTAGGTCGGCGCCGGATCAGCGCAACAGGACGGGCATCGGCACTGCATCAAACCGACTCCTCACGGTTGGACGAAGAGGTTGGACGGCGCAAAGCCTTACCAGCATTGACTTTGGCTAACCTCCTAACCCTCCCAACGATGAATTCTCGTGCAGGCGTACGCGCGCACTCGCGCTCGCACCCGCTCGCTCGCACACGTACGTGGAGAAATGCGGAATCAGGTTGGGAGGTTGGACGGACTACCCGCCAACCATTGCCGCACTTGGCTTTGCGGCCGTCCAACCTTGCCGTCCAACCTTTTCGGGTAGGTTGGACGTGGTTGGACGGCTCCCCGCCGAACGACCCGACCAACGCCCCATCGCTGGATGCAACGACAAAGCGGGCACGGCCACGCAGCATGCTGCGGCCATCCCAACGCTGATTACAGCGGCGAACCATCACGGCGCCCCCCATCATTTGCTTGCGCAGGCGCGCCGCGCTCCCCGGGCAGGGTGTAGTAGTAGAGCCGCTCGCCACTTGTCTGCCGGCGCTTCTCATACCCGAGCCGCGACATGATGGCGGCAACGCGCATAGCCTCCTGACGCGCAGCGCCAAGCCGGTCCGGCGCGATCGAGAGCGCCTTGGTGAGCAAGTCCTCGAGGAAGAACTGCGTGTGCATCATCTGCTCGGGCTGCTTCAGGTATCGGGCGATCAGCGAGTGCCAAGGGTCCGGCACTTCGCGGAAGTCCTGTTCCGGCTTGAAGATGCGCTCCTGCTCGTCGCGCGTGGGGTGCCAAATCTCGCCCGCCTGGTAACGATGCATCGCCTCGGCAAACAGCTGATCCCGCCACTCGCGCAGCTTGTTCAGGTCGACCATGCCTTCCACACGCACCGGCCAGAAACGACGGTTGCCGGTCGTGTCTTTGAAGTACTCGCTCTGGTTGGTCGTGCCCACGAACACCTGCTGGCGCGGCTGCACAACCTCCCGGCGCTGATATGGCTCGCGGTATCGGTCGGTGGCCGAGGACACGAAGCCTTTCACGCGCGTGGTGTCGGCCCGGTTGAACGAGTCCATCTCGCCGATCTCGTAGAACCACACGCCCTTGAGCGCCATGTAGGCGTCTTTGCTCTGCAAATCGAGCTGCGTGTCAGCAAACCAGTCGCCGCCGAGGATACGGATTGCGGTTGACTTGCCCCGCCCTTGGCCGCCCTCAAAGATGAGCATGCTGTCGAGCTTGCACCCAGGTTGCATGGCACGCGCCACGGCGCCGATCAGCGCCTTGCGGCCGGCGATGCGCAGATACTCCACGCCCACCACCACCGGCTTGGCCATCATGCATTCTTCCAGCCAGTAGTCGAGCCGCTCGACGCCATCCCACTTCAATGACGTCAGATACTCGCGCACCGGGTGGAAGCGGTGTTCACGCGCGATCATCGCAACGCCTGCAGCCACCGGGCCGTCGCCTTTGATCACGATGCTCATGTGCTGGGCGAGCCAGAGGCCGAACCGCTGATCATCGTACGCATCCCACTCGCCCGGCTCGGTACCACAAGGCGTTTCGCGAAGCTTGACCGCTCGGCCAGCAAACTCATCGAACGCGACGATGCCGGCCCACTCCGGGTGATGCTTCAGCGTGAGATAGACGTTCTGGTAGCAGTCCTCGAAGCCGCCGCGCGGCTTGAAAATCAGCTCGGCGCGCCAATCATCGTGCCCACCACGCGGCAACTGCCGGCTCGCGCCAGCGGCGCGAGGGATAGACGCGGCCGGCGCCGGCGCGCTCTGAACTTCACGGACGTTGCGCGCAAAGCCCCAAAGCCCAGTGGCGTCGATGCCCTCCTCCACGGCATCCGCCACATCCCAGCCGTCCGGCTTCTCACCGGGCTCGGGAATGATCGTGATGCGCACTTCCGCGCCCAGACCACGCAGGAGCGTGGCGATGCGCTCGGCAGCTGCTGTGCCGGGCTGTTTTGCGGCAGGCAGTAATGGCTTGGAATCAGGATCCGCGCCCGCGTCTTTCTCGGCACGGCTCAACGGCTCACGCTTGCTGTCGCAGTCCGGCCAGATGATGACCTTGCGGCCTGCCAGCGCGGACCAGTCCGCTTTGTCGACGGCCTTGCTGCCGCCCGACCACGTGCACACGTCGGCCCAGGTGGACAGGAAGCGGAAAGCCGCATCGGCGCACTTCTCGCCCTCTACGACGAGCACATACTTGTCGGCGCGCAGCTGCTGCGGCTCGGCCTGATCAAACTGCGGCCAGTACAGCGGGCGCGGTTCCTCCCACTGCATCCAGTGCCACTTTCGCTCTTGCGACTCTGCGTGCCGCGCGAACACCAGCGGCAACACTTCCTTCCCGCCATCGCTCGTTCGGAAGCGGCAGACATAGCCAAGCAGGTTGCCGTCGGCGTCGCGGTATGCCCATCGCGATTCGGGTTCGCCGCGGTGAAAATGGCTCTTCGGCGCGGACACGATGCCTTCCGGCACCGGGATGACCGGCACCCAGGCGCTTCTGCGCTTTGCCGGCTCCCGCGCGGGCTGTTGCGCGCTCGTGCTGCCCGGCGCCATGCCGAACTGCTCAGCCAGTTGCTTGGCAGCGTCTGCCTGTCGGGTGCCCTGCAGGTACGCGTACAGCGACACCAGGTCGCCGCCCTTGTCGCCGCTGGAAAAGTCGCACCACGTGCCCGATTCCAGGTTGATCTTGAACGAGCCACGCCGGCTGTCCGCGCGGTTTGGGTTCAGCGCACTCCACTCGCGCCCTTCTCGCCGGCCATCGGGCAGCCACGCCGATACCAGTGAATCCGCCTGGGCCAGCGCGGCCTGGGCGACTGATTTGAAATCGATCATCTGCAGAACAGCTCCAGATCACTGCGCACGGCGTCGATCGTCGCCTGCGCGTCATAGACGCCAACCATGTGGCTGCGCGCCCCGAGCCGGACGGCGCGGGCGCATTCGTTGACGTACATCTTGGTTGAGGTGCGGACCAGGACCGCGTCGCCATCGCGCACGAAGACCGCGAAAGGCTCGCGCGCGCGGTAGAGGCGGTCCTCGATGCGGGCCAGAACCGCTTTCAGGGTCCGCCGCGTGAGGGTCTGTCGGGTGGACCGCCGAATCACTGCTTGCGCGCGCGCCGTCATGCTCTCCGGCTCCCGCTCAACGCGCGGATACGCTCCTCGCGCTCATGATCGTCGCGACAGTCCACGTCGCAGAATGCGCGCTCGAGCGAAACGGGCTCGCTGCAATACCGGCATAAGCCGGTGGGGCCGACGCGCACGTGAGCAGCACGGCGAACCGCAGCGACCAGCGCGGCATGGAAGGTTTCCTCGTGATACCCGGCAATGTCAGCAGCGTCAGCCATGCCGCACTCCGCTATCGCGCACGGTGCGCTCGAGCAGCATCTCGCGAAAGTGCATGGCGGCAGCGACAAGCTGCTCGAATTCCAGCTCGAGCGCGTCCATCTCCGCGTGCGACAGATGGCTGTCCGCGAGCGCCTCTCCGAACTTCTTGCTGATGTCGCCGAGCTCGTTGAGCACCTCACCATAGGCACGGTTCAAATCGGCGTCGGTCTGCGGCTCGGACTTCACGCGCGCCACATCCAGCGCGACCATGCCATGCCGCCAGCAGAATGCGCGGATGGGCAGCTTGGCATTGGGCACCTTGGCCTCTTCCACCAGCTCAAGCAGAAGCGACACCTGCTCGAAGCTCATGTAGTGGGTGTCGACGCCCGGGCGCAGCTTGTTGCGCAACACTGGCGCCGTCATGCCCATACGCGGCGCCAAGGCCTCGATGCCGCCCGGATAGGCCCGGGCGACGCTGTACAGCACGTCGTGCTGGTTGATGTCGGAGTACTGGTGCCTCACGCTCTCTCCCGATCAAAAGCCGGTAAACCGGCTTCCCTCTGAACTACTTATTTATTGGGCCCGCACCTAGACTCCACCTAACTACACAAGGGGAGTCAGAGATGTTCGAGCCGAAGCCCAAATACTTGCGGCGGCTAACAAGCCACGAGATTGCCGTCACAACCAAACTGATGAAGCGCTTGCGAGTCACGCTGGTACTGTCGCGGCCTCCAGGGGCATTCACTTCCGCAGAACAACGCCCGCGTACACGCAACCTTCGCCTCCCTAAGAGGGCCGGGCTTTAGCAGCGCGTCACTTCTGCTCCCTGCTCATGTAGATCTCGTCGAGGGACGTAACCACGCCACGGCGCTTGGCGAACTCGATCAGGCGTATCGCTGAATCGGGCGACAGTCGGCAGCCGCCCCGCTCGCACTGCGAGATGGCTGACTGGCCCAGCCCGATGCCTGCCGCCAGTTGCGCCTGCGACAAGCGGAGACGCTTGCGAAGTTCAAGAAGTCCGTTCATGCACGAAATATTAGTCGGACTACTTGCATAAATCAACAGTTGGACTGTTTGCAGAAAATTAGTGCCGCTAATATCTTTCGCCCATGCCCGCCCAACCCCTTACACCCGAGCAAAAGGCCGATGCTGACCGCCTGCGCACGCGCTTTGCGGCGTGGCAGCAGCAGCAGAAAGATCGCAAACAGCCATCCTCGCAAGCGGAGGCAGCCGCTCGGCTCGAATTTGGTCAGAGCGCATTGAGCCAGTACCTGCAGGGCCGAATCCCCCTGAACGTCAAGGCCCTGGCTAAGTTTTGCGACCTCCTGGGATGCGCTCCCGCAGAGATCAGCCCCAACCTGGCTGCCGAAATGAAAGCGCTGGCTGGCCCGCTTCGGCTTCCGAGCCTGACCTCACCAGAGGCAATCGCCCAGCACGAGGAAGAGGTTCGTGCGTATGAAGAGCAGGAGGCGATGAACGAAGAAGTGCGCCAGTTCTTGGCAAGCAAAGGCATCCCAGCGCGGCCGGTCTCGACCTACAACTCTCTTGAAGAACTCCCCCCGGAGACCACCGTCTTGATCACCCACATCGATGTTGCCCTCTCCGCTGGCAATGGACGAGAGACTTGGCACATCGAGGAGAAGACTCCGCTGCCATTCCAAGCGGACTACATTCGAAGACTGCATGCCAACCCCAAGAACCTTGTAGCAGTCAAGGTTAGGGGCGACAGCATGGAGCCCCGTCTGTTCGACGACGACACCGTCGTTGTCGACAGAGCAGACCGCCGTATCCCTGCGAGCGGAGGTGTATTCGCGTTGGTCTATGCAGGTGAAATGCTCGTCAAGAATCTGTTCCGCCTGCCGGATGGCTCGCTGCGGGTGGCAAGCGACAATAAAGAAAAGCATGACCCCTTCATCGTGCCGCCGGACCAGCTCGAGCACATCGACATCGTTGGCCGCGTGAAATACCGCTCCGGCATGGGCAACTTCTAGACCCCGCCCGGCACCAACCGAACCCGCCTTGTGCGGGTTTTTTTGCGCCCCAAGAACACGTTTCCGCCTCCGCCCCCCGAATTATTAGTCTGACTCTTGATTATAAGAATCAGTCGGACTAATATTGATTCGCAGACACCACAACCATGCGAGAGACGGAGAACAGGATGCTTACCCACACAGGCCGAGGCCGCCTCAAAGGCCTACTGACTTACGTCGCTGCCGTGCTCGCTGTCCTCGGCGTTCACGCTATTGCGCTCCACATGGACAGTGCGGGCCCGCAAGAGTCCACGCAGCCCCGCGCGGACAAAACGGTCTGAGGCCGCTATGCGATCGCCCACGACCCGCCTTGCTGAGGGCTATTTCAGCCGCCACCCCGGCGCCGCCATCATCCTGATCGTATTCCTGTTCGGCCTGGCGGGCGCTGTGGCGCCTGCCGCTGCAACGCTTCTCGCGTGAGGTCAGCCATGGCGAAAAAATTCCTGACCTACGAAGAAACCTGCGCGCTGCCCTTGCTGCAGCAGGCCCTCCAGCACGAAGAGGAACGCCACCGCGCCCGCATGGCAGACATCCAGGCGATGGCAAAGACGCTCGCGGCCTTGGAATTGGTGCGCGGGGAGGTCGAGCGCAACGGCTACCGCCTATTTGGCGAACGCATTTCTCGTGATTTCGCGAGCTCGACGCTCCGATATTCCACCTTCTTGAGCAGCGACGATGTTCGACTGGCGACAGCCCTGCTGCGCTCCGGCTGGAAGGTGGTCGATCGCGACGAAGGCCAATACCCAAGCCCGACCCTCAAGAAGGGGCGCGTGAAATTCAAGATCTCGTGCACCGGGAGGGACACGCTCACAAAGGCGGAGCAGTTGGCTGCTGGCAATGCGGAGGTCGCATGATGCCCGCGCGAACGCTACTGCGCGCTCGGGTCCGCGGATTGGTATTCGATGCCGAGGTGCGGCGTGACAGCGTCGTAGACCTTCGAGTCTGCGCAGAGGAAAAGCACAGCGGCCTGATCGGGCGCATCCGTCAGCACCTTGCGAACGCGCTGTTTCGCTGTGCCGACGCTCTGTACCCCGGCCAAGACAATCGCACCTTCCGGGTAGTTGAGCTGGTGATGGGCAGCCAGTCGGCCAATGATCTTGTTGCCGATCGGGGAGCACTTCACGTCGTCAAGGGTTGGACCGTCAATCCTGCCAACCGTGACCCCGAGCACGAGGTTTTTCTCGCCTACGAGGGCATCAAAAACGAAAAGCTGGGTCCGCCGACCGATTTCCTCGTCGTGAGCGGCGGGAAGGAAGGTGCTGACGATGCGCATGTCGCCTCGCTGAATGGGGTGGGAACAGTTCAAGTTGAACGCTCCCGAGCATATCAAAGCACCGGCGCGTCGCTCACCGACGCGACTGCACCCGACATCGCCTCCCAGCCATGACCGCGCCCGCGCTCTCTGATGCCGACGTGCTGCGCGAATGGCGCCGCTTGCGCATGACCTGCACGTCGCAGGTCGCGCTGGGCTCCGCAACCATCCGCCGCACGCTGGAAATCACTGCCCACGCCCACGCGCAACGGCAAGCCGAGCGCGCCGCCCACCAGCAGCCCGACATCAAGCGGCTGCAGGCCAACGACATCGACTAGCGCCACGCCGCCCGGCGCATCCGAGGGCGGCATCCGATCAGGAGGACACGTGTCCGCCAGACCCATCACCGACACCCTGCGCCACATCGGCGGCGGTGTCTTCATCGATACCGCGAGCGACAAGATGGCCGAGCTCGTCAACGCGGTGGACGCCTCCGGCAAGGCCGGCAAGTTGACGCTCGAAGTGACCGTCAAGAAGGCCACGCGCGGCGGCGCCATGCACATCACCGGCAAGGTCACGCTCAAGAAGCCGGCCGAGGACGCGATGGAGGCAATGCTCTTCGCGACCCCGGAGGGCAACTTGGTCGCCGATGACCCGCGCCAACAGAAGCTCGACCTCAAGAGCGTCACGCCCGCCGCGGACACCGCAGCCGGCGCCCTGAAAACCGCCTGACGCCCAGGCACACCGGACCACCACCATGGAACAAATCGAGAACCTGGCCGAGACCCTGGCCAAGGAAATGAAGCAGCCGATCGAGGTGCTCACCGGGCTGCAAGGCGCAACGCGCCATGTTGCCCTGCCACCCGATTGGAAGCTGGTCGAGCACGACAACGAGAGCAGCCTGCCCGCCCCGCTGCGCAAGCGCGCCAAGGTCAAGCTGCAGGACGCCGAAAGCTTCATCGACTACGTGAAGCGCCACGGCTCTCTGACCGACAGCACTGTGTGGGGCACGGCCAACTATCAAGAGGGCCGCGTCTCGTTCGTCGCCATCGTCAACGACCACGGCGAAGACCAGACAAAGGCGCAATGGCGCGACCACACCGCGCGCTTCAGCCCCGAGTTCAGCGAAGAGTGGCGCCGCTGGTTCGGCCAGAACCGCAAGCCCATGAGCCAGGCCGAGTTTGCTGGGTTCATCGAGGAGAACCTCAAGGATGTGGCCAGCCCGGACGGTGCAGGCCTGCCGACCGGTGCGCAGATGCTGGAAATGGCGCTTTCGTTCGAGGCCAACCAGGACATGCGCTTCAAGAGCGCGATCCGCTTGGGCAACGGCGGCGTGCAGATGTCGTTCGTGCAGGACGACGATGACCAGACGCTCGCAAAGATGCAGCTGTTCGAGCGCTTCGCCGTGGGCATCCCCGTCTTCTGGAACGGCGACGCATACCGCATCGACGCCCGCCTGCGCTACCGCGCGCGCGACGGCAAGGTGAGCTTCTGGTACGAGCTGATCCGCCAGGACAAGACGCTCGAGGCAGCCACCACCACGCTCATCAAGACGATCCGCGAGAAGACCGGCACGCCGTTCTTCTTTGGCGATCCGTTCGCGTCGTAACCACCGGCCCGCGCGCCGCGTGGTGCGCGGGCATCCATCACAGAGGAACGCCCATGTTGATCGGACTGACCGGACCAGCGCAAAGCGGCAAAGACACGGCAGCGCAGCACCTGCGTGCGCGCCATGGCTTCCGCCAAATCGCCTTTGCAGATCCGCTGCGCGCCATGCTGATGGCCGCTTTCGCCCTGACCCGCGCCGACTTCGAACCCGGCCGCAAAGAGGAAGTCTTGCCGGAGGTCGGTAAATCGCCCCGCCAGCTGATGCAATCGCTTGGCACCGAGTGGGGCCGGCAACTGGTGCACCCCGACGTGTGGGTGCGCCTGGCAGAAGACACCATCCTGGCCGAGTGCGTCACCAACGGCCGCAGCGTTGTCGTGTCGGACGTGCGCATGGAAAACGAGGCCGACATGATCCGCAAGCACGGCGGCATCGTGATCCACCTACATCGGGCTGCCGCGCGGCGCGTGAATCCGCACAGCAGCGAGCGAGGCATCGCGGTGCACGGCGGTGACATTGAGGTCTTCAACAACGGTCGGCCTGAGGCAATGTTCGAGCAGCTCGACGCCATTGTGCTGGCCGCACTCGAATCAGCAGAGGCACAAGCATGAGCCACCGCCGCAACAAGCGCAGCCGGCCCGCGCGGGAGACAGGGGCCCTGCCCATCCTCTTTCGGTTCAGCCAGCGCAACGAGACGCAGCTGCAGCTCGTGCCGCACGTCGAGCTGGAGAAGATGCGCGACGGCTCGGCCACCGAGGAGAGCTGGCACACGCTCGCATTCCGCATCAACGTGGGGCAGATGCTGGCGCAACGGCAGTTCTCTGAACAGCCCGAGGTGCTCGACGCGATGGCGCGCGGCGTTGCGGCCATCGCCGAGGTCGGCAAGCGCTTCAAGCGCTCCGGCCGCTTCGGCTGCACCGGCGACGAGTTCCGCGCCATCGGCGCTGCTATCACCCTGACCGACGACATGCAGGAGGCGACCACCCGCCGCCAGCAACTGCAGGCAACCCAGCTCGTGTACCGCCTCGCCACCCAACGTGGTGCTGGCGCGACCGGCGAGCTTATCGCGACACGCTGACCATGAGTGCCCACGGCTTCGCCTTCGCCTCAATCGTCGCGCTGCTGGCGCTCTGCGCCTTTGCAGCCTGGCAGCAACGGGCATGGCGTATCGCTCATGAGCGATATGTCGCAAGTATCGCCAACGAACGATACGCGAGCACGGATGACCGCGCTGTCGGCGATGTGGCGTTTCCTGGCAGGAGAATGGTGTGAGCACCAAAACGCAAAAGACATTCGACCGTATTACCGCGCTCGCCAACGAGCGGTGGGCGAAGAGCCCGCGTGTTCAGAAGTATGAAGAGCGCCGCTTGGCACGCTGGTCGAATCGGGACAAGCTCGCCGACCGCGCCTACTGGGTCCGCATCATGCGCGAGGAGGGGGATCTGGAGCCCGTTAGCGCTGCCTTCTATCCCACGCATGGCGGTCATGGCGGTGATCTGATGGATCTGTGCCTGCTCAGCCGCGATTCGATCGCGCGCCGTGAGTATCGGCGCCAGCACGCCGTGCAGCTTGACCTGTTTGGAGGGCTCGTGTGAACCCCATCCAAATCGGTAATGCGACCGTCTACTGTGGTGACAGCTACGACTTGCTGCCAACGGTACCACGATCTCACGCCTGTATCACCGATCCGCCCTACGGCATCAACATTGCCAAGATGACGGGCACCAGTCGTAACCGCTGGAACACAACGCGCCGAACTGTCCAGTACGAGATGAAGGTGATCGGCGACGATCAGCCTTTCGATCCTGCGCCGTTTCTTGATTTCGAGCACGTCGTTCTGTTTGGCGGCAACCACTTCGGAAGCCGCCTGCCAGATGCCTCGTGTTGGCTGGTGTGGGACAAACGGGACGGTGGCACAAGTGACCACCAGGCGGACTGCGAGATGGCGTGGACAAACTTGCGCGGCCCCGCTCGCCTTTTCTCGCACAAGTGGCGCGGGATGATCCGGGCCGGCGAGGAGAACCTGTCGCGCGGCGGCGCCAGAGTGCACCCGACTCAGAAGCCGGTTGCGCTAATGCTCTGGGCGGTGGCGCAGTGCAAGCTGGCCCCAGGTGCCGTGATTTTCGACCCATTCATGGGAAGCGGCACCACGGGCGTTGCCGCCGTTCGCGCTGGCCATCCGTTCGTCGGGGTTGAGATCGATCCCCAGCACTTTGATCGCGCATGCGCACGCCTTGAAGCTGAACAGCGACAACAGAGGATGTTCGCATGACCGTCTACGTCGACGATATGCACCTAACCGACATGGGCCGCTACGGCCGCATGCGCATGTGCCACATGATCGCCGACACCACCGACGAGTTGGTGGGCATGGCGCGCTGCATCGGCGTCGATCCGAAGTGGATCCAGAAGGCCGGCACCGAGCGAGAGCACTTCGACATTGCCACCGGCAAGCGTGCGCTCGCCGTCGCGGCCGGCGCGATCGAGATCACCATGCGGCACGCGGCGGCCATGACGGCGCACCGGCGCAAGTTCGGCAAGCTCGGACAGCCTGACATCGCGCTGGCGTGGCTGCTGGGGCGATCAACTCTTGAACAACCCGGCAATGGACACCAACAACGCTACGACCGATATGGCGAGCGCAATGCCTGAAATCCAGACCGCGCGTTCCGCCGATGTTGCTTGCGACTCTGCAGCTACGGCAGCGCGTTCGGTAACCTGGGCTGCACGCTCTGCTTGGGCATCCCTGCCCTTTGCGTCTTGGTCAGACAGCCAGCTTTCGATTACTGCCTTGCGGCCGTATCCGAATCGACCTTCCGCAAGGGCCTTGCGCACGGCCTCAATGCCCCCGTTCTTGAGCGCCCACATCTCAACTTCTTCGTATCTGTTCATGATCACCTCACGATCGGATGGCTCTCAGCGCCTGCGAACTCTCACGATTCCCTTAAAGGGCATCTATTTTTACCAGATCAAGGCCGGCACCAAACCAGATGAATACCGTCTGGCGACTCCGTATTGGCGCAAGCGCCTGCAAGGCCGGACCTACGACCAGATTGTCCTCACGCTCGGCTATCCGAAGCATGGAGACACTGAGCGCCGACTAGTACGGACATGGCGCGGCTTTCGGGTCAAGGTCATCACGCACGAACACTTCGGGCCAGAGCCGGTCGTGGTTTTTGCCATCGACGTTACAGGAACACCGTTGTGACCGAAGCAGCAGCACGAATCATCGAATCAACGAAACGAGACCGGTGCCTAAAATGAGAGCGATCCGTATCAAAGAGGTAATCCAGAAGGTCAGCCTCAGCCAATCGACCATCTACGCCATGATCGCCAAAGATCAGTTCCCGAAATCCTTCGAACTGACGCCAGGCCGTGTAGCCTGGGTCGAAGAAGACATTGACCGATGGCTGGCCGAGAAAGCCGGGCGCCCCTTGGGAATCACACGCCCCAGAGAAACAGGGGTCGAAGTGG
>Ga0308162_1002501_pt1 | contig 11941 bp, 12 predicted proteins | sample PhySR2_FD_201370 | JGI IMG/M metagenome (GOLD analysis project Ga0308162, IMG submission 201370) | Phyllosphere microbial communities from UC Gill Tract Community Farm, Albany, California, United States - DLSLS.R2 | ecosystem: Host-associated > Plants > Phyllosphere > Unclassified | place: USA... | reverse complement strand
CGCTGCGAACGAAGAATAAAAACATCACGAGGTTTGTATGGAACAACAGCAAGGCGAAGCGCTGAAACGTGGTCTTAAGAACCGCCATATTCAGCTCATCGCGCTGGGTGGTGCAGTGGGAACCGGGCTGTTTCTGGGCAGCGCATCGGTCATTGAATCCGCCGGACCGGCCGTTATTCTGGGCTATGCGATTGCCGGTTTTATTGCCTTTTTAATCATGCGTCAGCTGGGTGAAATGGTGGTGGAAGAGCCGGTCGCCGGCAGCTTCAGCCACTTCGCGTATAAATACTGGGGCAACTTTGCCGGGTTCGCCTCAGGCTGGAACTACTGGGTCCTTTACGTACTGGTTGCCATGGCAGAACTTACTGCCGTTGGTAAATATATCCAGTTCTGGTGGCCAGACTTTCCTACCTGGGCCTCAGCCGCCATCTTCTTCGTGATGATCAACGCCATCAACCTGACCAACGTGAAAGTGTTCGGTGAGATGGAGTTCTGGTTCGCCATCATTAAAGTGGTTGCGGTCATCGGCATGATTCTGTTCGGTGGCTGGCTGCTGTTCGGCGGTCACGCGGGTCCGCAGGCGACCGTGCGCAACCTGTGGGAACAGGGCGGCTTTTTCCCGCATGGCATCGGCGGTCTCGTCGCGGTCATGGCAATTATCATGTTCTCGTTCGGCGGACTGGAGCTGGTAGGTATCACCGCAGCAGAGGCTGATAACCCGGAAGTGAGCATTCCAAAAGCAACTAACCAGGTGCTGTGGCGTATCCTGATTTTCTACATTGGTTCGTTGGCAGTGCTGCTGTCTCTGATGCCGTGGAGTCGTGTCACGTCAGAAGTCAGCCCGTTTGTCTTTATCTTCCACGAGCTGGGCGATGCCATGGTGGCGAATGCGCTGAACGTGGTGATCCTGACGGCGGCCCTGTCGGTCTATAACAGCTGCGTTTACTGCAACAGCCGTATGCTGTTTGGTCTGGCACAGCAGGGCAATGCGCCGAAAGCGCTGCTGAAAGTCGATCGTCGCGGTGTGCCGGTGTTAACGATTCTGGTCTCGGCTGTTGCCACTGCACTGTGCGTGCTGATCAACTACCTGATGCCGGGCGAAGCGTTTGGCCTGCTGATGTCGCTGGTCGTCTCCGCGCTGGTAATCAACTGGGCAATGATCAGCCTGGCGCACCTCAAGTTCCGTCGTAAGAAAGATCAGCAGGGCGTCACCACCCGCTTCAAAGCGCTGCTCTATCCGGCGGGTAACTGGATTTGCCTGGTCTTCCTGGCGGCGATTCTGGTGCTGATGGTGACCACGCCGGGCATGGCGATCTCTGTCTGGCTTATCCCGGTCTGGCTGGTCATTCTGGGTATTGGTTACTTTATTAAGAACCAGACGCAGAAAGCCTGATCTTTTTGCTCATCCGGTGCGCGCTGTCAGGCGCACCGGCCACTTTAGCTCTATTACTATTTTTATTACTGGCTTGAGATGGTAATTTTTTCCTGCTTCTAACCTGATTAAGGAAAAAATTATTATGCGGGAACTCGCACCATCAGAAATTTTGGCCGTAAGTGGCTGTGGCATGATTCAGGATATTACTACCACCGTGGGTAAGCAGGCCGGTTCATTAATCGGTAACATACTCGGCTCCCTGATCCCGGTGCCATTTATTTCCGGTTTAGTAGGTTCTGTTGCCAGCACTCTCTTTGGCAATATTGGTGGCTGGCTCGGCAGCTTCGTTGGCGGACTGGTTGAAGGCCAGAACAAAAGCGCTGCGTAAACACCCTTTCGTTAAAAATACCCTCTATAAACTAATGTGAACTGGCTCGCTGGTGCGTACCAGTTCACATTTTTTTGCGCCCGCCTGTTTTGTCCATCTTTGTAACCAATTGCTGCTGCGTCACAGACGGCTTCGCCCCTAATAATCACTGGCTTCACGGTTTGCAGGAGAAGCAAAATGAAGCCCGCAGCACTCTCATTTAAAGAAAAGCTGGGTTATGGCATGGGCGATGCCGGATGCAACATGATTGGCGGTGCCATCATGCTGTTCCTGAACTACTTCTATACCGATGTTTTCGGACTGGCCCCGGCGCTGGTGGGAACGCTGTTACTCTCGGTCAGAGTACTGGATGCGGTCACCGATCCGATTATGGGTGCCATCGCCGATCGCACCCAGAGTCGCTGGGGCCGTTTTCGTCCCTGGCTGCTGTGGGTTTCCGTGCCCTATGTGGTCTTCAGCGTACTGATGTTCACCACGCCAGACTGGACTTACCACAACAAGGTGATCTGGGCCTTCGTCACCTATTTCCTGATGTCGCTAACTTACACAGCGATTAACATTCCTTACTGTTCTCTGGGCGGCGTGATTACCAACGACCCCGGTGAGCGTGTCTCCTGTCAGTCTTATCGCTTTGTCATGGTCGGCATCGCCACGCTGATACTCTCTCTGTCCCTGCTGCCGATGGCAGAGTGGTTCGGTGGCGAAGACAAAGCGCGCGGCTACCAGATGGCGATGGCGGTACTGGCAACCATTGGCCTGGCAATGTTTCTGTTCTGCTTTGCCACGGTACGTGAACGTATCCGCCCGGCCGTGCCGAGTAATGATGATCTGAAGAAAGATCTGCGTGATGTCTGGAAAAATGACCAATGGGTGCGCATTCTGCTGCTCACCTTCTGTAACGTCTGCCCTGGCTTCATCCGCATGGCGGCCACCATGTATTACGTGACCTGGGTCATGGGCCAGTCAACGCACTTTGCCACGCTGTTTATCAGCCTGGGAGTCATTGGCATGATGGTCGGCAGCACGCTGGCAAAACTGCTCACCGATCGCTGGTGCAAACTCAAAGTCTTCTTCTGGACCAATATCGCACTGGCCCTTTTTTCCAGCGCCTTCTACTGGATCGATCCCCACGCTACCGTGATGGTGGTGGTCGCCTATTTTGTGCTGAACATTCTGCATCAAATCCCCTCTCCGCTGCACTGGTCACTGATGGCCGATGTGGATGACTACGGCGAATGGAAAACCGGCAAACGCATTACCGGTATCAGCTTTTCCGGCAACCTCTTTTTCCTTAAGGTAGGGCTGGCAGTGGCCGGTGCGATGGTCGGCTTTCTGCTGTCGATCTATGGCTACAATGCGGGCGCTAAGCAGCAGTCACCTGAGGCGATTAACGGCATCATGCTGCTCTTCACCATTATTCCTGGCGTCGGCTATCTGATTACCGCAGGTGTGGTACGACTGATGAAGGTCGACCGCAAAATGATGATTACCATCCAGCAGGATCTCGCGCTGCGCCGCGAAAACTTCCATGAGTTACACACTGTTCGCCTGCGCGACGGTGTTGTCACGCCAACCGGAGATGTTAAATGACCGCAATCTTGCCGAATCCTTTTATCGAGCAGCGTGCCGACCCCTTTATTTTGCGTCATGAACAGTACTATTACTTTGTGGCATCGGTGCCAGAGTATGACCGGCTGGAGATCCGTCGCGCCACGACGCTGGCCGGCCTGCGCAGCGCCGAGCCGGTGGTCGTCTGGCGCAAGCCCGAGAGCGGCCCCTTTAGCGAGTTAATCTGGGCACCTGAGCTGCACTACATTAACGGACAGTGGGTCATCTATTTCGCAGCAGCACCCACACGCGAAATCAAAGAGGGACTGTTTCAGCACCGGATGTATGCGCTGGTGTGTGAGGCGGCAGATCCGTTGCAGGGCGAATGGCAGCCCTGCCGCAGGGTCTTCACCCACCTGGACAGCTTCTCACTGGATGCAACCCACTTCGTGCATCAGGGCAAAAACTGGTATCTCTGGGCGCAGAAAGATCCCCTGATTCCCGGCAACTCTAACCTCTACCTGGATGAGCTGCTGAATCCCTGGACGCTAAAAGGTACGCCCGTAATGCTAAGCCGGCCGGAATATGAGTGGGAGTGTGCAGGGTTCAGCGTTAATGAAGGACCGGCGGTTATCCGTCACGGCGATCGGCTATTTGTGACCTATTCCGCCAGCGCCACCGATGAAAATTACTGTCTGGGGATACTGTCGATTGCCGCGAATGCCAACCCGCTTGATGTCGCAGCCTGGCAGAAATCAGCGCGTCCGGTATTTGTGACCAGCTGGGACAACCACCAGTACGGGCCGGGCCACAACAGTTTTACCCAGGATGAGGCAGGACGCGACGTACTGGTGTACCACGCGCGTAACTACACTGAAATTGAAGGCGATCCGTTATGGGATCCGAACCGCCATACCCGACTGAAATATTTCAGCTGGCGGGAAGATGGCACGCCTGATTTCGGCGTGCCACCTGCTGATTACACCAGCGTGCCGTAAATCGTCAGCAACGCGACGGCAACAACCAGCACCAGCGAAGTCCGTTTCGCTAACGCTACGGCCACCCGTGGCGTTTCAACTTTATCGGTGTGCGGATCGCGCGACAGTGAGAACTGCGCCAGCGTCGTCAGCACGTGATACTGAGAACGGTGACGATCGGTCAGCGAGGCAAACCAGGCGGGCAGCGCTTTTTCGCCATGGCCCAGCAGCGCGTAAGCGACACCCGCCAGCCGCACCGGGATCCAGTCGAGCAAATGCAGAATCGCATCCACGCCTGATTGCGCTCGCGCCATTGGTGTGCCGAATTTTGCCAGCCAGCCTTGCCAGGCGCGCAGAAACGCGTAACCCACCAGCAGCACCGGCCCCCACGGGCCACCCACCACCAGCCAGAACATCGGGGCGAGATAGAAACGGAAGTTTATCCAGATCAGCGCATTCTGCAGCTCGCGCAGAAACTCACGTTCGCTGCACTCCACCGGCACACCATGGATCAGCGTCAGCTCAGCCGCCATCGCTTGATGTGCCGCGTCGTCGTCATGGCTGGCCGCCTTCAGATAGTTATGGTAGTGCTGACGCACTGAGCCGGCACCGATACAGAGCAGTCCGGCAACAATCCAGAACAGCAACTGCAGCACGCCAAACAGCAATCCTTTCAGACTCCAGACCACCAGTGCGGTCAGCGCCATTGCCAGTAGGGTCATCAGCAAAGTACGCATCATGGAGTAATGGCGACGATGGCGAAAAATCGGCTCCAGCCGGTGTTCGAGCTGCCAGTGCTCGCCCAGTTTAAACAGGCGCTCCCAGCCTAAAACCAACAATAAGGTAAACAACGTCATACTGACTCCGCAAAAATCAGGATTTTTGCTGCGTTAACAGCTGTTTGTAGTAGTCCCAGTCAAAAGCAGGCCCGGGATCGGTTTTGCGTACCGGCGCGATATCGCTGTGCCCCGTGATACGTGCAGGCGTTACCGGATAGTGTTGCAGCAGTAACTGCGTGACCTGCTGCAAGGCCCGATATTGCGCCTCGCTATACGGCTCGCTGTCAGTTCCTTCCAGCTCAATACCGATGGAGAAGTCGTTGCAGTTCTCACGTCCTTCGAACTGCGAAATGCCTGCATGCCAGGCGCGTTTGTCAAAAGGGACATACTGCACGATCTCCCCGTCACGACGAATCAGGCAGTGTGCTGCCACTTTCAGCGCGGCGATATCCGCAAAATAGGGATGGGCATCAGGCGGTAATGTGCCGGTAAACAGTCTGTCGATCCAGGGTCCGCCAAATTCACCGGGTGGCAGGCTGATATTGTGGATCACCAGCAGTGAAGGCACCTCATTGTCAGGGCGTTCATTGCAGTGTGTTGACGGCACGTGACGCACACCGGTCAGCCAGCCCTGTTTGATTTTCATACCGCTTTTCCTTATATCACCAGGCTGAGAATAGCATGAATAATAAAGGATTCTTGCCTCTTAGTGTGTCGGTCCGGTGACATTAAATAGCCCATTGTTAAGGATACTAAACAAAATAGCATCCGTTGCTGGAACCTGATGCCGGTTCAGGCTATTGTGACCGCCTCTGTCCTTTCTGTTTCTGGAGTAAAATGCCTATGTCATCCCGTGGTTATGATCCCGACAATCGCCGTCACGCACTGATTAAACGTAGTGAAAGTGACATTCCGGATGCGGTTGCGCTGGCGTTAAAAGAGGATCTCGGTGGTGAAATCGACGCTGAACGCGACATTACTGCGCAGCTGTTACCTGCTGAAACCCAGGCCCATGCGCAGGTCATCACCCGTGAAGCCGGTGTTTTCTGTGGTAAACGCTGGGTTGAAGAGGTCTTCATTCAGCTCGGCTCGCACGCGACCCTGATCTGGCATGTTGAAGATGGTGATCAGATCGAGGCTGACCAGTTGCTGTTTGAAATCGAGGGGCCTGCCCGGCTGCTGCTGACCGCCGAGCGAACGGCGCTTAATTTTGTGCAGACGCTCTCAGGCGTTGCCACCGAAGTCAGCCGCTATGTCGCGCTGCTGGCGGGAAGCCAGACGCAACTGCTGGACACGCGTAAAACCCTGCCCGGACTGCGGACTGCGCTGAAATATGCGGTACTGTGCGGCGGAGGCAGCAATCATCGCCTGGGTCTCTCTGACGCTTATCTCATCAAAGAGAACCATATTATTGCCAGCGGCTCGATTCAGCAGGCAGTGGAAAGAGCGCAATGGCTGCAGCCCGATGTGCCGGTTGAAGTTGAGGTGGAATCGCTGGAGGAGTTATGTCAGGCGCTGGAAGCGGAAGCCGATATCGTGATGCTGGATAACTTCAGCCTGGAAGCGATGCGTGAAGCCGTCGAACTCAACCAGGGGCGGACGCTGCTGGAGGTCTCCGGCAACGTCACCGAAACCACCCTGCCACAGATCGCCCTGACCGGCGTGGACTACGTCTCGGTCGGTGCGCTGACCAAGCATGTGCGGGCGCTGGATCTCTCGATGCGCTTTAAACAAAAATAGCCTGCCTCGCCGTCACTCAATACAGCGATTTTGCGATCCCGCTTCCGGCGCAGTTTCGACTGCGCTGTAAGTCTGAAATCTCTTCACATCATGCTTTCCAGTTCGCCGATCTCTGACTGTCTTTCACCGTCCCCGATTTTTACCCTGTCGCCTTCTTAATACGGAGACGATGTGATGAATTATCAACGTGGATTTACGCTGGTTGAACTGATGATTGTGGTGGGTATTGTGGCAATCTTAAGTGCCATCGGCCTGCCCGCTTATCAAAATTATCTGCAGCGTGCTGCCCTTACCGACATGCTGCAAACCATGGTGCCCTTTAAGACCGCCGTAGAGCTTTGCGCCATGGAGCGCGGCGGCCCGACGCAGTGCCAGGCCGGAGAAGCGGGTATTCCTGCCGCCAGAGGATCGCGCTATGTCTCGGCACTGAGCGTAACCAACGGGGTGATTACGCTGACTGGCCAGGAGAGTCTGAATGGCCTGAGTGTTGAAATGTTGCCAATCTGGGACAGCATAGAGGGCGGCATCAGCTGGCAACGCAGCTGCACCAGCAATAACACCAGCCTGCGGGACAATTGCCGGGAACAATTCCGCTTTGCGGATAAAGGAGCCAGCGATGAGCAAGCCTGATGAGACGATTATGGCATTATGCCAGCGCTATCGCGCTCTGGTTCTGCACCATGATGCCAGTCTGCTGCGCGTTGCCGTTGCGGAGAGCGTGCCGCCCGGACTGGCTGAAGCGCTCAATTTTGCCAGCCAGTGTCAGATTGAGATCGAATGCTGGCCGCAGGCCCGGCTTGACCAGCTCCAGCACGCTGATAAAGGGCTGGTGGCGCGCGAAGAGACACCCACCGAGTCAGCAATAGAAGCGACACAGCTCATCCTGCGTCAGGCACTGGAGCGACGGGCCTCCGATGTGCATATCGAACCCTGCCGCGAGGGTCTGCGTGTGCGACTGCGTATTGATGGCGTACTGCATCCGCTCTCTTCACTGCCTTTCACTCAGCCTGCGGCGTTGCTGGCACGACTGAAGATCCTTGGCGGGCTGGATATCGCCGAACGCCGGTTACCGCAGGATGGTCAGTTCAGCATGGAGATTGCCGGTAAACCCGCCTCTTTTCGCCTGGCGACCTTACCCATCTATGGTGGCGAGAAAGCGGTGGTCCGGCTGCTGCAGAGTGAAAGCGCGGCGCTGTCTCTGGATAAGCTCGGCTTACCGGCTGCCCAGTTGCGTCGGTTCTGTGCCGCACTGGCCCAGCCGCAGGGACTGATCCTGGTCACCGGCCCCACCGGCAGCGGCAAGACGTTTACGCTTTATAGCGGACTCAGTGCCCTGAATAAACCAGAAAAAAATCTGTGCAGCGTTGAAGATCCGATTGAGATTCCGCTGCCCGGCATTAACCAGACACAGATCCACACTAAAAACGGTCTTGATTTTAACCGTGTGCTGCGGGCGCTGCTGAGACAGGATCCGGATGTGATCATGGTGGGCGAGATCCGCGATGCCGAAACAGCGGAGATTGCGGTGAAAGCGGCGCAGACCGGGCATCTGGTACTGTCAACGCTGCACACCAACTCCACCGCCGAGACGCTGACCCGGCTGCGACAGATGGGGATTCCCGGTTATCTGCTGGGGTCGGCGCTGAAACTGATTGTTGCGCAGCGTCTGGTGCGGCGCCTCTGCCCCCATTGCCGTCAACCCGCTGAGGCGGTGGCGCACTATCCTGCGGAACTCTGGCCCGGCACCCTGCAAACCTGGCGGGCGTCCGGCTGCGACCACTGCTTTTCCGGTTATTTTGGTCGGCTGGCGCTGTTTGAACTTCTGCCGATCAATGCCAGGCTGCAGAATGCGATTGCAGCCGAGATGCCGCTGGAGAATCTCCTCAATCTGGCGAAACAACAAGGATTGCGCACTTTACTGGTTTCCGGCCTGGAAGCGGTAAGCCGGGGCGATACCTCGCTGGAAGAGATGCAACGGGTGATTGGGCTGGACGATGGCTAACGCAGCTTTATTCAGCTGGCAGGCGGTCGACAGCCAGGGCCAGTTACTCAGTGGTCAGCTACTGGCTGTCGACACTGACAACCTGCTACTCATCCTGGAGCAGCGCGATCTTCTGCCGGTGAGCTGGAAGCGGGAAAAAATCTGGCGTCAGAGGGACTGGACGTGGCAGCACAAAACCGATCTGATTCGTCAGCTGGCTACCCTGCTCAAAGCGGGCCTGCCACTGGCAGAAAGTCTGGCTTTACTGGCTGAGGGGCATCCTCATGCAGGCTGGCGGGCTCTGATGCTCGCCCTTCATCATCGGGTACTCAGCGGTGCCCCTTTTTCACAGGCTTTGCGTGAATGGCCGCAGATTTTTCCGCCGCTCTACCCGGCGCTGATGGAAGTGGGCGAACTGACGGGGCAGCTGGATGTTTGCTGCAGTGAGTTGGCTCAGCAGCAGATCCGCCAGCAGCAGTTATGGCATCAGGTGGCAAAGGCGTTACGCTATCCGCTCTTCATTCTGCTGGTGGCAATCGCTGTCACCTGCGGCATGTTGCTGTTCGTGCTGCCAGAGTTCGTTGCGGTGTATGACTCTTTTGACGCGCCTCTGCCCGCTTTTACAGCCACGGTCATGCAGTTATCTGCCGCACTTCAGGAGTGGGGAGCGGTGTTAGCCATCGGCGTATCGCTGATGCTGGTGGCCTGGCATCAGTTACGACGACGCTCTGTGGGCTGGCAACGCCGTGAGCAGGCGATTTTCCTGCGCATCCCGCTGCTTTCCGGGTTATGGCGTGGCACGCAGCTGACGCAGATCTACACCATTCTGAATCTGACACAGCGAGCCGGGTTAACGCTGTTACAGGGACTGGCTGCTGTTGAAGTCACGCTCTCCTCATTACTCTGGCGGGAAGCGATGGCCGGACTGCAGCAGCATATTGCCCAGGGGAGTCCTCTGCATCAGGCGCTGATGCAGCATCCGCTGTTCACGCCCTTATGTGGTCAGTTGGTTCGGGTTGGGGAAGAGGCGGGCGCACTGGATTTGATGCTGGCCCGGCTGGCGGAATGGCATGAGGCAGAAACACGAGAGCGCGCTGACACACTGGCGGCGTCGCTGGAACCGATAATGATGGTGGTGATTGGCGGCATTGTCGGCACGCTGGTGATTGCAATGTATCTGCCGGTGTTCGGGCTGGGGGATGTAATGCATTAAGGGGCGCGGGCTGCGCCCCGGATGCCTATCGGTTGAAGACCCGGTTCTCCTGCTCGTTAACGCGGATAAAGGTCGTGCGCTTGGTCAGCTCTTTCAGGCGCTCCGCTCCGACGTAAGTACAGGCAGAACGCAGTCCACCCAGAATATCGCGCGCGGTGTCAGCGACCGGCCCCCGCAATGGCAGTTTCACCGTTTTACCTTCGGCGGCACGGTACTGGGCGACACCACCAACGTGACGCTTCATCGCTGATTCGGAACTCATGCCGTAAAAGAGCATAAAGCTTTCGCCATTCTCTTCGACGACCTGCCCTTCACACTCATCATGTGCTGCCAGCATGCCACCCAGCATCACAAAGTCAGCGCCGCCGCCAAAGGCTTTGGCAATATCACCCGGCACGGAACAACCGCCATCACTGACAATCTGTCCGCTTAAGCCATGCGCCGCATCGGCACACTCAATGACTGCAGAAAGCTGCGGATAGCCCACGCCGGTTTTCACCCGGGTTGTACAGACCGAACCCGGGCCAATACCGACTTTGACGATATCCGCGCCGGAGAGGATGAGCTCCTCTACCATTTCGCCTGTGACCACGTTTCCGGCACAGATAGTTTTAGTCGGGAAGGTTTCACGTGCACGCTGCAGGAAATCGACAAAATGCTGTGAGTAGCCGTTGGCCACGTCAATGCAGATAAACTGCAGATCGTCAGACAGCGCCATAATCGCGACCAGTTTAGTGAGGTCGGCTTCTGACGTGCCGGTTGAAACCATCACATGTTTCAATACCGTCGCGGGGACGCGCTGAATAAACGCCCGCCAGTCGTCTGCGCTGTAATGCTTATGGACGGCAGTGAGGATATTGAAGCTGGCCAGCGCCTCAGCCATTGAAAATGTGCCGACGGTATCCATGTTGGCGGCGATGATCGGTACGCCGCTCCAGCTGAGACCTGAATGTCTGAAGGTAAAGCTGCGCTCAAGCTCAACCTGTGAGCGACTTTGCAGCGTTGAACGTTTGGGGCGGATCAAGACATCTTTAAAGCCCAGTTTCAAATCTTCTTCAATACGCATAAACAGTGTCCTGGTAAGTGGCAATGAATCGTCGTTCACGAAGTAAGCACAGCTCCAGTGACGTTATGATACGCGCCTCTCGCTGCGCGACAAGACTGCGAATTACACTTTATTTACGCTACAATCCGTTAAATTTAGTTGTGCTTTATCGGTGTGATCTGCCGCGCATTTTTGCCTTTTTTAGCCAGATCATTACCCTGAACCTATGTCGGAATATGAAGTCAGGTGAGAAACATGCCCTATATCGTCGCGCTTACAGGGGGAATCGGCAGTGGAAAGAGTACGATTGCCCAGGCATTCGCCGCGTCTGGTGTGGAAATTATTGACGCTGACCTGATCGCCCGAGAAGTTGTTGAACCTGGCACGCCCGCTTTGCAGGCTCTTCAGGCACGCTATGGCGCGTCAATCGTGACGGATCAGGGAATGCTTGATCGTAAACAGCTTCGCGACATTATTTTTCAGCAGCCGGAAGAGAAAAGCTGGTTAAACGCGCTGCTCCATCCGCTGATTAACGCCCGGACACGAGAACTGATCGCCCAGGCCACCTCACCTTATGTGCTCTGGGTGGTGCCATTACTGGTGGAAAATCAGTTACAGCACCAGGCTGATCGGGTGCTGGTAGTCGATGTTGATGAGGCAACGCAGTTAGCGCGCACCCAGCAACGTGACCACCTTTCCGTCGAACAGGCGAAACGTATTCTTGCCGCACAGGCCACGCGCCAGCAGCGCCTCGCCTGTGCCGACGACATTATTGATAACAGTGGTGAGCCCGACGACGCCTTGCCACAGGTTGCCGAACTCCATCAGCGCTATCTCAGGCTGGCGGCAACGAAACAGGATTAATACCATGAGCACACCCGTTCTGTTTGAACAC
>Ga0308162_1002480_pt1 | contig 12003 bp, 7 predicted proteins | sample PhySR2_FD_201370 | JGI IMG/M metagenome (GOLD analysis project Ga0308162, IMG submission 201370) | Phyllosphere microbial communities from UC Gill Tract Community Farm, Albany, California, United States - DLSLS.R2 | ecosystem: Host-associated > Plants > Phyllosphere > Unclassified | place: USA... | reverse complement strand
CCACGGGCGGACTGATGCCGTACGCCCGCAGGCGCTCACGCGCGTCGGCGGTCATCCAGTCGGTGGTCCAGGCGGGTTCAAGCTGGAGCACAATGTGCACCGGGGTAAAGCCGTGCGCGGTCATCGCCTCGCGGATCGCCCCCAGCAGGTGTTCCGTGGCCGGACAGCCCGAGTAGGTTGGCGTGAAGCCAATAACCCAGCCTTCCCCCTGCGCCTTCACGCTGCGCACCATGCCTAAATCGGTGATGGTTAACACCGGCACTTCCGGGTCCGGGATCTGGCTTAACAGCGACCAGATCTGCGGAATTTGCGAAGGCGCGATGTCGACGAGGCGTTGCATAGCGTTCTCCTTTACCACTGCTGGCCGGGGTACGCGCGCTGGAGATACTGCATTTCCGCCAGCATCGGGCCCAGATGTTCGGTGTGCAGCCCCTGCTTGCCCCCGGTGCGGTACGCCACCTCTTCGGGCACCTGCAGGCAGGCTTCATTCAGACCGGCAAAGACTTCCCTTTCCCACGGCTGACGCAGACCGCGTGGGTCAACCGCCACGCCGGCGTCAATCAATTCCAGCTCAACGTCATCCGCCTCAAACAGCTCGGCCGTAAAACGCCACAGGCTTTCGATGGCTTGCTGCATTTTTTGCGCGGACGTTTCGGTCCCGTCGCCCAGACGCACCAGCCAGCCGCGGCTGAAGCGCAGATGGTAGCGCGCCTCTTTAATCGCTTTAGCGGCGATGGCGGCAAGCTGGCCGTCGCTGCTTTGGGTTAGCCGTTCGTACAGCGCCACGTTCCAGGCATCCATCAGGTACTGGCGGGCAAGGGTGTCGGCGAAGCTGCCGTTCGGCTGCTCCACCAGCAGGACGTTGCGGAACTGGCGCTCGTCGCGACCAAACGCCAGCGTGTCTTCATCGCCCTGGCCTTCCCGCTCCGCGGCATAGGTCAGGAAATTGCGCGCCTGGCCCAGCAGGTCGAGACCGATATTGGCGAGCGCGAGGTCAATTTCCAGCTCCGGCGCGTGGCCGCACCAGGCGCCGAGGCGCTGGGAAAGCACCAGACCGTTGTCGCCCAGACGCAGGGCATAGGCAGTCACTGAATTCATTCTTTGCCTCACATATGCTCGATGCCGTCAGGGATGGTGTAGAACGTCGGATGTCGATAGACCTTGCTTTCCGCCGGGTCGAAGAACTCACCGCTCTCTTCCGGCTGGGAGGCGACAATCTCGCTCGCCTTAACCACCCAGATAGAACATCCTTCGCTGCGGCGGGTGTAGGCATCGCGCGCATTTTCCAGCGCCATGCGATCGTCGGCGGCATGCAGGCTGCCCACGTGACGGTGGGACAACCCTTGTTTGCTGCGTACGAACACTTCGTACAGCGGCCAGTAGACATTGCTCATGGTTATTTCCTCTTATGCGGCCTGACGGGCGCGCTGTTTTTCCGCGTGCGCCAGTGCGGCTTCGCGCACCCACGCCCCCTCTTCCCAGGCTTTTCGTTTCGCGGTCAGGCGTTCGTGGTTGCAGATGCCGCGCCCGTTAATGACCTCGTCAAACTCCTGCCAGTCGATCTCGCCGAAGCGGTAGTGGCCGATCTCTTCATCCAAACGCAGGTCGGGATCCGGCACCGTCATGCCCAGCATCTCCACCTGCGGCACCGTGTTATCGACAAAGCGCTGGCGAAGTTCGTCATTGCCGAAGCGTTTGATTTTCCAGGCCAGGCTGCGGGCGCTGTTCGGCGAGTTGTCGTCGTTCGGCCCGAACATCATCAGCGCTGGCCACCAGAAGCGGTTGATGGCGTCCTGCAGCATCTGGCGCTGGGCCTCACTGCCCTGCGCCAGCGCCATGCAGGCCTCAAAGCCCTGGCGCTGGTGGAAGCTCTCTTCTTTACAGATTTTCACCATCGCCCGGGCATACGGACCGTAAGAGGTACGGCACAGGGCTACCTGGTTAACGATAGCGGCGCCGTCCACCAGCCAGCCAATTACGCCGATGTCGGCCCAGCTCAGGGTTGGATAGTTGAAGATGGAGGAGTATTTCATCCTGCCGTCGAGCATCTTCTGGTAGATGTCTTCCCGCGCGCAGCCCAGCGTTTCCGCCGCGCTGTAGAGGTAGAGCCCGTGCCCGGCTTCGTCCTGCACTTTCGCCAGCAGGATCGCTTTTCGGCGCAGCGTCGGCGCGCGGGTGATCCAGTTCCCTTCGGGTAGCATGCCGACAATTTCGGAGTGCGCATGCTGACCAATCTGGCGGATCAACGTCTTACGGTAGGCGTCAGGCATCCAGTCCTGAGGCTCAATCGCCGTCTCCTGCGCTATGCGCTGCTCAAACCGTTGTTCTTGCGTCACGTCGTCACCTTTTATGATTCGTTAGTTTGCAAATTAAAGCGTAATGTTGAATCACTTTGTTTTTTAAAAGTTACACAAAGGTTAAATATAACCCCAAGAATTGTTTCCTGGTTTTGTGATGTTGCTCGCAAGGCTTTTACTCTGCGCCCTCTTCACAGACGCTTTGCGCGCTGAAATTCATCAGACCGGATCACAATGTTAACAATTCATTAAAACTCGGCTTGATTTTTATGATTCATGATTAAACTATTAATGAGTAAATTACGTAACATTTGGAGATAAGCGATGCAGCAGTTAGCCAGCTTCGTGTCCGGTACCTGGCAGTCTGGCCGGGGCCGCGAACGCACTATTTATCACGCCATCAGTGGCGAAGCGCTGTGGAGCGTGACCAGCGAAGGGCTGGACATGGCGGCCGCTCGTCGCTATGCGATTGAGCGCGGCGGTGAAGCGCTTCACGAGATGACCTTTATCGAACGGGCTGCCATGCTGAAGGCGGTGGCAAAGCACCTGCTTGGCGAGAAAGAGAGGTTCTATGCCCTGTCAGCCCAGACGGGGGCGACGAAGGCGGACAGCTGGGTCGATATTGAAGGCGGCATCGGCACCCTCTTCACCTACGCAAGCCTGGGCAGCCGCGAGCTGCCGGACGACACGCTGTGGCCGGAAGATGAGTTAATCCCGCTGTCGAAAGAAGGCGGCTTTGCGGCGCGCCACGTCCTGACCTCGAAATCCGGCGTGGCGGTGCACATCAACGCCTTTAACTTCCCCTGCTGGGGGATGCTGGAAAAGCTGGCGCCGACCTGGCTTGCCGGGATGCCCGCCATTATCAAACCCGCTACCGCTACCGCGCAGGTAACGCAGGCGATGGTGAAATCCATCGTGGAGAGCGGACTGGTGCCGGACGGCGCCATCAGCCTGATCTGCGGCGGCGCGGGTGACCTGCTGAACCAGCTCGACAGCCAGGACGTAGTGACCTTTACCGGCTCCGCCAGCACCGGGCAAAGCCTGCGCGTGCACCCGAATATTGTGGCGAATTCGATTCCGTTCACCATGGAAGCCGACTCCCTGAACTGCTGCGTGCTGGGGGAAGACGTTACGCCGGACCAGCCGGAGTTTGCCCTGTTCATCCGGGAAGTAGTCCGCGAGATGACCGCTAAGGCCGGGCAAAAATGTACGGCCATTCGCCGCATTATCGTCCCGCAAAACCAGATTGACGCCGTGAGCCAGGCGCTGATTGCCCGCCTGGAAAAAGTGGTGGTGGGCGACCCTGCGCAGGAAGGGGTGAAGATGGGCGCGCTGGTCAACGCCGAGCAGCGTGCGGACGTGCAGGAGAAAGTGGAGCTGCTGATCGCCGCAGGCTGCCAGATCCGTCTGGGCGGCAAAGCGGATTTGCAGGCCACGGGCGCGTTCTTCCCACCGACCCTGCTGTTCTGCCCGCAGCCGGATGAAACCCCTGCCGTCCATGCGACGGAAGCCTTCGGCCCGGTTGCGACGCTGATGCCGTATCGCAACGCGCACCACGCGATGCAGCTTGCCCGCGCGGGCGGCGGCAGCCTGGCGGGTACGCTGGTAACGGCGGATGCAGCCATTGCCCGCCAGTTTATTGCCGGCGCGGCGCGCGCCCACGGCCGTATTCAGATCCTTAACGAGGAATCATCCAAAGAGTCTACCGGCCACGGCTCCCCGCTTCCTCAGCTGGTGCACGGCGGCCCGGGGCGCGCAGGCGGCGGCGAAGAGCTGGGCGGCCTGCGTGCGGTGAAGCACTACCTGCAGCGCACCGCGATTCAGGGCAGTCCGACGATGCTGGCGGCCATTGGCAAACAGTGGGTGCGGGGCGCAACGGTGCAGGAAGATCGCGTGCATCCGTTCCGCAAATACTTTGAGGAGCTACAGCCGGGCGACAGCCTGCTGACGCCGCGCCGCACCCTCACGGAAGCGGACATTGTGAACTTTGCCTGCCTGAGCGGGGACCACTTCTACGCCCATATGGATAAGATCGGTGCGGCAGAGTCGATCTTTGGCGAGCGCGTGGTGCACGGCTACTTCCTGATCTCCGCTGCTGCAGGACTGTTTGTTGATGCGGGTGTCGGGCCAGTCATTGCCAACTACGGCATGGAAAACCTGCGCTTTATCGAGCCGGTTAAGCCGGGCGATACCATTCAGGTGCGTCTGACCTGCAAGCGCAAAACGTTGAAGAAACAGCGCACCGCAGAGGAAAAACCGACCGGCGTGGTGGAATGGGCGGTTGAGATCTTCAACCAGCACCAGCAGGCCGTGGCGCTCTACTCCATTCTGACGCTGGTGGCGCGCCAGCAGGGCGATTTCAGCTAACGCCCCTCACCCTGATCCTCTCCCCAATGGGAGAGGAATCCCAGTAATTTTTTAACCGAAAGCGATATATGTTGCTTCAGGAAAATTAATGGCTTACAGCGATGCCCTGGTCCGGCTGTAAATCGCCGAGGCGTTTCCGTAAGGCCGGGGCGAGGCGCAGGGATGCGCCGAGAGGGCGTGGCCTGCAGGGATGCAGGCTCATGCCCGACCCGATAGCCTGAAGGAATAAGCTGAGGGCACCGCGAAGCGGCGATTTACCGCCGGGAGCCAGGGTAGCCAGGGTGGTGGCGATTGAGCCACCCTGGCACGTTCACAGACCATGCCGTTACAGAGTAGCAAGGAACATAAAGTGAACGGAATGACCACCAGAGCCGTATGTACCCCCTCACCCCAGCCCTCTCCCTCAAGGGAGAGGGGGTCGTCTGTGCTGACATCATTTGTGGGGAGAGGAAATGGCCCGGCATGTGATGTATCCCCGCTCTTTTTTTAACCTGGCAAGGCCAACAAATAACCTGGCAGATGCAGGCAAACGCTTTTCTCATGGGCCTGTCAGGATAAGGCTGTCACAACACAATAAACACAACAAGATGAGGTCTACGATGGGAAGCAATTCTTCTTTTTCTGCCCGTAGAACGGCGCTGGCCATGGCCGTTGCGCTGTGTTGCGCCTGGCAATCCCCTGTTTTCGCCCACGGCAGCGAGGCGCATATGGTCCCAATGGACAAAACGCTGCAGGACTTTGGCGCGGACGTTCAGTGGGATGATTACGCACAGATGTTCACCATTGCGAAAGACGGTGCCTTTGTGAAGGTCAAACCGGGCGCAAAAACCGCCATCGTCAACGGTAAAACGCTCAAGCTTGAGGTACCGGTGGTGATGAAAGGCAAAAAAGCCTTTATCTCTGAGACCTTCATCAACGATGTTTTCCAGTCTGGCCTCGATCAGACCTTCCAGGTTGAAAAACGCCCTCACCCGTTAAACGCGCTAACGGCGGACGAAATTAAGCAAGCCGTTGAGATTGTGAAAACCTCGGCGGATTTTAAACCCAATACCCGCTTTACCCAGATCGCCCTTGCAGAGCCGGAGAAGGCCAAAGTGTGGGACTTTGTGCTCAACGGCACGGCAGTCGATGCCCCTCGCCAGGCGAAGATCGTCATGCTCGATGGCAAGCACGTTATCGAAAGCGTGGTGGACCTGAAGGATAAAAAAATCCTGCGCTGGGAACCGGTAAAAGACGCGCACGGCATGGTGCTGCTGGATGACTTCGCCACGGTACAGCAGATTATCAACGAGAGCACCGAGTTTGCCGAAGTGCTGAAAAAGCGCGGTATCACCGATACGAAGAAAGTGATTACCACCCCGCTGACCGTCGGCTATTTCGACGGCAAGGACGGCCTGAAGCAGGAAGATCGCCTGCTGAAGGTGGTGAGCTATCTGGACGTGGGCGACGGCAACTACTGGGCGCACCCGATTGAGAACCTGGTCGCGGTTGTCGATCTTGAACAGAAGAAAATTCAGAAGATCGAAGAAGGCCCGGTCATCCCGGTTCCGCTCACCCCGCGCCCGTATGACGGCCGCGACCGGGTAGAAACGGTGAAAAAACCCCTGGAGATCGTCGAGCCGGAAGGCAAGAACTACACCATCACCGGCGATATGGTGCACTGGCAGAACTGGGATTTCCACCTGAGCCTGGACTCCCGCGTGGGCCCGATGATTTCAACCGTCACATATAACGACAACGGCAAAAAGCGCCAGGTGATGTATCAGGGGTCGCTCGGCGGCATGATCGTCCCTTACGGCGATCCGGACGTGGGCTGGTACTTTAAAGCCTATCTCGACTCCGGCGACTACGGCATGGGCACCCTGACCTCACCGCTGGTACGCGGTAAAGACGTGCCGTCCAACGCCGTGATGCTCAATGAAACTATCCCGGATTACACCGGCGCGCCGATGGAGATCCCGCGCGCGATTGCGATTTTCGAACGCTACGCGGGGCCGGAATATAAGCATCAGGAGATGGGCCAACCGAACGTCAGCACCGAACGTCGTGAACTGGTGGTACGCTGGGTAAGTACCGTGGGCAACTACGATTACATCTTCGACTGGGTGTTCCATGAAAATGGCACCATCGGCATTGACGCCGGTGCAACGGGTATCGAGGCGGTAAAAGGCGTTCAGGCGAAAACCATGCATGATGCCACCGCCAAAGACGACACAAAATACGGCACGCTGATCGACCATAACATCGTCGGCACCACGCACCAGCACATTTACAACTTCCGCCTGGATATGGATGTGGACGGCATCAACAACAAGCTGGTGGCGATGGACCCGGAAGTGAAGCCGAATACCGCCGGTGGCCCGCGCACCAGCACCATGCAGGTGAATCAGTACGACATTGACACCGAACAGCAGGCGGCGCAGAAGTTCGACCCGGGCACCATTCGACTGCTGAGCAACACAAGTAAAGAGAATCGCATGGGCAACCCGGTTTCGTATCAGATTATCCCTTACGCAGGCGGTACGCACCCGGTGGCAAGCGGTGCGAAATTTGCCCCGGACGAGTGGATCTACCATCGCCTGAGCTTTATGGACAAACAGCTGTGGGTGACGCGCTACCATCCGGATGAACTGTACCCGGAAGGCAAATTCCCGAACCGCTCCATCCACGATACGGGGCTGGGGCAGTACAGCAAGGATAACGAGTCGCTCAACGACCAGGATGACGTGGTCTGGATGACCACAGGCACAACCCACGTCGCCCGTGCGGAAGAGTGGCCAATCATGCCGACGGAATGGGTGCATACCCTGCTTAAACCGTGGAACTTCTTCGACGAGACGCCAACGCTCGGAAAGAAGAAAGACGAACAGAATTAAATAACGCACCGGGCGCAACGCCCGGTTTTTCATCCATTTACTTGCTGAATACCACTCCCCGATTATAGTTATTTCTACCTCCTTTTTTTCATTTTACTTTTTGAATCACTTTCTGCCAGGACGCAAATTTTTCACACGCGACGTAATACATCATTGAGAGGTTTTAGGATGAAATTCAATTTGATCGTCAGGAGTCTAGCTCTGGCTGGACTTGTTATTTCCGTCAGTTCCGCGTATGCCGCAGAAGCGCCGAAAGATGCCACGGCCGCCACGCAACAAGCCAATAACGCCCTGTTTAATCAGCTTCCCTTCTCCGACAATACCGATTTCACGGACGCCCATAAAGGCTTTATTGCGCCGCTTCCTCAGGACATTATCAAAGGGGAACAAGGAAATGTTATCTGGGATCCACAGCAATATTCGTTTATTAAAGAAGGCGATAAAGCACCAGACTCCGTTAATCCCAGCTTATGGCGTCAATCTCAGCTGATTAATATTAGCGGCCTGTTTGAAGTGACCGATGGCGTATATCAGATACGAAATCTTGACCTGTCGAATATGACCATCATTGAAGGGAAAGAAGGTATTACCGTGGTTGACCCGCTGGTGTCGGCAGAAACGGCGAAGGTCGGGATGGATCTCTATTTTAAAAATCGCGGCAAAAAACCGGTCGTCGCCATTATTTATACCCACAGCCACGTTGACCACTATGGCGGCGTGCGCGGCGTGGTGGATGAAGCCGACGTGAAGTCCGGCAAGGTGAAAATCTACGCGCCTGCCGGGTTTATGGAAGCGGCCGTTGCCGAGAACATCATGGCGGGTAACGTCATGAGCCGCCGCGCCAGCTACATGTATGGCAACCTGCTGAAGCCTGATGCCAAAGGCCAGGTGGGCGCGGGCCTGGGTACGACCACCTCCGCCGGAACGGTGACGCTGATTGCCCCGACCAACATCATCGAAAAAGATGGGCAGAAAGAGGTCATCGACGGCCTGACATACGATTTTATGCTCGCGCCGGGCTCCGAAGCGCCATCGGAAATGCTCTGGTATATCGAAGAGAAGAAACTGATTGAATCCGCTGAGGACGTGACCCATACCCTGCACAACACCTACTCGCTGCGCGGGGCCAAAATCCGCGAGCCGCTGCCGTGGTCGAAATACATCAACCAGGCGATTGTGCGCTGGGGTGACAAAGCCGAAATCATCATGGCACAACACCACTGGCCGACCTGGGGTAATGAAAACGTGGTTAAACTGCTGAAAAGCCAGCGTGACCTCTATCGTTACATCAACGACCAGACGCTGCGTATGGCGAATGAAGGGCTGACGCGCGACGAGATCGCCGCTAACTTCAAGCTCCCGGATTCACTGGCGCATACCTGGGCTAACCGCGGCTATTACGGCTCGGTTAGCCATGACGTAAAAGCCACCTATGTGCTCTATCTGGGCTGGTTTGACGGCAACCCGGCGACGCTGGACGAACTGCCGCCAGAAGAAGGCGCAAAGAAATTCGTGGAGTATATGGGCGGCGCGGATGCCATCCTGAGCAAGGCGAAAACCGACTTCGACCAGGGTAACTACCGCTGGGTGGCGCAGGTCGTGAGCAAAGTGGTGTTTGCTGACCCGAACAACCAGGCGGCGCGCAACCTGGAAGCGGATGCGCTGGAACAGCTTGGCTATCAGGCTGAATCCGGCCCGTGGCGTAACTTCTATCTGACCGGCGCGCAGGAATTGCGTAACGGTGTGGTGAAAGGTCCAACGCCGAATACCGCCAGCCCGGATACGGTGCGGGCGATGACGCCGGAGATGTTCTTTGACTACCTTGCCGTTCACATCAACGGACAAAAAGCAGGTGACGCCAAATCAGTGTTTAACATTGATCTTGGCAGCGATGGCGGGAAATACAAACTCGAGCTGGAAAACGGCGTGCTGAACCACACAGCAAACGCGGAGGCGAAGGACGCAGACGCTACTCTCACCCTTAACCGCGACACGCTGAACAAAATTATCCTCAAAGAGGTGACGCTCAAACAGGCCGAACAGAGCAGCGACGTGAAACTAACCGGTGACGGCGCTAAACTGGATTCAATGCTTGGATATATGGATAAATTTGATTTCTGGTTTAACATTGTGACACCGTAACGGTCTACATGCATCAGGGGCGGAATATCCGCCCTTTTTTATATCTGTGTCCCACGTAATGGAAAATGGCTTCAATGGAAAAAAGGCACAACACCACGCCAGAGCTTGCTACCTGGCCCTCCCGCAAATCGATGGTGCTCCACGGGCTGGAAATGAATCTGTCATGGCTGGCATTGGTCAATGTGAGCTTTGCGCTCATGCTCCTGCTGCGCAATACGCTATTTAACGATATCGATAACGTGTTACACATAGGTCAGCATCTCCGGTTGATGGTGGATACCTCAATGCTGGGGGTGATCATTTTGTCAGCAACGTTAGTGCTGATGGGCTGGCGTCATATGGCGGGTATTAGCGCCGTCTTGTTCATCTGCAGCCTGCTCTGGTCAGCGGCCTGCTATTGGTTAATCACCGTCGTGCAACTTCCCCACGCCTGGCCCATGTTCGTGGTCCTGGTGCTGGCCGGAATGACGGCGCTCTATTTTCACCCGGCGGGGCTGCTGGCTTTCGTCGTGCCCCTCTGGATTGCCCTGCCCGTCGCCAGCATTGCTCTGAATCAGGGCGTTAATTTGCGTTTTGGCGTGGTCTGGTTGGTGTTTACGCTCATTCTGGTCTGCGGACGTTTTATCCTGCTGAGCTGGTTTGAAGAAGCCTGGCGTCGAAACCAGCAGAACCAGTTGTTGATTTCACGCCTGGACGCGCTGGCGCATCAGGATCCCCTGACAAAAACAGCCAACCGCCGGGCGATGGAGTTGGTGCTGGAAAATGCGGTTGAACAGGGAAAACCGTTTACGCTGATTATGCTGGATGTCGATTACTTTAAGCTCTACAACGATACTTACGGCCATCAGGCGGGTGACGAATGCCTCACACGGGTGGCGGAGGTGCTTAAGAAATCGGTGCGAACCCCTGACGACGTGGTATCACGCTACGGCGGCGAGGAGTTTGTGGTCATCCTGTTTAACTGCCCGGCAAATATCGCGGAAAAGGTTGCCCTGCGTATTCAGGACGGCCTGCGTACGGAAGCCATACCGCACAGCGCCTCAAAAGTCAGCGAATATGTTACCGCCAGTATGGGAATTGCGGGTCGGGTCGAAGGTCTGGCGGGGACAGAAATTATCGCTCGTGCCGATGCCGCGCTGTACCGGGCAAAAGAGGCTGGGCGGGATCGGTGGTCGCTTTAAATAGAAGCCGGGTGGCGCTGCGCTTACCCGGCCTACGGGATCTCAGGAATATGTTGGTTTTGTAGGCCGGGTAAGGCGTAGCCGCCACCCGGCTTGTTTTTTAATAGCGCACGCACACCGACTTGGTTTCACACCAGCCGTCCAGCCAGTCCGGGCCGAAGTCACGTCCGGTACCAGACTGCTTCATGCCGCCGAACGGCAGGTTAGCGTCGATCAGCGTATGGCTGTTCACCCACACGGTGCCTGCCTGCAGCCTGTCAGTGTATTCCAGCGCTTTGCTAATGTTCTGCGTCCAGACGCTGGCCGTCAGGCCATATTCGGTGTCGTTTGCCAGCTGGAGCGCCTCTTCTGCATCGGATACCCGCACCAGGTTGACCACCGGGCCAAACACCTCTTCGCGGGTCAGCCGCAGCGCGGCATCCGGGTTCACCACCAGCGTTGGCGATACGTAATACCCTTTGCCATCCGGGCCGCGGTTGCCGGTAATAAGCTCTGCGTTGCGTGCCGTCGCCTCATCCAGAAAAGTTTGCACCTTATCGCAGTGCGCACGCGACACCAGCGGGTTGATAAATGCCTCAGGCGACATGCCCGGGCCGACGCTCAGGGATTTCACCGCCTGCTCAAACCCGCTCACCAGCGTGTCGAACAGCGGCGCTTCAATGTAAATACGCGAGCTTGCCGCGCAGACCTGCCCCTGATTCAGGAAGCTACCGGTCATCAGACCTTCGATCACCCACGCCGGGTCCGCATCTTTTAACACGATGGCCGGGTTTTTGCCGCCCAGCTCCAGGGTAACGCCCGTCAACGTATCCGCCGCCGCGCGCGCAATCTGTTTTCCCGTCGCGGTCGAGCCGGTGAAACTCACTTTCGCAATATGCGGATGCGAGGTTAACGCGGCGCCACATACCGCGCCGCTCCCGGTCACCACGTTGAACACGCCATCCGGAATACCCGCCTCACTCGCTAACTCCGCAACGCACAGCAAGGTGAGCGGCGTGGTCTCTGAAGGTTTAATGACGATGGAACAGCCCGCCGCCAGCGCAGGCATGACTTTCCACATGCCAATCATCAGCGGGAAGTTCCACGGCACAATCCCGGCCACGACGCCAACCGGCTCTTTGCGCGTCCACGCCTGATAGC
>Ga0308162_1002479_pt1 | contig 12015 bp, 13 predicted proteins | sample PhySR2_FD_201370 | JGI IMG/M metagenome (GOLD analysis project Ga0308162, IMG submission 201370) | Phyllosphere microbial communities from UC Gill Tract Community Farm, Albany, California, United States - DLSLS.R2 | ecosystem: Host-associated > Plants > Phyllosphere > Unclassified | place: USA... | reverse complement strand
GCCGCAGTCGGGGCGTATCTCCGCGTTAGCGGGCCGTGAGGGCCGCTTACGGGCGTGTTAATCCAGACCTTCCAGCGATACTTCTCAAAGCGACTTAGTTCTAGTTACAACATCCATCATTAAAAGCTACGCTGTTCCGGCCTCTGGCCGGGGCGGGGCCGCTTTTCAGTGGTGGGGCTGGGTGTGAGGTTACAGATATGCACATTCTGGTTTTGCGGAAACGCATTTTTAATGCTGTAACTAAATTCAGATGCTTAATGGGGCCTGTCGCGTAGCGATGGGAGGTAACTTTGTTTTTATCGAACCGGCGCGGACGTGAGTCCGCTGCAAGGGCGGGCATTCTCTGAGGCTGTCCACAGGGCAGACGATGAACAGGTTATTTATTTATATGAAAAACATAAAAGGTATTTAAAAGAAGTACTGAGCAGGTTTTTAAAGGGAACCACGCACTTTGAAATCAGTGCGGCTGGCGCTCTGTAATCATAACGGCTGTAACCTAATGGAAAGTTCCCTTGCAGTTATGTGTGGGTAACTGAATTCATCGGGCAAAGATGGCACCGGCGACAAAATTTCAGCACGGTTTTGCGGGAAAAGAGAGGGGAGCATGGATGGCCGCCATGCCCGTTCGCTCAGATAATAAGCAACGGTGAGTAACAGACGTGCAGAACCCTCCGGGATCAGCCGGATTAATAAAAGGAGAGGGGGTCAGGTGGTGGCCGTTGCCAGCCGCGTATAGTTGTTGCCACGGGACATCAGCATACGCTCTTTTACACGCTTTGCCTGTTCCCGACGCACGGCGTCCAGGTTGCCGGTAAAGCGGCCCTCGGCAATTTCACGCGTCAGTTGCCGCTTCACGATAGTTTCAATATCGCGGCGGTTACGGTCAGCGTCACGGCGGGCGCGGGCGCGCTTCAGCCCGTGCGATTTGCGTTCGGACTGGTAGCTCCGGAACCGCTCACGCACGAACCGCCAGGCTTTGGCTATCAGTTCGTCCATGTCCAGTCGGGGGAGACGTTGTTTTTCACGCTGCTGGTTTTCCCACTCCACGCGACTGCGCCTCGCGGCCACAACGGCCACGTCAGAAACATCCAGAGCGGAGAACAGGGCTGGCGTGAAGGTGATATCGGTCGGGATGTTGCACCCAATCTGCGGGTCATACTCGGTCTGGTAGGTAATCAGACCCAGCTCCGCCATAAACTTCAGCGCCCGCGTGGCGCGGGTGATGGACAGATTGCCGCTTTTCGATTCCGTGGCCAGTCCGCACTCAATAGCCAGATTGGTGATGGAACGCTGGACGCGGTTAGCCAGTGGATCATAGTGGAAGCACAGCCCCTGAAGCAGCGCATCGATGGCGCGGCGGCGCAACAACGGCGGCATACGGTGACGCACACCCAGCGAACGCGCAAACGCAACGTGCATGGAGAAATCAAAACGGGACGTGAAGCCTTCGGCTTTCGCCATCAGCTTACGGCAGAACGGCAGGGTCTTTTTGCCCTCACGCGGAGTGAATTCCGGATTCGGGTTCTTGACCTGTCGGTAATGAGAGAACAGGGTCTGAGCGTCAGTCACACCTTCCTGCGCTTATGTTGCACGGAAGGAGTAATGCGCACAGAAGGTATTGCAGTTTTCTGGGCATGAAACTATACTCCCCGTACAGAGCAACAGCTTCTGTACAGTTTAGTTAGGCCCCGGTAATCTTCTCGCCTCGCCAAAGATGAGGAAGTTTATCGGGGTTTTTGCTTTTCAGATTCAGGGAAACGTATCTAAGAACCTGATCCCTGCCACCTTACGGCGTGGCCAGCCAGAAATTATCTAATCGATCAGTAATCTAGCACCCAATGAGATAACTATCAAGAATGTGAAGACTTCACATCCAGAACCCCTCGTTCACTAAGGTGGAGCGAACCATACGTGAACTCAACGGCACATCCTGCATATCCATTGAAGCCCTGCCAGCCAAACAGCAGATCATCTGCAGCCGCAGCTTCGGAGAACGCATTACGCAGCTTCAGGATATGAGACAGGCTGTCTGCCAGTACGCCGAACGCGCCGCAGAGAAACTCCGCCAGGAGCGGCAGTACTGCAAACACGTCAGCGTGTTTTTGCGAACCAGCCCCTACGCCAACGAACCGCAGTAAGGAAACAACGCCAACCAGACGCTGATGCTGGCGACGCAGGATACCCGCGATATCGTCGCAGTTGCGATGAAGGCGCTGGATAGCATCTGGCAAGAGGGCTACCGCTTTCAGAAGGCGGGGAGCGTGCTGAACGACTTCTGTGATAAGCCCGGACAGATAGACATGTTTGACGAATCGCCGCCGCGCCCCAACAGCGAAGCACTGATGCACGCCATCGACAGGATTAACACTACAGGGCTTGGGAAAGTCTGGTTTGCAGGACAGGGCATAGATAAAGGCTGGAAGATGAAACGGGAAATGCTCTCCCCAGCTTATACTACCCGCTGGGAAGATTTACCTTACGCAACTATCAGATAGGAAAATGACCGCCGGAAGGAGGTGGGGGATTAAATCTAACAAATTGATTATTAATAAATAATATTTTATTAAAATAGTTTTTTATTAAAAAAATAAAATATAAAAATATCATTGTAATGTCATTCACTTTTGCGCCGTTCAAGATACTGTTCTAAAGCCTCGCGGATAACTGCACTCGTATTTTGAGGGCCAGTCCCATTAAGTTTATTTTCTGCCGAAGCCCGGGTAATTGCCTGATCAAGTGACTGGGGCAGGGCAAGGCTACGCTGCACCGATTTTTCATTCTTCGGCTCGGATGAATGTCCGCCATATTGCTTATCAGCTAATTTATCAGCAAGTGCGGCAACCTGAGCATCAGAGGTTTTTTTTGTGGAACGTGGTTTTAGAGCCATTGGGAATAGATCTCCTCGATTAATTGGTCCACCTCTTCTATGGCTGTTCTGTTGGTAGCCTCCAAAACAGATTTCCCCAGCGGAACAACATCACGATATATTTTTCGCTCGCAGTTGATAGCATTTAGGGGAAGTAATGTGGGGAAATCTTTGAGGTACTCCAGGAATTCAGCGCGTTCTTTTCCCCGCAGCACAGGATTGGTAGTTGCCCGGGTCTGGTACATATAAAGGTTTAAGTCGGGGTTTAAATCTTGCCAAGCCTCCAACTGACTCTCTAGTTCTTCTAAAGTTTCCAGGTCAAACTGTGAGCATAGATGCGGCGCGATAATTATATCAGCCACAGCACCCGCATTTGCCAATTCACGGCTATTGCGACCAGCTACATCTACGATCACATGATCAAACTTTTCATCCAGCTGACGCAAAGTCTGACTGATGTTGCCGTACTTCTGAATAAGCGTAATGCAAGGCTTCAAATCATATTCCTCACGTGAGGCATGCCACTTTGCAGCAGATGACTGTAGATCAGCATCTAAAAGGCAAACATCCTTACCGCGCATGGCCAAAGCAATTGCAACGTTAGTGGCTGTTGTACTCTTTGACGCACCGCCTTTGTTTGAACCTATCACCGTAATCATAGGACCTTCTTTCATTGATGGACTTAGGCAGTCACCTTATCACAAATAGATAAAATGATAATAAAATATTTTATCTATTTATGTTTTTATTAAATTGATAATTAATTAAATTAATAAAAACATAAACATGAGGAATGCTGGTTACAGAGAAAAGTTAAGATGAGCAGGGTATTCAGTTAGCCAGAGCGATGGAACTCTCCTCAGAAATCCCAACCGTAAAAATCATCCGAGCAAACAATCTCACAAAGGTATACTCTTATGAGAGCAAGGCAGAACCTGCAAAAACAGATATCACAGAACTTGATTTTCTTATTTTGATACCTAAGAATCTCTTTATCTAAAATCTATTGGGATTAAACCACATGGCACTCGTCGGTTATGCACGCGTTTCGACCACCGATCAGGATCTGTCACACCAGATTGCGGTTTTGACCGCCATCGGCTGCCGTAAACTTTTTTCAGAGAAAAGTACCGGGACAAAGAAAGAAGGGCGCCTGGCCCTCGATGAGTGTCTCGATTATTTGCGGGATGGCGATACGCTGGTCGTCACACGCATTGACCGCTTATCACGAAGCCTGCGCGATCTGCAAAACCTGGTGCATGACCTTGAAAGTCAAAATATCAAGCTCAGGGCAACTGAACAGGCCATTGATACCTCCTCCGCCTCCGGCAAAGCCTTTCTGGATATGCTGGGTGTCTTCGCTGAGTTCGAGACCCGCCTGCGTCAGGAACGACAGCGGGAAGGGATCGCACGCGCAAAAGATAAAGGGGCCTATAAAGGAAGAAAACCGACCGCCCGGGCCAAAACACAGCAGGTCATTGAACTGACGATGGCCGGATTAACCCGCGAGGCGGTGGCCGCCCGACTGGAAATGGGGAAGGCCAGCGTCTACCGGATATTAAAAGACTGGCGTTTGAAACACCCCGACGCCGTACTGCCCGGGGAACGGGTAAAACCTCAAAGCGGTCATATTGAGCAGGGGAGCGGACGTGCTACGATAGCCTCATGAAAAAGACCCCAACGCCACACGATGCCACATTCCGGCAATTTCTGACGCAGCCGGAGATTGCCCGCGACTTCATGGAGATCCACCTTCCGGCAGAACTGCGTGCTATCTGCAACCTCAGCACGCTTAAGCTGGAGTCAGGCTCCTTCGTAGAGGATGATCTCCGTCAATACTTCAGCGACGTACTCTACAGCCTGAAAACCACCACCGGGGATGATGGTTACGTGCACGTTTTAATCGAAGCACAGTCCTCGCCCGATAAGCACATGGCTTTTCGTCTGATGCGCTACGCGGTGGCCGCCATGCAGCGACACCTCGAGGCTGGGCACAAAAAGCTGCCGCTGGTCATACCGGTCCTGTTTTATACCGGCAAGCGCAGCCCGTATCCGTATTCGACCAACTGGCTGCAGGAATTTGATGACCCAGCGCTCGCAGGCAAACTGTACGCCGGCGATTTTCCACTGGTTGACGTAACGGTCATACCTGACGAGGAAATAATGGGTCACCGCAGCATGGCCGCGCTGACCCTGCTGCAGAAACATATTCGCCAGCGTGACCTGGCGGAGCTGACGGATAAACTGGCCACCATACTGCTGGCCGGCTATCTGACTTCGCCACAGGTAATTTCACTGGTACACTATATTATCCAGGCTGGTGAATCGTCGGATGCTGAAGCTTTCATACGTGAACTGGCACTGCGGGTTCCGCAAAACGAGGAAGAACTCATGACTATTGCACAACAGCTCGAACAGAAGGGCATTGAGAAGGGTATCCAGCTTGGGCGTCAGGAAGGGCGTCAGGAAGGGCGTCAGGAAGGACGGCAGGAAGGACGGCAGCAAGGGGTGCTCGAAGGCAAACTTGAAGTTGCCCGGACAATGCTGGCGAACGGCATCGATCGCGACTCGGTGATGAAAATGACCGGTCTGACCGCAGACGACCTGGCACAAATTCGCCATTAATCCTTTTTATTGACGGGCAGGGCAGCCATTGTCAGACAAGATCGCATCCGTTACCCCGGAAAATACCACCTCAGCGCTCAGCCATCTGGCGTTCTGCGCCCTTGCAGCGCTGGGTTTGGCCCGTCAGGATGGCGTGGCCGGCACGCCTTATGCTGAAAATCTGTTTCTCATCCGCTGGTTGGCCACCGCACAGAAGCAAAAGCGCTTCCCCAAGAGCGTCGCCATTGACATTCAGTGGCTCCTCGAGCGCGGTCGTAAACACGGGGCGGCCGGAAAACTTCGTCAGCATCTGGACTATCTTTGGCGCTCCTGCAGCGGTGACCTTGCCGCCCAGTCGGATTTATTCCGGCTGACCTACGCCACGGAGACGCTGAAAGACCAGGGCTGGGACAATTACGTGATGGATAACCGGGAGTGGAAATCCGGCGTGATGCCGGTGCCCTCACGGAACAACGGCTTCTATGTTGAAAAAGCGGCGCTGAATGCGGCCTTCACTCAGGACGGAAGCCATCTGCTACCGGTACATTTTCGCATAGTCGGTGACCCCGCCACCTTTATTGAAGTTATGTCTGAATATGGACTGCAGGCGAAACTCATTGATAGCACGCCTGCCCACCACCTGGTCGCGCTGGAGCCTGCGTAACACGGCTCCTGTCATAAAGGTAAAAGGAAACACCGATGAAAATGACTGACTTTCGCCGGATGGCGGCAAAAATGGATCAGCATATGCAGCAGCTGGGCGCGCAGGGTGTAACTGAGCCGCATCAGATCATCAATCGTATGATGGGCTATACGCCAGAGCTGCATCAGATTTGGACCGGTACTACGGACAAAGAGCTAATGGCATTAACCCGGGAGTATCCCGGGTTTTACCGTTACGCGCTCATCATGGAAACCGCGTTTGAACAGGAAAGCCAGAAACCCTCCCGGCCTTATGACGATCAGCCCAAATTTTCCGCAGCAAATAAACACACGATGGAACAGATACTGACCACGGCCGCCACGTTGGAACGGGGCTACCTCGCTTATCAGGGTCATGCCCTGTCGGTATTTGATGAACAGGTTACCCGACTGGGACAATCGTTCAGATTATGGCAGGAGTGCGTGAGGGACTTCAGGAAAGTGCTGAACGCCGATGAAAATATCACTCCCATGCAACGTGACTACGTTGACACAGGGCTGACCCGCATTGCGGACCGGCTAATGGATTTACAGGCCGGTTTTCAAAAGCAGGAAAAATGATGGGCTATCAGGGCTTACAACCCAAATCAGAAAAATTGTTTTGGGAACGCTTTAAATGTATTAGTCGCGACTTGATCTGACACTGGACCTTGCAAGGTTGAGAGTTACCGGTTTTGATATGGGTGTCGAATCCTTATTCAAAACACGAGGTAACTCTCATGCTTCATACTAACAATCCCATCATCAAACACAAAGCTGGCTTGCTGAATCTGGCTGAAGAACTTGGTAACGTATCCAAAGCCTGCAAAATCATGGGCGTGTCACGCGACACGTTTTATCGTTATCAGGAGTTGGCCGAAGAAGGTGGCATTGACGCCCTTGTGAACCGCAGTCGTCGGGGGCCAAACCTGAAGAACCGCGCCGACGAAGCCACTGAACGAGCCGTCGTTGAGTATGCTGTTGAGTTCCCGGCTCATGGCCAGCACCGAACCTGTAATGAACTGCGTAAAAAAGGCGTATTTATCTCTGGCAGTGGTGTGCGTTCTATCTGGCAACGTCATGATCTTGAGAACTTCCGTAAGCGACTGAAAGCGCTTGAAGAAAAGGTGGCAAAAGAAGGCATCCCGCTTAATGATGCCCAAATCGCTGCTCTGGAGAAGAAAGCGCATGACGATGAAGCCTGCGGCGAAATCGAAACGTCACATCCGGGGTATCTGGGGTCGCAGGACACCTTCTACGTGGGTAATCTGAAAGGCGTCGGCCGGATCTACCAGCAGACATTCGTGGATACCTATTCAAAAATAGCGCATTGCAAACTGTATACGAATAAAACGCCAATCACCGCAGCCGACCTACTCAACGATCGCGTGTTGCCGTTCTATGAGGCCCAGGGGCTGCCAATGCTGAGAATACTGACGGACCGGGGAACCGAGTTCTGTGGCCGGGTAGACCAGCATGATTACCAGCTTTACCTGGCCATCAATGATATCGACCATACGAAAACGAAGGCGATGTCCCCACAGACGAATGGTATCTGCGAGCGCTTTCACAAAACCATTTTGCAGGAATTTTATCAGGTTACGTTCCGCAAGAAGTTATATGGTGACCTGGAAAGCCTGCAAACGGATCTGGACAACTGGTTATGGCATTATAATAATGAAAGAACTCATCAGGGTAAAATGTGCTGCGGCCGCACGCCAATGGATACTTTACTAGATGGTAAACGGATCTGGGCAGAGAAAAACCTGAACCAGATTTAATCTGACAGACACCTGTATAAATAACCGGTAACTGTCAGATCAGGTCTGAGCTACTACACTTTAAAATCGCGACCAATTTTTGTTGATCACTTCAACCGGCTTCCCCTGATGGTGGACGGGCCAACGTTCATGAGGCCCGCATACGACATTCTATCGCGGTTCCCCCCTCCACCGAGCAAGCAGGCTGTTGCTGACTGTTTCTCACATCCCTTAGCTGAGCCCGTTTTCCCTGAGAATTTCCTGGGTGCGTAGCAGGATATCAATCGCTTCAACTTTTTCATTCACCATGAGCACTTCTACGGCCATCCTCAACAACCGGTTGTCCTGAAGCGCTTTCCCCATGAGCAGTAAATTTGTGGATATTTGAATTCTGGCCATGTGGGCAGGTTTTTCGTCATCGTTTTTGTAAAGACTTAATATTGCCTCCCTGGCATCCTCTCTCATCTTTGAAAAATCCCCGACCCTGTAACAGGCTATGCTCTCTATTATCGCTCGTTCCATCCGGGCTTCCTCCCTATATCGTTTAGCCAAATCAGCGCATGAGTTAACTTTAGATGCGCAGTCGAGCTGCCGCCTTGCTCAAAGTTGAGTCAAATCAATTAACACGACACTATTGTTGCGGATGTGGTTGCGGGAATGTATTTTCCGTTTTTAGTGAGTATGGAGGAAATACTTTTTATAAAATAACACCCTGTTAATTCCCTTCATTGCCGGGCAGCGTTCACCACGTTTTTGCAGGGTAATGATGTACGGTTTTCAGGATACAACGCTTTATTATTTTAATTAAACAGGATGATGGGATGCTTGAACTGTTTGACGTGAGCTATGAAGAGCTCAACATGGGGCGGGTGGATGAGCTTTACCGCCTAAGAAAAACCACCTTCAGTGACCGCCTGGGATGGGACGTTGTCTGTAAACAAGATATGGAGTTCGATGAGTTCGATAATGACTCGACGCGCTATATTCTCGGATTGTGTAAGGGGAAACTCATTTGCAGCGTGCGCTTTACCCCCCTTGACCAGCCTAATATGATAACTCATACGTTTCGTGCGTGTTTTGATTCGGTTTCTCTTCCTGCTGCCGGCGTTGAGTCGAGCCGTTTTTTTGTCGATAAACTGCGGGCCCGGGAGCTTCTTGGCGAACGCTATCCCGTCAGCCAGGCCCTGTTCCTTGCCATGATAAACTGGGCTCAGGATGCCGGACATCGCGGTATTTATACCATCGTAAGCCGCGCCATGCTGATGATACTGAAACGCTCCGGCTGGGAAATACAACCTCTGAAAGAGGCTTTTCTCACTGAGCACGAACGTATCTATCTGGTCTATCTTCCTGCCGGTCAGGCCGATCAGTTGAAAATGGCCAGAAAACTTAACAGCCAGGCGGCCTCTTTGTTTACCTGGCCGCTGACGCTGCCGGCATAATCAGCTCAAGCTCAACGCCCAGCCTGATTGCCTGGCGGGCGTTGTTCACACCGAGCTTAGCCACCGCATTTCCCATATGAAATTTTATCGTACTGACTGAAACACCAATAATCGCCGCAATCTCCGCATAGGTCTTTCCCATGCTGGCCCAGTAAAGCACCTCATTTTCACGGAGTGTGAAAATGGCAGTATCCTTTCTTGACGTGGTTAGGTGCCCGCGCGCTGATATTCCTCCCACCAGCCGGTACATCTGCTCATTAATATTGATAAGAAGCATCTGCAAGTTCCCGCGCTCCGAAAAGAGCCGCTCTTCCAGTTCTGTCTGACTGTGATCTGCAATGATAAAAGACAGCGTAGCCAGATTTCCCATCTGGTCGTGCAGCACAAAACTATAGCCATTGAGAATATTGTACTGTCTGGAAAGGGAAAAGATTTTGGAAAACTTCAGATCAGACATCAGCGTGATGTTTTCATCCCACGCAAAGGGCGACGTTCTTTTGAAGGAGGTCAGTATTACCGGGTCGGTAAGCTGAAAATTGTTGGCCCGATAGAGGTTGACCCACTCATCGGGGTAACTTGAGATAATAAGGACTTCAGAAGGATTTTTCTTTCTTACGACCGTATAGGCGTAGTCGGGGTGTCCAAGGGGACTCAGTTTCCGGTCGATATAATCTTTTAATGTCTCTGTGATGGTGTGATTGTGAGCAAAAGCGCTAAACATATCGGTTCCCTGATGGCCGGCTTATCCTTTGACGAGTCCTGCTGTACTTTAAGTACAGGTTTTATGAGCACTTAAGTACAACTTACTGGGCATTATGATAAGTGATACTTTCACCCCTGGAAAAGAAACCTCACACACTGCTCCGAACAATGTGTGAGGAGGCCAATGTACGGCCAACACCAGGGAAACACGTATTAAAGACTATCTTAAATTAAATTTTAATTATTAAAAATATTTTTTATAAAAAGCGCCGTTTAGGGTGCTTTTTTTTTGGCCGAACTGCGGTGTCCGTATATACACGCGAATGTTTGCACCCTAAACAATATTGATAGCCAAATCAGTTCGATCGGGACCCAAGGGGTTGTTTGCTTTCGGCGAAACCCTTTTGTTCCAGCACCTTTTCGGCGGCGGGTAGAGTACGTAGCATCCATGTATAGCCCGTTGAGGGATTTGAGCGCAGTGAAATGTCAAAACGCTCGCCGTTCTTAACGTTCTTCGACAGCATGGTTGTTCCGGCCATTGCCGACCCCAGTGCCAACATGATGCACAAACAGATACCGATTGTATTTTTGACGATACGCATAGCGATATTTTCCAGATTGGGATTTTACGGGTTAAATGCTGGCAGGATGCCTCGACTTTCTCCCAATGTCCATTGCACGAATATGGGTATACAGGATATGCCCGTAAGGCCATGAAGGCGACAGAAATTGCACTTTAGTACACCTTTTTTGAAGGTCGCCGTAACGCGGCGTAGCCGCCCTGTTCTGATAGGTTTCACCAATCCCCCCCCTCGCCCTGCCAGACTATACCCATTACCAGCCATGAAAAGTATCTGTGCGCTGTCGGAGTGGTCACGACAAGGCGTAGCCGCAGTCGGGGCGTATCTCCGCGTTAGCGGGCCGTGAGGGCCGCTTACGGGCGTGTTAATCCAGACCTTCCAGCGATACTTCTCAAAGCGACTTAGTTCTAGTTACAACATCCATCATTAAAAGCGATGCTGTTCCGGCCTCTGGCCGGGGCGGGGCCGCTTTTCAGTGGTGGGGTAGATAACAGGGTTGCAGATATTCACGGGCTGGTTTTATGGAAACGTATTTTGAATGCTGTAACTAAATTCAGATGCTTTACGGGGCCTGTCGCGAAGCGATGGGAGGTAGCACTGTTTCTACCGAACCGGCGCGGACGAGAGTCCGCTGCAAGGGCGGGCATTTTCTGAGGCTGTCCACAGGGCAGACGATGAACAGGTTATCTATTTATATGAAAAATATAAAAGGTATTTAAAAGAAGTACTGAGCAGGTTTTTAAAGGGAACCACGCACTTTGAAATCAGTACGGCTGGCACTCTAAAACCATAACGGCTGTAACCTTATGGGAAGTTCCCTTGCAGTTATGTGTGGGTAACTGAATTCATCGGGCAAAGATGGCACCGGCAACAAAATTTCAGCACGGTTTTGCAGGAAAAGAGAGGGGAGCATGGATGGGCGTCATGCCCATTCGCTCAGATAATAAGCAACGGTGAGTAACAGACGTGCAGATACCTCCGGGGTCAGCCGGATTAATAAAAAGACAGGGGGTCAGGTGGTGGCCGTTGCCAGCCGCGTATAGTTGTTGCCACGGGACATCAGCATACGCTCTTTTACACGCCTTGCCTGTTCCCGGCGCACGGCGTCCAGGTTGCCGGTAAAGCGGCCCTCGGCAATTTCCCGCGTCAGTTGCCGCTTCACGATGGTTTCAATATCGCGGCGGTTACGGTCAGCGTCACGGCGGGCGCGGGCGCGTTTCAGCCCGTGCGATTTGCGCTCGGACTGGTAGCTCCGGAACCGCTCACGCACGAACCGCCAGGCTTTGGCTATCAGTTCGTCCATGTCCAGCCGGGGGAGACGTTGTTTTTCACGCTGCTGGTTTTCCCACTCCACGCGACTGCGCCTCGCGGCCACAACG
>Ga0308162_1002477_pt1 | contig 12026 bp, 16 predicted proteins | sample PhySR2_FD_201370 | JGI IMG/M metagenome (GOLD analysis project Ga0308162, IMG submission 201370) | Phyllosphere microbial communities from UC Gill Tract Community Farm, Albany, California, United States - DLSLS.R2 | ecosystem: Host-associated > Plants > Phyllosphere > Unclassified | place: USA... | reverse complement strand
GCTGCGGCTTTGAATTTCGCGGAAGCGAAATTGCTGTGGGCACGCAAAGCGGGCTTGCTCCAGGGCAAGTGATTGCACCAGTGCAGCAAGGGGCCATATCGGCCCGTGGCAGCCGTGCGACGGCAGAACGGGGCGGTATGGCCTCTGTGGGCCGAGGGTGGTGCAGAGGCGCTTGTAGAGGGTTTTCCACTCGCATCGCAAAGAGCAAGGCAATGTGGTTAAGAGCCTTTGTTCACCTCGCCGTGTGGCAGAGGTCACGGGGAAGAGCACCCCGTAACCTCAGCCGGGAGGTTGTTATGCCCTTATCCACGTCAAGGAGCGCTGCGCTCGCAGCCTGCACCCGTTCCTGCTCGCCCTGGTGAAGCGTCGGGCTGCGCGGGCTGCGGCTTTGTCCGCGTCCTTGACCCGGCTAAGGGCGGGGTACTTCTATCCTGGCAAGTAGGGCGCGGTTTTGAGATTCAAGCGTTTCCACCTTACCCATCAATTTCGACGCGTGGATTTCTATTTCTGCTGCGTGCCGCACCGCTTTATCACGTTCAGCTTGTAGAGCGGTGTAACGCTCTCCACTGCGTAGCGCCTCTTTAGCGGCGTCTTGTTTTTTTGCATGGGCAATTACCTCATTAGCTTTCATGTCGGCTGTTTGCTGAATTAATTTGTCTGATATGACAGTGTACTTCTGATCGCTCACTGCCAGCGCATCTTCAAGTTTCTGTATGATGCCGTCGCGGGAAGAGATTAATTCATCACTCTTTCCTTTGTACGTGGCAAATTCTTGTCGAGCTTGCTCCAACGCTTGTGCAGCAACCGCGTTGTTTTGATCAACAACCTTAATATGCAGATTTCTCGCCTCAGCTAATTCACCCCGCACTGTTTTAGTTTCATCATGGGACAACGCAAGCTCAGATTTTAAATCCGAAACTCTGTTTTCAATATCTGCTATCCGAGACTCACCCTGCTCCACCTTGGACACACTTTTCGCCAACTCAATACGTAGAAACCCTAGTTCACTATCAAGCTCTTTTTCACGTTCTTGAGCGGCGCGTAGATCCTTGAGTGTTGCCGCGCAAGTCCGCTCTGCGTTTTCCAAGGCCAGTACCTGGGCGTCGAAGGCGTCGGACAATTCACTTCGCATAATTTCAGCATCCGCCCTCTCCTCTCGCCATTCCGCCTCTGCGGCTCGCAAACTGGCATCGCCAAGCTCCTTAGCAGCAAGCCAGACGACTTGCAAAGCCTTCTCGCCAGCGTCACGAAGCTGTTCAGGGACCAACACTGTTACCGGCTCTGGTTTAGCCGTTTGCGCACGTTTCCACTCAGCCAGTACAGGCGATACCAGCCCCATATCGCACTGCGCTTCATTCCGAACGTCAGATACGCGGGGAAATTTCGTTCTGCCGCTTTGTTCGTAAAGCCTATCAGCAGCCTGAATAATTCGCTCCCGCACTTCCGGTTTGATTCCTACCTGGATTTCTGGCTTGCCCTGGTTCATAGCGTTCCCCTCATAATAATAATCATAATAATATTACTATTATGATTATTCAATCCACCTGTCCTTTATTTTGCTCTTGCCGATCAGCTGATCTGCTGCAGGTGGCCAGCGTCCGGAAAGGGGGAAGAATTCCGGGCCGCGCTCGATGCCGGCGCCGCGCACCTGGTCGACGGCGAGCAGCTGATCTGCTGCAGGTGGCCAGCGTCCGGAAAGGGGGAAGAATTCCGGGCCGTGCTCGATGCCGGCGCCGCGCACCTGGTCGACGGCGAGCAGCTGATCGGCTGCAGGTGGCCAGCGCCCGGAAAGGGGAAGAATTCCGGGCCGTGCTCGATGCCGGCGCCGCGCACCTGGTCGACGGCGAGCAGCTGATCGGCTGCAGGTGTCCAGTGCCCGGAAAGGGGAAGAATTCCGGGCCGTGCTCGATGCCGGCGCCGCGCACCTGGTCGACGGCGAGCAGCTGATCGGCTGCAGGTGGCCAGCGTCAGGAAAGGGGGAAGAATTCCGGGCCGTGCTCGATGCCGGCGCCGCGCACCTGGTCGACGGCGAGCAGCTGATCGGCTGCAGGTGGCCAGCGTCCGGAAAGGGGGAAGAATTCCGGGCCGCGCTCGATGCCGGCGCCGCGCACCTGGTCGACGGCGATCAGCTGATCTGCTGCAGGTGGCCAGCGTCCGGAAAGGGGGGAAGAATTCCGGGCCGCGCTCGATGCCGGCGCCGCGCACCTGGTCGACGGCGATCAGCTGATCTGCTGCAGGTGGCCAGCGTCCGGAAAGGGGGGAAGAATTCCGGGCCGTGCTCGATGCCGGCGCCGCGCATCTGGTCGACGGCGAGCAGCTGATCGGCTGCAGGTGGCCAGCGTCCGGAAAGGGGGAAGAAATCCGGGCCGTGCTCGATGCCGGTGCCGTGCACCTGGTCGGTGCCTAGCAGCTGATCGGCTGCAGGTGGCCAGCGCCCGAAGGGAAAAGAATTCCGCGCGTGATGGCGAAAGGCCTCTGGGAAGCGTTTTAAGCGCTCGAACCAATCAGAGCTGGATAGCGTAGGGTTACCATGCAAAACCTCGTGAAAAGCGCTCCTGAGAGGCGACAGCACGCAATGCATGCATCATCACCCCCCAAGTGCTTGATTACACGCTTGTAATAGATCTGATTTGGTATTTTTGAAAGCCCGCGCGCACACGCGCCCGGTTGAGCGCGCAGCGCGATTTATCCGGGTCTTAGCGCCCGAAGGGTGGCCGTAGGCCAGGGCGGGCCAGCTTCACCGGCCTGCCCCGCTTAGACGGGCGTTATCGCGGTTATCAAGGCAAGCTTTTGCTTTTCGATTGCCTTTGGCCAATTTGCTTGTGATCTGCTTCGGCATGCTCTTGGTGAGCGAGGTGGTATGGATTGGCCACAGAGTGAGCTTTTGCTTTTCGATCGCCTTTGGCCGATTTGCTTGTGATCTGCTTCGATTTGTTCCTGGTGGATGCGGTGGTACGGCTTGCGCACAAGGTAAAAAGTGGCCGTAGGCCGGCAAATTACGATGGGCAGGAAGCCCAGCGTAGGCCGCCAAAAGGCGGGGCGGAGCCAGGATGGCGGAGGGTAGGCGGTCGCGCATCACGAAATTCGGCAAGGGTGGCTATTTTTTGAGCGCGGGTTGTAGATTTACTTTTAAAAAGATTTAATTTTTTTCTTGTTTTAAAAACTATTTGTAAAGCTTGTTTTGTACGGTTGAGGATAAGTAGCGCAACCTCCCGAATCTAAAGGCTTTTACGCTGTATAAAATCTGGGTTTGGGGAATGATTCCGGGCTACTGGGGAAGCATTCCGGGTACGTCGGGGGAATGATTCCGGGCTACTGGGGAAGCATTCCGGGTACGCCGGGGGAATGATTCCGGGTGAAGAACTAACATTACCCTCAGCATATGAACAGGATATAAACAGGTTACTAACTGACTTATGCACAGAAATTGTGGATAACTTCAGGGTGCGCACCTAAAGACGGAAACGGTATTGACTAGTTTCCGTTTCCCCCTTAAGGTACGTGCACTTGATTAACGGAGTTCCGCGATGACGGATCTAGATCAGAACCGCGTTTACCAATCCAACAAACTCATTGAAGCTTCTTACAGCCTTACCCTGAATGAGAAACGCCTTGTCTTGTACGCTGCGTCTTTGATGGACTCCCAAAAAGCGGCACCTGCAGATGGCCTTGTGAACGTGACAGTAGAAGACTTCGCGCGCGTCTTTGGCATGGACCTATCAAAGCGCGGAGACGTCTATAACACGCTCAAGGAGGCCGTAGAGCGGCTCTATGAGCGTGATATCACAAGATATGTGTATGAGCCGGGAAAAGATCCCGAAAAGCAAACTATGCGCTGGATCTACTCTAAAAATTACAAGGACGGCGAAGGCAGGCTTGTAATAGGCTTTTCCCCTACAGTCCTTCCCTACCTGACATTGCTGGAACGCGAATTCACAGGGTTCAAGCTGAAAAATATCAGCGCGCTTGCCAGCTTCAATTCATTTCGCATCTACGAACTTAATGTGCAATATCTCAAATTTGGAACGCGCACGTTTGACCTGGCTAAGCTTCGCGAGCTTTTACAAATGGAAAACAAGTATCCCAAGGTGACGGATTTCATGCGGTACGTGCTCGACTCATCGGTCGCCGAGGTGAATCAGCGTACTGACCTAGAGCTTGAATATGAGCCGATCAGAAAAGGGCGAGCAATTTCAGGCTTCAAGTTCTCCATTAGAAAAAACGCCCAGATCCCCCTCGCCGTATGACTGAATAATAGAAAAGGCCCGCATAAGCGGGCCTTTGGTGTATCTGGGTTTTTCCGTATCAATGCTGGTCGGTATCAGGGCGCACAGGCTTCGGCACAGCCGGATGACTACGTTTGGTCCAGGGCTTGCCTTCGCAAGTGTCGCAAGTGGTTGTCAACGGCGTGCCGCCGCTCCGACCAGTGACTCGCTGACTATGGCCGCAAGAAAGCTCGCAGTCCCACAATTGCTTAGACCATGCAATCCCGCTCGCTCGCGTAGCGTTCACAACCTTGACCCGCTGGGCCTTCTCAGTGGCGACAGACATAGATTTTCCTGCTCGATCCTGGACGCGATCACCACGCCCTTCTACTGCTACAGCCCAGCTCTGTGGCTGGGTTTGGGCGTACCTGGTTGCTTTCCTAGAATTATCCGTTCAAAGGCCATGAAGTGGTGGTGCCACGGAATGGAACCTCCAAATCTTTGCCGACAATCTGCTCCGGTTTCACTGGGTTGATGGGCTGATTGCCAATAACCTTCCCAGCAACTTGTCCTAAGAGTTCAAGCGTCCCATGGTTCACCACGTTGCGTGCCACCTGCCCATGCACAACGGCATTGCCGCCAGCTTCGATTACCAATCCTCCGGCGAGCTGACCACGGGCGATCAGAAAACCTCCTGATTTCACATAGGTTGTGCCGGTGATTTGGCCGGTAGTCTGTTGATGATCGGTGACAATCAAATCGCCTTTGTGCTGCTGCATAAACAGTCCTCACTGCCGGATGCGAAAACCGCATCCCTCTACGCCCTCAGCCCCACGTTTTGACGGCGGGGCTTGGGCGTTTCTGGACGTTTTCCTAGCTGTAGCGGGATGAAATGAGCCACATACGGTGCTCAATCTTCTCAATCTGCGGCCACACTTCCTGGGAAATAGGTGGCCTGCCTAAAACGCGGCGCCGTATCCAGGCGTAGGCGGGCGAACTCCAAAAGCCTAATTTATTCAACAGACGAAGTCGCTTTCGCTGCAACGCTACAAGCGCGCCGCCAACCTGTCTTTGCCATGCCGGTTTCGTAGTCTTCATCGTTTTTGCCTGTTCGATCCTGGGCACACTTACCTTGCCTTTCTACGGCCACGGCCCAGCGCGTGGCTGGGCTTGAGCATTGCCGAGAGATTCCGCTACTTCCGCTTGGATTCTTGCTGGGCCTTCTGCTCAGCAGCCACCTGGTCGGCAAACTTTGCCGTCTGTGCAAACAAACCTGGGCTACGAGTGTTGTAGGCCCACAAGAAAAAACCTGCGGCAGCGATCACCAAAGCGAGGGAGACAGAACGCAAAGCTGCCTTCCGTTGGGTGCTACTGCGCCCACGACTGGCCGCGAGAATGGCCAGGGCGATCAGCACAGCCATGACAACGCCCGTCACGAATGGATGTTCCTGCGTAAATCGCAGGCCGATGATTGCATCTATTGGGATCAAGTTTTAACTCCTTCTACTGGTATAGCCCAGCGTTTGACGGCTAGGCTTGTTTGGCTTGAATTTCGCGTCCGCGAAAACTTTTTTTCTCTACAGCCTTTGTTCCGGGGTTTTTCTTCTTGAGCATATCCGAGGCGTGCAACCTCCTACAGGCGAGGCGCAGGACGGTCCGAATTACCTGCAAGCTGGGTCGCACGATCATGCCAGAACTGCGCTTTTTGAAAACAGCGCTCAGCTTTCACCACACGACCTGCTTCGGACGCCTCGTTGGCGGCTGCGAGCCATTGGCTAGCTCGCGTCTCAGCGTCAAGCACTCTTTCAGCCAAGGGCACTTTAGGAGCTTTGTTAGACTGAGGCATTGCATTCCTCACAGGTGACTACTGCTGCTAGGAATAAGATTGAGATCGATATACGCAGTGATCGATTCAATGGTCGGATGGGGAAGTCGGTGGTAAGCAGCGAAATGAAAACAATCGTCTTCCACTTCAAAAACTGCTATTTCGTCAGCATTGAATGACCAGCGTTGGCCGGCGTGCTGAAATTCCGCGTCAGGCGCTTGCTCCACGAATGATGGCTGATTAGCCTCGATGACCTCCGCTGCAGTTTTCTCTGCAGCAGTACCCTTGCCCCAACATTGCTGCACAACGAACGGTTGAGCCTCAACAATACCGGACGCGTCGGAATAACTGACCTCGATGGCGGCGGCAACCGCCTCCGTTACTGCGCATTCCCACTCGAAATATTCCATGATTATCCCCGAAAGCTCTATTTTTGACAGGGATAGTTTGAACTGGGGTTCAATGTAATGCAAGGATTATTTTGAACTGGGGTTCAAACAAGTCAAATCTTCTAAGCCGCGAACTGCATCGTCCCAGTGTGGTTCTCTGTTAGCATCACTCGCGATTTTGCTAATCCATGCTTCTGATTTGCGCCAATGTTCCGCAAGCGCTCGACCAGTCCAGCCCTTGCCACGAAATACAGCCCTGAACTCACTGGGAGTCATTCGGACACTGCTCGGTGTAGACGCGCATTTAGTCGACAATTTCACGCCGTGCCTCTTCAAAGTCGTAGCCCGCGATATAGTCCTGGTACTGCGGCGAGTTGGGATTTAACTTCCGTAGTGCAGAGTGCTCCAATGCTATTCCGCTGGCTGCTGCTGAGCGGCCAGCATTGAACGCAATGGAATGGGTTTGTGTAGTCTCGTCAGCCTGGGGCTTACGCGTCATATACCGTCTCTCCTGGGCTTGCTGGTCTGGCGGATGGCTAACCGGTGTGATAGTCTGGCCACTCGTTTACAGAGCTGTTCGGCATTGTTTACGTTGACGTTTAACCCGGCTCGTTCACGCGATCCGGGTTTTTTTATGTTTTCTTTTTACCGTGAGGTCTTGGGCGAGAATTTTTTACGACCGATTCCGAAACTTTCGACCTACCAACCGATGCTGCAGCAATCAAAGCGTAGAGTTGTGGGAGTAGCTCGCTCGGCGCCGTTAACGTGACCTGCTCCCAACCTGGTGGTATATCCTTGTTCATGGATCTGATTGCCAGCGACCTCTGATACTTCTCCCACTCCCTCCAAGTCACCCGGACGCAGTCAGAAACAGCTTGACGGCTCCAACCCAAACCAATCGCTTTGGCCGAAGCCTCATTGCTCAAGCCTTCAACCAGACAAAGGCGCGCAGCATTGATCCGCTCTTGAGAGATTCCCAAAAACGGTTCTAGCGCAGAAAATTCAGCTGCTGTCATTGACTTGGTTCGGGCCGGCCCTTTTCTGGAAGGCGCATCAGCTTTATTACGGTCGGTCATAGGTAGTGTCTTCGTATACTTCATCAATGGAGTGTGGGAGCCAGGCTAAGGCCTGACTCTCCATGCCCTCCCTGGTCAGGGTTTAACGCTTCCGAAAATATCCAGCAGATTGAACAAGGCGCCGTCCTCGGCACCAGTTACGAACGCCACCAGTGCAAATAGACCGTGGCCTTCGTGAGCGAAGGTCCGGGTACGAAACCCCTTTGCGACTTCACGACCAAGCATCTTTGGCTTGACTGCAGTACCTGCCTCATAGAATGAACTCAGCCAATTCTTGCACTGGGTACGCTCCCCCTCATCCATCACTTCAAGAACGGTTTTCGGATGACTGCCGTTATCAGCAATCAGACTATAAGAGCGATCCAGCACTTCCGCTGGTGGCAACGCTGGCGGCCGCCCGTTATCCGATTCGGATGCCGGCGCGGCAACGTTAACGGCAGCAGCAGCAGCAGCAGCAGCAGCAGCACTATCATTGTCGCCGGTTTCCGCAACCTCGGGAATCTTATTCAGCTCTTCCAGCAGTGTAGTGCCGGCTCCATCCTCCTGGTTGCCTGGGATAGCAACCCCAGCGCTGGCAGGAACATGCACTACCGGGCCTGGGTCCGTATGCGTGATACTTCTCGGAGTAGCTACGTTCGCTGGGTCAGCGGGAGGCTTTTTGCCCTGCCGAGGCGTCTTGGGTGGCTTAACAGCGTCCTTAACTGCCTGAACAGTCTCGCGTGCGTTGCTGCCCTTTTGCCCGCGCTGCTCTTTCAGCTCCTCTACCACGGCAGCTGCTCGCTCAGGGTCGCGTTTTTCGATCTGCTTCACAGCACCGATGACTTCGGCGTCAGCGCTGATTTGCTCGGTCAAGAGGCGCGAGGTCTGCTGGGGAAGGTCCAGCAGGCCGATACGTTTTGTAACCCACGACGGGCTCTTATTGTGGTGTGCTGCAGCTGCAAGAACGCTCCCCAGTCTCTCAACATCGCGCTGGAGAACCTTCGCCTCATCAATCTGACGAAGGTTCAAGCGGTGTACGTTTTCAGCGAACTGAATCCGATTGATTTGCTCGTCAGTCAGCTTCCCGTAGGCCATCGCGGGCACGGTATCAATACCCTTGAGCAAGCTCGCACGGGTCCGGCGTTCGCCGGCGATCAGCCGGAATGGCTCCGGCCCTTCATCGTTTTCGCAAAGCAGGACCGGCTGCAGCATACCTTGCTGCTCAATGTCCTCCCCCAGCTCAGCAAGCGTCTGGCCGTCTTCCTCCATGGCATCGCTACCGCGATGCTGTGGCAAGATTCTGATATCAGCAATCTTCACCTGGGTGAAGACAGGGGCGTTCGCATCTGTACCACCGATCAAGCCCGCAAGACCACCCGTGGTCAGCATGTCTGCAAAGCCTGCGGTCGCTGACGGTTTCGCGTTGGCTTTATTGCCTGCTTGGTTAGCGCTCATTTAACAACCCCCAAGTTGGTCAAGATATTGTGCATCGCAGCCCGCCACTCTTTCGCGGCCACCGCGTGCCCGGCGCCCTTCGTACCCCGCCATACAGGCTTATGGGCCAGAAGTGCGTGCTTGACTGAAATACGCTCATAAAGAGTAATAGGCAGGATTGCGGGACCGAACTGCGACCGTAGCTCCTGCAAGGATTGGAGTTCTTTTTTGCTTTTGGGGTTGATTTTGGATGGCAGCAATCCAAGCAGCTTCAACCGAGGGTTATACCCCTTGGTACGGATGGCGCCGATGTACTCAAGGAGCTTGGCCAGCGCAGCTGCCTCGTACAAGCCAACCGAGAAAGGGCAGACAACAAAGTCAGCAGCAACCATTCCCGCGATAGTCATTGGCGGATTGAGGCCAAGAACACCAGGTGTATCGATGATGCAAAGATCGTAGCTGGCAGACAAAGCCCGCAGGTAACGCGCTGGACGCTTCGCGCCCTCTTCGTTTTCGCCGCTAAGCAATGACAGGCTTTCATCTGCGCGCAAAATGGCAAGCCCGTCCGCCAGGATTTCGGGAACAATGGTAGCGCCATGGGAGAAAAGCGAAGTCGAGAGACTGGCCCCACCCTCATGACCTGCAACAGCCGGAAAACTTTGGGAAAAACTGGCTTGCGGATCGAGGTCCACCAGCAGAACGCGCAGGCCCAGCTCATGGCCAAGCTGCCCCAAATGAGTACCTACAGAGCTTTTCCCGACGCCGCCTTTTTGGTTTGCTACAGCGATAATTTTCATTTTGCATCATCCGGTTTTGGATTCGTTGACAGGGCTAATGTTAGGGGTTTTACCCCCTAACGTCAAGCTTATTCGCTTGTCATAGCAATTTAATTTGCTGCCCGCTCATTGAGCCAATTACGGACGCGATAACCTGCAGCCAAAGCGTTCCCGGTCATTTGACGAATCCAGGGCGAACCTTCACGACTTGGGCTGAACTTGAAACCTTCGGCCTTCAACTTCTGCCTGACGTCAGCGTCTGGTTTACCTGGAAAACGAAACATAACCCGATTTTCGTCGCAGTCTTCGTGATAGCTATAGCCTACGCCTTGCGCCTCAACTCCAACGCGTTTTGCCGCACTCTCAAGCACCTGAATGCGCTTCTCAGTCTGCCGGATATTCGCGTTATTGTTCGTCAGTTTGAAGGCTGGATACCCTCCCGATGCCGCGCCAAAGCTCGGACTCAAAAGGCTGCGCGCTGCTGAATCGCTGTAACCCAGAGCTACTAATGCTGCGGCTTGGGCATCTGCCGTTTTATTGGCCCTGATAGCCTTGTTCGCGGCTTTCATGCGCTCTTGATCGGCCTTAAGCTGCTCGACTTTAGCGCGGAGCTTAACCAGTGCATCTGGGTCATCGCTCGAAATCCCACCCGAACCAACGGACGCAGCGCGCCGAGAAAGTTCTTCAGCGCGCTGCGCTTCCTCCACGCAGCGACGCATAGCATTGTCAGAGCGCTTGAGCGCTCCACGATGCCGCGCCTCTGAGTGGTGCCCAACCAAAATTGGCTGACCCATTACGATACCCTGGGTAGCGCGATTGCTGGCCTCGTATGCCTGATTGCTGCGCTCGGTAGCGGAATCCGCACGCTGCTCCAAGCGTTCGCGGCGAGCGTCCTGCTTTTGCTCATAACTATTCATTCAGCGGTCCTCTATTTACGTTGACGGTATGGGGTAAATCTTCGTTTACCTTGGCGATGATTATGCCAAAAACCCACGCCAACGTAAAGCGAATTCGCTTGCGCGAGTGCAATAAAAAAGCCCGCTTGTTAGGCGGGCTGCAGGAAGGAAATGACCCCGAAGATCGAGGCCATATTCCATAATCGAATAATAAAGATGCCCTATATCCTAAAATGGAATATCGTCATCAAAGCTATCAAAATCTGCCGCCGGCTGCGGTGCTGGTTGTTGTGGTGCTGGCCGCTGCTGCGACTGCTGCGGCCGCTGCTGCGACGGCGGGCGCTGTTGAGACTGCTGCGAGCGTTGTGACTGCTGCGGACTGGATTGCTGCGACTGACCGCCGACCTGGTTGTACTGATCGCCATCGGCTTGCTGATTCTGCGGGCGACCGCCAAGCAGCTGCATGGTGCCCTGCATATCAACGATGATTTCCGTGGTGTATCGCTTGATGCCATCCTTTTCCCATTCGCGAGTCTGCAGCTTGCCTTCGATGTAGACTTGGGAACCCTTACGCAGATACTCACCCGCGATTTCGGCAACCTTGCCGAACATCGACACACGATGCCATTCGGTGCGCTCGACCTTCTGCCCGGACTGTTTGTCAGTCCACTGTTCGCTGGTGGCCAGACTCAAATTGGTGACGGCATTGCCATTAGGCAGATAACGCACCTCTGGATCTTGCCCGCAAGTGCCGACCAAAATAACTTTGTTTACTCCACGCGCCATGATGTAACTCCTGATAGATAATCTGTAGGTTGCCCCAATTACCTGGGGCTGTAGGTTGAATTAAACAGCGGTCTGCTTGGCCTTCTCGATAGTGGCCGGTGACCAAATTTTCTTGGCAGTCGCCTCAGCCGTACAGGCCGCAAAGTACGCTTGTTCGCGAAGTTGTGCTGCTTGATCGTCCAGAGCCATCGCGGATTGAGACAAGGCCTCAATTTTGCCTTGATAGATCAAAAGTTCAATACCGACCTGGTCGCGGAAAGCCGCAGCCTTACCTGAGACTTCGCCAGCCTGAGCCATTAGCTCTACCACTTCGACGCGCATCGCTTGCAATTCTGGAACCTGTTCAGGCAAGAACTCCAACCAGCCCATGATCTTGCAATTACTCATATTCATTTCCTTCCGCAGTACGTTGACGATAAATAGGCAAGTCTTAAGCCGCCTGCCTTGAATGTTATTATCCACTAAACAAGGCGAATCGTAAAGCGATAGAGCTTGTCAGTCAGAACATTTAAGTCACGCAGCCCCAACCCGTTTGGCACGCTTCTTTCCGATCTGGGCCAAGCGTTTAGGGGGGGCTTTTGATCTTCAATGATCAGGCGCGCGAGCGCCCTTCCTCCTGCAGACGAAAGACAACGCGCCAGGTTGTGAGGCGATCCGTTC
>Ga0308162_1002475_pt1 | contig 12028 bp, 9 predicted proteins | sample PhySR2_FD_201370 | JGI IMG/M metagenome (GOLD analysis project Ga0308162, IMG submission 201370) | Phyllosphere microbial communities from UC Gill Tract Community Farm, Albany, California, United States - DLSLS.R2 | ecosystem: Host-associated > Plants > Phyllosphere > Unclassified | place: USA... | reverse complement strand
GTAAATTACGCGGCTCGGTTTGCAGGACAATATTCATTGCCGCGCGATCGGCATCGCTGAAGAAACCGTTATAAAGCTGTGCGTCGACGTTCTCAGACGGTACAAACGGCTCGGCTTCCGCAAAGATTGCGACTACTTTTTCCCGTACCTGCGGGTTGTCGCGCAGCACCTTCAGGTTATCCAGACAGTGCTGACGATTAATACCCAGCCTGTCAGCATCTTCCGAGCGCAGCGTATTGGCCTGCGCCAGCACCGGACATTTATTGATGTGAACCAGCTTCACCGGTACCGCAGGCAGATCGCCGAGCTCGTTTTTCGGCGTGTAAAGCCGTTCGCGCAGCGTATCGCTGTCCAGTTCCAGCAGCGGGGAGATATCGCCCGCTAAATCCACCATGATAACGGCATTACGGTTGTCGGGATGCCATGCCAGCGGCGCAACCCAGCTGGTATTGCCGCGCCACGCTCCGAACATTCCGGAGATGTGTACCAGGGGCTTCATCTGCGGGACATCAATGAGCGTAGTCAGCTTCTGTTTGCTGCGGTGACTTAACAGATACTCAAACAGACGCGGCTGGGCGGTTTTCACCAGCTTTGCCATGGCAATGGTGGCATAGACGTCAGCCATCGCGTCGTGGGCATTGCTGTGCTCGATGCCGTTGGCGCGCGTCAGGTGTTCAAGCCTGAAACTCGGCTGCCCATCCTCGTTCTCCGGCCAGTTAATGCCTTCCGGACGCAGGGCGTAACAGGCGCGCATAATGTCGAGTAAATCCCAGCGCGAATTGCGGTTCTGCCAGCTCCAGGCATAGGGATCGTAGAAGTTGCGGTAGAAGATATTGCGGGTCACTTCGTCATCGAAACGGATGTTGTTGTAGCCGACCACGCAGGTATGGGGAACGGTAAACAGATCGTGGATGCGGCGGGCAAACTCTGCTTCGCTCACCCCTTTTTCTCGTGCTTCCTGCGGTGTAATGCCCGTAACCATCACCGCGCCCGGCTGCGGCAGATAATCATCTGCGGGCCTGCAGTAAAAGACCTCTGGCTCGCCAATGATGTTGAATTCGTCGTCGGTACGGATGGCAGCAAACTGCGCCGGTCTGTCCAGCGCCGGGTGGGTGCCAAAGGTTTCGTAATCGTGGAATAGGAAGGTAGGTTGTTTATCTGTGTCTGCCATTGTCTAATATTGTCCACAATAGTTAATTAACTGCCTGTTATCACTCGAAAAACAACCCTTTTCTCACCTGAGTTTGTCCACGAACGTTAAATATAGTTGTTTACTGTGTCTCGATGTCCATGTGATATTGCGTACCAGAAGTGTACCAAACCACTATTTCTGAGCGTACCAAATATTATTTATGGCTATCAGCGACACAAAACTGCGTACCATTCATGGTAAACCATATTCGGGCCCACAAGAAGTGGCTGATGCTGATGGCCTCAGCGTGCGCATTTCTCCAAAGGGGGTCATCCAGTTCCAGTACCGGTATCGCTGGCATGGTAAACCTCATCGTCTTGGAATTGGCCGCTACCCGTCGGTGTCGTTAAAGGATGCCAGGCAGATCGCATCTGATTTACGAAACCTTTATTTCTCCGGCACAGATCCGCGATCCTACTTTGAGGAGAAGGCGCAAAACTCCCTGACGGTCGCTCAGTGTCTCGACTACTGGTTCGACAATTACGTCTCTACAACACTCAGAGAAAAGACCCAGGCACTATACCGATCAACGGTTATGAAGCGGATGCATGACGCTTTCCCGAATCGACCGGCATCCTCCATCAATGTGAAGCAGTGGGTAGATCTCCTCACTGAAGAGGAAAGGGATAATCCGCGCCGCGCGCGTCAGGTGCTCAGTCAGCTAAGATCGGCGATAAGCTGGTGCATGCGGCGTCAGGTGATAGATAGCTGCGCAATTATGAGCATCCAGCCAAGAGACTTTGGCTCACGTGCAGCTGTGGGTGACCGCGTTCTGTCGTATAACGAGCTGGCTCAGATTTGGATGGCTATTGAAAGAAGCCGGGCATCTACTTCAAACAAGCTGCTTCACCAGATGCTGATGCTTTGGGGGGCGAGGCTCTCAGAACTGAGGCTGGCAACCAAGACAGAATTTGACCTGCTGGACAACGTCTGGACCGTACCAAAAGAGCACAGCAAAATGGGAAACGTTATCCGGCGGCCCATCTTCGAACAAATTAAGCCTTTCCTCGAAAAGGCCATGACAACTTACAATGATGTGCTTTTCCCCGGGGAGGATATAAGCGAACCGATCAGCATTGCGGCCGCCAACCGGTTCGTAAATCGAATAAGGGGAGGGATGGACCTTGGATACTGGCGAACGCACGATTTCAGGAGGACGCTGGTAACAAGGCTGTCTGAAATGGATGTCGAGCCCCATGTTACTGAGAGGATGCTCGGGCATGAACTTGGCGGGGTAATGGCCGTGTACAACAAACACGACTGGATCGAGGCTCAGCGCAAAGCGTATGAGCTTCACGCTGATAAGCTGTTCTGGCACATCAGGAACATTTCTGGTTAACGCCACCATTGAGGATCCATCCATCAACAGCTTCCCGCAGGTACGCTTTCGGATGGGTCCTGACTGGCTTTGGAAAACCGTGCCGGTTGGTGTAGTTCCAGATTGTCTGGCGTGATGAAACCCCAAGCTTGTTCATCACTTCTTTTTCGGGAATCAGGCTGGTGTCGGTCATTATGATCTCCTTACGCCAATGTCTTATACATGCGCGGCCCATCGATGGTGGCCGCGCGTAATTCGTTTTCCGCGTGCACTGAATAATTACCGTCATCCCATCGCACCCAGGCCTTCGGGTGATCGCCTTCCGGCTCCAGTTGGCTATCGTTGTCACAGGTTATCCGGACGGGCGCGACCCAGAATCTCTTCCGAGAGTGCCGTAATGCCAACATTCAGAGCTTATAAGCAGCAGCGCCCGACGCGCGGACTGTACGACACCATCACGTTCTACCATCCATCCTTTGGCTATGTCCGCCTGGTCGACAAGCAGTTCTTCCCGAAGACGCTTGGCGGCCAGACGTACACGCCAGCGCGTTTTGAAATCGAAGAGAGTCAGCAGAGCGGAACGCCGGTCATCGACGCGACGGTGAAGTTAGGGCGGCTTTCGTCGGACATCAAAGTGCTGATGAAGCAGTGGAAGGGCGCGGACCGGCTGACGGCCATCACGGCCACAAGGCAGATCTTCGACAGCGGCGACGTTTCGGTGCCGATTAAGTCCTGGCAGCTTTACGTAAAGACGGTGGATATCGATGCCGACGCCGCATCGGTCACTCTGTCTGTCACCAACCCGCTGAACAACAACATCGGAAGGCTCTATGACCCAACGGAATATACTGGCCTGCAATACCTCTGATTTTGTTAGACGGGTGATCGGCGTGCCGTGGGCTAACCGTGCCTGTTCTTTCGAGAAAGTCGATTGCTGGGGGCTGGTGGTCCTGTATTACCGGCACGTTCTCGGCATTGAGCTGCACCAGACGCCGGACTACGAAGCCGGTGAGGACTTCTTCACCTGCTATCAGGGTGACGTCGTTTTCTGGCGCCAGGTCGATAAACCTGTAGAGGGCGGGATATTCGTCGGATACCGAGGCGCGCAACCGGCGCACGTTGGCCTGGTGCTGAACAGGCAGGCCCTGCACTCGCGAGGCAAGAACGGAAGCGTGCGCATGGACTCGTTGCTGGTCATTCAGCGGGCATTTACCAAAGTGGAGTTTTTCGAATATGGCGCTGGTTGAGATATCGAACTTTCCAGGAACGCCTAAGCTGCGTTGCAGGGTGCCAAACGGCACCCTTTTTTATGACTGGCTGGCGGCCAATGACGCTACCTTTCACTGCGATCTGCTGATCGTCCGGAACGGAGTGAGGATGGGCGACGATGACGAGCTGGCGTTTGAGCTTAGCGAACTGGACAACATCCAGATTTTCGACCAGCCAAAGGGCATTGTAGGCGACATCCTCAGCCCGATCTTTAAGGTGGTGGGGCAGGTATTTTCGTTCCTGGCACCGAAACCGGCTATTGCAAACACCGGCGGAAACTCTGTCGACTCCCCGAATAATAGCCTGACCGGTCAGACAAACACCGCGCGTGTCTATAAGGCCAAGCCGGACATCTACGGGCAGATTCGCTCTTTCCCGGATCTGATTCAGGAATCTGTATTCGAATACGTACACCAGACGTCTACCGACGGCGGCCTGAAGTACGTCACTGAGTGGATGTGCATCGGGATCGGCAAATACGATTACGAGTCTGTTCGCTACTCAGAATCAAGCCTGGGCTCTCTGGCAGGTGCTGAATTCCAGTTCTTCCAGCCTGGCGAGGTAATCCCGCAGATCGTTGAGGGCTACGGGTTCGATGATGTCGACGGGCAGGAGGTGCCGGGGCAGAACGAAGCCAGCGATTTCCCTATAGAGAGCGCGACAGCAATAACCGTGGTCAGCGGTACGTACTCCGGCGGCCAGATAGCGATGAAAATCGTGAAGCAGGCAGAGTTCGATTACTTTATGGGTCTGGTGCTGCCGCACGCGGTGACTTTCACCATCAACGTTACGTACAACACAGCATCAGGCAGCGTCACCACTGACGCGACCTTCTCCGGCACGCTGATCTCCGCCGTTGAAACAAACGACGGCGCAGTGGTGAATCCGGTGCGCTGGTACACGTTTACGATGAACCATCTGGAGGGGCCGCAGGACATCCCGGCTAACGCCACAATCAACACCACGAAGTTCATCCTCAACGATAACGAGGCGCTGGTTGTGGGTCCGTTCTTCTCTCCGGTCGAATCCACCCAGCTGTGGTTGCATACGCAATCCAGCCTTGGAGGAAAGAAAGAAACTAACTGGAAGGTGGTCATCTGGAAAATCGACGACGACTACAACCAGGTGCCGGGCACGCAGCAGACGTTCACGTACCGGCAGACGACGCCGCACCAGTCGACGAGTGAGGTCTTCTACCGCACCGACAAAATCACGCCGACCGGCGGCTTCGGGAAGTACGCGGTCAGCTTCCAGCGCACGGATAACTCCGGCGACGCTTCCCTGCTGAAGGTCGAAGAGATCCACAGCATCAACATCCGTACGAATGTCGTTCACCCGACCGACACGCTGGTACGGGTGAAGGTGAGGGCTACCGAGAACGCTCTTGGCAGCCGCGAGCGCAAATATAACGCGCTGGTGACGCGCCACACCATCACGTATGACCTGGACACGCAGACGGTTGATTACACGCTGCGTCCGTCGCGCTCGTTCGCTGATGCAGTGGCGCACACCTGGCTGATTATGGGCGAGCAATCGGTAAGCAGCATTGACCTTTACGGGTTGTACTCTATTGCTGAAAGCCTGCCTGATGAGCGCCTGGGTTACTTCGACTACACGTTTGACGATGAGAATGACTCTCTCGGTGACCGCGTGCAGGCGATCTGTAATGCGGCGTCTGTGTTGGCTTACTGGGATGACGGTGTGCTCACGTTTACCCGGGATCAGAAAGTTGACTACCCGGCGGCGGTATTCAACCGGGCGAACATGAAGACGGACGAGTACAAAATGACGTACGAAGCCACGCTGCCTGGCGGTTATGACGGCGTGCAAGTCTCATATGTTCACCCGACCACGAACAACAAGACGTACATCAACTACCGCGTACTGAACGGCACTATCGTCGAGCAGGAAGCCGAGAACCCGAACAAACTGGAGATAGTCGGCTTCCGTAACGAGTATCAAGCTCGGGAACGCGCTATACGCGAAACCAAGCGTCTGATCTACTCCCGCGTGAAGATGAACGCCAAGGTGTTCGAAGACGGAATTATCCAGGTCGGGAGCGTCATACAGATGCCTGACATCTACGACAGCAACCAGCAGCAGGGTTACATCACCGGCCGCGCAGGGAATAACTTCGATACCAGCGAGCCGATCACCTTCACCGGTTCGATGTATGTGCTTGTCACCGATAGCCTGGGTAATCCGACTCTGCGCTATCCGGCGACGGCCCGCGGTGACACGAAGTACGGCTTCACTGCAGCAATACCCGATATTCAGCTCAACATCTGGAACGGAGATACGGTGCAACTCCCGTCGCGCTATCTCATTGCGACAGTGGAGGAGCTTGACAGTCAACTATGGACGGTTAACAGCATCAAACCGAACACCGATAACACGGTATCTCTTACCGTCGCGGAATACAGCGACGCCATCTACCAATAAGAACCGTCCCCGACCAACCGAACCCGGCCACCGCGCCGGGTTTTTTATGGAATCAATATGACTACTACACCTACTCAGAACTCGGTTCCAAGTGAATCTCCAATCGACCTGAAGTTTAACGCCGGTAAAATCGATGAATACGTTACCTCCATGGGCTGGACGTATACAGATCGCTTTGGGCAAAAGCACTATACGATTGAAGGAAATAATTACCTTGCCCAGCAGGCAATGGCAGCGTTTGGTTATGTGATCCTCACTGGTAAGACTTTTACCACTGGCGCAACAATTAACAACCCGAATGAAGTTCTGCTGAATACTGCCGATGGAGAGTATTACAAATGGACTGGTTCATTCGCATCTGGTCCAAAGGTGGTGCCTGCTAACTCAACGCCTGAGAGCGCCGGGGGTATTGGTCCAGGATTATGGATAGGAGTAGGTGACGCATCTCTTCGAGCAGCACTGGCAGCATCGACGGGTTCAACGCTGGTCGGTCACGAAGGACATACCGTTGGTCAGTATCTTGATGGCGTCGGGAAGATGGTATTCCCGGGAGATGACCTGAAGGCCGCTCTGGAAAGTGCCAACAATGGCGATACGGTTATCGTATCTGGGGATGTGACACTAAACCAATCTGTGGTTATCCAGAAAGCCGTGAGCATAAAAAGTGTTAATGGCGGAAGAATTCTATGGAATGGACCGGGTAAAGCATGCATTCGCTATATCCTGCCGGTAAAAAAAACTATTACCACTCCTGTTCAGTTTCTTCAGGGCTACAATTCAGCTACTTTCCCCGATGGTCACGGTTTAGTTGTCGGTGACTGCTTAGAAGCCCACTCTACATCTGTAAGGTTTACGGATTTAAGTGGAAATAATTACACCCGTGGTCAATTCTTCTTTGTAGAATCTGTAAGCGGAAATACGGTTGTGTTCACTCCAGGTGTTATCGAAGGCTTCACATCCTCTGAAATAATAGTTACGGATACTTTGCGAGGCATGGATTTTGATGTGGAGATTGTAACGGTTAAAGCCCCCACAGGAAGTCCTACAGGCGTGCTCATGGACATCCATTGTGCCAGAGACATGACTGGTAAGTTCCGTATTAAGGGGAACGAAGACGAGCAGTATGGATTGGCTGTTACGGGGCACAACAACCACTTTGATGTTGATGTATGGGGGATTACATCAGGTTATGGTTCGGTATCTGTTCCGGGTTATGGTGTCAATGTGGTAGGTACAGATATGAGAATTACTGGCTCAGGTGGTCGTTGTCGCCATGTGTACGAAATACCGGCCGGAAATGTACTTAGCGCTAATATTGAATTTGATATGCATATAGTCAAATCGGCCAATACCCCTCTTTTCTTGTATGCAGCAGGTGCCCATGCAAACGCAGTAGGTTGGAAGGCGCGCGGTTCTGTTTCTGGTTCTGGCTATCTGATTGGTGACAGAACAGGAACAGCCGATATCAGCATGGATTTCTTCCGCGTTGATGATGGGTATGATTATGCAGATATTGCATTCCAAGATATACACCCGTACGCCGCAAGGGTGCACGGATGCCGTACTTTTGGTGACTTAGCAAGAAAGAACTTTGTTTACTATAACTGTAACGGTACGTACCGTAATGGCACTAGCCTGGTAATAGAGGAAAATATATTTCGTGGTCCAGTTCGAATTATCCAATTCAATAATGACGCGGCTGTTGCCAATCCAATTTATTCGGTAATTATACGCAAAAATAGTGGTCAGGCTGTTGCATTTACAAATCGCAACCTTACTGGTGCTATCCTAACCCTTAATATCGAAGGTAATAAGTTAGGGTCTTACGGTATCCTTACCACATTCAGCGATTATATGCTTGGAGTAGACTCCGGGGGGTGTAAGTCTTACGAATTACATTTCCACCACAACCTTATTGACGACACACTACCTAACGGTGTTTTACAGTTGCAAGGTAATATTGATGGTTTGAACTTGGATTCAAGCTATTGCTCAAATGGTACAAAGCCATTGTTTAATATATCTCCTTCATACCTTGGCGCAATCAATGGGTTTGGCATTGACCACGTAAAAACAAGTGGGTTGATGACATTCACGATACCTACGACAACCGTTTGGAACGCTGTTGGGAACGTTAGCTTTTGCGATGTGAAATATGATTCTTCAACGCCAATATCATCAACTAGTGTCCCTATAGTATTCACCGGAAACTCGTTCAAAACTACACTGGACGCCACGCTGGTTAGCACGAAGCGCCCTCAAGCTGGTAATGTTAATCTAAGCGGTAAAGCTATCAATTGGAATGGAACCAATATCGCTATATAAAAAAGGCCCCAAAAGGGGCCGTTTTTTACTCGCATTTTTTGAAATCAATCAAAATCGTTTTCCCATAAGAGCCAATGCTATACTTGGTGCGCTTTATCATATTCCCAGTCTCGCATGCTTTTCTCATTCTGGAGATCCCTTCGCCATATGGAACATATGCATAGTTCATCCCTAGTGATGCAAGATAAAAGTTAGAGAACACCCATTTTTCCTTGAAGTTGTTAGGGATCAGTAACTGAATAATTGGTGTTGTTTCTTTAATTTTCTTTATTGATGGTATTACTTCAGGCCTTCCATTAACAAATAGTCCAGAATTCCCTTCTAGCATAAGGGTGTTAATGTCATTTGAAATTAACCCTGCAATATTTCTCTCCATTTCAGACTGACCTGTCAATGTATTTCCATATGCAGCAGAAAGAGAGAAGCAACCCACAGTTGCAAATATTGGAAGTAGCTTAATTGTTTTATAATATGTTTCACACAACAGAATAAAACTAAATAATATCACCCCGCTAGAACCAATTAACACTCTAGGGTGGAGGACTGGATCCCTCAATAGTGAAAGAGAGCCAAATGTGCAAATTAGAATTACAATTGGTGATGCTATTAGTATAAGCCCACATAATAATTTCGTTCTAACAGATTCACTTGAGCTTCCAAAGTAGAAAGCTGTAGATGTCCACGATATTAATATTGATGCAATAAAACAAGCAGCTAGCAACCACCCACCAACACCCATGAACATGTATGAAGATAAACCAATAAGATTATCCAGGGTTCTGGTGAACTCACCCATCGAACTTACTATGTCAGAGTGATTTGTGTTGTAGTATCCAATGACAAACAATGGAACTATAAACTTAGAGTAAAGAGCGTAACCTACAACAGTAGCGCCAACTCTGTTAAAAATAGTTTTGATGGCTTCTATTGAGCTGTAACCATGCGTTAAGCGTATATAGAACTCTATAAGTGCAATGCTTGCTATTAAATTTATCGATGCCTGATAAAGGCATAATGATATAATAATAAAAAATGAAGTTATTGCAAACTTGAGTTTTTGTGATCTGTTTATTGAAAATGCAATCGGGAATACAATTGCGGCAACAGATAAGCCCATTGTTACCGAGTCAAACTTATAGCTTAGATTTTCTAAAAAATTAGGTGAAATCAAAAGTGAAATTGGTAAAATTGTCTTAGCCAGCTTAGATCTTAAGTTAAGAGCCTCGCAAAAATATGCAGTTGATAATATTATCACAGCAACAGATATCAACAGCGTATACGGTGAAATATCTGATGCTACAGGGCCGAAGCTAAGAAAATGCAATACAGCATCCGCCAGCGGCCTCCCGTTTTCCGACAATCTGTAATAACCATCAGCAGATCTTCCAAGGTCATCAATGTAAAGCCTATTAGCAATAATAATAGGCAAAACATAAATGAAGCCAAGTATTAAGCTCCACCTGTATTTCTTTATTAGTTCACTAAGCGTCATTTAAGAGCCCTTCTTCAAAAGATAGCGAGGCCGCCCCTTGCTTTCGATGTAAATCCTTCCGATGTACTCTCCGAGCACACCAATGCCGATAAGTTGCACGCCACCAAGGAAAAGGATGGAGACAAGTAATGACGGATAGCCACGCACAGCGTTGCCAAAAGCCAGAGTGTCTACAATCATCCATGCACCATAGAGGAATGCGAGCCCTGCAACAACAAGGCCAATATAGGTCCACATGCGCAGCGGGAAGGTAGAGAAGCTGGTGATACCTTCAAGAGCAAGGTTCCATAACTTCCAACCATTAAATTTTGTACTGCCTGCCACGCGTTCAGCGCGGGCATATTCAACAACATCCGTGCGACCACCAACCCAGCTCAGAACCCCTTTCATGAAGAGGTTTCTCTCTGGCATGAGCTTGATGTTTTCGACCACCTCACGGGACATCAGACGGAAATCACCGACGTTTTCCTCGATCTGCGGGTTACTGATTTTGTTGTGCAGCTTATAGAACCACTCGGCAGATTTACGCTTCAGACGACTATCGGTGGAGCGGTCAGAGCGCTTGGCCAGTACCATGTCGGCCCCAGCCTGCCATTTCTCTATCAGATGCGGAATGACCTCAATGGGGTCCTGCAGGTCTACGTCAATCGGGATAATTGCTTCACCTGTAGCGTGGTCTAGACCGGCGAACAAAGCAGGCTCTTTTCCAAAGTTGCGGGTGAAGGACAGAGGAACCACAAGCGGATCTGCAATAGCAAGCGCGTTTATAATTGATTCGGTCGCATCTTTGCTGCCGTCATTGATGAATACTATCTCAACTTCCTGCTGCTTTAACCCTTCAAACTCCCGCACGGCTTTGTAGAAGATTGGAATTGCTTCCTCTTCATTAAACACCGGAACGACCAGAGAAATTTTCATTTCGTATCCCTAAAGACAATGAACTTTGAATAGATGAAGCCGCACACCAGACTGATGGCGGAAAAAACGATTAACGTAATGATCGGGGCAAGCCCTGATTTGTCAGCACACCAACCAACGGCAGCGCTCAGCGTACCCATAAACCCTACATACAGCATGTAGCGCATGGCCGTTGTAGAAGACTTAAAGGTGAACCTGGCGTTTGCGAAAAAGCTAAATGACACCGCCACAACGAACCCGGCAAAGTTGCCAAGCGCCTGGCCTGTATGAAATACGTATATGCAAATGGCGAACACAACCCAGTGAATGAGCGTGTTAATGACACCTATCGATGTGTACCTGGCGAATAACTTTAACATTATAGAAATCAGTGAATTCGGAAAGGTCTGAAGTGTAGCACCACAAACGCTATTGATCGACACCGCCGATCAGTACTACTGTATTAATATACAGTATCAATCGGAGGTTAGTTATGGGATTCCCGAGTCCGGCACAAGACTACGTTGAAGATCGCATATCGCTAGACAAGCGCATCATATCCAGACCAGCGGCTACTTACTTCATGCGAGCGGGTGCGACGCATTACCGGGAAGGAATCCTGAATGGAGCTTTGCTGGTAGTCGATGCATCACTATCTCCATGCGATGGATCATTGCTTGTTTGCAGAATGGAAGGTGAGTTAAGGATCAAGCGATACAGAAATTCTCCACGTCCTCATCTGGAAGATTTGCAGACAGGAAGGCGTGAATCGATACCTGTACACGATGACGGAACGAGCCCGGATGCAATATTTGGGGTGATCACGTACATCATCAACGATGCGCGCTCTGGCGAGTTCGACGACTGCCCGGTGATGTGAAAATTGCGTTGTGTACCAAATTGCGTACCAAATAAAAGTGTGATGAGAGAGGTGGCTTTAATTGCGCGGGTTTCGTGGCTTCTGCGCGTAATCGTGGAACAAAAAAGTTGGGCGCGCGGCAGAATCAGACACCAGTAATATCATCCTGTAAAAAATTCACGACGCTATGGTAAACGATCGCGCTAAGCAGTCCGAATAAAAAGCGCCGTCATG
>Ga0308162_1002474_pt1 | contig 12031 bp, 8 predicted proteins | sample PhySR2_FD_201370 | JGI IMG/M metagenome (GOLD analysis project Ga0308162, IMG submission 201370) | Phyllosphere microbial communities from UC Gill Tract Community Farm, Albany, California, United States - DLSLS.R2 | ecosystem: Host-associated > Plants > Phyllosphere > Unclassified | place: USA... | reverse complement strand
TGCACTGGCGCTGGCAGTTCCGCGATCTGACCTTCTATCAATTCCGCCTCGATCTGAACGCCACGCTGGGCGGCGACCGGCAGGGCGAAGGCCTTGAGCCGGGCAAAATCGGCGATCTGATGCTGCGTCAGCTCGACCATTTCGATCTGCGCGACAGCCGTATCTCATTCCTGACGCCCGCCGGCGCGCGCGCCGAATTCGACATTCCCCAACTGACCTGGCTTAACGGCCGCGAGCGCCATCGCGCCGAGGGGCAGATCAGCCTGTCGACGCTGAACGGCCAGCACGGCGTGGTGCAGCTGCGCATGGACCTGCGCGATAATCAGGGCCTGCTGGACACCGGCACGGTCTATCTGCAGGCCGATAACATCGACATGAAACCCTGGTTTACCCGCTGGCTGCGCGCCAACACCGGGCTGGAAAGCGCCGACTTCAGCCTGGCGGCCTGGCTGCAGGTGCAGAACGGCGAGATTGCCGGCGGCCATGCGTTGCTCAAGCAGGGGGCGGCCAACTGGGATACCGGCGCCGCGCAGCACCGGCTGGACGTGGACAATCTGGCGCTGTCGCTGCGCCGCCAGGGCACCGGTTGGCAGCTCGACGTGCCGCAGCTGCGGTTGAGCACCGACGGCCAGGCCTGGCCGCAGGGCGCGCTATCCGCGCTGTGGCTGCCGGAAAACACCGAATTCATGGGGCCGGCGCAGAATGAAGAGCTGCGGGTGCGTGCGACTAACCTTCAGCTGGAGCGCCTGTCGGCGCTGCTGCCGACCTTCTCGTTCCTCAGCCCGGACGTGCTCGATCGCTGGAACGATCTGCAGCCGCAGGGGACGATGGAGGCCCTGGCGCTGGACATCCCGCTGAAGCAGCCGGAAAAGAGCCGTTTCCAGGCGCTGTGGCGCGATGTCAGCTGGCAGCGTTGGGAGCTGCTGCCCGGCGTCAACCACTTCTCCGGCGCGTTGAGCGGCGGGGTGGAGAACGGCCGCCTGACGCTGGGGCTGGCAGGCAGCACCTTGCCTTACGGCGATATGTTCCGTGCGCCGCTTGAAATCAGCAGCGCGCGCGGCGCGCTGACCTGGCGTTACAACGATCAAGGCTGGGAGCTGGCGAGCCAGGGGCTGGACGTCAAGGCGAAGTCGCTGTGGGTCAACGGCGATTTCCGTTATCAGCAGCCGGCCAAGGGCGATCCGTGGCTGAATATCCTGGCGGGCATCCGCCTGTATGACGGCGCCGAGGCCTGGCGCTATTTCCCGGAACCGCTGATGGGCAAGCATCTGGTGGACTACCTGAGCGGCGCCATTCAGGGCGGCCAGGTGGATAACGCCACGCTGATTTATTCCGGCGATCCGCAGCACTTCCCGTACCGTAAAAACGAAGGGCAGTTCGAAGTCTTCGTGCCGCTGCGTCACGCCACTTTCCAGTTCCAACCGGGCTGGCCGGCGCTGACCGATTTGGCGATCGACCTCGACTTCGCTAACGAAGGATTGTGGATGCATGCGCCGCAAACCCGGCTGGGCAAGGTGGCGGGCAAAAATATCAGCGCGGTGATCCCCGATTACCTGAAAGAGCGGCTGCTGATCGACGCCGAAGTCGCGGGTGCGGGCAGCGACGTGCATGACTACTTCATGCAGACGCCGCTGCACGATTCGCTGGGGGCGGCGCTGGATCAGCTGCAGATTGGCGGTGATGTCAGTGGGCGCTTACATCTCGATATTCCCCTGGACGGCGAGCAGGTCAGAGCCACCGGTGAAGTGGCGCTGAACAACAACTCGTTGCTGATCAAGCCGCTGGACAGCGAACTGCAAAAGCTCAGCGGCAAGTTCCGCTTCGACAACGGCAACCTGCAGAGCGACCCCCTGTCGGCCACCTGGTTCGGGCAGCCGGTGGCGGTCAACTTCACCACTCAGGAAGGCGAGCGTGACTACAAGGTCAACGTCGGCCTGAAGGGCGACTGGCAGCCGGGCAAGTTCCCCGGCCTGCCGAAAGAGGCCGCCGATGCGCTCCGCGGCAGTGCGCCCTGGCAGAGCCAGGTGGCCATCACGCTGCCACATCAGGGCTCGGCCAGCTACGATATCGGCCTTGACGCAGATCTGAAGAAAGTGAGCAGTCACTTACCTTCGCCGTTGGACAAGGCGCCGGGCGAAGCCTTGCCGGTGAACGTCAAGGTCAAAGGCGGTCTGAACGGCTTCATGTTGACCGGCAGTGCGGGCAAGCAGAACCGCTTCAACAGTGAATGGAGCTTCGACAAAAAACAGGTGAATCTGGCGCGCGCCGCCTGGCAAACCAACGGTGGCGGCACGCCGCCGCTGCCGGCCGGCAAGTCGATGACGCTGAACCTGCCGGCGCTGGACGGCGAGCAATGGCTGGCGCTGCTGGCGCCGGCGCTGAAACAGGGCGGCGGCAGCGGTCAGGTGGGCGGTTTCAGCTTCCCCACCACCGTGGCGCTGACCACGCCGCAGCTGCTGTTGGGCGGCCAGGCCTGGCATAAGCTGACGCTGTCGGCCGAAAAACAGCTGGGTGCCACCGTGGTGAGCGCCAAGAGCGATGAAGTGGACGGCAGCCTGCGGGTGGCCGATCGCGGGCCGTGGCGCGCCGATATCAACTACCTGTACTACAACCCGCAGTTCGCCAAGACGAAAAGCGCGGCGGGTTCGCCGCCACCGCCGCCGGAGAAAGTCAGCTTCCGCGACTGGCCTTCGCTGATGCTGCGCTGCAAGTCGTGCTGGGTGCTGGGGCAGAACCTCGGCAAGGTCGAGGCGGATCTGAGCAATCGGGGCGATACCCTGACGCTGGATCATGGCCTGGTCGATACCGGCAAAGGGCGCATGAGCGCCACCGGCCTGTGGAAGCAGAACGCGCAGGAAGAGCGCAGCTCGCTGAAAGGCAAGCTGCTCGGCGGCAAGATCGATGAAACCGCCGCCTTCTTCGGCATCACCATCCCGCTGAAAGGCGCGCCTTACGACGTGGACTTCGATTTGTACTGGCGCGGCGCGCCGTGGCAGCCGCAGGTCAATACGCTGAGCGGCGCGCTGCAGGTCAAAATGGGCAAGGGCGAGATCGACAGCATGGGCGGCGGCCGCGCCGGCCAGCTGCTGCGACTGGTCAGCTTCGACGCCTTGCTGCGCAAGCTGCAGTTCGATTTCAGCGATACCTTCGGCAAAGGCTTCTACTTTGATTCCATCCGCAGCACCGCCTGGCTGAAAGATGGCATAATGCATACTGATAATCTATTGATCGACGGCCTGGCGGCGGATATCGCCATGAGTGGCCAGATCGATCTGGCGCGCCGCCGCATCGATATGGAAGCGGTGGTGGCGCCGGCGATTTCGGCGACGGTCGGCGTGGCCACGGCGTTTGTCGTTAACCCGATCGTCGGCGCGGCGGTGTTCGCCGCCTCGCAGGTGCTGGGGCCGCTGTGGAGCAAGATTTCGCTGATTCGTTACCATATCAGCGGCGATCTCGACCAGCCGAAGATCAATGAGGTACTTCGTAAGGCAAAGGAGGATAAGGCGTCATGAGGAATGCTAACGTTGCGTTGTTGCAGTTGTGCAGTGGCGATCAGGTGCGCGATAACCTGGCCCAGATTGAACAGCAGATCAAGCAGCTCAATGCCGGGGTAAAACTGGTCATGACGCCGGAGAACGCGCTGCTGTTCGCCAACTCCGCAGCCTATCGCCAACAGGCGGAAAAACAGGGCGATGGCCCGCTGCAGAACGCGGTGCGCGAACTGGCGCGCCGCTATGGCGTGTGGTTGCTGGTGGGCTCGATGCCCTTGATCAGCCGCGAAAACCCGGAGCTTATCACCACCAGCAGCCTGTTGTTCGACGATCAGGGCGAGATCCGCGCCCGCTACGACAAGCTGCACATGTTCGATGTGGACATCAACGACGCGCACGCCCACTACCGCGAGTCGGATACCTACCAGCACGGGCAGCATCTGACGGTGGTGGATACGCCGGTCGGGCGTTTGGGCATGACCATATGCTACGATCTGCGCTTCCCCGCGCTGTTCCAGGCGCTGCGGGCGCAGGGCGCTGAACTGATTTCGGTGCCGGCGGCCTTTACCCGGGTCACCGGTGAAGCGCATTGGGAAATCCTGCTGCGCGCCCGGGCGATCGAAAACCAGTGCATGATCCTGGCGCCGGCGCAGGTGGGGCGCCACGGGCCGACCCGCCGCACGTGGGGCCACACGCTGGCTGTCGACGGCTGGGGCAAGGTGCTGGCCGAGAACCCGGACGCCGTGGCGGCGCTGAAGGTGCGCGTGGACACCACAAGCCTGCAGCCCCTGCGGCAACAGATGCCGGTGCTGCAGCACAACCGATTCCAGACGTCGCTGACGGCGCCGTCTGACACGTTATCCTCCAATCAAGAGTGAAACCATTATGAGCCTGACGTTTGTCAGTGAGCAGTTACTCGCTACCAACAAGCTGAGTCATCAAGACCTGTACCAGGTACTGGGTCAACTGGCAGAACGCCGTATCGACTACGCCGATCTCTATTTCCAGTCCAGCTATCACGAAGCCTGGGTGATCGAGGACGGCATCATCAAGGATGGCTCTTACAATATCGACCAGGGCGTCGGCGTGCGCGCCGTCAGCGGCGAGAAGACCGGTTTCGCCTATGCCGATCAGATCACACTGAATGCGCTGCAGCAGAGCGCCCAGGCGGCGCGCAGCATCGTGCGCGAGCAGGGCGACGGGCGGGCGCACACCCTGGGCGAAATCGGTTACCGGGCGCTGTACCCGCTGCTCGATCCGCTGCAAAGCCTGCCGCGCGAAGAGAAAATCGCCCTGTTGCACCGCGTCGATAAAGTGGCGCGCGCCGCCGATGCGCGGGTGCAGGAAGTGAACGCCAGCATCACCGGCGTTTACGAGCAGGTGTTGGTGGCTGCCACCGACGGCACGCTGGCGGCGGACGTTCGCCCGCTGGTGCGGCTCTCCGTCAGCGTGCTGGTGGAGCAGGACGGCAAGCGTGAGCGCGGCTCCAGCGGCGGCGGCGGCCGTTTCGGTTACGACTATTTCCTGGAAAGCGTCGACGGTGACGTGCGCGCCGATGCCTATGCCAAAGAAGCGGTGCGCATGGCGCTGGTCAATCTCGGAGCGGTGGCGGCGCCGGCCGGCAATATGCCGGTGGTGCTGGGGGCCGGCTGGCCTGGGGTGCTGCTGCACGAGGCGGTGGGCCACGGCCTGGAAGGCGATTTCAACCGGCGCGGCACCTCGGTGTTCAGCGGCCATATGGGCGAGCTGGTGGCTTCCGAGCTGTGCACCGTGGTGGATGACGGCACCCTGCAAGGGCGCCGCGGCTCGCTGGCGATCGACGACGAAGGCGTACCGGGCCAGTACAACGTGCTGATCGAAAACGGCGTGCTGAAAGGCTACATGCAGGACAAACTCAACGCGCGGTTGATGGGCGTCGCGCCGACCGGCAACGGCCGCCGCGAGTCCTACGCGCATCTGCCGATGCCGCGCATGACCAATACCTACATGCTGGCGGGCCAATCGACGCCGGAAGAGATCATCGCCAGCGTCGAGTACGGCCTGTACGCGCCGAACTTTGGCGGCGGCCAGGTGGACATCACCTCCGGCAAGTTCGTGTTCTCCACCACCGAAGCCTACCTGATCGAGAAGGGCCGCATCACCAAACCGGTGAAAGGGGCGACGCTGATCGGCTCCGGCATCGAGGCGATGCAGCAGATCTCGATGGTCGGCAACGATCTGGCGCTTGATAAAGGCGTGGGCGTGTGCGGCAAGGAAGGCCAGAGCGTGCCGGTGGGCGTCGGCCAACCGACGCTGAAACTGGATACGCTGACCGTCGGCGGCACGGCGTAATCTTTCCTCAAGGGGCCACGCGCTGGCTCCTTGTTCATTCCCCATGTTGCGTTTTTTCTCGCCCGCGCAAAGAGTGCTGTGCGGCGATGATGCCGAGAAAGATGACGATGGCGTGCTTTGGTGTCTCTATCCAGCGTTGGCTGCTGTTACTGGGCGTTTTGTCCCTGACGGGCTGCGCCCGTTCCGATGCGCTGTGGGGCGTGGTCGATAAGCTCTGCATGGCCAACTATCAGCAAAAGCGAGATCCGGCCCCGTGTGAGCAGATTTATATGCCGCAGGGGAAAGCGCAGGGCTTTAGCGTGCTGCAAAACCCGCGTTATCCCTATCATTTCATTCTGGTGCCGACGGCGCCGCTTTCCGGCATTGAAAGCCCGCTGCTGCTGGCCGGAGAACGAACGGACTATTTTGGCTATGCATGGCTGATGCGTTACCGGCTGGCCGCCGAGTATGGCGGGCCGGTGCCGGACGACAGGCTGGGCATGGCGATCAACTCCGCTTACGGCCGCAGCCAGAACCAATTGCACATTCACCTGACCTGTCTGCGCGAGGATGTGCGGCGCCAGCTGCAGGCGGAACGCCCCTACATACAGGAACAATGGCGCCCCTTGCCGGATAAGCTGCTGCGCCACACCTACTATGCCCGCCGCGTGATGCAGCCGGCCGCGATGGGCATCTACCCGATTAGGGATCTTGCGGATTATTTTCATCTGTCGCCGCCGCAGCTGGCGGAGTATGGCGTGGCCGTCGTCCCGACCACGTTTGCCGGCCAACGGGGTTTTATCTTGCTGGCCTCGAAGCGCGGCTGGGACGTCGGCAACCGCGCCTCGGTAGAATCGCTGCTGGATAAAACGTGCGCGATTTTGCCGCGTTAATCTCAAGACGGCAGGTGAGAGCGATGCGCTCTCACCTTATTCTTCCTATCTGAATCGCGCATCCCGCGCAAACAGGAAAGCGGCCTCCCGCAGGCGAGCGTCGGCTTCCGCCTGAGCCCCCTGATAGCGCAAGATCATGATTAGCGTGGCGTAGACGTTGGCATCGATGCGGCGTTGCAGATAGGCGTTGGCCCACTGCCGATAGCCGGTCAACAGGGCATCATCACGCGTTTGGTTATAGACCAGCAGCGCGTGAGATTGCTCGTCGAACGTTTTGCGCTCCCGGTAGATCCAGGCGGCCGGCGGCGGCATCTGCTCGATGCTGTCGATGGTGGCCAGCATGGTGCGCTCCGATTGGGTGAGCGCCATGCGCCCTTGCCAGGTGAAGACCGCCATCGCCAACACGCCGACTGCCGCCATCGCCACCGGCAGGCTCAGGGCTTTAGCGAACGGCAGGGGGCGCGGCTCGCCGGTTTGGCCGTCCAGCAGCGCCAGCAACAGCAGAAACACCAGCCAGTGCGGCGTAGACAGATAGAAAGGGTATTCCAACTGGGTGTGCACCAGCATCGGCAGCAGCACCAGGAACAGGCCGACGCGGGCACCGGCCGGTTGCTCGCGATCCCGTTGCCAGGCGCGTTTCAGCAGCAGCGCGCCGGCGACGAGGACGATAACGATCCCCGCCAGCGCCGGCAGGCCGCCCTCAACCCACCACAGCAGGATTTCATTGTGCGGATGCCCGGCGACTTCCAGCACTTCTCGCCAGGGCATTGCCTGTAGGCGGAAGTGCGCGAAGCTGTATTCAAAGCCGCCGTAGCCCCAGCCCAGCAGCGGTTTGGCCAGGATCATGGCGCCGACGTCATGCAGCATGGTGAGGCGCGCACTATTGGAAAGCTCCCGACCGATCAGACCCGCGCGGCCATCCAGGCCGAAACCGGTGAACAACACCGTGGTGCCGATCGCCACGCCCAACAGCAGCGCGCCGCCGGCCCAGCAGCTTGCGGCCGGGCGCTGGCGGGCAAAGCGCCACAGCAGCAGCGCCGCCGCCAAGGCGCCGCCCAGCCAGGCGGCGCGTGACTGGATCAGCACCAGCAGGGCGGAGAAAGCGGCCAGTAGGGCGAGCAGCGGGAGCTGCCGCCGCCGCGTCGGCGTGGAGAGGGGGGCAAGCAGCAGCCAGAGCGCCAAAGCCAGCCCGGTGGCGATAAAGCTGCCCAGCACGTTCGGCTGTTGGAAGACGCCATAGACCCGGTGGCCGTTGGGGGCCACCCAGGCCAGCGCGGGGGCGAACAGCTGTAGCGCCGCCAGCAATGCCTGAACGCTTACGGCGAACAGCAGGCCGTACAGCAACAGATCGCGTTGCCGGGCGGTGAGGCGCAGCTGCAGGCAGGCGACATAGAACAGCCAGCCACCGAGCAAACCGGCGCTGCGCCACAGGGCGTCTTCGCGCCACTCGGCGCGGGTATACAGCAGCGGCAGCGCCAGCACGGCGATGCCGAGCAGCAACAAGCGTGCGGTAGGGGTCAGCGAAAGCCGGGCGCGGCCAAGGCAAACGCTGGCGGTCACGAGCAGCGTGGTCAGCGCCATGGCGCTCCAGGCCAGAATGTTTTGCGGCAGCGCCAGGCCGCCGCCGCCCATGTTGGGGTGATAAAACGGCAGGATCGCCGCCATCCAGATCAGCAGCAGGGGCAGCACGGCGATAGCCGGCGCGTTAATGGCGGTTTTATCGGTCATGGTGAACCTGCCATGTTTCGATATCGATCATTGAATACATATTATTAGGATTCCCTATCCTTATCCTGGTGTTTAAATTCGCTGAAGCTTCAATACCTAAAATTTTTTATGGAAATTGAAAAGACTTCCTGTTGAAGCGATAAATAAGTTTTTCCCCTGTGAGCGCAGGGACGGTTTATATAAAAAGGGGTAAGCCGTATTTCAGTTGCCTGCAAAGGGTGTTTTATTTGTTTGAAAAAACAGGGTTGTCATTTTCTCAAATTCATCTTGCTCCAGTCAATTTTTAATCTTTTATTTTATTTTTGTATTTAAATCAAAACATTGGGATTTTTTTGTATGTAGTAAAACGCCGTGTGTGCGACAACGAACGCCTGGGCCGACAGGCGATGTAGCCAATGAGATAAGCCTTTTCTTGTTAAATCGTTGTTGCCAATGACGGCACGGCGATCGTGGTTTTATTTACCGCTGTTTTTTATTTTTATTTTATATTTTCTTTATTGGATCTATATTTATTTTCATTAAGATTCTTCTTGTTTTTTATTGGTTGTTTTTAAATTTTATTTAAATCCATTTTATTAAGATTGTTCTGTTACTGTGGAAATAAAGGGGTGATGATCCCCCTATCCCTGTTGCCGTGCCGCAAGACGGATTAACGCGCCTGTAAAAGCGCGTTAATCCACGCTTCACAGACCTCACTCCACTTCGCCAATCCGTTCCAGCGCATCCACCACCAGATCCCAGAATTTATCCTGATCCAGTTTGACCGCGACCTGGGTGTGGCAGTCCGGCGGCGGCGGCGCGCGGAAGTCCGCGACCGTCATGCCCAGCGTCAGGGTGCCGGTGAGTTCGATATCCACCGGCGCTTTGCGCACCGTCATCACGCTCGGATCGATCACGTAGGCGACGGCGCAAGGATCGTGTACCGGCGGGGCGCTGAAGCCCTGCGCCTGTTGGTACATACGGCCAAAGAATGCCAGCAGTTCGCCGACGAAGGCGGCCGGCCGGGTGCCGAGGGCGGCGATGCGCGCGCAGACTGCCGGCGTGGCCAAAGCCTGGTGGGTAAGATCCAGCCCGACCATGGTCAGCGGCCATTTTTCGTTAAACACGATGTGCGCCGCCTCGGGATCGATTTTGATATTGAACTCCGCCACCGCGCTCCAGTTGCCCACATGGTAGCCGCCGCCCATCAGCACCACTTCCTTGACCCGCTCGGCAATGCGCGGCTCTTTGCGCACCGCCATGGCGATATTGGTCAGGCCGCCGGTCGGCACCAGCGTCACGCTGCCGGGCGGGTGGGCCATCACCGTATCGATGATCAGATCCACCGCGTGGCGCGAGTCCAACTGCAGGTGAGGTTCCGGCAGCACCGGGCCATCGAGGCCGGAATCGCCGTGGATATCGGGCGCCACTTCGATATTGCGCACCAGCGGGCGAGGGCAGCCGGCGGCGAAGGGCACGCCGGTGATATTGGCGATGCGCGCCACCGCCAGCGCGTTGCGCGTCACTTTGTCCAGCGTCTGATTGCCCACCACGGTGGTGACCGCCAGCAGGTCGATCTGCGGATTGCCCCAGGCCAGCAGCAGGGCGATGGCGTCGTCATGCCCCGGGTCACAGTCCAGTATGATTTTTTTCATGATTATTCCTGATGCAGGGAGAGGTTCCCGCAGCATAACGCAGCACGGCGGCGTGGGATAATGCCGATGGTGCTTTTGTTAACGGCATCAAAGCCTTGCCACTTTTACGATGTAATGAAACGTAAAGCCTGCTCGCGGGGCTTTACCCTGGAGGTTACTCCAGGGTTTACAGTGAGCTTCAGCGTCAATGTACAGAGGAGAGGCGGGATGAGCTTACTGAAAAGGTTGTTGGGGCAAGGCGGTATTAACCGCGGTCATCAGCGCGCGGGCCACGGCGGCGGGCATCATGGCAACCGCTATAACCAGCATGGCGAGCCGGGGCCGCAGTGTCCGGAATGCCGGGCGGTGAATAAATCGGGCGCGCGTTATTGCCACCGCTGCGGTCAGCCGTTTGCCGCGCTGAGCGCCACCTGCGGCCAGTGCGCCGCGCCGCTGCCGCCGGGCAGCCGCTTTTGCCCGCAGTGCGGCGGCGGTGTGCCGTGAACCGGGGCGGTTGGACGCTAGTGCTGCTGCTGGGCGCCATGGCGCTATGGACGCTGCTGGCCTGGGGCGTGGCCGGCGTGCTGGCCTGGCTCCCCGCGTTGGCGGAAGCGGCCGGCGGCGTATCGCTGCCGGTGAACGGCGCGCTGAGCCTGGTGCCGCAGGCGGTGCTGGACGCCTGGCTGCCGTGGCTGAAACAGCTGGGCAGCTGGCTGGCGAGCTATTTTCCTCTGCTGCTGAACTGGGCCGGCTACGCCGTCTGGCTGCTGTGGGGCCTCGGCATGCTGGCGCTGATGCTGCTGGGCGCGCTGGCGCACCGCTATTTGAGCGCCGCTCAGCGATAGCCCTGATAGACCGCCGCCACGCGTTCGAAATAGTCGGTTAGGTAGTTGATGCACACCTGCACCTTCAGCGGCAGTTTGTCCTTCTCGGTATAGAGCGCGTAGATCGGCCGCGGATCCGAATGGTAGCTTTTGAACAGGATCTCGATCTCGCCGCGCTTGATCTCTTCGATCACCCACATCAGCGGGGCGTAGGCGATGCCGGCGCCGTTTTTCAGCCAACGGATCATGGTGGAGGAGTCGTTGGTGACGAAGCGCCCCTGCGGGGAAATGCGCGTGGTGATGCCCTCCGGCGACATCAGTTCAAATTCGCTGTCGGGCCGCACGCTGTACTCCAGCCAGGAAAAGTTGACCATGTCGCTCGGCTTTTGCGGCGTGCCGTGCTGGCTGAGGTAGCTTTTGGCGGCGCACACCACCATCGGCATCTGCCCCAGGCGGCGGGAGAACAGGCTGGAGTCCTGCAGCTCACCGGTGCGGATCACCAGATCCAGCCCGTCGGTGATCAGATCCGGCGCCGGAATGCCGGTCACCAGGTTGACCGTCAGGCCAGGGTACTCTTTCATCATCTCGGCGGTCATGTTCGCCAGCACGTTTTGCGCCATGGTGGATGAGCTGCCGATGCGCAGCGTGCCGGCGGGGGTATTGTTAAACGCATACAGCTGCTCATGCACTTCGCTGACTTCCTGCAGCATGCGTCGGCAGCCCTGATAGTAGATTTTGCCGGCCTCGGTCAGGCCGATGCTGCGCGTGCTGCGGTTCAACAGCTTGACCTGCAGCTCATTTTCCAGTTTCGAGACGGTTTGGCTGATCGATGAAACGCTCATGCCGAGTTGGCGCGCGGCCGCGGTAAACGACCCGAACTCAACCACTTTGGCGAATACCGACATCCGTTTTAATCTTTCCATTATTCACTCTGGCTTAAAAGTGATTTAGATCACAGATTGTTGATGCCTTGATAGTAAGCAGGCTAATATAACGTGGTCGGGTGAATAGACCTTACCAACGTGCGAGAGCGATCGGCAACGCAATCCTGCCGCTCCTCCGGCACCCTCGCAATCCCTGTCGTGGATGTCTGCCCCAAAGTTTAACCTTTTTTCGGGTTCGTGACCTGGACAAGCTGCCTGGTCAAGATTTGTGGCGCGCGCACGCTAAAA
>Ga0308162_1002469_pt1 | contig 12046 bp, 7 predicted proteins | sample PhySR2_FD_201370 | JGI IMG/M metagenome (GOLD analysis project Ga0308162, IMG submission 201370) | Phyllosphere microbial communities from UC Gill Tract Community Farm, Albany, California, United States - DLSLS.R2 | ecosystem: Host-associated > Plants > Phyllosphere > Unclassified | place: USA... | reverse complement strand
CTTATGCTGATCAGGGGAGCCTGGTTACGTTTGGTATTGTGCCAACGGGGCCTGAAACCGGTTATGGCTACATTCATCGTGGCGACAAAGTGAATGAACAAAACGAAGCGCCGCATAAGGTTCAACGTTTCGTTGAAAAGCCGAATCTCGCTACTGCTCAGCAATATATTCAGTCAGGCGAATACTACTGGAACAGCGGCATGTTTATGTTCCGCGCGAAACGCTATTTGCAGGAACTGGAGAAATTCCGTCCAGATATTCTTGAAGCGTGCCGACGTGCTATGGCTAATGTTCAGGAAGGCAATGATTTTATTAATATCGATAAGGATGACTTTATTGCCTGTCCTGATGAGTCCATAGATTACGCGGTAATGGAGCAGACTGATGCCGCGGTTGTGGTTCCACTTGATGCAGGCTGGAGCGACGTTGGTTCATGGTCAGCATTGTGGGAAGTGAATGACAAAGATAGCCAGGGAAATTCGCTAAAGGGCGATACCTTCCTGCACAACACCAAAAACTGCTACATCAATACTGACGATCAGCTTGTTGCGGCCATTGGTGTAGAGGATCTGGTCATTGTTAATACCAAAGATGCCGTACTGGTTGCGCGTCGCGATCAGGTACAGGATGTAAAGCGGGTTGTTGAGTTTCTCAAAAATGAATGTCGTAGTGAATATCGCCGCCACCGTGAAACCTACTGGCCATGGGGTCGTTGTGACCTTGTTGTACAGACAGAACGTTTCAACGTTAACCGGATCACGGTTAAGCCGGGCGAAGCATTTCAGTTACAAATGCATTACCACCGAACCGAGCATTGGGTGATTCTTTCCGGAACAGCAGAAGTTAATATTCAGGATAAAACGGTTTTGCTGACCGAAAATCAGTCCACCTTTATTCCAATCGGCCATCCTCACACGCTAAAAAACCCAGGCAAAATTCCATTAGAGCTGTTGGAAATCCAGTCAGGTTCCTATCTTGGCGATGATGACCTCATTTTGATTAAACAACAGTTTGCAAGTAAGTAAGGACAGACAAGATCATGGCAGCACTGACCTGTTTTAAAGCTTATGACATCCGTGGTGAGCTGGGTACTGAACTCAATGACGATATTGCTTACCGCATTGGTCGCGCTTATGGCGAATTTATCCGGCCTAAGACCATTGTAGTGGGTGGCGATGTTCGCCAGACCAGTGAATCACTTAAGCTGGCGCTGGCAAACGGACTCAGGGATGCAGGTACCGATGTGCTGGATATCGGTATGAGCGGAACAGAAGAGATCTACTTCGCGACTTTTCATTTAGGGATTGATGGCGGTATTGAAGTGACCGCCAGCCATAACCCGATGAACTATAATGGCATGAAGTTAGTGCGGGAAGGTGCGCGTCCCATCAGCGGAGATACCGGACTACGCGATGTTCAGCGACTGGCTGAAGCTAACGATTTCGCACAGGTTGAAGAGAGCAAACGTGGTAGCTATAAGCAGATCTCAGTCCTGGATGCCTATATCAATCATTTGATGGGCTATATTGACCTGAACAACTTCACCAAACCCATGAAGCTGGTGATCAACTCAGGTAATGGTGCTGCCGGTCACGTCATTGATGAGATTGAAAAGCGTTTCCAGCAGGCTAATGCGCCGGTGAGCTTCATTAAGGTACACCACCAGGCTGACGCAACTTTCCCGAACGGCATCCCTAATCCACTGCTGCCAGAGTGCCGTAAAGATACCTCTGATGCAGTACGTGAGCATCAGGCCAATATGGGTATTGCGTTCGACGGAGACTTCGACCGTTGCTTCCTGTTTGATGAGAATGCCGAATTCATTGAGGGTTATTACATCGTTGGCCTGCTGGCTGAGGCGTTTCTGAAGAAAGAGCCAGGCGCGAAAATCATTCATGACCCGCGTCTGACCTGGAACACCATTGATGTGGTCACCAAAGCGGGTGGTGTTCCAGTAATGTCTAAGACCGGCCACGCATTTATCAAAGAACGCATGCGTGAAGAAGACGCGGTTTATGGCGGTGAGATGAGTGCACACCACTATTTCCGTGACTTCGCTTACTGCGACAGCGGTATGATTCCATGGCTGCTGGTGGCGGAACTGCTGGCGGTGAAAGGTGAAACGTTATCCGGGCTGGTTTCGCAAAGGATGAAGGCGTTCCCTTGTAGTGGGGAGATTAATTCTAAAGTTTTAAATGCGGAAGAAAAAATAGAGATTATTAAAGAATGTTACTTAAGCGAAGAGTGTGTATTAGATTTGACAGATGGGATTAGTATGGATTTTTCAGACTGGCGTTTCAATTTAAGAACTTCAAATACAGAGCCATTGATAAGATTAAACGTTGAATCTAAAAATAACTCCGCGCTAATGAATGAGAAAACTTCAGATATTCTTGCTTTGCTTAACGGAGTCCATAAGTGAAAGATATACTCTTAGCGATATTAAAATATCGTGGTTTTATATGGAGTAGCGTAAAAAGAGATTTTCAGTCTCGCTACCAGATGAGCATACTAGGGGCTGCATGGTTAGTTTTACAGCCCCTCGCCATGATAACTGTTTACACTGTAATCTTTTCACAACTCATGCAAGCTAGATTGCCTCAGTCAACAGGCCCATTTGCTTATAGTATATATTTGTGCTCAGGCATTCTTACCTGGGGTTTATTTGCTGAAATCTTATCCAGAATGCAGGTTGTATTTATTGAAAATGCAAATCTGTTAAAAAAGGTTACTTTCCCAAGGATTTGTTTGCCTGTAATAATAATATTGTCATGCATAATGAACTTTTTGATAATATTTTCACTGTTTATCTTTTTCCTGGCGGTGACGGGCAATTTTCCTGGATTTAACATCCTGTTTATTATTCCTGTGTTGATAGTTCAGGTGTTGTTCGCCAGTGGCCTTGGAATTACACTAGGTGTACTAAATGTTTTCTTCCGCGACGTAGGGCAATTTGTCACGGTTCTGCTCCAGTTCTGGTTTTGGTTTACGCCTGTAGTCTACGTCTATACTACTCTACCTGTCTGGGCTCAGGGATGGCTAAGTTATAACCCAATGACGTCTATCATTAATGGTTATCATGAGGTTTTCGTGCATAACACAATGCCAGACTTTTTTGCCATGAAATGGGTTATTGCTCTAGCAATAATTTTTTGTGGGTTGGGGCTTTATCTCTTCCGGAAACATGCGGCAGATATGGTGGATGAATTATAATGTACAGCATAAAAGTTGAAAACGTCAGTAAGAGTTATAAACAGTACCCGCGAAAAATAGATCGCTTGCTGGAGTGGATATTACCTAGTAAAAAAAATCGTTTTCACGAAAAGTGTGTTTTAAAGGATATCTCTTTCGAAATTGAAAAAGGTGAAGCTGTAGGTATTATCGGTGTAAATGGCGCAGGGAAAAGTACGTTACTAAAAATTATTACAGGTACGACTGCTGCAACATCAGGCCAAGTAAAATCACAAGGGCGTATTGCCGCACTACTTGAGTTAGGAATGGGATTCCACCCAGATTTTACTGGGCGTCAAAACGCGATTATCGCAGGTCAACTTTTGGGTATAACAGAAGATGACATGGATGAAGTCATACGTGATGTTGAAAATTTTGCAGGCATAGGAGAGTACTTCGATTCTCCTGTGCGGACATATTCAAGTGGTATGCAAGCCCGTGTGGCATTTTCCGTAGCAACAGCCGTTCAAGCTGATATATTAATTGTCGATGAAGCATTGAGCGTGGGCGATTTAGCTTTTCAAGCCAAATGCATGCAGCGCATGAATAAGATGCTTGAAGATAACGTAACTATTCTTTTTGTCAGCCATGCACTTTTCCAAGTCAGGCAGTTTTGCTCTCGTGCTGTATATATTGCTGAGGGAGAAGTAAAAGCTTTTGGTTCAGCTGCAAAAGTTTGTGATCTCTACCAGAATTCCCTCGTTGAAAACAAAATTTCAATTAAAGAGCAAGAAGATACTGGATTAATTTTTAATCATAAATTGGATCCTGATATTACGGTCAATCATAATCTTCGCCAAAATTCGCTGCAGGAAAATGCTGGAAGCCTGGATTTAGAATTTCTCGATTTCAAAATGTTAAACGCAGAGGGAAAAGAGATTGCTACCCTTTACGCCAAAGATAAAGTTACCGTTCAGGCCGTAATTCGATGCAATAGAGATGTCCCTGCTGAAGCCTGTGTTGGCATGCTTATAGGTGATAAAAATGGATTTCCTGTATTAAGCATGAATTCAAACTATTACGGTACTCGCCTTGAAAGTCTTAAGGCAGGTGATCACGTTATAATGAGCTGGGAATTTGTTATTCCTTTTTATATGGGAGAATATCGAATCGACATTGGAATCAAACCTGAACCCTATTCATCGGACTTTTATGATCGTATTTTCTGCGTTAAAGTTTTCACAGTTAATACACCTGTTGAACTTCTTAAAGAGAACTTTGGTGGCATGCTATATATTCCTGCAGAAATGAAAGTTGTGAAAAAGTAAAATAGTTGGAAATTTTCATGAAATGCGCGTTAATCCCACGAGGTGAATGTTAGTAATGGCAAGTAAGAAATCACGATATCTATTTTTTTGGCTACCTTATGATGTCAAATATTCCTATGAGACATTTCTGACCGCTTTTTACCTAAGTGTTAAGCGTTTCCCATGTGATGACGCTATTCATATTGGACATGAGCAGATATTTCAGGATGTGCCTTCGCATTTACCAGATAATTGGCTGGCTGGCTTTAACACTTCATTACCGGAAAATGAGGAGTTGAGGAAGTTACATAAAATTATCTGGACTAGTGATGTTTTTTCAAATCTGCAACATAAGTTAAAGTCAAAGAATCTGGTGTGGGAGCATATTCTCACGCAAGAGTATGAACCATTGATGAATTTATTTGAAGCTGAGCTAATTAGAATAAAAAAAGAATTTAATATAAAAGCAGTAGTATTATGGGCTAATTGCCCATCTGTTAAGGAAATTGCTAATAGATATCAAATTCCTGTCATTCATAATGAGCTTGGCCCTTTAAGAGAACCTGTTTATTTACCAACATGTTATTTTGATTTTAGCGGTGTCAACGGTAACACTGAGGCCGCACGACGGTTTGAAAATTATGAAGCAAAAAATGATAAATATACTGATTTCGGGCGTGTAGCGTTATTAAGTCTTTTTATTAAAGACCAAAAACCCGTGCGTAATTTTGATGAGTACGAAATTGGTGTTCCTCTTCAAGTAGAGGATGACTCTAATATAATTGCTTATAGTAATGGATTTAATAATCTAGAGGTTATAAACTACGCAAAAAGTCAAGCAGAAAAAGTTTCGGTTCGTAAACATCCTTACGGACGTATTGACTATAAAGATATAGATAGTGGAAGTGAAGATCTCACACCCCAAGAATTCATAGCATCATGTAAAAAAATAATCACTATTAATTCGAGTGTGGGTTTCGAGGCACTGTTATGGGGTAAGCCTGGAGAAATATTAGGTGATTCACCATTCTCATTTATTAATTACCAAAGTGAGGGCTTTGTTTATGCCCTTAGGTTTGCATTGCTTCATTATCTGGTCCCTTTTGATTTTCTTTTTAAAATTGATTATTATGATTGGCGCATCACGCAACCTGATGAAGATAGTATTGCAGAAAAACACCTGTACTATTACCTTAATTTAAAGCATGGTTGGAATAAGACAAACATTCTTGCCGCTAAGATCCCGGTTGAGCTTGAAAATATATTTTTCAGAAACTTGAATTTACAGTTTGTTGAAAGCGAAAATTTGCTTTGCACTGAAATAAAAGAACTGAAGAATAATTTACTTCAGGTTAATACCAGAAAGTCACAAGAGATTAATTTACTTAAAGATAATTTAATAAAATTGCAAAACGATTTAAATAAGGTAATAAAAAATAACAAGAACTTTGCGGACGAATTATCGAGACATCAGCACGTACTTGAAAATATATATTCAAGTAAGTCATGGCGATTGACGAAGCCATTAAGGTTTATTAATAGCCTGAACGCTAGTGAAAAAATACTAATCCCTTTCAAGCGCAGAATTATTTCTTTAGCGATGCCCTCTGCCAGAAAGTTGCTTGCAAATTATCAATTCAGGCGAATTTTAATCGTTGTGGCTAAAAAGACAGGCCTTTACGGTAAGTTAAAAGCAATTTATTTAAATAATTCAAATGTCGTAGCTTCATCGTTAATTATTAACGTTTCAGATGAAAATCATATGTCCAGGGATACAGTTACCAATATCAAAAAAATTAAGATGCTTAAAAATCAGAAAGGGAGCGATTGATGCGCATAGCAATTGATATGCAAGGGTTGCAGTCTGAAAGCCGCTTTAGAGGTATTGGTAGATATACCCGAGCTATAATTAAATCTTTGGTTAAACTGGCATTTAGTAAAAAATATGAAGTCATTTTGATAGGGAATGGCGCTTTTCCAGTCAAAGATATTGTAAATGAGTTTACTCCACTGGTAGGAAGACGTGCTATCAAATTCTGGTATCCAGTTGGTCCTTGTGCATTTGAACAACCTGGCAATCATAATAATAATACTAATGCAAAAATTATCCGTGAGGCTTTTTTTAAAAGCCATAAGCCTGATGTTATCTATGTGCCAACCATGTTCGAAGGTTATCAAGATGACAGTGTATTAAGTGTAAATGAATTTGATAATGTTACACCGGTTGTCACAACACTTTATGACTTGATCCCTTTACATAATCCTACTCAGTATCTGGATCCTAACCCCAACTATAAGAAATTTTATCTTGATAAAATTTCTTATTTGCAGGCATGTGAAAAGTTACTGGCCATCTCTGAATTTTCTAAAGCTGAGGGGCAGGAATATTTCAAAGAGAAGGCCAATGATATTATAAATGTTTCCACGGCATGTGATGATATATTCAAGGTTACAGCACTGAACTCGGATCAAGTTAGAAGTTTGAAGGTTAAGTTTAAATTAAATAAACCTTTTATTATGTATTCAGGAGGAGCGGATGAACGTAAAAATCTGCCTACCCTTATTAAAGCTTTGAGCGAGCTTCCTATTGAAATACGTAATACTTATGATTTTGTTTTAGCTGGAAAGCTATCACAGTTCGACATTGATAATCTCAATAATCATGCGCGTAAATGCAGATTAGAGCAAATGTCGATGATCCTGACCGGCTATGTCTCTGATGAAGAGTTGGTACACCTTTATAACATGTGTAAGCTCTTTGTATTTCCTAGCTGGCATGAAGGATTTGGGCTTCCAGCTCTTGAAGCTTTGGCCTGTGGTGCAGTTGTTATTGGTGCAGGTAATACAAGTTTACCAGAAGTAATTGGAATTGAAGAGGCGTTGTTTGACCCTCATAGTGTGACAGATATCAAAGATAAAATTACCCATGTACTTACAAATGAATCTCTGTATGCTTCCTTAAAAGAAAAAGGTCTGCTACGAGCTCAGGCCTTTTCTTGGGAAAATTCTGCTGCAGTCGCACTCAGTGCCCTTGAAGAAATCGTTGAAAGAAGAAAAATCGGCCGACCAGATCGTATTCGTTCTCTCAATAAAAAGTTGGCATTTTTTACTCCTCTTAGTCCAGCGCGCTCAGGGATTTCTCTTTATAGTGAAGAGTTGCTTCCAGCCTTATCAAAATATTATGATATTGATGTAGTAGTTGATGAGAGGCAATCCGATATTACAGATCAAGAAAACTATCGTGTCATTAATACAAAGGATTTTCTAAATACGGCAGATACTTATGAACGTATAATTTATCAAATGGGTAATTCTATATTTCATGATTATATGCATGAAATATTGGAGATCTACCCTGGCATCGTTTGCATGCATGATTTTTACCTTAGTAATTATTTTCGTTATAAAGAAACTCTTGCAGGTCATGAGCGCCTATGGAGCGAACAGTTACTTTCTTCTCATGGTTACAGTGCTCTCATTCAAAGAGCAGAAATCGGTGACGATGAAAAGATAATGTATCAATACCCATCTAATTTCAATGTGTTGAGCAATGCTACAGCAATCATTGTGCATTCAGATCACTCGAGGAAATTAGCAAAAAAATGGTATTCTAATAGTCGAGAACTTGACTGGGAACATATCCCCTTGTTACGTGCTGCGCCCATTTCTCTGGATAAAAAGGAAGTCAGAAATGATCTTAATATTTCAGATGAAACTATACTAATTTGCTCTTTTGGTATTCTTGATAGCTCTAAACTCAACCATATGCTCATTGAGGCATTAGGCGCTTTACCGAAAGAGCCAAAAGAAAAAATTAAAATGGTTTTCGTCGGTGAGCTTGGCGGGAACTATAAAAAGACTGTTGATGCACTGATTAGAGAGCACCATCTTGAGTCTGTTATTGAGATTACAGGGTGGGCATCTGATACTCTTTATCGACAGTATTTAATTGCTGCGGACATAGGTGTTCAGCTTCGTGCTTTATCACGAGGTGAAACCTCTGCAGCTGTTTTAGATTGCATGAACTATGGTTTAGCTACTATTGTTAATGCTAATGGTTCAATGGCTGAACTACCAAATGATCGGGTTATTAAACTTGCTGATGACTTCGTAATAAGCGACCTGATCAGTGCCATCGATAAATTGTGCAAGAATAAACAATTTAGAGAAGTGCTGGGTAAGAATGCGCATAATTATATTTCTTCAGAACACAGTCCTGAAAATTGTGCAGAAGCCTGTTTTAATCACATTGAAGCAGCGTATAGTGAGATTAATGTTAACGTTAATTACATAATCAATAAACTTGACATTCAGGGAAGTGAGTTTGAGCGCTATGCCAGCCTACTGGCTAATAATTTCCCTCGCCTAAAATCAACAAGAAAGATATTCTTTGATGTTTCCCTTATAAAAGATTCAGATTTATGGACTGGTATTGAACGTGTCACCCGAGCGCTTTTAATAGAATTGATTAAACTTTCAGATAATCGTTTTAGTGTAGTGCCTGTTTATCTCAGTAAAGAACAAAGCGGTTACACTTTGCGAGAAGCTAATGGCTTTATGAAAAAACTTTATCCGGGGATTGCACCATACATTGATTTTGACCGGTGTATCGATTTTCATCCGGATGATGTTTATTTTTCTTCTGAGCTAGCTTGTGATCTGGTTATAGATGCTCAAAAATCAGGATTTTACGATTATCTTTTAAAAAACAATGTTAATATCACGTTTATGATTCATGATATTTTGCCAGTCACAAAAAATCATTTTTTTCCTCCTGGAAGTAATGAAAACTTTTCAGCTTGGCTTAACATTCTTACTGAGTACTCCGATAAAATCGTCTGTGTTACAGAGGCTGTAGTTAATGAACTCAAAAAATATATTGCAGCTAACAATCTGAACAATCCTCGATTAGTGATGGAATATTCTCATCATGGCGCAGATATTTCTTCAACTATACCTTCAGGAGGAATTAGTGCGCATGATCTTGACAGGGTTAATCTGATTAAACAAAATCAATCCTTTCTGATGGTCGGTACACTTGAACCACGAAAAGGACATTTACAGGCTATTGCTGCTTTCGACAAGCTTTGGGCGGCGGGCAATAAATCCCACTTGGTTATTGTTGGTAAAGAGGGATGGAAGGGGTTACCAGATGAAGCAAGGCGTACTATTCCTGAGATTGTATATACGATCAATAACCATCCACTTTTGAATGAAAAACTTTTTTGGTTTGACAATGCCAGTGATGAATTACTAAGCGAGCTCTATCAGAATGCTGATTGCTTACTATATCCTTCTGAAGATGAAGGATTTGGTCTTCCGTTAATTGAAGCTTCTCAGCATAATAAGCCGCTAATCTCACGTGATATACCGGTGCTTCGTGAAGTCGCGGGTGAAGGCGCGTTTTATTTCAAATCCAATCGGCCTGAAGCATTAGCTCGCGCCATTGAAGAGTGGATCGAACTCTTCAAAAAAAATGCACATCCTGATTCAGCTAAGATTCGTTGGTTAAGTTGGGGGCAAAGTGCTGAAAATCTTGTTAAAAAACTCTTTGATTAAAAGGTTATTTATAAAATGAAAAGTGCGGTTATTACGGGCATTACAGGTCAGGATGGTGCTTATCTGGCAGAGCTATTATTGAATAAAGGATATAAAGTTTATGGTACGTATCGTCGTACCAGCTCAGTGAATTTCTGGCGTATTGAAGAGTTAGGAATTAAAAACAATTCTAATCTTCACTTGGTTGAATATGATCTGACAGATTTATCGTCGAGCATACGTCTACTTCAGGAAAGCAAAGCGACCGAAGTTTACAATCTTGCGGCTCAGAGCTTTGTAGGTGTTTCTTTTGACCAGCCACTGACTACCGCTGAAATTACCGGTATTGGTCCGGTAAACCTGTTAGAAGCTATTCGCATTGTTAACCCTAAAATTCGCTTCTATCAGGCATCTACTTCAGAAATGTTTGGTAAAGTGCAGGCTATCCCGCAGAAAGAGGATACGCCTTTCTATCCACGTAGCCCGTATGGCGTCGCCAAGTTGTATGCCCACTGGATGACCATTAACTACCGTGAGAGCTACAACATCTTCGCATCAAGCGGCATTCTGTTTAACCACGAATCACCGCTACGTGGACAGGAGTTTGTAACCCGTAAGATCACCGATTCAGTAGCGAAAATTAAGCTCGGCAAGTTGGATGTGCTTGAGTTAGGTAACATGGACGCCAAGCGTGACTGGGGCTTTGCTAAGGAATATGTTGAAGGCATGTGGCGCATGCTGCAGGCTGATGAGCCAGATACTTTTGTCCTGGCAACTAACCGCACAGAAACAGTCCGCGACTTCGTTTCAATGGCGTTCAAAGCGGCTGGCATTGAATTGCGCTTCGAAGGCAAAGATGCTCAGGAAGTTGCAATCGATGTAGCCACTAACAAAGTAGTGGTCAAGGTCAATCCTAAGTTCTATCGTCCTGCTGAAGTAGAATTGTTGATTGGCAACCCACAGCGTGCGAAAGACATTCTGGGTTGGGAACCTAAAACCACACTCGAAGAGTTGTGTGCGATGATGGTAGAAGAAGATCTGCGCCGCAATAAACAAGGGTTTTCCTTCTGATATGACTAATGGCAAAAAAGCATTGATCACTGGGATCAAGGGCTTTACCGGCCAATATATGGCAGCGGATTTATCCGCTGCCGGATATGAAGTTTATGGTTTCGGTTCAACTCCCGCCCAGAATTCCTCACGCTATTTTCAGGTTGATCTTACTAATGCAGCAGATGTAAAGAATGCTGTAGACAGTATTCGGCCAGACGTTATTGTTCATCTTGCAGCAATAGCATTTGTTGGGCATGCTGACCCGAACGCATTCTATAATGTTAACCTTTGCGGTACGCGTAACCTGTTACAGGCTCTTAGCGAATCAGCAAAAATGCCGGATGCAGTTTTGATCGCCAGCAGCGCTAATGTTTACGGTAATAACACGCCGGGGAAATTAGCAGAGTCGGTTCCTGCCAGACCCTCAAATGACTATGCGGTCAGCAAGCTGGCCATGGAGTATATGACCAGTCTGTTTTATGAAAAATTGCCGATTATTATTACCCGGCCATTTAATTACACAGGCACCGGTCAGGCAGAAAATTTCCTGATCCCGAAAATCGTCAAACATTTTCGCGAGAGGAAAGAAGTCATTGAGCTGGGCAACATAGATGTATGGCGTGATTTTTCGGATGTACGCGACGTCGTCAAAAGTTATTCAGCATTACTACATTCACGCTCTTTTGGTCAGACTGTCAATGTAGCTTCAGGCAAAATGCACTCATTAAGGGAAGTCGTTGATCTCTGCAAATCCCTGACAGGCCATGATATCAGGATTGAAGTTAATCCCGATTTTGTCCGACCTAATGAAATTAAAGAACTTTGTGGCGATATCACTTTGCTCAGTCGCTTAGTCGGTGAGACTTCGTCTAAAATTCCTCTTAGAGATACCCTGAAATGGATGCTGGAAGCAAAGCAATAAACGTCGTTTACTCTACGGACTGTATTAAATATCCTTTAACCGGTATTGGCCGTTA
>Ga0308162_1002459_pt1 | contig 12069 bp, 15 predicted proteins | sample PhySR2_FD_201370 | JGI IMG/M metagenome (GOLD analysis project Ga0308162, IMG submission 201370) | Phyllosphere microbial communities from UC Gill Tract Community Farm, Albany, California, United States - DLSLS.R2 | ecosystem: Host-associated > Plants > Phyllosphere > Unclassified | place: USA... | reverse complement strand
CAGCAGGCGTCGCTGTGCACATAGACGATGAGGGGCCGGGAATCGATCAGGATTTTGCCAGGACGATATGGGATGCGTTTGTGCGCACCGATGATTCCCGTTCCCGCCTGAGTGGCGGGACAGGCTTGGGTCTGGCGGTTGTAAAAGCCATCGTGCTGGCCCATGGTGGAAAAGTCTGCTGCGAAAAAAACAAATTAAACGGTACGCGATTTTCTTTCTGGCTGCCCGATGCTAAAACAAGTCAACCTGTGCTCAACCCCGTCATCTTGTCCTGATGCGCATCATTTCTCGCTTATATCCCATCTGAAAATGATGCCAGCCTGACTTCATGATTAATAATGCATCACCTGCATTTGTCATTGCCCTGGTCATTGCCCTAAAAGCGTAACGACAGGTAACTAACTTCGTGATTCGTGTATCCTGGCGAGCGTAACATCTCAAAGCCTGGCTATGCTCAGCGGAGTTCAACCTGCAACTATGACTATCAGGATATAAAAAGATGAAAAAATTAACAGTTATTGTTATGGCTACCGGTCTGTTTTTGTCTGTGAATTTATAGGCTAACGCCGAAGGATGTCTGAAAGGCGCCGCAGTCGGCGGCGTGGCCGGTCATGTTGCTCATCATCATGGTGTTGCCGGGGCCGCAGCCGGTTGCGCAGTCGGTCACCATATGGCGAAGAAAAAACAGAAAGAGGCCGAGAAAAATCAGCCGGCGCAGAATTAAGCTGAGCTTTGGTTCTGATGTAAAATAGCTGATTGCCGGACACGCTGTTGTCCGGCAATCGCGTAAGACTAATTTTTTTATAAAATAGCAGATAAGAGGTTTGACAGTTTGCGGGATATTATCTTTCAGAGTTAACAGGTGTAAAAGGAGCCACGTTGACCGGCAATATTCTTTTTATACTGACTCGTTAAAAAATAACAGTAGCAGACTTAAGCCATAACCGGCTATTCAGGTATGTTCTTAGCTGACTATTACGTTATTTCCTTCCCTGAGATGTATTCGCTCGACGGCCTAAGCGTCGTGGCTATTACGCCACTCTTCAACCCTCTCCTTTGAGACTTCTTTTTTATAACAAATCGGTGCATATCCGCCCTGCTTGCTCCATGCGCTGCGCCTGCCACAGCTACTGCCGTTACGTGCGGAGTTAAAGGGGCATGCACAAACACCCGGGTATGAGTCGATTGAATCCTCTATGATGAGCTGGCGAATCTGATCATCGGTTTGCTTAGATGTTTTACCTTCAGATGCGCTAACCCAAAAAATCATCATGCCCATACACAGAGAAAAGACGATTTTTCTGTTATTCATGATTTCCTCCAGAAGTGAGGAGGTTACGTTAACGCAGAATAAAATCGGGCGATCCTCTGAATAAAAGGCTAAAGATTGTCAACCCGGAGGGATGTTCTTCGCCCGGGGGGAAAGTGACTGATTTTACTGAACCAGGCCAATACGTCTTCTGAGAAAATTTGCTGAATCAGACATAAGCCGCCGCCGGGCGGCAGCGGGGAAATAATTATAAAGGCATTACTTTCTGCACCTCATGCTGAAAAACGTAGGGATCGGAGAGCAGTTCAAACTGCTCATCATCCGGATATGTCACGGCAATCTGATACTTTTCGCCTGCAAAGGCTTTAATCGCCTCGACGTTTTCCCAGTATGTAGCAAGAAAAAAATGCTCCCATTCACCCTGCGTTTCCCTGCGCACGCAGGCTCCCAGATTTCCCGGTGTCCCTTCTAAATGTTCTACACCGGTCTTTTGCAGGTGAGCCGCAAAGCCCTCCGCATGCCTGAGCGGTACGCATCCGTGCCATGTTCTGACAATCATTTCGCTCTCCTCATGTTGTGGAACGATATAAAACATAAAAAAAGTTTATGCTCTTTGTCTATGGTAAGAGCAGCATGATAATCTTTAACCGCAAAATAATTTCGCCTGATCCATGCCCCACCTTACTACCTGCAGGTTCAGAGAATGTGCCAGTCGCGGCGTTAATCTCGTGACTCGTACTGCTTAAAACTGACTCATGGAGAGAGTTACAGATGAATTCCTGTTCGACACCTCGTCTGGCGCTGATAATCACCAGTGCTTTGGGCTGCATATTTACTTTTTTTGTGTGGCTCAATGAAATCGACCGCACTACCTTTCTGGCACAAGCCGTACTTAAAGCACTATGGTGCGCCGTTCTTCCTCTGGGACTGTCCGTTTTTTTGATCATAAAAAAATGGGGTAAGGGGGAGCCTGTGAAAGGCATGATGAATAACATCAAGCTTTTCGCAGGTGCCGTTCTGATGGTTATCTTTTTAGGTTACATGCTGCTCACCACCCTAGTCTGGCTACTTCCGGGTACCATCAGCACCTATACGGCATATAGCGAGTTTTCGGCTGGCAGTCGTAACAGCTGTTCTGGCGTAGATGTTAACGATCCAGATCTGCAAAGACGGATTAAAGTGTGCGAACCTGCGGGCAATTATTTTGGTGGAGGAATGCTTAGTGTTACCAAACGTAGTAATGCGGCAGGCATGACCATTGTTAACTCAGTTCTTAAAGATTGAGACGCAATCCGTCTCTATTCCTCGCCCCGAAAAGACGACCGCAGGCGGGTAAATCGGGCCAGATAATTTTCACTACAGTACTAAATTTGGCAGGCTGCTAAACCCTGTTTACAGACGTCTGACTTACTTCCAGGCGATATAGCCGCCTGGTATGTCGCCTGGAACGCTCCTGAAAGCACGGCATTATGTATGATGTAATTAATCTCAATGGCTGACCCAGCGCGATTAGTTCAGTATTTCGGGAGAATCCCTGTCCTTTATAAAAGCAATCTTAATCGGGTAAACGGAGGCAACCAATATCTCCCATAGTCCTGATCACATCCGCACGCTTAAATGTTTAATTCTGATTTTAAAAAATGATGTATTCAATGACTGCAATATTTACCACAGCCATCAGCACGATTAATTCTGCTTTGTACCCGATATCTTCAGCTGCGCCCTGGCATTATAGAAACGTCGATAGGATAACCAGACGGCGATGATGGTTGACAGGCTGGCGGTGCCTATCAGCATAAACGTCACCATAATCTGATACTTAATCGCCTTGAGCGGATCGATTCCGGCGAAAATCAGTCCGGACATCATGCCGGGCAGGCTGACCAGTCCGACGGTTTTGGCTGCATCCACTGTCGGGATCATCGCTGTGCGAATGCTGTCAGCAATAATCCGGCCTGAGGCGAGCTTCACCGATGCACCCAGGCTCAACATCTCCATAATTTTCTGGTGGTTGTCACTGAAGCGCTGATTCAGGTTGCTGAAACAGAGCCCCACTGCAACCATGGCATTCCCGGCGATCATGCCTGTAATGGGAATGACCTGCATCGGCACAAACGCTATCGCGCCGCTCAGTACCAGAATCGTCAGTGTTATGACGGTGCCGCTGAAGATTGAAACAAGCGCTATCGCAAACGCGTTATCAATATTCTGACTGCGTTTGCGGGCGTTAATCGCGGCATTCACGCAGATAAACAGCACCATCAATACTGTCAGCCAGCGGTTATTGACATCAAAAATCGACTTCAGCACAAAGCCGACGATGACCAGCTGAACAATCGCCCGACAAACACTCCAGACAATATCTTTGCCCATGCCAAGTTTTTCTTTCTGGCTGATCAACAGCGCGATGACGACCAGCGTCAGTGACAGCAACAGCGAAGTGTCACTGATATTATGCTGATTCACGCTCGTTTTCCTTCTCTGACGGTTCAAGGCGCAGCACGTGCCCGGCCTGCTGAATATCGCTGACATCATGACTGATCCGTACCACGGCCACCTTTTCTTCAGCTACGATCCGGTTAATCAGTGAAAGTACAGCCAGCCTGTTCTCCTCATCAAGGGCGCTGGTCACTTCATCCAGTAACAGTACGTCAGGCATAAACTGCAGATTGCGGAGCAGTCCGACACGCTGCTTTTCTCCGCCTGAAAGTTGTTCAACCGATTTTTCCAGCATGTCAGGCGAAAGTTTAACGCTCTCCAGCGCAGCAACGAGCTTGTCCCGCCGTGGATTCTGACGGCGAATCTCCCAGGGCAGCGCAAGATTGTCATAAACCGTCTGGCCGAACAGTTGTGGCGTCTGAAAACAGTACGAAACCTGCTGACGATAGGTCTCGGCTTTTAGCGTGGTGATGTCACTGTTCCTGAAAAGGATTTGACCTGTCGTTGGGGTAATAAGTGAAGCAAGGATTTTCAGAAGCGTGCTTTTTCCGCTGCCGGATGGACCGGTCAGTAACACATAATCGCCCTGATTTAACTGCAAAGATACCGGTCGCAGTAACTGGCGGTCCCCGACCGAAAAAGTCACATCCTGCACAGCCAGCAGGGGCAAAGCTCTGTCCATATTTACGCCTCGGGGCCTGACAAAATTCAGAATGACTGGAGTTTAGTATCCGTAAAAAGCGGGCGTTATGACTCACAGACTGATTACCGGTAGTGTACTTCCCTGCCCTTAAACACAACCGGAATAGCGCATCAGGGGCATCTACTGAGAGGAAAAGCATAGGGCATTACGCTGCGGCTGTTCATCTTTTGATGAACAATTGTGACCGTCCATGTTGCAGCCGGTCAAAACTGGAAGCGTGACAGACATGCCAGGCGAGACTTATTTTTTTTCCCAGCTTGTTGAAACCGGATTGGTTACGCTGTTTTTTTCCTGCGTATAGGTGCCGTTCTGCTGCGCGATAGCCTCGCCGGTATCCACAATCGCGTTCTGAATAAAAACGTTCTGCTTTTCATTTCTGATAAAGGTTAACTGGTGAAAGGCCGTTTTATTGCCCCAGTCGGATGAAGGCAGTGAGATAAAGCGTACGGTGAAGGTTTCATCCTCAAACCTGCCCTGCATGACATAAACGCCGTAATGGTTTTCACCCTGAGAAATGATCTTATAGGTGCCGTTATCGTAGTAATAAATCTCCGCATCCGGAAATGGTTTTTTGTCATACATTTTTCGATAGTGCAGAACCTGTTTGATGGTGGGCTGACCAAAGCTGACGGAAAGCTTGTTACCTTCTGCTGATGTCGTCAGACCTTTAGCGTGAGCACTGCTCATCAGCATTAACAGGCTTGTAGTGATCGTGGCGGTGGCTTTCACTCTATTTCTCCTTATCGGATTTGGGGGCCAATAGCGTAAATCACCCACGAACTTACACGGCAGCGGGTGTCTGGTGAAGAGGCAGCTAACACCTTATTACACATTGTTATAATCACGACAGGTAACCAGATTATTTCAGAAGCTCACGTCGGATAAACGTTGCCCGGCTGTCGATTGATGACAACAGCCTAATTAAGCAAACTGGCGCCGACATTGACCGATAAACCCAAAATAGCCAGGTTAAAAATAAATGAGATAACAGACTGCAATAACGTCAGCTTACGCATCTCTGTTGTTCCGGTGGCGACGTCCGCCGTTTGCGAGGCAACCGCAATGGTGAATGAAAAGTAGAGAAAATCCCAGTAGCCAGGATTTTTTGTTTTATCCGGAAATCTCAGCGGACTCACGCTGTTATCCCGGTAAAGATAGTGCTGATGGGCATAATGCATCGCAAAGGCGCTGGGTAACATGGCCCAGGATGCAATCAGCGTCAGTGCCGTCAGCAATAAATGCAGCAGTCTCGGCGTGCCGGTGAGACCTTTAAGCGTGGGGAGTTCACTCAGTATGGCCACAATGCTGACGATACAGGCCACGATCACAATGCCCAGCACCAGTGCAGCACTCTGATCCTGCTGTTGAGCAATGCGCCTGATGCCCGTTGCATCGGTACGCAGCATGCGAAACCAGAGAATACCAAGATAGAGCCAGGCCCAGACATTCCAGCTAATCAGTAACCGCTGCATCTGCCCGGGATGATCAGAGAGCAGAAAATAACAGATCAGTCCGGCAGTGATGGAGATTAGCAGTCTCAAACGAGCATAAAGCGTGGAGGTTAAAGATGTCGGCATCGTAAAACCATGGTGGTTTAATCGGAGTGATAACAACTGTAGTTAAAATCAGGTGAAAATCCTGCACTAAGCATTAATTCTTACACTTTTAATGTACCGGTGTGGGTTCAATGCTGAATTATGAAAAGTGTCAAACAGGTGAGCGCAAGGTGTAATGCAGACAGTCGTCACCTGATGCTGAAATCAACAAATTATAGCGTTGTCTCTGACGCGCTTTTTAAGCGACTCTTTCAGGCTATTTGCATAGTTACACAACAATTAATAATCCGGAATCAGTGAGTCAACTCGCAAATAAAATACTGAATGCTTTAACAGTCATCTCTGAAAAATTATTTCTGTGAAGCCAGCTGTCTCAGCAGAAGCTATTAATATTTTCCTCTAATGGAAGTAAGTAAGAAATGGCGGGCTCAGGCGTACTGTTTCCTGATAATTCTGAAAGTCAGTGTAAGATGTTGGAAATATAGCGCTGTGATTAAGTATGAGTCTGATTTGCTGTATAATTACGTATTCGTTTACACAAACGCGTTCTCTGTACATAACGGTTTGTGTTTTAATCCTTGAAAGTTGATGAGGCTCTGAAATTTTATGGATGATGTTGATCTGGCCCAGGAGCGCGAAGAAGCGCATCTCGCCGCTTCTCTGGCAGCCCGTAAGACCAAACTTATAAGTCCCAACGGTTTATGCGTCTGGTGCAAAGATGAAGCTGTCGTGGCCGAAACGGCTTTTTGCTCAGCTGAATGCGACGAGGATTATCATAAGTATCGCCGTGAGCAGAGTCAGCGTATTAGCTGATATTCCTGAGTGAGACATGCTCAAATTAGTACTGATCACATCTCTGTCCTTAACCCGACAGGGTGCCTTGCCCGTTATCCGTAAGGTCATCGTTGTCATGTCAGGCTGCATGTTTTTGCCGTAACTGTCGGCAGGACCTTTTCAGAGGGCAGAAAAGAGACCGGTGTTGATGCTAATTCCCGGTGGTGAAGGCATGCAGACACTGCATGCCTCACTGATTACTTACTCAGGTATTGATTGAAGAAGTCGGTCATCTTCGCAAATGGAATTTTACCCATACGATCGTATAAATCGACATGCGTTGCATCCTTCACGATCAGCAGTTCTTTTGGCCTGCGTAACACCGCCTGTAACACTTTCCGGCCGGGGATCCGGACAAAAACAAAATGTCTGTAACACGGAAGAACTTAACCGGCAGGGACTGAATCGAGAGCGGCCTGCAGCCGGTCAGCGCTTGCCTGCTCGTCATTCTCCATAAAGAAAGCCACCAGTTCAGCAAGCTGAGACGGCGTGACTCCGACATTCATGCTCATATTCAGGTGCGCTTTCAGCTGCGGCTCAGTGCCGGACATGGCGGCCAGCATCCCTACGGTAGCCAGCTCGCGGCTTTTCCAGTCCAGGTTGTTGCGATTGAAAATATCACCGAAAAGATACGTCTTCAGATACGCGTCGGCAGCCGGAGCAAACCCGAACAGGGGGCCGCTGACCGCCTTTCCAGCCAGCGCAGCGCACAGCACGACAACGGAGCAGAGACCCCGTTTCATCAGGTTACGTTCATGACCTGTCTGCTGAGGCGTACTGCTCATCCGTGACCTGCTCCATCCAGTCAACGACCTTGCCGTCCTGGGCTTCGGCGATGGCAATATGGGTCATGGCAGTCTCCGGTGCGGCCCCATGCCAGTGCTTAACGCCGGTCGGTATCCATACCACGTCGCCGGGCCGGATTTCACGCACGGGACCACCCCACTCCTGCACCAGGCCAGCACCAGCCGTCACGATCAGCGTCTGACCAAGCGGATGCGTATGCCAGGCCGTGCGGGCAGAAGGCTCGAACGTCACGGTAGCCCCGCCGATACGCGCAGGCTCAGTGCCCTGAAAAGGGGAATCGATACGAACCGTTCCGGTGAAATAGTCTGGCGAACCTTTTACGGAGGGTTTTGCTCCGCTTTGCATAATCGTAATCATCGGGGTGATCTCCTTTGCGTAGGTGACTGAAACAGACAGTGCCAGGGACACTGCAGCATTGGCAAGTCTCTTCATGCAGGCTCCGTTTTCCAGAGCTGGAAAAGCCGGACGCGGACATCACGCCCGGCACTTTTTAAGTGTAGGCCTGGCAGGATTGGTTGATAAGCCAGGTAAAACTGAATGCTTATGTGCAGGGCATGCAACAATGACAGCTGAAATCCTGACCGCGCACGATCACGCTATTGATTCCATTCTCTGGCCCCGACTAAAGCCTCTGCTGAAACGCTTTCCGGACATTCAGATAGAACTGAGTGTCGATTATTCGCTGACGGATATTGTGGCAGCAGTTTGATGCCGGCATCCGACCGCGTGATGCTCCAGCAGCGAGCTGCATAATCTGATGACAGCCTCTGCGGTGATCACCGCATGCGCCGTCTGTACGGCGGATTCACTGATGATTTGCACTTTATTCTGCACATTCAGCGCAGCCAGTGCCTGCGGCAATAAACCAGCAGCCAGTGCGGGCGTCGCAGCAATGCTGAGTGGACGATGCTGCTGATGCGCGATCGCCTGTGCGCGTAAGCGAATCTGGTGCAATGACAGCCGCGCTTTCTGCACATACTGATGCAGTTGCAACGCCTCTTCTGACGGATGGATACGCGGGCCATTGCGAATAAACAGCGGATAACCCAGCGACTGCTCTAATTCCTGAATCAGGCGAGAGACGGCGGGCTGCGAGCGGTTCCGTGCTTTGGCCGCCGCAGTGACGCTGTCCGCAGAAATTACGGCCGGGAAGGCTTCCAGCTGACGCAGATCGAGGTCATTTAATAAGGTCATAGCAAGAGTACTTCCCTAAGTCATTGATCGTTCCCGATAATCACCCGGGAAAATCCATCATAAAGAGAGTCAGGCAAACCAGCCACAGTGAAAAATCGCGAAGCCCCTGGCATTAATGACGGCAGAACGTGACCGTCGGGTGGCCTTGCGTCTCCTGACTCCCGCCCGTTTTTACATTCCAGATCGCGACACGCTAATCCAATGAGCTCAGTGGCATTTTCAGTCCAGGCTAGAATTCAATAGGTAAGCGTCAGCATAAAACCGAGTTAACGGCGCGACTCATCATAAAGAGGACGGAAATATGAAATTCGGTGTGATATTTGAAGATACTGGCGTCGAAGAGGAACATGATTTTGATTCCAAACCTGTTGCCGGCGATTTAGTGACGTTAACGCGTGACGGGGTTGGCAAAGATTATATTGTTATCATTGAGCCTGACCCGGACCACACCCATGATGACGGGCGTGACGGGCATCCAACAAAGGCCAGAGTCCGGCCCGCTTAGCGCACGGTAAGATGCTTTTAACCGCCCTCTGAGGCGGTTTTTAGCCTGCTTGCATGGAATAAGGACGACTTGCTTACCTTAGCGGCTTTAGCGCTACATCAGCACGATACCACAGCGTTTCAGAAGCAAAGCCCAGAGTGCGAAAAGCAGGAGAGTGATAGCGCAGGAGATGAGCAGCGTCAGCCAGAAGCCGGTGCGCTGATAGAGAAAAGGGAACAGAATAAACATGGGCAGTATCGGCACCACATACCAGAAGGTGTACCAGGCATGAGCACTAATTTTTGCCTGGGTCTGTCCTTCTACCTTCATCCAGATAAGCACCAGCACGGTAACCAGAGGTCAGGCCGCAAGTAAGCCGCCCAGGCGATCGCTACGTTTAGCCGCTTCTGAAATCAGCACGACCATAAAAGCCGTGATAGCATATTTCGATATCAGCCAGAGCCTGATTGTTCTCAATATTCCTGTTCATCCGACACCTGAGTGCCGGACCGTTTACAATCGTCCCGCTCCGGGATGTCAGCAGACGCAGTTACGGCATCATCCTGCGCAGCGTGTCATCTTTCAGAAAATAGTGATGGAACAGCGCCGCCAGCGCATGCAGACCGATTAACCAGTATCCCAGCGGGGCAAGAGTCTCGTGCCAGCCAATCAGCATACTGGCCGTGGCGGGATCGGGCGATGTCGCCACAGGCATATTGATCCCAAACAGGGCCCACTCTTTGCCACGCAGGTAACGCGAGCTCAGCCCGAGAATCGGTAAGACCACAAACAGCGCATAAATCAGTGTGTGCACCAGATGTGAAAGACCGATCTGCCAGCGTGCCACGGGCGGCGTAATCGGCGGCGTTACAGCACGGGTACGCAGCCAGAGGCGGGCTATCATCAGGATCATGACACAGAAGCCTGCGGAAAAGTGGGTGATCATCACTGCATTTCGCTGCCAGGTTCCCTTCTCTGCCATCCAGCGCAGTTCGATGGTGGCATAGGCGACGATAATCAGTAAAACCGTCAGCCAGTGGAAAAGAATTTGCGAACCCCGGTATTTCTTCAGCATAGATAAACTTCCGTCACTATTTTTTTGCGTCACTATACCAGTTATTTATTAGATGTTTATTAAGCGATTACTGGCGCGTTATGACAGGCCACACGGCTTAATGATACAGGCTGATAAGGACCAATCTGCCTCAAACGCAACGCAGGATCAGCTACGTGCCACAGAGATAGCCTGTGGTTAAGAGTGCCTGCCGCTGACATATTGCCTGCGGCGCTCAGCATTCGATTTCCTCTTGTCCTGCAGACCCACTGAGCAAATTCATGCGTATGAATATCCCGTTAATCCCTAAGGCTAATCAGGCTTTTTAGTTCATTACGCCTTTAACATTCAGCGCTGCGGGTATAAGAAGTTTATGATTTAACACAGCGATAAATCTTAAACTTAACCTGATGTTCATCCTGTAAAATGGCGAAAGCATGCAGCTGACGCGCTGCGTGCCGCCATAAATACACTCCGCACTGGAACGATTAGCCCGCCCTGTGCGAATGTTTCTTTAAGTCAAATCCGCGCCCTGCCGCCATGACCCGCTTGCGCCTCGCTTAACTTTAGTACCAGCGTAAATAAGAGTAAAAATAACGCGCGTTACCGTAACCTTAGAACTCTACATTTCTCATGCAAAAACAGTAACTTCTCCTCTCATTAGAGTTCGCCTATGCTGGCTGCTCACGACATTTTGCGTCAGAGGGATTTGCTATGTTTAACGTACCCGCAACCTACAGTGCAGAGGCTGTTGAGTGCCTTTACGAAGTTATCGACATACTCAACCTGAACGGCGCACGATGCCACGTTATCTTTGATAGTCAGGCGTCCCGCGCCGCGGTGATCGAGGCAGATACAACAGAGCAACTTGGCGAAATGCGCTACCCTGTGCTGGCTGTGCTTGAGATGGAGCGCGTCACCAGCATTAATACCCTACTGCGTATTAAATCATTCTGGACCGATTCAGACGGTGCTCACCCTGAAATAGCGTCAGGCAGCCTGGCGAACGCGTTATATAAAGCGCTGACACTGAAAAAACATATTACGCTGGTGGGATTGTAAATCAGGCTAATAAGGAGCGCGCGCGTTGAGTTCCCCTGGAGCTCAGGCTGTTCAGACACGCGGCAAGAATGTCCTGGGCTGTTGAAGCACTGTGGGAAATATTCATAGAGGACCAAATCTGATCAGCAATGCTATCAGAGATAAATAAGTGCAAATAAACACGGGAACCGCAAACAAACACGATATGCGCGCTTATTACAATCCGTTTTCCCCCATTTTACTGAAAGCGTTCTGAACTCGCGCGCATCATGATTTTTGGTTATAAAGAGTGATTAAGTTCTCGTCAGCACCAAAGGTGTACAGCTACGTTGGATGAAAAACTACCCGGCATGCTCAGCAGAAAACGTCAGGTAATTTTCGGGTGTAATCAGCTGATAAGGCACCCAGTTAAGCGTCTCAACTTTCTTCTTATCCAGCAGCGCTTTGGTCACCTGGACCGCACCTGTGGCCTGGCCTCTGGCATCCTGAAAAATAGTCAACGCCATCTTGCCGTTTTTAATGAACTGCTGACCGTCCGGTGTTCCGTCGATACCGGCCACGAGAATTTTTTCATTCTTCGCCTGGCTTAACGCCATGATGGCACCGATTGCCATCTCATCGTTATTTGCGGCGATGGCATCAATCGGACGCTGATTCAGCAGCCAGCCTGACACGACATCTACCGCT
>Ga0308162_1002453_pt1 | contig 12087 bp, 7 predicted proteins | sample PhySR2_FD_201370 | JGI IMG/M metagenome (GOLD analysis project Ga0308162, IMG submission 201370) | Phyllosphere microbial communities from UC Gill Tract Community Farm, Albany, California, United States - DLSLS.R2 | ecosystem: Host-associated > Plants > Phyllosphere > Unclassified | place: USA... | reverse complement strand
TGTTTAATCCGTCGCGACGGCGAGCTGGTGCAATACGTCTCTTTCGATCAGCGCGCCTGGCACGCCGGCGTGTCGCAGTTTGAAGGACGTGAAAGCTGCAACGATTTTTCCATGGGCATTGAACTGGAAGGCACTGATACGCTGCCCTATACCGATGCCCAGTACGTGACTTTGCAGCAGGTGACTCAACTCCTGCTGCAGCACTATCCGTTGACGCCTGCGCGCATCACCGGCCATAGCGATATCGCACCAGAGCGGAAAACCGATCCCGGTTCCTCTTTTGACTGGTTGCGCTATAAAGAATCCATCAGGCAGGAGAATCCCTGAGACAGCAGGAGCGGGTATGACGTTGTTTAGCTTGTTATTAGTTTTAGGTTGGGAACGCCTGTTTAAGTTGGGTGAGCATTGGCAACTGGACCATCGGCTGGAGCCGCTGTTTCGTGGCCGCCAGCGTTTTTCCCTGCTGCGCACGCTGATGATGACAGTGATAGCGATGCTGATCGTCTGGCTGGTGGTGTGGAGCCTGAAAGGCATCTTGTTTGGCGTGGCGCAACTGCTGTTCTGGATTTTGGTGGGATTGCTGTGTATTGGCGCGGGTTCGGTGCGACTGCACTATCACAGCTATCTCAAAGCCGCGAGCCATGACGATGAAGCGGCGCATCAGGCGATGGCGGCTGAACTGACGCTGATTCACGGCGTGCCGGTTGAGTGCAGCGAGCGCGAGTTCCTGCGTGAACTGCAGAACGCGCTGATTTGGATTAACTTCCGCTTCTATCTTGCACCGCTGTTCTGGTTTGTGGTCGGTGGACCTTACGGCCCGGTGCTGCTGGTGGGTTATGCGTTTCTGCGCGCCTGGCAGAGCTGGCTGGCGAAGCATCAGACGCCGCTGGCGCGCTCGCAGTCTGGCGTTGATCGTCTGCTGCACGTTTTGGACTGGATCCCCGTGCGTTTGGCCGGCGTGGCTTACGCGCTGCTCGGCCACGGCGAACGTGCGCTGCCAGCGTGGTTTGCCGCGCTGGGCGATCTGCATCGCCCGCAATATCAGGTGCTGACCAGCCTGGCGCAGTTCTCGCTGGCGCGCGATCCGCACATGGATAAAGTCGAAACGCCACGTGTTGCAGTGGCGTTGGCGAAACGTATTTCTCTGGTGCTGGTGGTGGTGGTCGCGCTGTTGACGATCTACGGCACGCTGGTGTGATCGGCTGGCGGCACGCCAAAATCCGGTGTGCCGTCTTCACGCCAGTCGAAATATTTCAAGCGCGTATGGCGATTCGGATCCCACAGCGGATCGCCCTCAATTTCGGTGTAATTGCGCGCGTGATACACCAGCACCGCTCTTCCCGCTTCATCCACCGTAAAGCTGTTGTGTCCCGGTCCGTATTGCTGATTATCCCAGCTGGTGGCAAATACCGGCCGCGCGGATTTACGCCAGGCGTTGATGTTGAGCGGATCGGCTAACACATCAATGCTTAATATCCCCAGACAGTAATTTTCATCGGTCGCGCTGGCGGAATAGGTGACAAACAGCTGGTCGCCATGCTGAATCACCGCCGGTCCTTCGTTGACGCTGAATCCCGCGCACTCCCATTCATACTCCGGTCGGCTCAGCATCAGCGGGGCGCTTTTTAGCGTCCACGGATTGAGCAACTCGGCGAGATACAGGTTAGAGTTTCCGGGAATCGCCGGATCTTTTTGCGCCCACAGATACCAGTGTTTACCTTGATGGTGGAAGTAGGTGGCGTCCAGTGAGAAGGAGTCGATGGGCGTATGTACGCGGCGGCAGGGCTGCCAGTTACCGCTCAGCGGATCGGCATCATTACACACCAGCGCATACATGCGGTGCTGGAACAGGCCATCTTTTATCGCCCGCGTCGGTGCGGCAGCGAAATAGATCACCCATTGCCCGTTGATGTGATGCAGTTCTGGCGCCCAGATCAGCGCGCTAAAGGGGCCGGTATCCGGTTTGTGCCACACCGTTACCGCTTCTGCCTCAATCAGGCCAGCCAGCGTTGAGGCATAGCGAATCTCCAGTCGGTCATATTCCGGCACCGAGGCGATAAAATAGTAGCCATCGGCATGGCGCAGAATAAAAGGATCGGCGCGTTGCGTAATAAAAGGATTGGGCCAGCTCATTTGATCTCTCCGGGTTGCGCAGTCGCAGAGGACGCGATAGGGGATTCGTGGTGTGAATGGGCACGGCGCAGCGCCAGATCGGCCTGAATCGTACGCATTAAGTTGCGATCCACTTTCATTAAACGCACCACGCCGGCGGTGATCAGATATCCCACGCCCGGAATGACCGTGAACAGCAGCATGATGCCGTTAATCGCGTTGGGGGTCTGCTGTTTTGCGCCGGCATCGTAGCCATAAATCGACAGCAGGAAACCGACCATCGCCCCCGCCACCGCCAGCCCCACTTTGAGGAAGAACAGGTTGCCGGAGAAGCTCATACCAGTGATGCGTTTGCCGGTTTTCCATTCGCCGTAATCATCCACGTCGGCCATCAGCGACCAGTGCAGCGGCGAGGGAATCTGGTGCAGGATATTCAGCAGGAAGTAGGCGATGACCACCGCGACGGTGGCGTGCGGATCAATCCAGTAGAAGCCGCTGGAGAACAGCGCCAGCGCGATGTTGGTCCAGAAGAACACCTTGAGCTTGCACCAGCGATCGGTGAGGATTTTTGCCAGTGTGCTGCCGAACATCATGCCGATGACGCCCAGGCTGATAAACAGCGTGGCAAAGTGCGTTGATTGCCCCATCACCCAGGTGACGTAGTACATGGTGGCGGCCATGCGGATAAAACCGGGGCAGACGTTGCAGAAGGTCAGCAGCAGAATGCGCACCCACTGATCGTTTTTCCACACGTCGCGCAAATCTTGTTTCAAATCATCGTTGCTTGGCGTGGCCGGGCGAATGCGTTCACGCACATTGGCAAAACAGAACAGGAACATCGCCAAACCGATCAGCGCCAGCACGCCCATGGCCATTTGATAACCGCGCGCTTTGTTGTCGCCGCCAAACCATTCGGCCATCGGCAACAGCGAAAGTGAGAGGATCAGCGTGGCAATGCCCACCATCACAAAGCGATAGGACTGACATGACACGCGCTCACCCGGATCGTTGGTGATCACACCGCCCAGCGAGCAGTAAGGGATGTTGATGGCGGTGTAAGTGAGTGACATCAGGAAGTAAGTGACAAACGCCCAGATAACCTTGTTGTCGTAGCTCCACTCCGGCGTGGTGAACATCAGCACGCTAAACAGCACGTAAGGCACGGAAACCCACAGCAGCCACGGACGGAAGCGGCCCCAGCGACTTTGCGTACGATCGGCAATGGCGCCCATGATCGGATCGGTTACCGCATCAAGTACGCGTACCGACAGTAATAGCGTACCGACCAGCGCCGGGGCTAAACCAAACACATCAGTGTAGAAATAATTGAGGAACAGCATGATGGCACCGCCAATCATGTTGCATCCGGCATCGCCCATGCCATATCCCAGTTTCTCTCTGAACGAGAGGGCTGCTCCTTTCATTGATCGTCTCCAGCGATATGATGAGCAGGAATTATCTGTGCAAAATCAGTAATCTGCTGGGGAGCAAATGGTCGGGTAGATGGACAAAACGCGCGGGCGGGGAAAAGTGTGAGCCAGATCAGAAGTGCTGCCCGGCATCAGCGTGCCGGGCAGGGAACAACATTACGCTTTCTGTAGTTTGTTCTTGATGGTGTAACCGATAGCCAGAATCACCAGCCATACCGGAATCAACCATACCGATATCGCCATGCCTGGCGTCATCAGCATAATGACCAACACACCGGCGAGGAACACCAGGCAAATCCAGTTACCCAGCGGATAGAGCACCGCTTTGAAGCGCGTGGTGACACCTTGCTGATCTTTCTTTTTACGGAATTTCAGATGCGCGAGGCTGATCATCGCCCAGTTGATCACCAGTGCGGAAACCACCAGCGCCATCAGCAGGCCAAAGGCTTCGCCTGGCATCAGGTAGTTGATCAGTACACACAGCAGGGTCGCCACGGCTGAGACCAGAATGGTGGCGACCGGCACGCCGCGACTGTCCACTTTCAGCAATGCTTTCGGCGCGTTACCCTGTTGCGCCAGGCCGAGCAGCATGCGGCTGTTGCAGTAAACGCAGCTGTTGTAGACCGACAGCGCCGCCGTCAGGATTACCACGTTCAGCGCGTTGGCCACAAAGGCATCGCCCAGCTCATGAAAAATCAGCACGAACGGGCTGGTATCCGCCGTCACGCGCGTCCACGGCAGCAGCGAAAGCAGCACCGCCAGTGAGCCAATATAGAAAATCAGAATACGCCACAACACCTGATTGGTGGCTTTCGGGATGCTCTCTTGTGGATTGTCGGCTTCTGCGGCAGTGATGCCCACCAGCTCCAGACCACCAAACGAGAACATAATGATTGCCATCATCATCACCAATCCGGTCATGCCGTGCGGCAGGAAGCCGCCCTGATCCCACAGGTTGCTGACGCTCGCCTGCGGGCCTCCGTTGCCGCTAAACAGCAACCAGCCACCGAACAGAATCATGCCGATGACCGCGACCACTTTGATAATCGCGAACCAGAACTCCATCTCACCGAACACTTTGACGTTGGTCAGGTTAATGGCGTTGATCAATACAAAGAAGATGGCGGCGGTGGCCCAGGTAGGAAAATCCGGCCACCAAAATTGTACGTACTTGCCCACAGCGGTGAGTTCGGCCATGGCAACCAGCACATACAGCACCCAATAGTTCCAGCCCGAGGCGAAACCGGCGAAGTTGCCCCAATATTTGTAGGCGAAGTGACTGAAGCTGCCGGCAACCGGCTCTTCAACCACCATCTCGCCGAGTTGGCGCATGATCAGAAAGGCAATAAAACCGGCAATCGCATATCCCAGAATCACGGCCGGACCGGCCGATTGAATCACTGATGCGCTACCCAGAAACAGGCCAGTACCTACGGCTCCGCCCAGCGCAATCAGCTGAATATGGCGATTCTTTAAGCCGCGGTGCAGCGTGTCGCCATGCTGTTGTTCCATACAAACCTCGTGATGTTGTTATTGTGCACCTGCAGTGCGCGCACTGTAAGGCTGTTTACCTTAATGTATTCTTTTCTTTACGGTATCTGGCGTGCTGTGTGCATGCATGAGCTACCACGGCGTTCAGAATAGTGATAAGCGCGTCAGTTTGCACCTGCTTTTGCTTTTTGTGCTGAGAGATGACTGAAAAAGCAGCAGCATCCTCTGCGCGCCCGTCGCAGTATTTCTGCCATGAAAAAAGGGTGAACACGAATAGGTTTCCCTTATGGTTGGGCCGTTTTCTGGGCGCTAACTCAGTGTAAGGTTAGGTAAAAGTGCAATTCATTAACATTTGCTGCGTGCGGGTGATTTCTCGCTTGATGCCGGTAGGTTAGCGCACCAGCGCTACGATCCTCCCCTGAAGTGTGACCGCACCCATATAGACACAAGGTGAATACTTTGTTACTTTACCGGCACCATTTTTCAATTGGTATTACCAATTTACTCCGGACGTTTGGCTGATAAGAAGGGAAGATGGCCTACAGTAAAATTCGCCAACCCAAGCTCTCCGATGCGATTGAGCAACAGCTGGAATCCCTCATTATGGAAGGGACGCTCCAGCCGGGTGAAAAACTGCTCCCCGAGCGTGAACTGGCGAAACAGTTTGATGTCTCACGTCCATCCTTGCGCGAAGCGATTCAGAGCCTGGAAGCTAAAGGCCTGCTGCTACGTCGTCAGGGCGGCGGCACCTTCGTCCAAAAAAATCTCTGGCAAAGCCTGAGCGACCCGCTGGTCGGTCTGCTTGCCGAACATCCAGAATCTCAGTTTGACCTGCTGGAAACCCGCCATGCGCTGGAAGGCGTGGCTGCCTATTACGCGGCACTGCGTGGCACCGATGAAGATTTGCAGCGCATCCGCGACTGCCATGTTCATATTCAGCAGGCACAGGACAGCGGCGATCTCGACGCCGAAGCGGATGCAGTGATGAAGTATCAGATCGCTGTCACAGAAGCCGCCCACAATGTGGTGTTGCTGCATCTGCTGCGTTCCATGGGCCCTATGCTGGAACAAAACGTCCGTCAGAATTTTGAATTGCTCTACGCTCGTCGGGAAATGCTGGCGAAAGTGAGCGGTCACCGCGCCAGTATCTACGAGGCGATTGTGGCTCGTGAGCCAGAACAAGCACGCGAGGCATCTCATCGTCACCTGGCGTTCATTGAGGAAATCTTGCTGGATAGAAGTCGGGAGCAGAGTCGTCGTGAACGCTCCCTGCGTCGTTTACAGCAACGTAAGGAATAACGCACGGCAACGAACGTGCGGAAAACACGACGGGCCTGTCTTCTTGTGCTGTGAACCAGAAGCAAAGCACAAGAAGACAGGCTCCTGATAATTTCAACGTATTAGACACAGATAAGGAATACACCCCATGTCAGAACGTTTACAGAATGACGTGGATCCGATCGAAACTCGTGATTGGCTACAAGCGATCGAATCGGTCATCCGTGAAGAAGGTGTTGAGCGCGCGCAGTATCTGATTGATCAGGTAATGAGTGCAGCACGCAAAGGTGGCGTGAAAGTTGCCGCAGGTTCCTCTGCAATCAGCAACTACATTAACTCTATTGCTGTTGAAGATGAGCCGGACTATCCGGGCAACACCTCTCTTGAACGTCGTATCCGTTCCGCAATTCGTTGGAACGCCATCATGTCGGTGCTGCGTGCGTCGAAGAAAGATCTGGAGTTGGGTGGCCATATGTCCTCCTTCCAGTCTTCCGCGACCATTTATGAAGTGTGCTTTAACCACTTCTTCCGCGCGCGTAGCGACAAAGACGGCGGCGATCTGGTTTTCTTCCAGGGTCACATTTCTCCAGGTATCTACGCCCGCGCCTTCCTTGAAGGTCGTCTGAGCGAAGACCAAATGAATAACTTCCGTCAGGAAGTGCAGGGCAAAGGTCTCTCTTCTTACCCGCACCCGAAACTGATGCCGGACTTCTGGCAGTTCCCAACCGTATCAATGGGCTTGGGTCCGTTGAACGCGATCTATCAGGCGAAATTCCTGAAGTATCTGGAACACCGCGGTCTGAAAGACACCTCAGCACAAACCGTTTACGCCTTCCTCGGTGATGGCGAGATGGATGAGCCGGAATCCAAAGGTGCGATCACCATCGCCACCCGCGAGAAGCTGGACAACCTGGTGTTCATCATCAACTGTAACCTGCAGCGTCTGGACGGCCCGGTCACCGGTAACGGTAAGATCATCAACGAGTTGGAAGGCATCTTTGCCGGTGCTGGCTGGAACGTGATCAAAGTGATTTGGGGCGGTCGTTGGGATGAACTGCTGCGTCAGGACACCAGCGGCAAGCTGATTCAGCTGATGAACGAAACCGTTGATGGCGATTACCAGACCTTCAAATCCCGTAACGGCGCGTACGTACGTGAGCACTTCTTCGGTAAATATCCGGAAACCGCAGCTCTGGTGAAAGACTGGTCAGACGAAGAGATCTTCGCGCTGAACCGCGGCGGCCACGATCCGAAGAAAGTCTACGCTGCACTGAAAAAAGCGCAGGAAACCAAAGGTCAGCCAACGCTGATTCTGGCCCATACCATCAAAGGTTATGGCATGGGTGACACTGCTGAAGGTAAAAACATCGCGCACCAGGTTAAGAAGATGAACATGGATGGCGTTCGCTACATCCGCGATCGCTTCAATGTGCCGGTTGCCGATGACAAAATCGAAGAGCTGCCATACGTCACCTTCGAAAAAGGCTCTGAAGAGTACAACTATCTGCACGGTCAGCGTGAGAAGTTGGGCGGCTACCTGCCAACGCGTCAGGCGGAGTTCAGCGAGAAGCTGGAAATGCCAACGCTGGAAGAGTTCCGTCCACTGCTGGAAGAGCAGAATAAAGAGATCTCCACCACCATCGCCTTCGTGCGTGCATTGAACGTGATGCTGAAGAACAAGTCGATCAAAGATCGTCTGGTTCCAATCCTTGCCGACGAAGCCCGTACCTTCGGTATGGAAGGTCTGTTCCGTCAGATTGGTATCTACAGCCCGAACGGTCAGCAGTACACCCCGCAGGACCGCGAGCAGGTTGCGTACTATAAAGAAGACGAGAAAGGCCAGATTCTGCAGGAAGGGATCAACGAGCTGGGCGCAGGTTCATCCTGGCTGGCGGCGGCGACCTCTTACAGCACCAACAACCTGCCGATGATTCCGTTCTACATCTATTACTCGATGTTCGGCTTCCAGCGCATCGGCGATCTGATGTGGCTGGCCGGCGATATGCAGGCACGCGGCTTCCTGGTGGGCGGTACTTCAGGTCGTACTACGCTGAACGGCGAAGGCTTGCAGCACGAAGATGGTCACAGCCACATTCAGTCGCTGACTATCCCGAACTGTATCTCTTACGATCCGTCTTACGCGTACGAAATCGCGGTCATCATGCAAGATGGCCTGGTGCGTATGTACGGCGAAGCGCAGGAAAACATCTACTACTACATCACCACGCTGAACGAAAACTACCACATGCCTGCGATGCCGCAGGGTGCGGAAGAGGGTATCCGTAAGGGTATCTACAAGCTGGAAACCGTAGAAGGTAGCAAAGGCAAAGTGCAGCTGCTGGGTTCAGGTTCAATTCTGCGTCACGTGCGTGAAGCCGCGCAGATCCTGGCGAAAGATTACGGCATCGCTTCTGACGTCTACAGCGTAACCTCGTTCACCGAGCTGGCGCGTGATGGTCAGGATTGTGAGCGCTGGAACATGCTGCACCCAACCGATGAGCCGCGCGTACCTTACATCGCGCAAGTGATGAACGAAGCACCGGCCGTCGCATCGACCGACTACATGAAGCTGTTCGCAGAACAGGTTCGCAGCTACGTGCCTTCCAGCGATTATCGCGTGTTGGGTACCGATGGCTTCGGTCGTTCTGACAGCCGTGAAAACCTGCGTCACCACTTCGAAGTGGATGCATCGTATGTGGTTGTGGCTGCGCTGGGTGAGCTGGCTAAACGCGGTGAAATCGATAAGAAAGTGGTGGCTGAAGCCATCACCAAATTCAATATCGACGCCGATAAAGTTAACCCGCGTCTGGCATAAGAGGTAAGAGAGTAATGGCTATCGAAATTAACGTACCGGACATCGGGGCAGACGAAGTTGAAGTCACCGAAATCCTGGTAAAGGTGGGCGACAAAGTTGAAGCTGAACAGTCGCTGATCACCGTGGAAGGCGATAAAGCCTCCATGGAAGTGCCTTCGCCGCAGGCGGGCGTGGTTAAAGAGATCAAAATCTCGACCGGCGACAAAGTCGAAACCGGCTCGCTGATTATGATTTTTGACGCAGAAGGTGCCGCAGAAGCGGCGCCAGCGCCAGCCGAAGAGAAGAAAGCGGAAGCCGCTCCTGCTGCCGCTGCTGCGGTCAGCAAAGAAGTCAACGTACCGGACATCGGCGGCGACGAAGTTGAAGTCACTGAGATACTGGTCAAAGTGGGCGACACCGTAACGGCTGAGCAGTCGCTGATCACCGTTGAAGGCGACAAAGCCTCAATGGAAGTCCCGGCACCGTTCGCGGGCGTGGTGAAAGAGATCAAAATCTCCACCGGCGACAAAGTGAACACCGGTTCACTGATCATGGTGTTCGAAGCAGAAGGCGCAGCGCCGGCGGCTGCTCCAGCAGCTGAACAGGAAGCGGCTCCAGCAGCAGCACCTGCGGCTTCTGGCGCTAAAGACGTCAACGTGCCGGACATTGGTGGCGACGAAGTTGAAGTCACCGAGATCCTGGTGAAAGTGGGCGACAAAGTCGCTGCTGAGCAATCCCTGATCGTGGTTGAAGGCGACAAAGCCTCAATGGAAGTGCCTGCACCGTTCGCCGGTACCGTGAAAGAGTTGAAAGTGGCGACTGGCGATAAAGTCAGCACCGGTAAACTGATCATGGTGTTCGAAGTGGAAGGCGCGGCACCGGCTGCGGCGCCTGCGGCTAAGCAGGAAGCGGCTCCAGCGGCAGAAGCCGCGAAACCGGCAGCGGCCCCAGCAGCAGCGAAAGCGGATGCGAAAGGCGAGTTCGCTGAGAACGATGCTTACGTACACGCGACGCCGGTGATTCGTCGTCTGGCGCGCGAGTTCGGCGTTAACCTGGCGAAAGTCAAAGGCACCGGCCGTAAAGGTCGCATCCTGAAAGAAGACGTGCAGACTTACGTCAAAGACGCGGTGAAACGCGCTGAAGCGGCTCCGGCTGCAGCAGCCAGCGGCGGAAGCCTGCCAGGTCTGTTGCCCTGGCCGAAAGTGGACTTCAGCAAGTTCGGCGAAATCGAAGAAGTTGAACTGGGCCGTATCCAGAAAATCTCCGGTGCCAACCTGAGCCGTAACTGGGTGGTGATCCCGCACGTTACACACTTCGACAAAACCGATATCACCGATCTGGAAGCGTTCCGCAAACAGCAGAATGCCGAAGCAGAGAAACGCAAACTGGATGTGAAATTCACGCCAGTGGTGTTCATCATGAAAGCCGTTGCCGCTGCTCTTGAGCAGATGCCACGCTTCAACAGTTCACTGTCTGAAGATGCACAGAAACTGACGCTGAAGAAATACATCAACATCGGTGTGGCGGTTGATACGCCAAACGGTCTGGTGGTTCCGGTGTTCAAAGATGTGAACAAGAAAGGCATCACTGAACTGTCCCGCGAGCTGATGGCGATTTCCAAGAAAGCGCGTGATGGCAAGCTGACCGCCGGCGACATGCAGGGCGGTTGCTTCACCATCTCCAGCCTTGGCGGCCTGGGCACCACGCACTTCGCGCCAATCGTCAACGCGCCGGAAGTGGCTATCCTCGGTGTTTCCAAGTCAGCGATGGAGCCGGTGTGGAACGGTAAAGAGTTTGAGCCGCGTCTGATGATGCCGATCTCACTCTCCTTCGACCACCGCGTGATCGACGGTGCTGATGGTGCGCGCTTTATCACCATCATCAACAACACACTGTCCGACATTCGCCGTCTGGTGATGTGAAGTTAATCAAGGCCGGCGAAAGCCGGCCTTGTTGTAAGCATTCAATGTTGCCGCGGTTGGCAGTTTGTTAACAATTCTGTAAACTCTCGCGGTGAAATGTCCCGGCGGATATAGGGCATTAGAGCTTGGGAAAAGCTTTTTCCTGACTGCCGGTAATCAAACAAGAGGTCATGATGAGTACAGAGATTAAAACTCAAGTCGTGGTACTTGGGGCAGGTCCTGCAGGTTACTCTGCAGCCTTCCGTTGCGCTGATTTAGGTCTGGAAACCGTAATCGTTGAGCGTTACAGCACCCTCGGCGGTGTTTGTCTGAACGTAGGCTGTATCCCGTCAAAAGCGCTGCTGCACGTCGCCAAAGTGATCGACGAAGCAAAAGCCCTGGAAGAGCACGGTATCGTGTTTGGCCAGCCGCAAACTGACATCGACAAAATTCGTTCGTGGAAAGAGAAGGTGATCAACCAGCTCACTGGCGGCCTCGCGGGTATGGCGAAAGGTCGTAAAGTGAAAGTGGTGACTGGCCTCGGCAAATTCACCGGTGCTAACACGCTGGTGGTCGAAGGTGAAGGTGGCGCAACCACCATTAACTTCGATAACGCGATCATCGCGGCCGGTTCTCGTCCAATCGAACTGCCATTCATTCCGCACAATGATCCGCGCGTGTGGGACTCAACCGATGCGCTGGAACTGAAAGAAGTGCCGAAGCGTCTGCTGGTTATGGGCGGCGGCATCATCGGTCTGGAAATGGCCACCGTTTATAAAGCGCTGGGTTCAGAGATCGACGTGGTTGAGATGTTCGACCAGGTGATCCCGGCTGCTGATAAAGACGTAGTGAAAGTCTTTACCAAGCGTATCAGCAAGAAATTCAACCTGATGCTGGAAACCAAAGTGACCGCTGTTGAAGCGAAAGACGACGGTATCTACGTATCGATGGAAGGTAAAAAAGCGCCAGCTGACGCACAGCGTTATGATGCGGTGCTGGTGGCGATTGGTCGCGTACCGAACGGTAAAGGCCTTGATGCGGGTAAAGCAGGCGTGGAAGTGGACGATCGCGGCTTTATCCG
>Ga0308162_1002445_pt1 | contig 12121 bp, 7 predicted proteins | sample PhySR2_FD_201370 | JGI IMG/M metagenome (GOLD analysis project Ga0308162, IMG submission 201370) | Phyllosphere microbial communities from UC Gill Tract Community Farm, Albany, California, United States - DLSLS.R2 | ecosystem: Host-associated > Plants > Phyllosphere > Unclassified | place: USA... | reverse complement strand
CGGCGGAAGCGAAAGTCGCGCTGGTGGCTCAGCCGTGGGATCTGGGCAACGTCAGCGCCATGCTGGAACGCGCCGGTGACGACGCCGCTCGCCCTGAGTGGCTGGAGCCGGAGTTCGGCATCCGCGAGGGCAAGTACTACCTGACCGAGCAGCAGGCTCAGGCGATTCTGGATCTGCGTCTGCAGAAACTGACCGGCCTGGAGCACGAAAAGCTGCTGGACGAATATAAAGAGCTGCTCAACTTCATCGCCGAACTGATCTTTATTCTGGAAAGCCCAGAACGCCTGATGGAAGTGATCCGCGAAGAGCTGGTGGCGGTCAAAGAGCTGTACAACGACGGTCGTCGCACCGAGATCACCGCCAATACTTCCGACATCAACATCGAAGACCTGATCAACCAGGAAGATGTTGTGGTGACTCTGTCTCACCAGGGCTACGTGAAGTATCAGCCGCTGTCCGACTATGAAGCTCAGCGCCGCGGCGGCAAAGGCAAGTCCGCCGCGCGCATTAAAGAAGAAGACTTTATCGATCGCCTGCTGGTGGCCAACACCCACGATACGATCCTGTGCTTCTCCAGCCGTGGCCGCCTGTACTGGATGAAGGTGTATCAACTGCCTGAAGCCAGCCGTGGCGCGCGCGGCCGCCCAATCGTCAACCTGTTGCCGCTGGAAGCCGATGAGCGTATCACCGCCATTCTGCCGGTGCGCGAGTATGAAGAAGGGCGTCACGTGTTCATGGCCACCGCCAGCGGTACCGTGAAGAAAACCGCGCTGACCGAGTTCAGCCGTCCGCGCAGCGCCGGCATTATCGCCGTCAACCTCAACGAGGGCGACGAGCTGATCGGCGTCGATCTGACCGATGGCACCAACGAAGTGATGCTGTTCTCCGCCAACGGTAAAGTGGTGCGCTTCCCGGAAACGCAGGTGCGTTCGATGGGCCGCACCGCGACCGGCGTGCGTGGCATCAACCTCGGCGAAGGCGACAGCGTGATTTCGCTGATCGTGCCGCGCGGCGAGGGCGACATTCTGACCGTCACGCAAAACGGCTTCGGTAAACGTACTGCAGTCACCGAGTACCCGACCAAGTCACGCGCCACCCAGGGGGTTATCTCCATCAAGGTGAGCGAGCGTAATGGCCAGGTGGTCGGCGCCGTGCAGGTGGAAACCAGCGACCAGATCATGATGATCACCGATGCCGGCACGCTGGTGCGTACCCGCGTTTCGGAAGTCAGCGTGGTCGGTCGTAACACCCAGGGCGTGACGCTGATCCGTACGGCGGAAGACGAAAACGTCGTCGGTCTGCAGCGCGTGGCCGAGCCGGTGGAAGACGAAGAGCTGGACAGCCTGGAACCGGGCGCGGAAGCGGTGGAAGAAGACACTACGCCGCTGGACGATGGCGACGACGCGGCTGAGCCGATGGACGACGACAACGTTTAAGCAAGGTGAGGGCGTCGGCATGCCGACACCGTAATGTACTGAGACAAAAGGGCCTGGCAGCGATGCTAGGCCCTTTTTCAGTTATATGGTTTAATTGGCGCACCGAGCCGCCGGCCGCTGCGCCGGCGACAACGCGCGCCGCCACTGACTTTCGTATGGTATCCGATTGAAATATTTAGCCTCTTTTCGAACTACGCTGAAGATATCCCGCTATCTGTTCCGGGTGCTGGCGATTTTGCTGTGGTCGTTGGGAGCGCTGCTCACCACCTTTTATATTCTGAATATCCTGCATCAGAAAGAATCGGACATCCGCCAGGAGTACAACCTCAATTTCGATCAGGCGCAGGGCTATATTCGCCATTCCGCCGACATCATACGCGACATCAAGTACATGGCGGAAAACCGCCTCAACGGTTCGGTCAGCGGCCTGGACATGTTCAGCGGCGTGATCCCCGGCAAGGGCAGCCCACCGCAATTCTATCCGCTGTATCCAGAGTCTAACTGCGCCCTGAGCGCCACTTACCGCAGTTCACTCGATTCGCTGAGCGGCCTGATCCAGTATTGGAAAGAGAACTTCGTGGCGGCCTACGATCTCAACCGGGTGTTCTTTATCGGCGGCGACAGCCTGTGTCTGGCGGAATTCGGCGGCGGCAACGCGGTCGCCAACCGGGAAAACATGCTGAAGCTGCTGCACGAGCGCATTCTGAAATACCGCAACGCCAAGAATCTGGACAAAGACAACAACCTGTATTGGATTAGCCCCAGCGCGCAGCGGCCTGACATCGGTTATCTGTATGTGCTGACGCCTCTCTATATCGGCAACAAGCTGGAGGCGCTGCTGGGCATCGAGCAAACCGTCCGGCTGGAAGATTTCGTCACCGCCGGCAACCTGCCGATCGGTGTCACGCTGCTGGATGAAAACAACGATCCGATACTGCGCCTGGCGGATGGCGATCGCTATGCCGCTGCGCTCAACAGCTACCCCGAAGAGCATGCTTACTTCGGTTATGTCGACAACTACCGCGATCTGATCCTGAAAAAAGCGCTGCCGCCTTCATCGCTGAGCATCGTTTATGCGCTGCCGGTGAAAAGCGTGGTGGAACGCTTCAAAATGCTGATCCTCAATGCGCTGTTGCTGAACCTGTTGTCGGCTATCGTGCTGTTCACGCTGGCGTGGCTGTTTGAGCGCAAGATGTTCCTGCCGGCGGAGGACAATGCCTTCCGGCTGGAAGAACACGAACAGTTCAACCGCAAGATCGTCGCCTCGGCGCCGGTGGGCATCTGTATCCTGCGCATCAGCGATGGCACCAATATTCTGAGTAACGAACTGGCGCACAACTACATCAACCTGTTGACCCACGAAGATCGCGATCGCATTACGCGCATCATCTGCGAACAGCAGGCGAACTTCGTCGATGTGATGACCAGCAACAACAATAACCTGCAGATCAGCTTTGTCCATTCGCGTTACCGCAACGAAGAGGTGGCGATCTGCGTGCTGGTGGACGTCAGCGCGCGCGTGAAAATGGAAGAGTCGCTGCAGGAGATGGCGGCGGCGGCGGAGCAGGCCAGCCAGTCTAAATCGATGTTCCTGGCCACCGTCAGCCATGAGCTGCGCACGCCGCTGTACGGCATTATCGGCAACCTCGATCTGCTGCAGACCAAGGCGTTACCGCCAGGGGTCGATCGGCTGGTGAATGCGATGAACAACTCTTCCGGGCTGCTGCTTAAAATCATCAGCGATATTCTCGACTTCTCCAAAATCGAGTCCGAGCAGCTGAAGATTGAACCGCGTGAGTTCTCCTGCCTGGAGGTGATCACCCATATCGCCGGCAACTATTTGCCGTTGGTGGTGAAGAAACGTTTGGGGCTGTACTGCTTTATCGAGCAAAACGTGCCGGAGCGTATCTTCGGCGATCCGGTGCGGCTGCAGCAGGTGCTGTCCAACCTGGTGAACAACGCCATCAAGTTCACCGATACCGGCTGCATCGTGCTGCAGGTCTGCACCCGCGGCAGCTACCTGGAATTCAGCGTGCGCGATACCGGCGTCGGTATTCCGGAGAAGGAGATCTCACGCCTGTTCGATCCGTTCTTCCAGGTGGGCACCGGCGTGCAGCGCCACTTCCAGGGCACCGGTTTGGGGCTGGCGATCTGCGAGAAATTGGTCAACCTGATGGACGGCGACGTCTCCGTCGAGTCCGAACCGGGGCTGGGCAGCTTGTTCAGCATTCGCATTCCATTGTTTAACGCCCAGTTCCCGATCCCGCAGGCCAGCGATACCTGGCAGGGCCGGCGGCTGTGGCTGGATATCCGCAATCAGCGGCTGGAAAGCTACCTGATGGCGATTCTGGGCGGCTACGGCGCCGATATCCAGCGCTATGACGGGCAGGAGACCGCCGCCGACGAAGTGATGCTCAGCGACTATCCGCTGATGCTGAACACGCCGCTGTTGGCTCAGATCCAGTTCTCGACCGAACATATCGGCCCGTCGCTGGAAACCCGGCCAGGCTATTGGATGCACAGCACCTCTACGCCGCGTGAAACGCTGACCTTGATCAACCGATTGTTCGGCGTCGGCAACGGCGCGGCAGAGGCGCTGGTGCAGCTGCCGGTGCCCGCCAAGGCCAGCGCGGCGGACAACGGCGATATTCATCTGCTGGTGGTCGACGATCATCCGATCAACCGTCGTCTGCTTTCCGATCAGCTGGGGTCGCTGGGGTATCAGGTGGTGACCGCCAACGACGGCGTAGACGCGCTCGCCGTACTGAAACAGCACCACGTCGATATTGTGTTGACCGACGTCAATATGCCGAACATGGACGGCTATCGCCTGACGCAGGCGCTGCGGGAGATGCAGTTCAGCGCGCCGGTGATCGGCGTGACGGCGAACGCGTTGGCGGAGGAGAAGCAGCGCTGTCTCGAGGCGGGCATGGATAATTGCTTGTCGAAACCGGTTACGCTGGAGACGCTGGAGCAGACATTGGCTTATTACAGCCAGCAGGTACGCTACAACCGCAGCGAGGCCTGAAAAGCAAACAGGCACGGCGGATGCCGTGCCTGTTTGGCGTTAACCTGCCGTGAGGCGGGCTTTAGTCTTTGTCCAACGGCGTCATGCTGACGGACGAGAGGTAGTTGAGCAGGGCGATATCGTTTTCTACGCCCAGCTTCATCATCGCCGATTTCTTCTGGCTGCTGATGGTTTTGATGCTGCGGTTGAGTTTCTTGGCGATTTCGGTCACCAGGAAACCTTCGGCGAACAGACGCAGCACTTCGCTCTCTTTCGGCGACAGGCGTTTGTCGCCATAGCCGCTGGCGCTGATTTTCTCCAGCAGTTTGGAGACGCTTTCCGGCGTGAACTTCTTGCCTTTCTGCAGGGCGGCCAGCGCCTTCGGCAGATCGGTCGGCGCGCCTTGTTTCAGCACGATGCCTTCGATATCCAGATCCAATACCGCGCTCAGGATCGCCGGGTTGTTGTTCATGGTCAGCACGATGATCGACAACTGCGGATAGTGACGCTTGATGTACTTAATCAGCGTGATGCCGTCGCCATACTTGTCACCCGGCATCGACAGATCGGTGATCAGCACGTTGGCGTCCAGCTTGGACAGATTGTTGATCAGTGCGGTTGAGTCTTCGAACTCCCCAACGACATTCACCCATTCAATTTGCTCAAGTGACTTCCGGATGCCAAACAGTACGATAGGATGGTCATCAGCAATAATTACGTTCAGGTTATTCATGTTGTTGGCTACCTTGCTTCAGCAGTCTGCTGACGAAAAAATCAATCTGACTGATGTTATTCTCGATCTCGGGCGCATCACCTTCTGCGATGCGCTGTTCTAACGATTCGCACAGCTGCTTGCCGGGAAGCAGATTTAACATGGCAAACACGCCTTTCAGGCGGTGTGCGGTTTGTGACAGCGCATTGAAATCACTGCTGCCCGCCTCAGTATACAGTTTTTTGACATCATCGGGTACTGTATCGACAAACAGCCCATAGTAATCACTTGATTTCAATTGTTTTTCATAGAGTTGGATATCTTCTGAGCTCAATGAAAGCGGACTTTCTTCCTGCTCCAGCGCGGCCATTTGCTGTTCGATCAGCATCAGCACGGCGTCGATTAATGCGCCGTTCAGGTTATAGTTCACCCGAATGTAGCGTTTATCCAGCGCTTGCCAACCCGGTTCATCGGTCGCCAGCAACAGCGTGTAATCATCGGCTCGCTGCGGGTTATCGGTCAGCAGCACGTCATAATCGCGGTTGACCGCGCGATCTTCGGCGACGAGGCAGTCGGCGCCGTAAGCCTGCAACAGGCGGGTCACGATGCCGCGCACTTCATCTGACGTGATGTCCAGCAGGGCGGTGACGCCGTCGAGCAGCTTTTCCTGTTCCTGCGGCTCTTTTCTCTCCATCTCCATGGCGACGCGAATGGTATAGCGAGTGCCGATATCCACTTTGCTGCGAATGTCCAACTGGCCGTTAAGCTTTTTGCACAGCTGATTGCACAGGAAGAAAGTGAGGCCGGAACCGTGGTTGAAGCGGTCCACCAGCGTCTGGCTGAGGAACGGGTAATTGAGATTGCTGATCTCTTCGTTGGAGATGCCGGAGCCGGTGTCGTTGATTTGGAAAATCAGGCGATCCGGGTGTTCGGGCTCATGGTCGATGACCAGAGAAATCTTGCCGCAGGCGGTGGTGATAATGGCGTAATGCACCAGCAGTGAGATCACTTTGCGCAGCGCGTTGGCGTCGCCGATGTAGTTCTGTTCGACGTCCAGCTGGAAATGCTTGAACAGCGCCAGCCCCTTTTGATTGAGAGCGGGCAGGGCTTCCAGCAGCAACTCGTCGATCATCGCCGCCGGGTTGAACGGCTCGCGCGTCGGTTGCCAGTCCTGGGTTTCCAGCCGCGTCAGCAGAGTGATGTTATCGATCAATCCCAGCACCGATGACGACGCCGCCGTCAGTTGGCCCAGCAGCGCCTGCTGTTGTTCCTCATCCGGCTGGTTGCGCAGGCTGTCGACCAGATCGTGCATCTGGCGCACCGGCTGATTCAGTTCGATGCCCAGGTTGTGCAACATCAGTTTGCGCGCCTGCACGTTCTTGTCGTATTCACGCCGTGCCTGCTGCAGCCGCTTGTTCACCATGACCTCTTTATCCTGATCGTGCATCAGGAACAGGTAGGTATCCGGCGATAGCTGGCTGCGGAAAATGCGGATTTCATACACCTCGTTGTTGACCGTTGCCTGAATGACGCCGTGATGCTGTTCGGCCATATGGGCGATTTTTTGCAGGCTGAGGTGCGGCAGCAGGTGCTCGGCGATTTTGTTGCTGGCGATCACCGCATTGTTGGCGAAGCTGTAAACCAGCAGGCCGGAGGGCAGGCTGGAGACGATTTCCTGATTCAGCGCGCGCTCGGCCTCCAGCTCAACCGCCATGTTTTCGCTCGGGCGGATGTACTGGCGGCGGATAAAGTAGATGCTCAGCATCGAGAGCGCCAACAGCAGCAGATTGACCGCGATCAGCCAGATGTTGTTGCGCAGCAGATCGATGGCCAGATTAATGGCCGAAACGCGATACACCACCTTCAACGGCGCATTGGGCAGGGCGGCGCTGAACTCCACCCAGCCGCCGCTCATCGCCGCCTGGGCGCCGAGGGCGGTTTCCGCCGGGATGGCGCTGTCGTCGAGCTCGACATCGTCCGGCTGCAGCAGGAAATTGGCGCGGGCCAGGTTGGCCGGAATGATGTCGTTGATCGGCAAGTCGAAGGCGATCACCGTCGCCAGATGCCCCGGCTGATTAAAGGTGGTGCGAATCGAGAATGAATAGGCGTTCTGGAAGCGCTGTTTGCGCAGATCGGAAAAGCTCTCGCGTTCGTCGAGCATATTGGCCTGTTGCAGCATCTCGGCGCGGCGTTCGTCCGCCGAAGTGGTCAGGTAGCTTTCCCTAAAGCGCGAAGCCAGCTCTTTGAGCGGCTGAGTGGTGATCAGACTGAGGCTGTTGTCCTGACCATTGAGGTAATACATGGCGTAGCTCTCGGTCTTGGCGCCCCAACGGTTGTCCAGGTAGTCCGAGATGTTGGCGATCATCGCCAGCGTGTTCTCGTCATGGCTGCCGAAGATCACCGCGTCGGTTTTCTTGTGCGGCTTCTCGACATAGTAGACGTCGGGGCGCAGGCGAGTTTCCTGCAAACCGGGATCGACATTCTGCGCCGGCGCGTTGCCGAATTTGTCATAGACCTGATAGGTCATGTAGCGATAGGTATCGATGCGCTTTTGCAGCGAACCGGCGATGCTGTTCAGCGTGTACTTCTTTTCCGCCAGCCAGGCGTTGGTGTAGTTGTAGCCATACAGGCCGATGCCGATCATCAGCAGCACGATAAACAGCAGGAAGCAGCGAGTGATATTGCTGGAGCTAATGGTCAGTTGTTTATTTTGCATAGTGGCTGCGCATTCCTGAATCAGCGAGTGACGGCCCTGGCGCTGGCGGTCACCGCCAACAGCAGAGCGGCTACGCAGGCGAAGGCCACCGTCAGGCTGGAAAACTGAGCGATAAAGCCGATCAGCGCCGGGCCGGCCAGAATACCGGCATAGCCGACGGTGGTAACGGACGCGATCGCCAAATTGGCCGGCATATCGCGTTGGTTGCCCGCGGCGCTGAACAGAATCGGCACGACGTTGGAAGCGCCCAGGCCAACCAGCATAAAGCCGACCAGCGAAACGGTGGCGTGATTGAAGGCGATAGCCAGGCTGAGACCGACAGCGGCGCACAGGCTGCCCAGCAGCAGCACCCGGTAGCGGCCCAGCGAGTTCACCACCCGATCGCCATTGAGGCGGCCGAGCGTCATGGTGATGGAAAACAGCGCATAGCCCAGCCCGGCCTGGCTGTGTTCGACGCCGCGCAGCGTGGTGAGGAACAGCGCGCTCCAGTCGAGCATCGAGCCTTCCGCCAGGAACATGATAAAGCACAGAATGCCGATAAACATCACCCAACCGCGCGGCAAGACGAACATCGGTCCGCCGTCGTCGTCGGCGCCGCTGTCACGCAGCAGATGGCGGCTGGCGAACGCCAGCAGCACGATCACCGCCAGCACGGTGATCAGGGTGGATTGCAGCGGCGTCAGCCCCAGCCACAGCAGCGCGCTGACGCCGCCTGCGCCGGCGATGCCGCCGATACTGAAGAAGCCGTGAAAGCCGGACATCATAGCCTTGCCGCTGTTGCGCTCGACGATCACCGCCTGCACGTTCATCGCCACGTCTATCATGCCGATCGCCGCGCCGAACAACAGCAGCGCCACGGCCATGCCGCCGAGGGAGTCCATCAGCGCCAGCAACGGCAAATCGATGCACAGCCCCAGCCCCGCCATCAGGATCACCGCGCGGCAGCCCAGTTTGCCGGTCAGGAAGCCGGTCAGCGGCATCGCCAACATGGAGCCGGCGCCGATACATAACAACAGCAGGCCGAGCGAGCCGTCATCGAGGCCGATGCGCGTTTTGGCGAAGGGCACCAGCGGCGCCCAGGCGGCCATACCGAGGCCGGCGACGAAAAAGGCCAGGCGGGTGGCGATCTGTTGAGGAACGCCGGGCGTTTGCTGTTCATTGCACAAGGTGGCTGTCATGTAAGCGTCAGGATCTTGGGTCAAAAGAGTGGCGAAAGTTACTGACAGTTTTTATCACAATCCGCGATCCGGGTCGAAAAGATTCGCGCCTGATTCCTCTCTGGCGCCGCCTCGGCGCACCAGCCACAGGGCGATCGCCTGGACAATATAGTCTTTTTGCTGTTCGTCCAGCGCGACGCCCTGCGGTATGCCGTGCCATTTTTCCAGGCAGCTTCGGCAGCAGGTGGCGGTGGCGTGTTGGGCGACGAACACCGGGTGGCCGCGCATCGGCGTCTGCTTGCCATCGTTTTTGGGGTGGGCGGCGGCCAGACGGCGATCGATAAAGTCGCGGGCATGGCTGAGGATCAGCGGCAAGCCTTTGTCGTCAAGATAGCTCTGGTCTTTGGGATTCAAACGGAAACGGGCGCGGAAGGGGGAGCCTTGCAGCCGCCGCCATAGCGCCTCTGGGTGAAATGGCATCATGACTTTACTCGCTGAGGGTGAGCTTTTTTTCAGGCTACCAGAAGTGAAACTCTGCGGCCAATTTTGCCTGTGACACACAATATTCGGCGAGATAAAGCACGAAATGAAAAACAAATTCAATTTGTAGACCAAAATAAGAGAAAAGATTAGCAATTAGTGCGGATGTAAATTGGCGAAACTATATCGCGAGGTTATTTATTTGCGTGCTATTTGTGCGGATTGAAATTGTGAGGACAGTGTGGAGGAAAATAAAAAACCGGCCAGAAGCCGGTTAAAGGTATGCAGAAATTATCTTCGGATAATGAAGGTAATAATGAAAATAATGATGATAGCGAGGTGATTATAGCGGCTGCGTGCAGGCGGCGTTTTGGCACAATGTGCTTATTGTCCAGCACAATTGTATGGTTGGCTTTTTTTTCTTAAAGATTTGTATAACTACATGATTTTTTATCAATTAATCTATTCTTTGTCTTTAAGTGCTTTATTTTGTTTGTCGGTAATGTTTTGTGAAAGTTCGCGCACATTTACATTTTGAAACCTTTATTAATCACGCTGAAACACTATCGGATACTTGGTATCATTTTCTTTCTGGATTAATATAACCCTTGTTACCAGAATGGTAATGCACAGTCGTGCTAATAATGCTCGAAAAGGGCAGTGGCCGTAGCTCGACATAATTAACGAGGATAATAACGATGAAACTTCGAGTACTCTCTCTGATGGTACCCGCACTGCTGGTTGCAGGCACAGCAGGCGCGGCGGAAATCTACAACAAAGACGGTAATAAACTGGATTTGTACGGTAAAGTCGACGGTCTTCACTATTTCTCCAGCAACAACGGCGTGGACGGCGATCAGTCTTATATGCGTTTTGGCCTGCGCGGCGAAACGCAAATCAGCGATCAGCTGACCGGGTACGGCCAGTGGGAATATCAGGCGAACCTGAACCACGCTGAAAACCAGGACAACAAGAACTTCACCCGTTACGGCTTCGCCGGTCTGAAATTCGGCGACTATGGTTCCTTCGACTACGGCCGTAATACCGGCGTGCTGTATGACGTCGCGGCGTATACCGACTTGCAGCCTGAGTTCGACGGTATGACCTACGGCGCCGACCAGTTCATGTTCCAGCGTTCCAGCGGCCTGGCGACCTACCGTAACAACGACTTCTTCGGTCTGGTTGACGGCCTGAACTTCGCCCTGCAGTACCAGGGTAAAAACGGTAATGGCGAAGAGACCAACAACGGTCGCGACGTCCTTGGCCAGAACGGCGAAGGCTACGGTATGTCCATGAGCTATGATATGGGCTACGGCATCAGCGCGGCGGGCGCCTTCTTCAACTCTCGCCGCACCAGCGAGCAGAACGGCGCTAACGGTCACCAGAACATCATGGGCCGCGGCGACAAGGCCGAAGGTTACTCCGGCGGTCTGAAATATGACGCCAACGACGTCTACCTGGCGGTGATGTTCACCCAGTCCTACAACGCGGCGCGTTTCGGCAGCTCTGCCAAGGATGATGGTGCTTACGGCTACGCCAACAAGGCGCAGAGCTTCGAAGCCTATGCGCACTACCAGTTCGATTTCGGTCTGCGTCCGTTCGTCGGCTATAACCAGACCAAAGGTAAAGACCTGGGCCGCGCCGGTAACGGCAAGGACTACGGCGATCAAGACCTGGTCAAATTCGTCGACCTGGGTGCGACCTACTTCTTCAACAAAAACATGTCTACCTATGTTGATTACAAAATCAACCTGGTGGACAACAACGACTTCACCGACGCTGCCGGGATCAACACCGACAACGTGGTTGCCGTGGGCCTGGTTTACCAGTTCTAAGCACCTCAGTGTGAACGTCATCGCGCGGCCTTCGGGCCGCGTTTTTTTTGCCTGTAAACCGGTAAAAAGCACGGATTGATCCGCTATCGGCACGGGAAGCACCGTGGTTTTCCTCCTCTAAGCCTACGCTGTCAGTACAAAAAAGAGGGGGATGATATGGAACTCAAGATCGATAAGGTGATCGAAACGGTGCTGTACGTCAGCGATATTGAGCGAGCGGACGCCTTCTACCGAGAAGTGCTGAAGCTGCCGGCGATGGTCGCCAACGAGCGGTTCCGCGCCTATAACGTTGGCGATCGGAGCGTATTGTTGCTGTTTGTCGAGGGCGATTCGCTGCGTGGGGCGCATTATCCGACCGGCTTTATTCCCGCGCACGATGGTGTGGGGCCGGCGCATATCGGGCTGGCGGTGGCAAAAGACCAACTGCCGCGCTGGGAACGGCATCTGACGGCCAACGACGTGGAGATTGAAGGGCGCATGCGTTGGGATCACGGTGGCGAGAGCATCTACTTTCGCGATCCAGACGCCCACCTGTTGGAACTGGTGACGCCGGGCATCTGGGCCAATTACTGATCGAACCCGCCTTGTGCCAACAACGCCAGCGCGGCATTCAGCACCTGCAACGCCGGCTGCGGCTGGCGCTCAATCTGCACCCTGACGATGGCGCCGTCGATCAGCATCGCCAATATCGCGGCGTGCTGTTCCCGCTGCGGGCCTGCGGGCAGGTGGCGCGCCAGTTCATCCGTCATCTGTTGCTTATGCCGGCCGGCGAGGTGCA
>Ga0308162_1002442_pt1 | contig 12135 bp, 7 predicted proteins | sample PhySR2_FD_201370 | JGI IMG/M metagenome (GOLD analysis project Ga0308162, IMG submission 201370) | Phyllosphere microbial communities from UC Gill Tract Community Farm, Albany, California, United States - DLSLS.R2 | ecosystem: Host-associated > Plants > Phyllosphere > Unclassified | place: USA... | reverse complement strand
ATTTGTCCCGCGAAGTCCGAAGATAACTAATTAAATCCGAACCTTTTAGGCCCATTGATAGGCCCAACGAAAAGCTCTATTGTTTTCGTTGGGCCTAAACGCATGGAGACTCCCATGGCAAGAAAAACCAAGCCGTTAACCGATACGGAAATCAAAGCCGCCAAACCTAAAGATGCCGATTACCAGCTGTATGATGGTGACGGGCTTACTCTGCTAATCAAGTCCAGCGGTAGTAAGCTCTGGCAGTTCCGTTACTATCGACCTCTGACAAAACAGCGAACCAAGCAAAGCTTCGGAGCCTACCCTGCTGTCTCCCTTTCTGATGCGCGTAAACTCAGAGCTGAATCTCGAGTTTTGTTGGCGAAAGACATTGATCCTCAGGAACATCAGAAAGAACAGGTAAGAAATTCTCAAGAGGCTAAAACCAACACTTTCTTGCTAGTTGCCCAGCGTTGGTGGAATGTGAAGAAAGCCAGCGTAACAGAAGACTATGCCGACGATATCTGGCGCTCACTTGAGAGAGATATTTTTCCAGCAATCGGTGATATCAGTGTCACTGAGATTAAGGCTCATACTCTGGTTAAAGCAGTGCAGCCGGTCCAGGCCAGAGGTGCATTAGAGACAGTCCGACGCCTTTGTCAGCGTATTAACGAAGTCATGATTTATGCGCAGAACACAGGCCTGATTGATGCAGTTCCCAGTGTAAATATCGGAAAAGCGTTCGAGAAACCGCAAAAGAAAAACATGCCAAGTATCCGTCCGGATCAGCTTCCACAGTTAATGCAAACAATGCGTACAGCAAGTATCAGTGTGTCAACGCGGTGCTTGTTCATGTGGCAGCTTCTCACCATTACCCGCCCTGCCGAAGCTGCTGAGGCTCGATGGGATGAGATCGATTTCAATGCTAGCGAATGGAAAATTCCTGCAGCTCGAATGAAGATGAACCGGGACCATACGGTTCCACTATCCGATGAGGCTCTCTCTATTCTGGAAATGATGAAGTCACTCAGTGGTGGCCGAGAATTTATCTTTCCCAGTCGCATCAAACCAACCCAGCCAATGAACAGCCAAACAGTTAATGCCGCACTGAAGCGTGCTGGCTTAGGAGGCGTACTCGTTTCACACGGCTTACGTTCTATCGCCAGTACGGCACTCAATGAGAAAGGATTTCCGCCTGATGTCATTGAAGCAGCACTGGCTCATGTGGACAAAAATGAGGTACGTCGCGCTTACAACCGCAGTGATTACCTTGAGCAACGTCGTCCGATGATGCAGTGGTGGGCTTACTTTGTGAAAAAGGCAGATAGTGGCAGTCTCACTGACGTTGAATTAACAACATTAAAGCTAACTGGATAAGACCAATTCTTAATCCACACAAGCGAAAAACAGGAGTGTGCGGTAATGGCGCAATCCTGTTATATAAAGTCTAACTCCCTAGGCTTCACGTATGATTCGACCGGACAGCATTGACTCATACTACGCAGAATAAATCCTAAGGAGCCTGCCATTGGTACGTATGCTTATAAACACTCGTATGCTAAATCAGGGGGATAATATTGTTTACCATTGAGACTGCACGTGAAGAGGCGAATAGGTTTCGAAAGATACTCGAAACATGTGATCCGTCAACAACCTACCTTGTACCTCACGGCTTCCCGGTAATGAGTTGCAAGCTTTGCTCAATGTTACTTTCCTTCCACTTTCTGCAATTATGGCCCGAACTGGAATTGAAAGGGGTCACTGGAGTCACCGGTAAAAATGGCGCAATAACTCACTTCTGGCTGGAAGTGGAAGATTACGTTATTGATATCACCGGAGATCAATACAACATCATCAACGCCAGTAAACTAAACGAAAATATCGTAAGAAACAGGCCCTTTATGCCTGTTCACGTCGCTAACCAAAAGGATAGCTATCTCTATAATTTATTTGAAATTAAAGGGAAAGAGCATTTGAGCTATGGCTTTCCGACAATCGGTGATGATTTCATCGATGAGATGGAATGTGATTATCGCCAGCTTGTCAGGTGATGGTGGAAATAGAATCAAGAAATAGATGCAGACCTGCGCTTTTATCGGCAAGTCTGCATCATAAGCTCTAAAGGCCTCTCAGCTGCCGTCATATTAACTGGCTAGTGCCAAAGTTACGATAGCCGTCATGGGAATCTTTACTGTACGTTTTTGCCAGGTAAGCAACACGTAGCAGGAAGTCGTAATAATCGGGACTTAACGTTAACGCATCCTGCCGGGTGAACCAGGCGCTGTGATTTTTCGGGAATTCAACCCGACTGGCATAGTAAGGATAACTTAGCCCTATCGCACTGCACCAAGCTTTCTGAATACGGGTCCCCATATTATCAGCGTCAGGCTTTGTATAATCTCCCAGATAACCATAAACGTCTTTGTTGAATAGCAGAACCAGATGGTAGTGAGGGCGTTCCCCGGTAACACGTTCCCTGGCCCAGATATAGCCGAGTGGTGTAGGCTCACCAGCCCTGCCAGAGCGCTTGTGCTCTTCCCGTAGCTGGCTTTTCAGGGATTCTATAGCCCGAGTAATGGCTTTCTCATCATCTTTCTGAAAGCATATCGGCATATCTGGCTCTCCAGGCACATGGGACTGAGCAAACCGAAAGTCGGCCCGTAACGTGAACATCCGGTCATGTTTCTCTGAAAAATTAGATGTCACGTCATATGCTCTACGGAGCATATAGCTTGATATAAGGGAGTTATATTTTTCCGCTGCTTCCTGTTGCAGGAACTTAAACTGCTTTTCAGTTAATTTATACGGTGATTTCATAATATGAGTTCACTGAGTAATGGGTAGCCGATAACTACCCAGGTTATTGTGGGATGGTTTAAGCTAAGGTTACGATGCCCTTTTACAGTAGACTCACCTTGACTACTGACATGTTCTACTATGTTTTATATGCTTATTCATGATTGATATAGATACCTATACAATGCAGATATATATTACATATACCGGACCTTTCTAGGTGCCCAAGGCAACTACGTGGTGATGAGGGAAGCCGCAGTATGCTTGGGTAAAAAATATATCTAACTAGCTGATATAAAATCAAAATAACTCTGAAGTTATTCTGGTCGAGCTAACTTACTCAGTGTCAGCGAGCCAGTCTGGTGTATTGGCGTGTTGGTCCTCGCTGCCAGTTCGACAGGGTTCATTGTTGAACCGATAAATTTGACATAATTGATACCTGCCTCTTCGAATAGCTGCACCATTCCTTTTGATTCAAGCTTTTCCAATGCTGGCATAAGCCGCTCAGAGCATCTTATGGATCTTGGACCCTTTTTGATAATGTCATTTCTTCTGAAATCGTAGGAACCATTTTCGACAAGTTGCGATTCCATCCAGAATAATATTTTCTCTTCATCACTAAGCTCTCTTGTAGAATCAATTTTTGCGATTGCATGATTGACAAACCAATCCATCAAATTCAAAGCTGATAACAAATTTTCCTCTGTTATTATTGTCGAACCGGGTTCACCAGAAACCTGAAAAATGCCTGCCATTCTGAGTCCCTGCTCGATAATCCGGGCACCTACATCATCGTAGTGATACATGGAACCTCCAGGTTTCATCTTTTGCTGCAAACTTAACGATGTTTTATCCAGCAGTTCCTGGGCATCCGGGGCCAGAGTAAGTGTTATTAGTTCATCACCATTTTCTCTTCGCTTCACCCCCGCTTTTATATGCCGCGTTATCACTGAGTACAATTCAGAAAGCACCGCCTCGCTATGAGTGTAATGACCATTGATGATGCACGGTTCAGTAATCTGCTCCATGTCTATCATCTGTGTACGTGCCTGCAATCCAGTCTCTCTCATGTTTGCTTTTTTCTGTCTGCTGGTATTGTCATATGGTTGAGGCTGCATCGCTAAAAAAAATGAAAATACATAATTTTCAATAACAAAGCTTTCAGTGGCAGCCCTGTCTATTGTAACTTTGTCTCCACACCAGTATGTATTGAGAAGCGCGGGATTGTTGAACACACTCCCCTTGAACACTGCGGTTGCCTCGTCATTAAAAAGCGCCTTATTTTGATACCCCAGCCCAATTGATTTTGCGAGCGCTTCGCTTGTCGGATTCGTTGTGATAATGACCTTTCTTACTGGCGCTTTCGGTTGTCGGCCAATACATTCTTCAATTTTCTTACTCGTTTCGGTAGTATCTTCCCCCTTGCTCAGAGACTTTTTATAAAGCCTTTTTAGTACTTTAAACTCTGCCTCCCAAAGAATATTTATTCGCTCAAATGCTTTAAGCTCAGCACGATAAGCATCTTCAAACTCCCGCTCTTGTTGTGCAAAGGGGGCCTTCAACAATCTGAATATTGTTGATTTTCCACTGCCAGATCTTGAAAGCAGCAACAGGTATAAGGCCAGAAGGGATCGCTGCTTGTTCTTTAACTGAACACAGTACAAATCCTGACAGGCCAGCCCTAAAAAGGCTAATAACGTAACAATGATTATCTCAATAGCCACTCCAGTTATGTATTGCAAATGCGAAGCCCAATGCCTGATATGACGTGGCAGAATGTCAAATTTCAGGTTAAGCTCATGATTAATTTTGTTTTTATTTCTCATTGCATCATCCTTTATTTTTTTGCAAAAAATTAAACGGTTCGGGAAGCGATCCACTCGTCAATAGCAGTAGATCGCCATCCTACGGATGCGGCCCCTAGTCGGACCGGTTTAGGAAACTCGGCATCGTAATACTTGGATTTTGGATTCAGTTTTTCGTAGATGCTTGAGCGAGATATCCCAAGCATCATGGTCAGCTCAGTCATGCGCAGGATGCGCAGCGGGTGTGCTTTTTGTTCACTAGTGTTCGGCATTTTCACTTCTCCTGTTGGACCTCTTTAGCTGGATTCGACTTTCTCACACCATCTGAGATACTGTCCCCGTCAAAAAACGGAAACCAACCGGAGGGAACGTGGGGACTCATGCTTTTGCTGATATGATGTATCGTCTTTACCAGTGCTTTGGCCTGTTTGAAAAAGATGACGAACGGCGTGAAGTGCGTGGAAACAGCAGTTTTTCCTTTCATCAGAATTTTTTTGATCAAGGCTATAACGATTTAATAAGAATAATTGACAGCAATGAAGTCTTCAGCCTCGAAGAAAGACGCGAAGTTTTTTACAAATACGAGCAACTATATAACGCGCTAATGCATATTCCGGTCTTTTCTCATCTAAATAATAGCCAAATCACAAAGCGATACCTTCAGATCGCATTGCCTCCCATAGTAGCATTAGACGTCTATAATTCTCTTCCCCCCGATGATGAAATGCATTTCTATTACCATATTCATCGTTTTTTAATCAGCATACACTGCCCACACGGAAGCGCTGATAAAAGAAAGATTTATTCAGGAGTAAAGGAATATCTTCGAGAATATATTCGCACACTTGAGTTTCACTACACGGATCATCTGGCATCACTAATTAGTTTCATTAATGACATTAAAGCAAGTAGTGGACAGAAGGAAGCGACTATAAAGAGAATAATAAAAGATTGCCGTTTAGAGTATGATGAAAGTTACATCTCTGAAAAGAACATCAAACTCAATTTTCTGAATTTAAATAAAATTGAAAAAGCTTATCTTTCACTTAACGTGTTACTTGCATTTGAACGCAAGACCTCTGCTGTCACAGCAATATCCATGCATTACCGACAAACGGTGAGCAATGGCGTTAATTACAACACTAGCTTTGGCATTCTATGTCGATATCTTTATTCCAAAGGGTATGATGAACGACTATTACACTATATTACACTCCCATTTTATAACGAAGCAGTCCGACCGATTTCGGTAATGATAGAGGAGAAACCGTATCGCTACGTTCACGAATTAAAATGGCTTATTTTCAACATTAGTGAAGGCAACAAATACACTAAGTGGGATTTAGCCGAAATGGAATCCAGTCTCAATGCCGCCACTAACTCAGATGTACTAAAGCCTTACTCCCAACTTTTGCAAATCATCACTTTTCTCAGTCAAAATAAAATATACGAAGCCTTCTGTCTTGTAAACAAAATCCCATTAGATAGCTTACCTATTGGTTATCTGCCTTCAGCCTTTTCAGTTATCAAAATGGCATTAAAAGTAAAACTGGAAAGAAAAAAAATAAGAAACAAAACATTACTATCCGCGATAAACAGTACTTTGAGTAATCAAGGTACCCTTACTGAGTTTATACCTGTAACTACAGGAGAAACTGATAGTAATGTTGTACTATCTGCAGATAACATGACGATCATGCGTGCAATAAAAATGTACAACCACATGATAAGAAAGGTAAGTTACTTATCTGAGGATTCACCGTCTGATGTCTGTCCGCAATCTATATTCGGGCTTCTTAATGAAATAGAATTTGCGCTGGGTAAGCTAAATGCCCTGGTTTGCGAAACAGGTGATAGTATTGATAGTAATGAACTGGCCGGGTTTATAGTAAAAAATAAAACACTAACAGCTCGCGAATTGAATGAAAACCTGGTTGGCGTACTTGATAAATGCACACTTTATAATTTCCTGAGTAGCATCAATGTTTTTATTAGTTATTTGAGATGCCCTGGAGAAGAACTAGGACACATTAGGATATTTGCCGGAGTAACAGAGAAGCCAAAACGTCTTCGGGAAAAGGTATGTGAGGCTTTGAGAATTGCATCAGAAAAACGTAGATAGGGAAAATTATGGAAAAGGGAAACGTATCCATACGTCAACAGAGAAGTACTGGTTCAGTCAGAAAAAGTAAATAACGCTTTATGTTTCCCCTGCTACAGCTGCTACGTGTAGCAGCTGTAGCAGGGGTCAGAGATAGATGAGTATGTTATTTATTTCAGCTCACGGATCGATCATATTTCATGCCTACTGGCGTTTCCTGATTCGACTGGCGTATCTGGCGTAAACCAGTACCAAGAATATTTACAGCGATTACCGTAATTTTGGCACAAGCCAGTGTTCACGCTTAGGCGGATTAGCCTGTTAATAGCACTCTGAGTGAGGTATTTATCCTCACTCAGAGTGCTATTAACATAATTGACACATTTCTCCGTGAAATTTCTGTAGTCTGCATCGGTACCCTGCTACAACTTGCTACATGTAGCCGGTTGTAACAATCCCTACAAAATTAAGATATGTTTTTCGCTCAATTATCGGGTTCGTCACAATATACCTCTAAAAGAGGTATTAGCCTCATGGTAATATAGAGATCCGAATTCTTCCTTTGTCGTTAACCTAGGAAAAGTCTATGAGCGAAGTAGCTAATTATACGGATGTCTTTCAAAGTTGGCAGGATCACCGATTTAATTTCAGTCTTGCAGTACCCTTGACCAACACTCCGGGTCTACGTAAGCCTCAATTAGCTGCTATTTATGCAACGCTGGGGCATCTGGTGGTTGACCCTTCCTCCCCGGCAACGGTCGTAATGCCTACGGGTACAGGAAAAACTGACACAATGCTTGCCCTGCTCATTGCAGGCAAAATGTCTAGAACCTTAATTCTGGTTCCATCAGATGCTCTGAGGACTCAAATATCTGGTAAATGCGAAAAATTCGTAACACTTCGCACTGTGGGAGCCATATCTGATACGGTTTTAAACCCTGTAGTCGAAGTAATCAACTCGAGAATGTCTGAACAAGAAGTTCTTCAGCTTGCTAAAGCAAATGTTATTGTAGCTACTCCGCAAGCCCTCCAACTATTCGATAAGGATGCACTGCAAGCTTTGGTAGGAATCTGTAGTCACCTTCTAATAGATGAAGCCCATCACGTTGCAGCAACAAGTTGGGGCCGTATCAAAAAATCTTTCAACGGGAAACCATGTATTCAGTTTACCGCAACTCCATTTCGAGAAGATGGTTTAGCATTAGAAGGAAAAATTATTTATAACTACCCTCTTCGCGATGCTCAAAATGATGGCTATTTCAAAAGCATCGAATTTCACCCAGTACGGGAATACAATTTAGATCGCTCTGACCAAGCTATAGCAGATCAGGCTGTAGAGCTATTGAGAAAAGATATACAAGCGGGCTATAACCATCTGATGTTAGTGCGGGCTAAATCACAAAAACGAGCTGAAGCCCTCTTCGAAATTTACAGGACTCATGCGGATCTTAACCCGGTATTAATACATAGCAAAGTTCCAAACCAAGCTAGAATTTTCGAAGAGATTGTCCTGAAAAAATACCGAATCATCGTTTGTGTGGACATGCTAGGGGAAGGTTTTGATTTGCCAGAACTTAAAATCGCCGCTATTCATGATCAGCACAGAAGCCCTGCAGTCACATTACAGTTTATTGGCCGGTTAACTAGGGTTGATAATTCTCTTGGGAACGCAAAATTTGTTGCCAACATTGCAAACCAAAAGACTGATCACCAAATGTCAGAGCTCTATAAAGAGAGTGCTGACTGGGGTTCTGTGATCCGGGATGTTAGTCAAGAAAAAGTTAGTAAGGAAATAGAAAAAGAGTCATTCAGTGCGCAGTTTTCAGATGAGAAAGACGCAGATACTATCTTTGGGTTGAATCCGAATCCAAAGATTAGTGCAACAGCCTATCATCTTTCCCCCAAGAACTGGATGCCAGAAAGAGCAAATGAAATGTCTGGCAACAGAGAGAAGCTGCAATATATTTCCATTAATGATGAAGCAGATACAGTCATCGTAGTAACAAAACGGGAAACACTTGTTGGATGGGCTCAAACTGAAGCTATTTTCGACACCAACTGGCTCTTATATCTGGCATTTTACAACAAACCCGAGAACACACTTTTTATTCACACATCGGGTGATGACATGCAGTCTAACCGATTCCTTAATTTAGTGGCTAAAGAACCTGTACGTATTAATGGTGAACCGACATTTCGCTCGCTCCACAATATTAAGTTAATGAAATTGCAAAACGTAGGCTTATCTCGTGCCCGAAAGGATCTCCGATTTACGATGCATGTAGGTCACGACATCAATCAAGTAATCAGTGAGATTGAAAAAGGTAGTGCAAAGAAATCCAACGTTTTTGCAACTGGTTTCGAACAAGGTGATAGAACTACAGTTGGTTGCTCGCACAAAGGTAAAATTTGGGAGATGAACTCATCACCAATTAATTATTGGGTCGAATGGTGTAAAAATATCTCTAAGAAACTTAATGATAAAACAATAGACCCAAGTGATTTATTGAAAAATGTCATGCGAGCAGAGAAAATTGAGCAAAAATGGCCTGATGGCCTTTTTTACTCAGACTGGCCTGAGTCCATAGCAATCGAGAATGAACAAAAAAGATCTCTTATTTTTCAGGGAGAGAGGTTCAACCTTCTTGATATTGTTCTGGGCAAGCCAAATTATGATGATGACCTAACTTTAAGTATTCCTGTGTACGTCGCAGATACAGATGGATTGGAACATCTAATTACAAAGATCAATATTAAGCTATTGGAAGATGGTTACAAAACACACTGCCCCGGTTTGAAAATTTCATTATCTCAAGAGGTTCCGTTAGATGAATACTTGGATAGCGAACCACTGGTGCTACTAAGTGTCGATGGGTCAATGCTTCTAGGTAATTATCGTTATTTCTCGCCCAACAGTGTAGATATAAAATTGCCAATCTCTCTACTTGAGGTATGGGATTGGGGGACAACTAAAATTCATCAGGAATCAATGCGTGCAGAAAAACGCTTTGATAGTGTACAGGGATTTACTTACAACAAGATTGCTGATGATTACAGTATAGTATTCAATGATGATGGTGCAGGTGAAATCGCCGATCTCGTTGCAATTCGTGAAAGTAAAAATGTCATTCATATTGATTTATTTCACTGCAAATATTGTTCCTTGACTGATGGAGTGGCTATACCAGGAGCCCGCGTGAACGATGTTTACGAAGTGTGTGGTCAGGCATCCAGATCTGTAAAATGGTTATATACGGGTGAGAAGTTTTTTGATCGTTTGATGGAGCGTTATCAAAAGTCGCTTCCAATCGGTTTTGATAGAATCCTAAAAGGACTCCCAGAACAACTCGAGATATTGCGAAATAAGTGTCATGATCACGAACTGGTTTTCAAGTTTGCTATAGTACAACCTGCTATTTCAGCTACAAAAATTTCTAGCGGTCAGTTAGCAGTGCTTGGAACGAGTTACTCATACATTAAAAGTATTTCCGGATCGGATATAAGAGTTATCGTTAGCCCTTAAACTTAAAAATATATTATATTTTGGGACTAAGTGGTCAGTTCCATCAGATCTGACCACTTAGTCCCAAAAGCTGACACTGTTCACATATTTAAAGTTAATTATTGCAACATTGCTCGCTTCCATTGATAATTTTCACAACATCAATAATATTGATGCTGAGAGTCTTTCTCTTAAATTTCAAAAGAAAAACTATCATGGGTCTAAACCCAGGTCCAAAGCCAATTGCTAAATCGACAGGAAAACCGGATCAACGTCGACGTGATAATAAAGATACACCTGGCAACACCCCGGGGTTGAAGCCTAGCAAATCAACAGGTAAATAAATTTAGGATATAGTTAACTTATTTAAGCCCTAAATACAACATTATATTACTAAAGATTTTTTTGCAGCCAGATGCGTGTACCTGCTATATCATACGCTTTTTCCCCAAATCCCTTCGCAAGAAGGGACTCTGGTAAATAATCATCATATTTATCCAAGTACTTTTCTGGAACATCTGTAGCAAGATCAAATGCAGATGGCAAGCCTGACAACAGTATTTCTTTAAGCGCGTGCTGAACGGAAGCTACACTTGAATTATCGATTTCTATAACACCAGCAAACGAATTTGCTTTAAAACCACAGCGTAGGAGCAAGGCTGTAATCGTATTCACCACTTTATCCCCCATCCAGGGAATTACGTAACAGTGTTGACCGCTCGTAATAAAATATTCATTTTGCAGGTCATAACGCCGAAAGTTACTACAGCCTTCAGCAAATAGATTTCTGGCGGCAGAATCGGCATAATCTACTCTCTTGCTACCTATCGCGATGCGGTAATCACTTTCCTTATAGATAGCGAGCATTTCCTGACGTACGGCATCATGAACAGACATTCCTCCACCACTAAATTGTGGTGGCTGACCGCCTTTGGTCGCCTCTACATAGATAACTTTTTTCTCTGTCTCGATCTCTGTCACTTTCCAGCGCCGCCCACCGAAGATGATATGTTGGTCTGGTAGCAGTGGGGAGTCCACAGGCACTGTTCCAAGGGTTCTGTTTCCGGTGACAATGCGGAACTCTTCCGGTGTATTGAACACGGCATAAAACGTGTAATGGTTAGTCAGTTTCTCACCCTCTGCCCCAACAACCATTTCGCCGCTAGCAAGTTGAGTGAGCAGGCCACAGGTTCCCATATGTTTAAGCAGACTTTTGAAATCGTTTAAATCTACATTTCTAAACGGCCCTGTCTGGCATAGTTGTGACCAGAGCTGGTCGGCACGAACTCCGCCCCATTGTGCCGTAATAGCAAGAATCTGGTGCAACAGCGTGGAATAATGCATCTGTCGAGCATCTGCTGGTTCAAACCATTGTTTAGAGATCATCAATCTGATCATTGCCATCGACTGGACCAACTGCAGCCGTAGGTGGTCAACGATACTGCTAGTTACAGTAAGCTCATTTTCTGTAATTAGCATTCTTAGAACTGATGGGGAGTCGCGTCGCCCAGAACGTCCCATACGCTGACGTAGACTGGAAACAGAATGCGGAGGCGTAACTTGGATAACCGACTTAACCTTACCGATATCAATTCCCAACTCAAGCGTCATTGTACAAACAGCAGTTGTGGGCAAATTACCTTTCTGAAGACGAGATTCAAGCGCCTCACGTAATTCCTTGGCAAGGGAACCATGGTGGGGGAAAAATTCATTCGGAACAATTTGTTCCTCACACATGTCGCTCAGCGTTGCCGCAATACTTTCAGTGCGCTTTCGGCTGTTTGCAAAGACCAAATGAGAATCGCCACGGCAAAGTCTAAAAATGTCAGCGCAAACGTCATGTTCAGCTGAACTCTGAAGTTCTTCCTCTTTTTGGATCACTCGCTCCAGGTACCCTTTGACCTGTACCTGAAGAGTGGCCGTGCTATTACTATCTGTAACAGTTACGCAGG
>Ga0308162_1002441_pt1 | contig 12137 bp, 12 predicted proteins | sample PhySR2_FD_201370 | JGI IMG/M metagenome (GOLD analysis project Ga0308162, IMG submission 201370) | Phyllosphere microbial communities from UC Gill Tract Community Farm, Albany, California, United States - DLSLS.R2 | ecosystem: Host-associated > Plants > Phyllosphere > Unclassified | place: USA... | reverse complement strand
CCGGGAAAATTACAGGCGGCACCCATAATACCGGCTAACCTGATGTCCGCTCCTCGCTCATAGCGGCCTCTAGCTCAGTTAGCTTGTCCGCTTCGTGCCAGAAGCGGACCTTGCTGATTTTAATCTTCAAACAGGATCGGTATAGGCGACAGATGTAACAAATGAAGATTAAACTTCCATAGAGTTTCTAAGGAGAATAAATTTCATATGCGAATTCCAGATTATCCTTCACAAGATTCTGATAAGTGGGCCCAGGTAGATGCCTGGTTTTCTGAAAAGCTCGCTCCTGAAGATGTAGATTTAAAATACGCTCTCGCCAATAACACAGAACAGGGATTGCCCACACATGATGTCTCTGCTTTACAGGGAAAAATGCTGGCGATTTTCATTCAAATGTCGCGTGCCGCCCGTGTTCTTGAAATAGGCACGCTTGGGGGGTATAGCACCTTATGGATGGCCCGCGCTCTCCCACCACATGGAAGCGTAACGACAATTGAATTCAACGAGCACCATGCAGAGGTTGCTCGCCAGAATTTAAACAAAGCGGGGCTGGCTGAGCGTGTCACATTGCATAGAGGAGCGGCACTTGATGTCTTACCCACACTTAATGCTCCCTTTGACCTGATTTTTATCGATGCCGATAAAGTGAATAACCCCCACTATCTTGAATGGGCTATCAAACTGTCGAAACAAGGCACTGTTATCGTAGGAGATAACACTGTGCGCGGTGGCAGTGTAATCGACTCCAGTAGTGAAGATCCGAACGTTAAAGGTCTGCGAGAATTTGTCGAAATGATTTCTGAGGATGAGCGCCTTGAAGCGACAGCAGTACAGACTGTTGGTGAAAAAGGATGGGATGGTTTCGTCATGGCTATCGTTAAAGCCCGATGATGATATTTATCATTAGGAAAAACTCACTAACCGCCAGCTTTTAGTCACAATTTCTAAATGATTATCAAAGCTGTGCTGCTCATAATGTCTATGAGTTATATCCAAAATGTCCGCTCCTCGCTCAAAACAGCCAGTCATGCCTGATAAAAAAACATGCTTAATCGCGATGTTTCTGTTCATGAAGACGTTTTCCGTGACGGAATAATTCCATAATAAACACATCGTGCATTTTCACCAGGTTATCGAGTAATACCTTCCGAGTTTCCAAAAAAACGTCACACCAGAAAATTCTCAACGTTAAGTGCACAGCATCTGCAAGATACACGATGCTGATATCACCAGTGCCAGCATTCGGCTTAGTAACATGCGGCGATCAGATTGCAGAAACGTAATGCCCGTTCAGGATGAAGTGGCACGCTAAGACGGTAATAGCGGTTTTCTTGCCCGATGCCCGCTGTGAAGTGAAATTTCCCGCGTATTCCTGCTTTTTCTGTACGCCGGATGATTGATGTTTCGTCTGCAGACAACAGCAGATAAGGAAGCTGTGGGTGTTCATCCATACGCCTCCCTGCGCCAGCACGATCCATTAGCTGCTTCATGACATCTTTTTCAGTCACAATTCGTTCGCGCAATCGAGTCATGATATCGCCTTTTGTCCATACGGCGGCGCCAAGCTCAAGGCTCAGAGGAGAAACAGCCAATGGTGCAATAGCGCTACGGATCTTCGCCACTATATTGTGTGAACAAACAGCTACACCCAGCCGGAGCGAACCGAGCCCATAGCCTTTTGAAAACCCGCGCAATACAACCAGGCTTCTAATTTTATTAACTTTCTTTATCAGGCTTTTATCCGGCGTTAGATAATTGGCATTAGACTCATCCACCACTACAAAACCTCCCCGCTTCTCCGCTAAAGTGCATATCTCTGTGAGAAGATCATCGGTCATTTCCGCGTTATTAAAAAAAGAAGGATTCTCGAATAACAGCATCTGCCAGTCCTGCTTCAGACAATCTTTTATACCCGGTATCGATGAGACGCTGAATCCCCGGTTACGTGACCATGCGGGTAGATCGCGATAAACATCATTCGTATGGCACAATCCTCCCTTCGCTAAGTTTGCGAGACCATGTAATAAGCCCATCACACCGGCAGCGCAGACGATTTGTTCGGGCTGAAAGTCGGTATTGAACAAGACCCTGAGTGCTGGCCGTATCACCCTGGCGCCATATGGATCGTCTACGGCATATCTGCGCAATAGTGCTGCACCTTTGCTGACTTCAGCCGCTAAGGTCTCGGTTAATAGTCCATGAAGGTCGATGTCCAGCTGGCTTTGCTCATCACTGGTCCAGGCGAGCATTAATCCTTCGCCATCGTCACCGGAAAAGTCACTGCCATAACTGTTGATGCCAAGCTGCAAGTTCATGAAGCATCCCCCCAAATCGCGAAGGGAACTTCCCATTCATCACGGCAAAGTGAACCATGCTCATATTTTATCCCTGGCTCCGCCAGAAAAAGTCCCGAACGTGATATCAGCAGTATCTCCCCTACCCGCTCTGCCAAAGGTTCTGTTGACGGGAAATAGTCTGACCGCTTTGCAACCTCTACATCAGCGGGCAGATTAGCAGAGAGTTCACTGATTATTTGTTCTGTGCTCAACTGTTGCGGCAAATAAAGCCAGCGAGTACGCCCTGCGCCACCCATTGTCAGCCCTTTACGCTTGAGGTACTGATGTAGATAATGCTCCAGTTCAGGTGAATGCTCTGTGGCGACTAAACCGTGATCCGAATGCGCAACCATCATTATCCCCTTCTCTGCCCATCTCGCCGCCAGCTGATCCAGTTTTTGCAGATATTCATGGATTGCGCTGTCGTATCCGTGGCGATGAATATAGCGATCAGGATCCAGAAAAATCCATGCGAAATAGGGAACCGGCAGCGTGGCGATACGCGCTATATCCTGGTGAAGCTGGTTTATAAGGGCATCAATCTCAATCGCGCCATTTGCCCGATGCGGCGCATGAAAATGGAGAGCGGATTCAATCATGCGCGCACCGCTGAGCAAACGCTGCCGCCAACCGCAGTTCAGGTGCCCCATATCGCTGGTCAGCGCAACGGGAAGATAACCATGCTGCGCCGCGTCATGGAACAAGGTTTGCTCGCCCTCCAGAGTGAAACCATCCGCGTGGCTGAAGACGTTTATCATTTCGGCAGTGGGGTCTGGGCGAAAAACAACCCCCACACAACCATGTCCGGCCACAGAAGTACCTGTTAAGGCGCTAAGCCAGCAACTGGAGGAAGTAGTCGGAAAAACAGAGGCTATCCGCTGCAGATGATGTGCTGAACGCCAGTTTTTTTCAGCATCAGCATAACGGACTCCATCCACAGCTAACAGCACGACAGATTTTTTGTCATTGCTGGCATGGTATGCCAACAATTCACGCATCAAGGGACGGATACGTGTCAAATCAGGAAGTAACGTCTGGATCATAGCTTAGCCTCAGATTTAACCTTTGCGCGTTCAGCAACGCCATTCGCCCAAGCAGCAACTTTATTAAGATTAGAGTCATTGCCGTTCAGTTTCGCGGCGCTGGGCTGGAAGAAAACAGCGCCATCGAGTTGCGCGCCCAAAACCGTTACGGCTTTACGCCAGGGATTTGCGCAACCCACGGGATGGAAGTCGCCATCTGTCGCCACCCCGCCCGAAATGTAAGTTTCCGTGCCGAGTTGATTGACGAAGCGCTGCAAAAAGCCAGATTGAAACAACTGTTTATGCAATCGGGAGTCGTAACGGGCATCGCCGATCGACGGTATATTGGCCTCGAACAGTACGTCCACTTGCCGAACCAAGCCTGCTGCACTCGTTGCCAGCCATTGCTGGCGATTGTCGTTGTACGTCCAAACTGGATTTTGGCTCACGCTGGCATCGACTATGCCAGCACGTAATAACGCCAGTATTTTTTCCATTGAGGACAGCGAAGCGCCATTAGAGAGATGGTTGTGATAACGATAAAGTTTTTCGACAAAGTACTGATGACTCTCCGGTGTCAGACCACCATTATCTGTTGCGTAAGAAAATACGCTGCGCAGGTCACGCCAGACCCCTTCAGCTGCAGCTTTATAAGGCGAGCGGACAGCCCCGGGCAATGCCTGGCTATTATCAAATTCAATGAACCGAATTAAAGCCTCTGTCGAATCAATGTTTTTATCGCTTATGCTGACCAGAGGCGCAAAAAACTCCTCTGGGTTAAATAACATGCCACTGAAGGCTTCTGCATTAGCGAGCGCAGTTATGGTCCCAATTTCAACTGACGCCCCTTGCAAAAACTCCTGATACAACTGGCTGACCTTTCCCTGCTCAGGAAAGGGGCAGGTTGTGACATCTCCAGCGGCAGCGGCATGAAACAGCGCAGCCATCTCCAGCACGATCAAAGGCATTAAAGTGCGCTTAGCATCAATTTTACGAGAGGCTGTCGTGTTACCTGCAACATCGCGCAGTTGGTCTATCGCCTCACGGGTTAAAAACCATGGGCTGGTACGCAGACGCGTGTTGCCCGTGCCAAGCCAGCTGCGGGCGCGAGTAAACAAGCCGCAGCGACTACTGACAACAATCCTGTCTGGTTCGTTGCCGTTGGGTGAATAGTGAAGTGCTGTACGGCGGGGAGAGGTGTTGTCAGATGTAAAATGCCCCCCTCGCCCTTCGGTCAGCGCAAGAATGAGATCAATAGCGGTCAACCCCATGCCACGAATGCCAACCTGTGAAGACGGTGGTACAACGGAAGACGCACATGTATGGCTCACAGGATAAGGGTTAGCAAGATAGCGGTTATTTTTGCCTGATGTCGCGGCACGGCGGGCGTGGCCGGTGACAAGCAAGACTTCATTCGCGCAGAACAGCCGGGGCTGACCATTCAGCTCAGCGGATAGGCTAAAGCGCAGATTTCCAATTGGCTCGATCGCGGTGACTTCAGCCGGAATGAGACAAACGGTTCCGCCTTTTCGACGAATAATCTCAATATAATATTGCAGCGCTGCACGTAAAGCTTCGCCGTACACTGCGCGTCCAGCGGCATCGCTGGCATCAAGGTCATAGCAGGCATGACCGGTAAGTTCGTATTGCCGACGGCACCAGTGGTAAAAACTTGTATTCCATTCTGGCAGCAACCAGGATTTTGCTTTTTCTATCGTACTGTCAGCACCGAGCGCCAGCTCGCCGGCCGCAGTATTAAGCCGATTCGTGGCAGGCTGATGTATGTCATACACTTCGCCATCACCAAAGCGCCCGGTACGTTCAAAGAGCATTATTTCCATAGACGATGCGTCAATCACCTCATGCCAGGCAAGAGCGGCAAGCCGTTCCATCGCATAGGTGCCCAGCGCCCCGCTTCCAACTATTGCAATTTTTGTCATGACCCTAGTCCATAACCGTTGCACAGCGACGTTCGCTGAGGGATGTTTATTCGTTGCGCGTCTGGCATTAAAAAGATGTAAGCCATCCGGAAGCGAAGCTTGATCAGTGGAGGGAGCAAACGCCCTGCGCTGTTTGACACATCAATAAGATGCTCATGGTGTTAAGCTAGTTCTGGCTCATAAGACGTTTAAAGCGTTCAGATGCTTCAAGGGAAATACTTTCGTTCAAAATCGAGCCAAACAGTTCGCTTCCCACAAGGTCATCACTCTGCCCGTCAACCAGCTCACGCATCCCTTTCACAAGACGTTCTGCGCTACCAGGAAATTTCGATTGCAGCATGTAGGCCATCATGTAATATAAATTTCTTCCGGCAGAGAAACACGGATAGCGCATGTCATAGTTATCCACGGACAACTTAGGAAAACAGCCGTCGATAATTTTCTTTGGTGTCATCCATAGCGGATATGAGAATTGAACAGACTGGAGCTGACGCACCGGAAATGGCAATGGCGGCTTCCCGGAACATAGCCGGTAGAGGCATTCTGCCAGAATGTCTTCAAAATTGAGCCCGGTGCATACAACTGAGCCTGTCTCCGCAGCCACATGACTCAATACACGACGGATCAAAAAAGTGCCAAGGAACTCAAAATCGTCGCCAGGAAAGCTGGCTTCATAGGACTGTAACAAATCCTGATCGTTGCGCATGCCGCAAATCGTACGAACCTCTGCTTCATCCACCACGCGCAGGTCAAGCCCATAGGTCTGGCAGAGCGTCTGGGCACGGGGTACGCCTGCATCCCAGTCGGCAACCCCTTTAAGGATGACAGGCTGGATCGAAATATCGAACGCGTCGAAGGACGTCATCCCCATCAGCATGGCATTGCTGTCGCCACCGCCAGAAATCCCGATAACAAAAGACGTTCCAGGTGAAAAATTATCTGCGATGAATGCGTGGACATGCTGGCGAACGAGATCCTGGCATTCGTACTGCGACAGCCCTTTCAGAATATGCTGAACATTACCGGTATCATTATCAATCTGCTGATAGAGATAACTGCTCACTTCAGGACCGTTTTCCGCTCTGGCGATGTCGTAATTCAGGATATTAAATAACTCAGGGTTAACGTTTCTGTTGAAGTGCAGCAGGATTTCTGTGCTATCGCGCATGCTGGAAAAAGGCGTGTCCAGACTGGGCAGTAACACCAGTTCACCGTCTGGCTGCGATGAAAAAGCGGAGATAGCGCTCCAGGGGATGCCTGCTCTGGTGATGAGTTCAAACAGGGTTTCGTTTGCATTTAACGGCGCAATAGTCATCCGACCGTGGGTAGTGATTAAGATAACGTTCGGGGTGCGATTGATTGAGGCTACATTCATAGGTCTACTCCTGATTTAAGAAAGGGAAACACTGGCGCTGCAGTTCCGATAAGGGTTCGACGGGAGATTCTGAAACTTGCGATAATGATAAACTGGCGGCAGCTTCGGCATCATGTATCAGCGCCAGATAGCTGCACGAGACTGCTCTGCCGAGGCTGAATTTTAATTTAAAGCGCATCAGGGAATCGCTGCCGTCCAGACTTCGTCCGCCGCCGAAATAAATCCTGTTGACTGAATCCCGCGGGCATCTCTCTACCGCAAGAGCCACGATTGATTCATAGAGCAGGTCTGACGCTCCTTTGCAGTCTGCCCGCAGACCATTACCAACCAGCAGAACATGCAACCGCCTTCCTTCTTGCAGGCAGCCAGCGAAGCTGACTATGCTGTTATCTGAACGGTTAAACACCCCGACATTGAAGAACCCTGGTGTTGAACTGAGTAACTGTAGGTTAGCCGCCTGTACGAACCATTTATCTGCAGCGTGAACCCGCTGCAACGTCTGGCTGTGGAGCATGGCAGCCTCTGCCAGGGTATGATGATCACCTGCTGCGATAAGCCGAACTTCAAGTTGTTTTTTGGCGGAACGCAGATTGCGCTGGCATGCAGCAGGCAATTGCGCCCGATACTGCTCCATTGAGTCGGGCTTATCCAGAACAGCAACAGGCTGACCTTCTACAACCCGCCCATTTGGAATGTCGTCAGCCAACTGACGAAGCTTGCCTAACGGATCAAGCCTCAGCAGTTCACATATCAGGGATTGTTTTCTGCACCACGTGGAGTAAGTGCTGAAAGCATCGCGAATTTGGCTCCGTTCTGACGGAGCCTGCGGTTCCGCATAGCCCCGCCATGCTTCTGCATAGTGGTAACAACTGTTACCAATAGGCTGCAGCACCGGTGCGTGATAAAAGTTACCCATCGGCGATATGGCGTGATAGTGCCGCCAGCGCTGGCCATACATGGCCGTCAGGAAAAGAGGATGATGAAACGCATTCATGATTTCTTCCGGCATGGTTCCTCACTTACCTTGCAGACGCGTCTGATTTAAACTGCCAATCACCTTCTCAGCCCAGGTATCTCCCAATGATTCCTGATGCCACTGTGTGGCAAGCCATGCGCGTTGTAGACGCGCATAAGTTCCCTTGTCACTGGACAGTCGCAGGCGGATATCCGCTGCCATTTCTGTATCGCAGGCGTTTAGCAGGTTATAGATATTGAAAGGCAAGGTGTTTTTAACCTGTTCTGAAGTAGGTTGAGAGTCTGGAAGTTCATAGTAAGGCCTGGCTTTGCTAAGAAAGCGTGCAAGCAGCCTGCAGACATTTTCCATCTGATCCAGACTCAGATTATCCAGACGATCCAAATCCGTATGGTTAAAGACATCACCGCTTTGCCCGATAAGCACTGCCGGAACCGCAACGGCTTTGCACGCAAACAGTGCATGGTCGGAATATCCTTTGAACGCTGTGACACGCCCATCGAGATCATGTGCGGTCTGAAACAGTTCAGTGAGCAAATCTTGTAATGGATGGCGCAGATACGGCGGCGAACACTCAAGCTCTAATTGTGCCCCCGTGAGCGCGGGGTCTCCCCCAACCATATCGACATTGATAGCAAAAATCGGTTTTACGCCGGTGGTTGCCAGATAGGCGGACATGCCTGTAAATTCGGGAGCAAAAATCAGTCGAACGGGTGGCAAAGAATCTGAATAACAACGCAGCAACTCGCATAGTACTGCCACGCCAGAAGCATTGTCATTTGCTCCGGGCCGCAGATGGCAGATGTGTGCGCATAGCAATATTTCTTTATCCGCATCGGGATGTGTGCGGATCTCAAGAACGGGAACATTACCTGATTGCTCAGTCACGATAGATACAGTGGCAGACAGGGCCCCCGCAGAGAGCATCGATGCCAAATCGTTATGTTCAGATTGAGTGAGACTTAAACCGAACACCGGACTCAAGGATGGAAGTTCTATTCGCCCGCGAGCCTGGTTCTGACCAATAAACCGGGAGAAGGCGCAAGATGCGATGCCATAAGCATTTCCTTGTATGGCTGCGGTAAGCTGAGCGGAGAACTGTTCCCTGGTGGCGGTCAGCAGTACCAACTTTCCAGCAGGTGCAGGATCTGCTTGGGTACATACTGGCAGATCGCCAACAAAAGCGTGAGAATGGGTAGCAATTAACATAGGACGAACGGCATGATCCAGCGTAAAAGCGGCCTTACCCGGCGCTGAAAAACAAATGCTGCCAGTGACCAACTCCCATGGAGAAGGCGCGGAAAACCCCAGATGGTGGATGCCAGTCTTGGCAGAAAATTCCAGCAGGCGGCAGCAAGAGGAAGGAACGCAGGATTTTAAATAGTCCATCAGCAACTGGCATGACATCTTTGTGACATTACTTGCCTGAGTGCGATCCAGTTTAGCTAATTCACTGATAATTTCGATGAACTTTATTTCGGTTTTCATATTTTCGTTCCATCGATATGAGAAGCGGGCTGGCTGGCCCGCTTCTTTATTTCCGCTTGCCTGTTACATCGCACCTACAGCACAGCTTGCGCCGCACAGTACTTCCAGACCGAATTTAGACGCTGACACAGGCGCGGCATTTATGCGCGAAGCATCTAGATCGCGGGCTGACATGGAAACCACCGCGCGAGTATTGTTTTGCACGATTTCCACGGATTTCAATTCATAATTACCCTTAACCACTTCTGCGACCTTTGCATTAGATTTATTCATGTTATCTTCCTCATGGAATGGATGGTTAATCAGTATTTCATTAACGCTACATTTTACAAAAAGACAGTAAAATCAATCGATAGAGCCGAATGATCCCGACTGGTAATTTTAATTAATCACTGCCTTCCAGGCTAAAGCTATACAATAAATGTGAACATAATATTACATTGCTTGTGCTTTAATACTTAAAAAGCTGAGAATCAATAATGTATTACTCATACCTGGAACATAATTGTCAGGCCATGGCACATAGTAACGTTACAAAACCAAATCACTAATAAATAATAACTCAATGTAACAGAGCGAGCGTTTACCTTAAGCTGTACTCACATATTGTACTTTTCATAAAACTATAATATTCATCGATTACAGTTCCAAAATGGTACACGCCCTGTCGCAACGAAAGCACAAGGTTTAGATTAGTTCAAGTATTGAACTCGCAAGCTTGAGGAAGTGGGTGTCGAGGTTTTTGGAAATCCGATTATTTTCCATGAAGCTCTGAGGGATGAATTTATGGCTGCAATGAAATTAATTATTGGTCAGTTTACTTTGGCATGTACGGCCCACTATGCCACCATGGCCGTGTTGCCCGTTTTCCTTCTAGAAAATAAAACGATAGACTCCTCCGTTGTTGGTGCTATTTTTCTCACAGCATCTGTTACAGGTAAATTTGCAAGGATATTTCTGTCTGGCATTATAGACAGATTCATGGCTGGCAATGTCCTTTCTATGTCATGTTTATGTTCAGCTATTGTCTTGCTTTGTCTTCCAGAAATTAACTCCTCAGCTTTGATCGCCGCATTTCTTTTTATTTTCAACCTCTCCAATGGCGCTAACAGCATATCTGTCAGGGCCATGATTGCTTCATATGGTGCGAAAAAAGGCAGCACTGCTTCTCATTTTACGAAACTTTCTATAGGGTCAAGTATTGCATCACTTTCCGGCCCGCCGTTAAGTTTTTTTGTACTGCATGCGATGGGATCGATCACACCTTTTCATGTTTTTTCCGTTATGTTGATTTTTACCTCACTGATAATATTCACAAAAAGGAAAACGCTGCCCGAGATTGCAAAACAGGCTAATATCATTTCCGGGATTAAATCAGCCAGTCAGACTCCGGGATTTTTAAATCTAATGATTTTTGTACTGCTATTTTATTTCTGCAATTCTCTGCTTTACACTTCGATTACTGTATATGCTGTATTTCATCTTAACCTTCTGGCTTGGGGCGGTATCTTGCTGGCAATAAGTGCAATTACACTTATTTTGTTTTCACTTCCGGTAAACAGATTGTGTGACCGTTGCAAACTCTCGGACTATGGCAGAATTCGAACAGGTGCTGCGCTCTATTTTATTGCCTTCCTTTTTATTATCTTAGGACAGAACATTTACTGGCTTTCCATTGCAATGATATTTTGGGGCTTGGGGGAAGGTATTATGGACCCTACCATGACTAAAAAGGTCACCAGTCTGGTACCCGCCGAGTTTTATATTGCATCGTTAACAATACAATCAATTATTGTCGGGTTAGGTGAAGGTATAGGTAGTTTCTTGGGTATCCCGGCGGCTGCATCCGCATCGAATAGCGGTATGACAGGTTTTATTGTCGCCGCGATAATATCTGTATTCATGTTTCTTTTGTCGCTACGGGTGATGCAGGAAAAAAGAAAAGTGATGCAGGAGACAATCAGTAAACAGGCCGATTAATAGGCATTGCTTTGAACATGCATAAGCTTTTACTTGTGGAGAAGCCTGCCTCACTCATAGCATCGTTTAAAGCATTGAATTTATTAAAGATTTGAATAAAAAATATCTAAACTGACCGCGCTTAAGCCGCCGTTGATACCGTGCTTATAAATCTGTCCCGCTACGCTAACCAGATCGACTAACATGATGTTGCCTAAGGCGCAGCCACTCTCACTGTCACTGAACGTGTCAAGGCGCACGTAGACGATGCATTTTTAATGATAACTGCTCCCAGTCAAAAATCGGGAGCGGGTCTTCTATATTCAGATAATCGGGAGACAAAAGTTCAGCCGTTGTACTGGTCGTCAGTTTTTCCAGCACCGGCAGTAATGACGCGTCGCTTTTGTCAAAGTAAGTGCGGTCATAACGCACGGCCAAGCGCAGGCCATCCTTATCGGACCGTAAAGTTGTTAACTGGCATCTGAACTCAGCGCTACCTCAACCGTCCATATGCGAGCGGCTTCAGGCTTGCCCTGCATGTTGCGCGGCATGTCGTCTTCGCTTAAGGCGTTCGTGTTATTTTCGATCTGGCTGTTCAGTTCTGGCATTTGCTCGGTAATGATTTTTTTGGCATAGCGAAGGTACAGATCGGCAATATTGTTCACATAGCGTGTAATAAGGTTGTAATTCGGACACTCGCTAAGTACAACCGGTGCCCTGGCAACGATGTTCACGAATCGCCAGGCATACCCACTAAACGCCGAGCTATAACGGTGTTTATTTGGAGCCATCTCGTAATAGTTAGGCTCTGTAACCACATTTGTGACTAGCAGTCTGACGTACCACCTATGCATGTACAGTCCGCGGTGTGCCAGAAGCGGAAGTTCAAGCAGCAATGCCATCGTTGCGTAATGAAACAGATGACGAATAGTATTTTTTTTACGTAAGGTAAATGCTGATTCCAGAGACAAATAAGGGTGTAAGCGTGGGTAGATTTAAGGGTAAACGGATACTAATTACGGGCGGCACGAGTGGCATGGGGCT
>Ga0308162_1002431_pt1 | contig 12178 bp, 8 predicted proteins | sample PhySR2_FD_201370 | JGI IMG/M metagenome (GOLD analysis project Ga0308162, IMG submission 201370) | Phyllosphere microbial communities from UC Gill Tract Community Farm, Albany, California, United States - DLSLS.R2 | ecosystem: Host-associated > Plants > Phyllosphere > Unclassified | place: USA... | reverse complement strand
GCAGCTGCGTTTCCAGCCGCGCCGCATCGCGAAACACCAACGCTTTTTCCTGTGACGCGGCCTGTTGCGCCGCGCGGGTTTTCAGCTCAGCAAAAATCTGTTGAGCACGCACCGCATCGCCACTGTTCTGCCAGGCGAGCGCCACGCGCCGACCGCTGTTCACGCTTTGCTGCGCCACGCCGGGCGGCAAGGCTTGTAACGCGCGTTGCGCTTCTGCAGGGCGTTTTAAAGCGATCAAGGCTTCGATACGCCCCAGCGCCGCATCGCCGTTTTTACGGTCTTGCTGCAGCACCTGTTGATAGTTCGCCAGCGCGCGGCGGGCGTCGCCGCGCTCCAGCGCCCAATCGGCCAGCGTGATATCGCGGCGGATAGAAGCGGGTTGCTGTTGCAGTAGCGCAATCGCCGCCGTTTCATCGCCGCGCGTGCGTAAATCACTGGCGCGGGTAAACACCTTGTCCTGCTCGAGACGATCGGCCAGCTCGTGCATGTTGCTGTCCCAGCGCGCAGCGGGCAGGCGATGCAAGGTGGCCAGCGCCGCGTCATCGCGGTCGCCAGAAGCCAGCCACAGCGCCGACGCATACAGTGCTGTGGGTTCCTGTGGATGCTGGCGCACCATCGCGTCCATCACCTGCGCGCCCTGAGTTTCTTCGCCGCCGTTGCGCAGTGCGCCAGCCAGTCGATAAACCAGCCAGATATCATCAGGATTCGCCTGCGCTACCTGGCGATACTTCTCCGCCGCCTGATGCCATTGGCCTTGCTGCGCCAGCGCATCGGCTTCGGCCATCAGCGCATCGGTGCGCAGCTGTAGCAGACGACGTTTCGCCGTGCTATTGCTGCGATCTAAGCGCAGCGCCTGTTGCCAATAACGCTCTGCCTGCGCAGTGTTTTTACGTGCCAGCGCGGCATCACCCAAGCCAATTAGCGCCCAGCTATAGCGATTATCCAGCGCTTGCGCGCTGCGGTAATAGCCTTCCGCCGCGGCGATATCGCCTTTTTTCAGCGCCGCATCGCCGTTGTTGATCGCCAACCAGTAACGGTTGGTTTGCAGCAGCGACTGCCATTTGCCGATCTGCGTGCTGGCCTGACCGGCCTGTATCGCTTTCTCCAGCCAGCGAATGGCGGCGGCGCGATTGTTGGCTCGCGCCTGCGCCTGGCCCATCGCGCCCATCAATTCAGCATCGTTGGGATTGGCTGTTAGCGCGGCATTGAGCGCGGTAATCGCATTGGCGCCGCCACCGGCATCCACCAGCGCTAAGCCACGCATGCGCTGGCGATACGCCGGATCGGCGAGCAGTTGTTGCTGACGCGCCAGCTCTTGCTGACCGCGCTGCTGGGCATCGCCCTCGGTAAAGGTTTGCAGATATTGCTGCAGGCTGGCGACGCTGCTTTCGCTCACCGGCTGATTCTGGATCTGCTGCAGCCACAGCTCGGAAGCGGCATCGCGCCCGCCGTTGCGGTTGGCGAGACGACGCAGCTGGGTGAAGGCTTCGGCCGGCTGATTATTATCAAACGCCATGCGCGCCAGCTGCAGTTCTACGCCGATGTTGCCGGGATAGCGCTTCTCCAGTGCCTGCAACTGTTGATACGCTTGTGGCTGCTGGCCGGGTAAACGCGCCACCAGCCGCCAATACTGCAGCTCGGTATTCACATCAGGGAACACGCCGTGGAACAGCGCGTCCCACGCGGCTTTGGCTTCGACAACATGCCCGGCAGTGGCCAGCAGTCGCGCCTGCTGCAGCTGCTGACGCCCTTCCGCAGTCACCAGACGCAAGCCGGCTGCTGATTCACGCGTGGCGGCGGCATTCGGTGCCACGCGCTTCAGTACATCCAGCAGTTTTTGCGCTTTGGCCTGATCGCCCTGGCGCAGTGCCATGCGGATTTGCGCCGCCAGCACCTGCGGATTATCGGGATCGATTTTTTCCAGTCGATAGAGCGATTGCTGTACCAGATCGATTTTGTTGGTCGATTCGCCGGTACGAATCTGCATCAGCAGCCACTCAACCGGCGAAACCTGGGGACCGATCGGGGCGGCAGTCGCGCCTGCCAACACCCCGAGCGTGCTACTGATCAGCAATCCCAGCTGCAGCTTATTCATCGTCATCCAGCTCGGCCAGACGGCGACGGCTGACCATGCGCATTAAACGCCACGCCATCAGCGCGAACAGAACCACGACCACCACCGCGCAAATCGCCAGCCACACCGGATGGGTGGCCAGCAGATTCCACAGGCGTTCCCACCACGGTAGGTGACCGACGTAATAGGTATCGCCGACGCGGATGCTGTTAACGCCCGATTCACGGATCACCGTGGCGGTACCGAACACTGCCGCGCGTTTGCCGCTGTCGAGCAGCGCGTTATTCAGCAATTCCCAGCCGCGTGGGCTGTCGGCCAGCAATGCCACGACGCTGCGTTGATCGTTAAACGGTGACTGGAAGCCGACAATCGCGCCCATCGGCCCGCGTGAGCTAATGGTGGTTTGGCTTTCTACCGCGCGTTCACTGTCAGAAATCGGTACGTTGGCTGCTGCGTTGTTGCGTGCAGGCATGCTGATCCAGCTACGGGCGGCATCGGCCAGCAGCGGGATCTTCGTGTCGTCCTGCAGATCCTGCGGAATGCCGCCGATCATCAACATATCCGCATCCGCCGATTTCGCTTTGCTCCAGTCATCGCTCATCTGCACGCGCAGCGCCGGATAACCGGTTTGTGCGCCGATACTGCCGAGCGCATTCAGCAGCGTGCTGACTTCGTCATTGCTCGGCCTGGATGGCACCAGCACCAGCGTTTGCGCCAGATCGGCGTAGCGGCTGTACGGGAAACCGGCGTTGGCGAACGCGCCCAGCGACGGCATTTCGATGTAGTGACGATAGCCGGAGAAATCGATGCTCGAGGTATCGTCAATCACCACGTGATGTCCGACGGCGGTGACGGTTTCGCAGCGGCCATCGGCGGTACCGCCAATAAAGGTGTTGGCGTAATCAAAGTTAAAACGCAGCTGATTCACCACGCCGAGGCGCAGCGCCGGAATGGTCAACTGGCGATTGCTGTCCTGCAAACCCTGCATCAGCGGGATGCGCATCAGCTGCTGACCGGCGGTATCTTTCTGCGTCAGCGGATAATCCTGCATGAACTGATTGTTGAGATGCACCGCGAGACGCGAGCCATCCTGCTGAATCGGCGAGGTGTAGCGGTAGCGCAGATCCATATCGATGCCGCGTGCGCGCACCAGGAACAGATCCGGTGGCAGATTCAGCGTCAGGCTGATCGGATTCGGCTGCAAACCGTTGCCCTGTAGCTGGTTTTGATACTGCGTCAGCTCGGCAAAGGTGGTGCGGCGATCGGTGCGCACCCAGTTCGGCGCGTCGTACGGCTGACGCGGCGCCAGCCGTTTTACGTTGTCGATGGTTGAGCTGTCGCCGCGCAGCAGCAGCTCGCCTTGCGCAATGCCTTCGACGGCGGTCAGCAGGTCATTATCGTCACGGCCGAGGATCAGCAGCATCTTCTCGTAAGGATTGTCCGGCTGATTCACCATCTCCACCGTCGGTTTCTCCACCGGCGGCAGATCTTTCAGGAAGTCGGGGCGATGATCGTTGGTGGCAAACACCACCGCATGCTGCTCTTTGGGCAGCTGGTTATACAGCACCGGGAAAGATTGTCCGCGCCACTGCGCTTTGCTGCCAAACCAGGAAGCCAGAACCCCGGCCGCACGCTGTTGCAGCAGATTCGGCTGGGCGTTGAAGACCATCGGCAACTGCAACGGACGGCTGTCACGCGTATCTAAGAACGGCTCCGGGAAATGCGACAGATCGTTCTTCAGCGGCAGCTTCTGCAGCGTCAAATCGAGTTTGCTGGCTTTGCCGATATCCAGCCAGATGGTGCTGTTGGCCGGGTTTTCACATACGTTGGCATAGTGACCTACCAGCTCAAGCCGCACGCGGTTGAAGTCGCTGATAAAGCGCGGATCGATAGGGATTTGCGTTTGGTTCTCTTTGCCGAGCTGCTCGGCGGTGACCGTCACCAATCCCACCAGCTCATCGTTGAGATAGACTTTGAGCTGCGACAGCGTTGGAATCAGCGCCGGCGAGGGACGATAGCTCAGATTCAGCAGCGCGCGCGTCACCACTTCATCGCTGCGCACGCCGAACTCAATCTGGCTGCTCGGTTCGGTACCGCGCAGCGTCATGCTACCGGGCGGCGGAGCGACCTGATTAAACACCAGCTGGCTGTCACGCAGCGGCGCGTTGGCGTCGACCTGCGCGTTCACCTCCGGTAACGGCTGCGGCGCAGTCATGGCGCCAGAAATCAGCGGCGCGGCCTGCACCACAGAGACGCAGCCCAGCAGCAGGGCGGTGAACCAACTCAGTTTTTTCGTCATGGTCATATCATCAACTTAAGTAAAATCGGTTTTGATCGTCGCAGGCTGGCGGTCAATACGCTGCGGTAGCAGTGTCGCCAGCCAACTCACCAACGCGGTGAGGCCACGGAATAAGCGGCGCAGCGGCGCAGGTCCATACTCGGCCAGACGCAGATAGCCTTTAAAACCCAGCACCATAATGTCGGCCAGACTTTGCACCGGTTTATCTTCCGGGAATCCGTCCTGCCACAGCGCCCAGGTATCGGCGCGAGCGAAGGTGCACTGAATAAATTCAATGTGTTGGCGCGTCGTGAGTTGATGCAGGCGAATCCCGGCGCGACGGCCAAACACGCGCTGCACCTGACACGGGAAGCTGAACTCTTGCTGACCACGGCGCAGCAGCAGCGACACGGTTTCGTCCTCTTTCAGCGCATCGGCTTCGCGCAGCTCAACGCCCACGCCGCCGTCGGAATAGTCACGCAGGGTGCACGGCACCATGTGTCCATCTTCACGCGCGATGGCGGCAGGCATGGCGATTTCCACACGATGCGCTTCGCGGATCTGGCGCGCTTCAACCGATACCGCCACCGCGCCGCCGAGGATAATCATGTTGTAAATCACCCACACCAAACTGACCCAAATGGTGAGCATTTCGTTGGCCGGACCGTACGCCATGCGCCAGAAGGCCATGCCGATACCGGCTATATTCAGCAGCACCAGCATCATGTACGGCTTGGTAATCACCCAATCGAGATGACGTTCAGCCACCAAACCACCTTTGGCGGTAACGTTGAATTTGCCTTTGTGCGGATTAAACAGCGCCACCGTGGTTGGCCGCGCGATGTACCACGCCAGCACAGTTTCATACACTTCGCTCCAGAACGAATGTCGCCAGCGGCCCTGAATGCGCGAGTTGGTCAAACTGGTGTGCAGCATGTGCGGCAACACGTAGATGGCGATCGCCAGCGCGGGCGCGTAGATGATGTAGGCGTGGAACAGCAGAAACGCCAGCGGTGCCAGCAGGAAGATCAGACGCGGAATCCCGGCGAGAAAGTGCAGCATGGCGTTGGCGTAACACAGGCGCTGCACCAGCTTTAATCCTTTACCGAACAGCGGGTTATCGAGGCGGAAAATCTGCACCATCCCGCGCGCCCAGCGGATACGCTGGCCGATATGCGCGGACAAACTCTCGGTGGCCAGACCCGCAGCCTGCGGAATACGGATATACGCCGAGGTGTAACCCTGACGATGCAGGCGCAGCGAGGTGTGCGCATCTTCGGTGACGGTTTCTACCGCAATGCCGCCGATCTGATCCAGCGCAGTTCGGCGCAATATGGCGCAAGAGCCGCAGAAGAACGCCGCATCCCAGGTATCGTTGCCATCCTGCACCAAACCGTAAAATAGCGAGCCTTCGTTAGGCGTCTGGCGGAAGCGACCGAGGTTACGTTCAAACGGATCGGGTGAGAAGAAGTGGTGCGGCGTTTGCAGCATCGCCAGCCGATGATCTTTCAGGAACCAGCCCATCGTCAGCTGCAGGAACGAGCGCGTCGGCACATGGTCGCAGTCAAAAATGGCAACATATTCGCTGCGGCACACGGCTTTCAAAGCATGGTTGATGTTGCCCGCTTTGGCGTGTTCGTGGGTGGGACGCACCACGTAATTGACGCCGATGCTGGCGGCAAACTCGCGGAACTCTTCGCGCGTGCCGTCGTCCAGCAGGTATATATTGAGCTTGTCCTGCGGCCAGTCGATGCCCATCGCCGCGTAGAGGGTCGGTTTCACGACGCTCAGCGGTTCATTGTAGGTCGGTACCAGAATATCGACGCTCGGCCACGAGGTTATTTCCGGCGGCATCGAGACCGGCTGACGATTGAGTGGCCACAGCGTCTGGAAATAACCCAGCACTAATACCGCCCACGCATAGGTTTCCGCACCTATCAGCAGCAGACCAAACGTCAGGCTGATCGGGTCATCCCAGTTGAGAGTTTCGGTGTAGCGCCACCACAGATAACGGCAGGAAATCGTCAGCGATAACACGATCAGCATGATGGTGGACAAGCGGCCCGGCACGCGACGCACCAGCATCGCCAATCCCCATAACAGCAGCACGAAGACAAACTGCGTAGTGATGCCGAAGGGCTGCGAGATGCACAGCAGCGCCAGCAGGCTGGCGACAATCGCTGCCACGATAAACAGCAGCTGCCGCAACCACGCGGGCAGCGACTGAATACGTTGTTCGCTGCGCTGGGAGAACCGGTTTCGTTCCAGCCGTGCTGGCAGCGCACCGAGCCACTGATAGAGCGGCTCGCGCCAGCGGAACAGCGGTTTGACGCTGAAACTTTTACGCGTGCGTTTATCCAGCGGCAATACCAGCATCAGCCACAGGCTTTGCAGTGCATAGCGCAGCGGGTCAAGCGGACGTGGGCGCAGCGGCGAAATTTGCGGGTAGTAACGTTGACGATGTTGCAGGATGCGCTGCCAACCGGGGGTTTCCAGCCGCAACAGCGACCACGCGAGTATGCACCACATTAAATGCAGCGCGATGGTGAAACGGCCCGCGCCGTGCTGATGCGCCAGCTGAGCGCGGCGTTGCAGCGCCTGCCATGCTTGCGGCATCAGCAGCCAGCGTAATGGATTCACGCCGCGCCTCCCGGCACATGCAGCAGCAGCCAGTTAGCCAGGGTGTTGATCTCTTCGCTGGCCAGCGCATGCGGCCGATATTCGCCCACCGGCTGTTTCATCATCAGCGCTTCCGCCAGCGCTTCATCGCGGTGAATCACTTGGGGAATCAGTTTTTTCAGCGAGCTGATCCACAGCTGATGCAGATCCTGCTGTAGCTGGCTGTTGGCGTTGAACTGGTTGATCAGAAACAGCGTGTGCGCAGGAAAACGCGCGTGATGCAGACGCAACTGACAGTTGGCATCCAGCGTTAGCACCTGCAGCAGACGATCGGCCGCGGTAACCAGGGATCGCTGCCACGGCAACAGATCCGCTGGCATGTCGAAAATAATCCAGTTGTAGTGCGATTTCAGGGCCGGTAGCGCGTGTAGCAGCGGTGCGGCAAATTCTGCGTTGATAGCGCTGATGCTGGCGTACTGTTGCGACGTGAGTGCGCCAAACGGCAGAAAATCCAGCCCTGCCTGATAGCGCTGAGCGCACTGCTGCCACGCTTGCTGTTCGAGCAGCGCGGGCGCCCAGCCCTGAGCGCGGTCGAGCGGCATATTAAAGTGGACAGCTAGCTGATTTACCGGGGAAAAATCGATAACCAGCACCGATTGCTGCAGCGCGTTAAACGCCCAGCCGAGTGCGGCGCTCAGCGAGGTAGCGCCACAACCGCCACGCAATCCTTGTAATGCAATAACAGGCATTAACGTTCTGACTCCTGTGCGGCGCTTATTTCACGCAGCAATGGCCAGCGCGTCATAATGGTATTCAGTCGCGCTTCGCGGGCAATATCAATGTAGCGAAATGCCTTAAGGGAAAAGGCATCACTTAAGGCTGTAATGTCATCGTGCTCTTCGCTGCTAGTCGCATTCAGCGAAAATGCATTCTCTGTTTTCATTATTTTTTTGCCACCAAAAAATCGACAACGGATGAATTGTGGTTTTATTTTTTGTAAAGTTTAAACCTGAAGTAAAGACAAATGCTATCCACAGATCAATATGATTTGCGCTAATACGCTATTTTTTATTTCACCCGTTCCAATTGCGGCTGTCTCGATTAAACTAGCCTGGATTGTATCGATCGCGAATCAAATATGAAAAAACATTATGCGCTTGGCCTGCAGCAGATTCAGCAGGAATTAAATACTCTGCAGAATCCTGGGTTTTACTGGATTACCAGCCAGCGTCAGGATGATGCGCGAACGCTGCTGCGTCAGGTAGTTAGCCAACAAAAGGCGGCTACGCTCATCAGTGCGGATGAGAAACCGCAGGCGCTTTTGACGCCCGATCCCATCGGCGGTCCAGCGCGTATGCCGTTATTTTCACTGCCGGCTAATAAACGCAGCCTAAAGCAGCTTGAAAGTGATTTTTCCCGTGTGCTTAATAGTCGCAGTGGCCTGGTGATTTTTTATAGTAATGCCGCGCTGTGGGGAAAATTATCGCCCGATGAGTTAACCTTCTGGCTTAAGCGCATGCGCCGTTTGTTATCTAAAAAACAAATTACGTTGTTAATGATCACCTCCGGTACGTCAATAATTCACCTGCGTAATCATCTGCAAGGTTATTTTCGCCAGCTTGATGGTCTCGCACATTTGGAGTTTCAGCAGGACAGTTGGCATTATCGAATTAACTGGTGGTATGCGGCAGATAAATTACTGGCCGACCGCGCTATCCGTTTGAGTTATGTCGATAATCAATTTATTGCCGTTAATCAAGCGGGACAAAATATTCCCTTAAGCCGCAATGATGAAAACCAATTCCTGGCTCAGGAAGGTGTGCTGGAAGGCGCGCCGCCGCTTTCAGCGCAGTGGCAATTGTTTAGCGATAACGAAAGCGTGTTCTCGCGTGCGCAGCAGGCGAACGCCGCCACGGTCATCTTTAGTCTGGTTCATAATCAAGACATTAATTCTTTAGCAACGATGGTCCATAGTTTGCGTCGTTCACGCGGTAGTGCGCTTAAGATTGTGGTGCGCGAAATCAGTACCACGCTGCGCTACAGTGATGAGCGTTTGCTGCTGGCCTGCGGCGTGAATGCCATTGTACCGACCGTGGCCAGCCTGTCGCGCTTTCTTACCACGCTGGAAGGGATTCAGGGGCAGCAGTTCTCGCGCCATGTGCCTGCCAATCTCCATGCCCTGATGCAGGCGCTGCAGCCGCTACAGCAGAAAGGCTTTTTACCGCTGGATGCCTTTTGCGCGGCGGTGCAGCAGTTGATGAGCAATACGCTGCTGCCGGAAAATGACAAAGGCTTGATGGTGGCGCTGCGCGCGGTGCCGCAGCTGAAACCCGAACAGATTCTGACGCTGTGTAAACCGCGCCGCTTCGGCGATCTCGTGACGCTGGTGAACGACCGCATTTATCTGTTCCTCTCTTCATGCCGATTCAATGATTTGGATATCGCGCTGAAGTCGATCTTCTCGCTGCCGCACGACGAGCTGTTTAGCAATCGTATCGTCTGGTTTGAAGACAATCAGATCGTGTCGGAGGCGGACAAAATTCGTCAGCTGACGCCGGTGGCACAGCGCGACCGGCAGGCCACGCCGCTGGCCGCTGCGCCAGTCAGCACGCAAACCGCCGCGCCTGAGCGCGGGGCACAAACGCCGCAGCCGATTACCCTCAACCTCGATGGAGTAAGCCACCAATGACGCTGATGGATTGGGTGCAGGTGGCGATCCTGCTGTTATTGATTTTGCTGTTCCTGACATCACTGTTTGGGCGCGGACGAGCGCGCAGCGGCTCTAATCCGCTGCTGCGTTTGTTACCGACGCGCGCACTGAAATCAGAAGGACAGTGGCAACGCAAAACCCATAAAACGGATAAACATGAATAACAGATTCACGATGCACGGCTCGTGGTGGCGCGGCCTCGGTGGCTGGAACTTTTACTTCCTGATCAAATTTGCGCTGCTGTGGTACGGCTACCTTAATTTTCACGCGCTAAGTAACCTGGTGTTTCTGGCGTGGCTGCTGTTCCCACTGCCGGGCGCGCGGCTGCATCGCTTGCGTCAGTGGATTTCGCTGCCAATTGGCGTGGCGCTGTTCTGGCACGATACCTGGCTGCCGGGAATCCATTCGATTATGAGCCAGGGCAGCCAGCTTGCAGGCTTCTCGCCCAGCTATCTGCTCGATCTTGCTAATCGCTTTATCAACTGGGAGATGATTGGCGCGGGCTTTGTACTGCTGGTGCTGTATCTGTTTATCGCGCAGTGGATTCGCGTCACCGTGCTGGTGTCGCTGATGCTGATCTGGCTCAACGTGCTGACGATCGCCGGACCGGCAATGAATTTACTGCCGAACAGCGCCGCCACGCCGACGGTGAAGCTCAGCGATACGCCAGCGGCGAAAGCGCCAGATGGCCTCGATCAATCCGCGCCGCCAACCAGCGCCAACCTCACCGCGTGGCTCAACCGTTTTTACGACGCCGAGCGCCAGCGTGCGACCCATTTCCCGGACGCCTTGCCAGCTGATTCGCAGCCGTTCGATATTCTGGTGATCAACATCTGTTCGCTGTCGTGGTCTGATTTGAACGTCGCGCAGCTGCGTAATCATCCGCTGTGGCAGCACTTCGATATTCTGCTTAACAACTACAACTCTGCCACCGGTTACAGCGGCCCGGCGGGGATTCGTCTGCTGCGCGCCAGCTGCGGCCAGAGCTCGCACAGCGATCTGTACAAAGCCACCGATCAGCGTTGCTATCTATTTGATAATTTGGCGAAGCTGGGCTTTAAACAGCAATTGATGATGGATCACACCGGCGTGTTTGGTAACTATCTCAAGGAACTGCGTGAAGAGGGCAATCTGCAGGCGCCGCTGATGTCGCAGGCGGGCATCTCGCCGGAGGTGACGTCATTTGATGGCTCGCCGGTATTTAATGACGCGCAGCTGATGCAGCGCTGGCTCGACGATCGCACCAAGAGCAGCGATGCGCGCTCCGCGACCTTCTATAACCTGATTCCGCTGCATGACGGTACGCGCGAGTTGGGCAGCACGCGCAGCGCAGACTGGCAGCCGCGCGCCAAAGTGCTGTTTGATCAGCTCGATGCCTTCCTGACCAATCTGGAGAAGTCGGGCCGTCGCGTGATGGTGCTGGTGGTGCCGGAACACGGCGCGGCGCTGCAGGGCGACAAGATGCAGATGTCAGGATTGCGTGATATCCCCAGTCCGGATATTACCCATGTGCCGGTCGGCATTAAGTTTGTTGGCATGAAAGCACCGCATCAGGGCCAGCCGCTTAGCGTGGAGACGCCTACCAGCCTGATGGCGATCTCGGAAATCGTGTCGCGCGTGGTGGATGGCCAGGTATTTAACGCGCCGAACGTTAATATGTCGGTGCTGACCGATAATTTGCCGCAGACGCCGGTGGTGTCTGAGAACGATAACGCGGTGGTGATGATGTATCAGGGTAAACCGTGGATCCGCCTGAACGGCGGCGATTGGGTGCCATATCCGCAGTAGGTCGCAATTAATGGCCTAATGTTTGTTAAGACTACGACGAGTACGCTGGCCGGAGCCACTTTTGGTCCGGCGGTCCTCGCGCCGCTTACGCGGTACCTTCACTTCGCTCGTCTGCCTGTCGGACCGGCGGAGACGGGACCTCCCTGTCCCGGCTCCGCCTTTCGCCCGCGTCCTGCGGGCTCTCCTGGCTTCCTCGCTTCGTTCAGCGCTGCGGATTGCCTGCCCAAAAGTGGCCCCGGCCTGCTCCGAACCTTCAGTGAATGTTGTTGAAAAGGGCTCATTGGCTGGAGGCGCTGGCGCGTCTGCTGCGGCAAAAGGGCTATTCGCAGCGCTGAGGCTTTTACGTTGGGCCAGGAGCCTCACGCAGGGATGCGTGAGGCAGTTCGGGGCGGCCAGGACGGCCGATCCCCGAACGGTCCGTCGGCACGACGTGGAAGCCGAAGGCACCGCGCTAGCGGCGCGAGGACGGCCCGTGACGCAGCAGACGTGTCAGCGCCCGTACCCGGTTTATAGCAAAATGTTTTTTTTGACAGGCATTACGTCATAAATGGTGACCTTGCAGGTGAGCTTGAATGTGCACTCAAACCTGCATAATTCCGAATCACTTCATAAATAACCAAACTTGCTTATTTTTCGCCTTTATCCCGGCGAAAAAAACGCGTGACCTGGGATATACTCGCTGCGAATTTCATCTCATTACACGCCTTTG
>Ga0308162_1002412_pt1 | contig 12258 bp, 12 predicted proteins | sample PhySR2_FD_201370 | JGI IMG/M metagenome (GOLD analysis project Ga0308162, IMG submission 201370) | Phyllosphere microbial communities from UC Gill Tract Community Farm, Albany, California, United States - DLSLS.R2 | ecosystem: Host-associated > Plants > Phyllosphere > Unclassified | place: USA... | reverse complement strand
TTCTGCTGTCACACCGCTGCGCGGCTTGCCTGCTGTCGACGATATCCGAAACGAGTTCAGGCAACGTCGTCCAGCCTGGTAAAAGCAGTGGTAAGCTGTTGAGGCATGTCAGTCCGCTTTGAGCGAGGAGCGGACGTTTCACTTTTGACAGCTAAAGGTTTCCAGTACGTTGAACATAACTTCACTGTTGCGAATCATTGCTCATAAGTTTATAAAATCAGAAACCTATATGGTAATGAAGGCACTATGAATATTTCAATCAGAAAGTTACTGCCGCTAGAATGGGATCATGCTTACAGTCTGATTTCACAGCTACGGAACATTTCCAGGGAAAAATTTATCGAAAGCGTCAGAATTCAGACGTTGAACGGTTATGAACTTGTTGGCGCATTTGGCAATGAAAAAATGCTTGGCTTGATGGGTTTCCGTCCCGTTCATACTCTGGCCAGAGGATCACATCTCCATATTGATGATTTGATCGTAGATGAGGCTTTAAGAAGCACAGGGATAGGGAAAAAATTGCTGGATTTTGCCACCACTGAATCAGAAAGCAGGGATATGAACTTCGTGTTCCTTGATGCCCGACAGCAGGCGATACCCTTTTATGAACGGAATGGCTTTGTGGCTCACACATCACCTTCAATGAAAAAGCCTCTCCGATAAAACCAGATAGCCTGTTCATAGGTGGGGGGCGGACATTATAACTTTGCATCTACACCATTAAGCACCATCAAAACATGAAGCTAAGGAAGTTTTTTGCACATAAAAACACTCAGCGGATCTGTTGCATAAGGTGGGAATGCATTGCATATCTCATAACCGCATCTACGATAAAGTACTATAGCCGGTTGCTGGTGAATCCCTGTTTCAAGCTGCAATAGGCTCAAATTTTTTTCTGAAGCAATCGTCTCGATAGCGCTGACTATCTGTTCTCCTAGCTTCTTTCCCCGATATTCCGGTCGAATATAAACCCGTTTAATCTCAGCTGAGCCATTTTCATGAAGTAGCAAAGCACCACAACCTGCAGGTAAGCCACCTTCATCACGTACGATGATGCACCGGAGTTGCTCATCATTAACTTTTGGAAGATCAAGGCAGTGATTACTTTCTGCAGGATATAGTGCGTTCTGAAAGGCATCGAGTTCGCTTACCAGCCACAGCAGGCCAGAATCACTTTTATCTACTTCTGAAATGCTGAACATTCGCTATCCTCGATTCAGTTTTAACTACTGAATCTAACATAATGTTCCATCTATGACGGCCTTCAGTATTTTACATAGGAGTGCATGTGAAACATCCGCTTCTGGCACGAAGCGGACCTTCCCAATAGGGCATGATGGCGTCATTCTCTGCGGTTAGCATAACGTCATTGAGATTCGAAACGTCAGTGACAGGCACAGGCTGGGCGCCGCCGCCCTGAACAGGGCCTCCAACCTTTTTGCCAGGATCACCCCTTCGATACAGCAGCGCGGGAGCTTAGTCGCCGACAACCATTACCCCGGAATAAGACACCCGGCCAGGATAAGCGCCCGCTATGTGAAGTGGGCACTTATTATCAGGTGGCGCTGTTATATCCGGTTGCCGGAAGCAGTGTTTTACTCCCTTTCAGGGTAAAGAGGGAAATAATGGTAAAGCTCAGTGTGATACAGCCTAAAACAAGATAAGCCTGATGGAAGCCTACGGTGTCATACATCCGGCCTACCCATGTCGACAGTACAACGCCCGAAAGTTGCTTTGATAAATTAAAACCAATCAGGAACAAGGTTGCCGAAAGTTTTGGGTTAAATGCGGAGGAGATATATTTAAAGGTGCCGACCAACAGGAAAGGAAGTTCAAACATATGGAGCATTTTTAAGATAACCACTTCTGTGGCTGAAGAGGCAAAAGAAGAACCCAAAATACGCGCCGACATAATTACGCCTGCGGCCAGGAGGGCGTTCTTCGCACCAATGCGGTTAACGATGGCAGGGGCAAAAAACATAATCGTTGCATTGAGTATTTCCCCACCGGTAGTGACAAAGCCAAACACTTCGGTCCCGCGTTGTGGGCTGGAGAAAAACCCTTTGAAGAAGTTAGCAAACTGCTGGTCAAACACATCATAGACACTGGCGACACCTACAACGTAAATAATAAATCCCCAGAAGCGTGGCATCCGCAATAGCTCGGCGGCGGTGCGCATAGAAAAAGCCTGGCGGTTGGCACCAAGCGCGTCGATAACCCGCTCGCTGTTGCTCCCTTCCGGGCGTGACATCCATAACAGTACGGCTAGCGCCAGGGCAAAACCGGAGGCAATCCAGAATGTAATATTAGGGTCGATGCTAAATAAAATACCGGTGATTGATGCACATAACGCCCAGCCAATACAGCCAGAAACACGAACCTTTCCGTACTCAAAACGGTTAGCCCGACTTACGCGTTCAATATAGGCTTCTACCGCCCCGGATCCACTGGAGAAGACGACTCCCAGATAGATCCCGCCAACCAGTGCACCAGCGAAAATATTCATCTGCAGTAAAGGAGACAGAACAAAAATAAAGAAGGGCGCAAATAGAATCAGTAAGATCGTGATAATCCAGAGCAAGTGTTTGCGTAACCCCAGTTTATCGGAGAGCAGACCAAACACCGGCTGGAAAATAATTGCAAACAGTGAGATAGATGAAAACACAATCCCTGTTTCTGTTTTGGTTAAGTGGTTAACTTCTGCCAGCCAGACCGGGAAGAAAGGAAAGTAGGCCGACATAATGAAATAATAGAAGAAAAAGAACAACATAAAGTAAATGAAGTTATGTCGTTCTCTTGGTGCGAGTTCAGAGAGTTTCATTTTGACTGTTCCATCTGGTTATGCCGGTAAGCCCGGGGCTCACGCTTCGATTATTACTGGAAATGAATCGTTAACTGATATTTCCATTGTGTTTCAAGCAATAGCCATTGCTGCAGTACGCTGGGCGTCCAGGAGTCATCACCGCCGACGCCCATGTGCTGCCCATCAAGGGTTATCCAGACGCCACTTTCCGGCTGCATCCAGTGCCAGTGGTCAGTCTTCATTAATTGCGCGGTGCCGTAAGGCTGTAGGGAAAAGTGGAAATCGCCCGCCACGTGCCAGCGCCCCCAGTCAAGTGCTTTGTTATCACAACGCAGGCCATTCTCGGTGGGGAATATGTACGGTGTAGTCATCTCGTCCAGCGGCAGTTCCCAGCGGGAGAAACAGGCGCTGGTGCGACGATCCGGGTAGTTCTCATGCGGGCCGAATCCCAGCCATGAGACCGGTTTATTCTGATCCAGTACCTGAAAATTCAGCCCGATGCGTGGCAGCGGCGGCAGTGTGCCAGCACGTTCGCCGTCAATGGTCAGGTGCAGCTTGCCTTGCGCGTCAAAGGTCATCTGCCAGTGGCTGACGATCACAACCTCATCCCCGTTCAGGTAGTGCCAGCGGCTATCGACAACAACGCTGCTGTTCAGACGATGCGCGTCACACTGCACGCAGCGGGAGGTGAGGTTGTACAGGCCTGCGCTTTTCCAGCGTTCAACCCAGGCGTTGGGATCGATGCGCTCCACTTCACTCACGCCAATATCATTATCCAGTGGTGCCCGAATGAACTGGTCGCGCAGCGGAACCAGTAGTTGCTCCACGCCGTCCACCTGCCAATGCGTCAATAGTCCGCTTTGACGGTCGATCGCCCACTGCTGCGCACCGCTGCGCACCGTCCAGGCACTGTCACTGCGCTCAAGCTCAGGAGCATTTCCTGCAGACAGAGGTGCCCGCAGAACCAGCGGGGCTGCGAGGGCAAACTGCTGCCAGGCGACGCGATGACCGGCATCGGACCAGGCCGTGGCCTGCGGCTGGATAACCTCCAGCGTCAGCCATACCTCTTCGGCCCCGGCAGGCAGCGTCAATTTCTCCGACAGCGTCAGCTCGCGCTGTCCTTCAGGGAGAAGTTCAAGGGCCAGGCTGCCGCTGGCAACCGTTTCACCAGCAGCCTGAACCTGCCACTGCAGTTCCTCGTTATCCGCCAGGCGGAACAGGTATTCGCTGGTGATGCTAATACGCAGCGGGGTTTGCGACAGCAGGGCAAACTGGAAGTATTGCTGTGCATGTTTGGCTTCAATTAATGACGGATGAGGGCGACGGTCGGGGAAGACAAGACCGTTCATGCAGAACTGGCGATCGTTGGGCTTATCGCCAAAATCACCGCCGTACGCCCAGCCGACACTGCCATCATCGAAGGTTTTAGTAATGGCCTGATCGGCCCAGTCCCAGATAAAGCCCCCCTGCAGGCGCGGGTAATCACGAAACGCCTGCCAGTAATCGGCATAATTTCCCAGGCTGTTGCCCATTGCGTGAGCGTATTCGCAAAGGATTAACGGGCGCTGCTCGCCAGGCAGGCTGATCCACTTTTTAATCCCCCATTTTGGCACCGCAGGGATAAGCTGATCGCTTTCTACTCGGGCATACATCGGGCAGAGAATATCGGTAGTCGTGCTATTCGCACCGCCCCCTTCATACTGCACCGGACGTGACGGATCGTTACGCTTGAGCCAGTGATACATGGCTTCATGATTGCCACCCACGCCGGACTCATTGCCCAGCGACCAGATAATAATCGACGGGTGGTTGCGATTGTTTTGTACCATCCGCGTGACGCGGGCGCTCCAGGCCGCTAACCAGGACGGATCGTCGGAAAGACGGCTCATTGGCACCATGCCGTGGGTCTCGATATTAGCCTCATCGACCACGTACAGACCATAGCGGTTACAGAGCTCGTACCAGCGTGGTGCGTTAGGATAGTGAGAACAGCGAACAGCGTTGAAATTATTCTGCTTCATTAGAAGAATGTCCTGCACCATATCCTCTTCGGTGACGACCTGACCGCGCTGATGGTGATGTTCATGACGGTTTACACCACGGATCAACAGCGGTTTACCATTCAACTTCAGCAGGCCATTATCGATCTCAATCCGACGAAAACCGATATCCCAGGCTTCGGCTTCAATCAGTTCATCGCCGCACCACAGTGAGACTACGGCCCGGTAGCAGTTTGGTGTTTCCGCGCTCCACAGTGCCGGGCGTTCTACAGGCAAGCGCATCACGGTGCGTTCAGCATAATTGCCGCGTTCATCAGTGACTGGTGAGCCTGGCGGCTGCTGATGTCTGGCGACCTGTTGCGTGTCATTCCACAGCTCAACGGCCACCGTCAGTTTTTCCAGCAACGGTGTCGGGGCGGCGACAGTGGCATTGACCTCCAGCTCGGCGTCGTGATAAAGCGCATCTAGCTGCGGAGTGAGCTGAACATCGCTAAGGTGCAGCGTTGGTTTATTCAGCAACCAGACGGAGCGGAAAATTCCGCTCATCCGCCACATATCCTGATCTTCAAGCCAGGTGCCTGCGCTCCAGCGCATCACCATGACGCAGAGGCGGTTCTCGCCCGTCTTTAGGAGCGTACTGAGATCGAAGGCCGCGGGCAGACGACTGTCCTGTGAGTAACCGACCCATTCGCCGTTGCACCACAAATGGAATGCGGAGTTCACGCCATCGAAGATAATCTGCGTCTGACCCTCCGCCCGCCAGTCTTCCTCGACGCTAAACGTCAGTGAGTAGCAGCCGGTCGGGTTTTCTTCAGGTACGCGTGGTGGCGTAGTATCAATGGGGTAACGCACGTTGGTATAGACTGGCACGTCATACCCTTCCATTTGCCAGTTCGAGGGGACCGGTGTACTGCGGCTGTCCGCCAGATCGTTTTCCAGCCAGCTGGCATCCACTTCAAACGGGCTGCGGGCATAAGAAAATTGCCACTGACCATCCAGCAGGCGGCGGTGTGCAGAGAACTGATTTTCCCTTGCCGAGCGAAGATCGCGCCAGCTGGCAAAGGTCGGATGGGCCGGTAAACGGTTCAGGTGTGTAATGGTCTGGTTTTGCCAGTCTTCACGGGCAAGCACGTCATGAAACAGAGGTCCACCGGAGAGGTGGCAAGCGTGATGTCGCATAGGTATACCTGTAGGATAAATGTGAAATGTCATTCGCTAGACAAGATGGAATGAGTTATCAGATATTTTGTTAATAGCGGCAACAACGGTGAGATTGAAACTCACGGACGATCACGAAACAGAGCGAAAACCATAGTTTAATGTCGATTTTCTGACATAAAATGTTAGCGAACGACATTTTTGTTAGCGAGTAACGGAGTAGACGATGGAACGCCGTACAGCAACGTTAGAAGATGTGGCTCGCGAGGCCGGTGTATCCCAGCAGACGGTCTCACGTGTACTGAATAAACCTGGTGTGGTGACTGAACGTACTCGCGATAAAGTCATCCGTGCAATGCAGGCGTTGCACTATGTACCGAACCGCTCAGCACAATTGCTGGCGGGAAAGTCGGCACCGTCTATCGGGTTGATTACCGCGTCGTTGACGTTGCATGCGCCCTCACAAATCGCCGCTGCGATAAAAAGTCACGCAGGTACACATCATCTGGAGGTTGCTATCGCGATGCCGGTGATGGCTGACTATGCCTCACTTCAGGCGCGACTGAATGAATTTCGCGCGCAAAATATCCGAGGCGCGGTTATTAATCTGCCCCTTGAAGGTAACATTGCGGAAAAACTGGTGAATGAGAACCCGGATATTTGCTGTCTGTTTTTAGATGTCTCACCGGAAACTAATGTCTGCTGCGTACGGTTTGATCACCTTGATGGCTGCGGAGCCTGCATCCGTCATCTCTGGGAGCTGGGGCACCGGGAGTTTGGCCTGCTTGCAGGGCCTGAGAGTTCCGTTTCGGCGCGTATGCGATTGAGCAGCTGGCGTGAGACTTTACACCGGCTTGGGGTGAGTAATGCGGTAACGGTATTTGGTGACTGGAGTGCTGCCAGTGGCTGGCATAAGGCTTTTGAACTGTTACATCAGTATACGCGGATTAGCGCGATCGTCGTAGCGAACGATCAAATGGCGCTCGGGGTGTTGAGTGCTCTCGCGCAACTGAATCGCACCGGCAGCAGGATGGTTTCCGTCACCGGTTATGATGATACGGCGGACAGCCTCTATTTCCAGCCACCTCTCACAACCGTTGCGCAGGATTTCAACAAGCTGGGTAAACGGGCCGTTGAGTTGTTAATCCAGCAGATGGCCGCACCGCAGATGCACCTCCGTGAATTGCTGCCGACGCGTTTGATTATCCGCGAGTCAACCCGTCCTTACGGTAGAGAAGAAGAGGATGAGAAAAAATCCGTCATTGCACAATTAAAATCACTGATAGAAAAGCTGTGAAAATTTCGCCTTCATTCTGGGAATCCGGGCTGGCGCTTCAATCCAGCCTTGGTTCCCGCGGAATGGTGTATTCCCTCTACGTCGATGATATTGCTGTCTATTCACTCACCTTCATGGATAACGCAGCTAAAACGGAAGTAATTGCAGGCACCTATGGCATGCTTTTCAAACACGGCTATCCACAATTTGTTAATAGAGGATCAGCCCGTGCCTTTCGAATTTACGTCATTGACCATTGATGAAGATCGACAGAAATGACAGGACTGTTTAAGTGTGTCGGTCATAAACTCTCCTGATAAGGCTCTCCTGATAAGGCTCTCCTGATAAGGCTCTCCTGTTGGCCACGCTGTAAAGCATGAAGGTTGAGGCTCATCAAAACATGGGCATCGCCAAATAATAAAAACGGGCGGGTACTGATATAGCGGGATACTTACATCAGCCCTGACGTTCCCAAAATGAATCGAATAGTTTTTTAAAAACAGGTAATAAAGCTGCTATACGTCCTGATTTTCACGATGTTCAACGTCCGCTCCTGGCACAGAGCGGACATTGATGGCAGTAGGAAGTATGAGTGTGCCATTGTCATACTGGACACAATCATCATTCTGTCCAGACTATGCAGATTGAAATCACTGGAAGAATCATGGATATCCAATTCACAAGCGTCACTCCGGACAGCCCAGGATTTGCTGAGTTAAGATCGCAGAGCATGGCTGAAGGATTTAACATGTTACGCCGACTGGAAGATAACTGGCTTAGCGGACACAACCGTTTTGACAGACCCGGAGAAAAACTCATTGGGGCATCTGTAGAGGGATTAATCATTGGCGTTTGTGGACTCAACATCGACCCGTTTACGCTAAAAACTGGCATCGGACGTCTGCGACATCTCTATGTAGACTCAGGATGGAGAAAAAGGCAGGTTGGCAGTGCTCTGCTCAGTGAGATACTTAAGGATTCTGGCCACTGGTTTGATTTTATCAACACAAACGCTCCTCCATCGGCATTCACTTTCTATGAACGAGCTGGCTTTGTTGCTTTAACCGGCATTGAAAAAGTGACGCACCATCTCTGCCTCAGAGACCCAGCGCATTGATACAGTCACCTCCTGGATAGACCGCATATTCTGTCCGGTGAACCGCTTTTCAGAAACGCCTGCCGGGATACAGCACTGACATAACCAAACCACTTTCAGGCAAATCAGAGCCATTACCGTTAAATCCGCGCCGCCCTGGACACGCTGCTTTTCTTACCAGACATGCAGAACGGCGGCTGAAACATCTTCAGGAAATCAAAGGAACTTACTGGTAGCTATGAACGAAAAGCGGAACATATAAGGCGTAAGTCAGGCAGCTTAGTGTCGAGAACATAATAAGTATGTGCTTCCGATGACAGTGGTTCATTGCCAGACTTGTGGCCAGCCGAGGAGTACAGCACCAGAAACACTGAATTCGGAATACCTTGTGCAGCAGACCGGGTATTATCTGAACGACGTACATAAAAATGACATTGCTCAGACACCATGTCCGCAGCTGACCAAAGTGAAAATAAAATGAACAAAAGCAGTCTTAAAGCCTTTCCCCTGTTACGTGTACTGATGCTGACGTGTGTGCCCATGTTTTTACAGGGTTGCGCCAGTGCACTTTGCCCTTTTGGCACCACTGAAGGCACAGTTCCGGACTTTAAAAATAGTTACTGGAGATCCACAGATAAAAAACCGGCTAAGACCAATGAACAAGTCCTGGAGGAATGCACTCATGCTGCCAATGCTGAGGAGCAACGCCTTTCGCAGGCCTATCTGCAGCTGTGTAAAACCGGCCATATAACCGGTGAAAACCAACGCTTTGTACAGAAATTACTGGGCAATCCACTCTTTTCTGGCTCTACAACAGCAAAAGACGCCCCTCAGCATCAGTCAGCTGGTGCAGCTGAAGCTCAGCTGAGATGGTCGATGTCTCATAGCGATAATCCTCAGGATTTCAAAGAAAATTGTGGCTATTACATTGAAAAGAATGCAGCGGAACGGTCCAGCACCATGCTGGGTTTACAGGTGGGGCATTACAAAGAGCAGGTTTTTAAACAGTGCATGGCAGAAAACCATATGGCGCTAATTGTTCCAAAAACTGAATTCAGTCAGTGCAAGTCGATAGGGTGGTAATTTACTGGATGAGTAAAAGTAATCATGAGTACGCTCTTTGCATTTGTGGCACGGTAGATACTACAGGTTTAATTTATACTATTACCTATTGGGGGTTTTTAAAGAAAAAGCCGATGTAAATGAGGGAAATAGAAAAGCGCTATCTTTATTGAGTGGCAAAATAATCCTCAGGTTGTGAATGATGTCATCTTTTTACAGCCCGAATTGAAAAGTCGCTTCACAAATATGGCTTCACCAGAGATGTTTATGTTTGCGTCATCCGAGCGTATTTATCTTTATACTCACAGTAAGTTTTACGAAGTGGTTGAAGGGGAGTCAGGATTACAAAAGAAACTTGTCGAGATGGATAAACAATATTTCGAGCAGAATCCATGATTATCTGGCAGGCAAAATGTGATCACGTGTTGTCACGTAAGAATTATCTAATTAATATCCAGATGAGTCTGTAATTAAAACTGCTCACAGGGGGGCTGGAAAACATGGGAATTCCGACACCCTGGACTCACCTGTTTCCATATGTCTGGCTGAAAAATGATACCATTAGCTCTTTTCATTAACGGTCCTACTGCACCGATCCTGATTGATATAATACGCATTAATCCCAGTAAACCAGATAAGCAAGTGCGGCAGCTGAACAGAAAGCATAGGGGCTTAAAAGCAAAATATCCGAATAAGGCGTTTCGCATATCCTGATAACAGGCCATGCCAGTACAACCAGCCACATGAAGAGCGTAGAGCACACGATAAAAAAGCTCCCCCTCAGGGCAGCGTCAGGATAAAATCGCTTTGAAATCATCGCTAATGGCATGCCAATTATTAAAGAGCCCATCGTGGTCCCAATAATACTCGTCATGACGATAAAAAAATAAGTGAAAATCATACCCACTACGGGTGTACTGCTTTTTCCCCAGGAAAGATAGGTTAAAACCATTAATGAACCCACGACACTACTAAATATTGCTGATATCACAGATACCCTAATCCAGTTGTCGTTAGTAATGTTCGTCATAATTTTCTCTATGTCTGAGCAGCTATATTGATGCAGCGTATCCGCTTAAATTTTCGCCGCGAGGTTTATAGCAAAACAGGTTTCCGGCACAGCATCCTCTGTATAGTTGCGCGAGCAGAAGAACCTTATAGCAAAATCAATTAGAGGTAAAATGATGCTTTAATCATTACTTCATAATGATGCAACGGACGTTGTTGAATAAATCGAAATTTTGCTGAGCAGAAGGATCTGATCGCACATCATCTGGCAAAGCAGAAGTCAGGATCACTAACCGGCACCATTGCAATACTGCCCTTATCAACTGCTGTTCCATCACTCTGGCTGGACAATAAAGGCAGCTAAGGTATGGCATGCGTCAGCAATGCCCGTATCACGTGGGCGGCTTGAAAGGGGCAATACCTGCAGGTCACCTCTATCTGGCAGCCTGTGACATGATGAGCCAGCCCAGCAATGTCCATAACGCTTCACCGGGCTATTGCTTGTCTGAAAATATCCGCCTCAGGGAAGAAGGGGGACTGACGTCCTATAAGCGCCAGGCGGAGATTGTACAGACAACATGAGAACAGTGGCCCGGTCTTCTGCATTTATTCTTCAGGAGCGTGGACAAAGCACAGCTTATTTCCTTCCGGATCCCGACAATAAGCTGCGTAGAAGTCTGAAGCGTATTCTCTGAAACCAGGTTTACCCTCGTCGGCACCTCCCATTTTCATGGCGAGGTGCCAAATCTCCTGAACTTCTTCCTGAGAAGCGACTAAAAAACTGACCTGCATACCGTTTCCCCAGTTTGAAGGAAGGCCATTTTCAGGCACCTGCACGTAAAATTGAGGCCATCGTTTATAAGGATATTTCCAGCCAACCCCTTTAGCCTGACCGCCATTACCCTCTGGCATCTGTTCAAAGCCTAACTTCGCAAGCAGAGGTTCATAGAAAGCCACTAATGCGTTGAGATCTCTCGCGCCAACGTGAACATGACTAAACATTACCAATTCTCCTGAATGAAATGAGAAATCTTAATGTAGTCCGTACATGTTGTAGTTCAAGTCAGAAAGAGGGTCAGGCATTTCTCTTGAGATTAAAGCAGCAGAGGTAAGCCAGTCCGCTTCTGGCAAAACGCTGACTTCAGTTCGCCCGCTATCAGCAGCATGGTTATGCTGCTGCCATCCGTTCAGGCGATTTGCTGTTTGTCCCGGGTCAGACAGGCAGCCGAGACAATGGCACCCCGGAACCCGATTTTACGGCTACGGTAAAAATGACCTTTGCAAATCTGACAACAACGCTTGCGGCGGCAGGTTGTACGTTTGACTATCTGACTGGAGCATCCGGACATTAAGGCCGCCTGTCAGGGTTTTGGGGCAGGGCAGTGTACGTCTCGCTTAGTTAAGGCTGAATCACCTTACCCTGCTCATCAAGCAGATCCGTCAGGAGGGCCGTGCCATCGCTTCCCACCCGAAATTCCCCGTAACGTGCCTGCGCGAATCTGTCGGCATGACCTTCCTGAAAGAAATAAGCGTTGGTGCCGACGGTCAGCGAGCCATAATGTTGATGGTATTTTACCCGCAGCTGATTTGGCTGCAGAGGTTCACCCTGATCAAAATGGGCCTGAGTCGCGTGACGCTGCGCATCGAGGTCAACAATCAGGGTTCCGCTGGTGGGCAGGCATGGCGCTGACAGGGTCGCGCCACAGGACTCAGCCTGTTGATACAACGCCAGTTCCAGTGGGCGGGTGAGGGCATAGTTCAGCGCCATATAATCACCCTGCATCAGGGATCGCGGGTCAACCGGGGCAAGAGGTAAAATCATGACCGCGCCTTGCTTCAGCAACTGCTCTTTTTG
>Ga0308162_1002405_pt1 | contig 12284 bp, 8 predicted proteins | sample PhySR2_FD_201370 | JGI IMG/M metagenome (GOLD analysis project Ga0308162, IMG submission 201370) | Phyllosphere microbial communities from UC Gill Tract Community Farm, Albany, California, United States - DLSLS.R2 | ecosystem: Host-associated > Plants > Phyllosphere > Unclassified | place: USA... | reverse complement strand
AGACATGAAGCTGGATGCGGTTTCACCCGATCACCATGCGATTGGTTTTGGGGCTATGCAGCATCTGTTTGAACAGGGCCATCGTCGCGTGCTGACCGTGACCTGTCTGAGTCGTGAGACGCTGTTTCTGCGCCTGGAAGGCATTAAAGATGCTTACCGCCATTTTCATATTCCGTTTAGTCCGCAGAAAGACCTGATTGTGATCGAAGCCTATTCCTCTGGTGAGACCGAGGACGCGCTTAATCGCTGGCTGGATAGTCATCCACGTGAAGCGTGGCCAGATGTTATCTTGCCGGTAGGTAAAGGCATTATCACCGGGGTACAAAATGTGTTGCGTGGCCGATCGTTGCGTATTCCCGAGGATATGTCGTTGATGACTACCGATCTGGCGAGCCGGTTAGCCGGGCCGCCAGACAAATCCATCACTGGCTTTGCCGTGCCCTGCCGTGAACTGGGCTACGAGGCGATTCAGCTACTGCAGAACCGCCTGAATCGTCCCCAGGCACCGGTTTATAATCTGCTGTTGCAGGGAATCCTTATGGATGGAGGGACGGTCGCCAGAGCCACCCGTCATGCGGCGCGGGATGAGATTCGTGATGAAGAGGCGTGAGTGTTATATCAATGATGAACAGGGCATGCCGCCGCGTCTTTTTAGGCAATTCATGATTTAAAGCGGGTGAAAGGTTTGGGGTCAGTGAAGAGTTTAAGGAGGGGTGAAAGACTTGCCGCTCATCAGCGCACTTCGGTGTTGGCCATTTTTCTGCAAAAGCTGAGCGCCATCTGTGCGTCGACCTCTCTTAAAAGAAGGGCAATGAAAGGAAAACGACACAATAACGTGGCTTTTATCGAATAATCAATGGCCTGAATTTTTTTTTGCGCGAGTGAAGTAAACATAATGAGAGGTCAACACTAAATCATATATTAAGTCGAATTATTTGATTGGCGTGTTTTAATTAAAATAAGCATGAAGCACTATATTCTTATAGCATTATCGAAGTCAGCAGGGTGATGGACAGGAAAGATTGTGGCTTATGAAAGTGGCAAACAGTAAAACCCTTCTGTGTGCCACGAAAAAAACTGGCGTGTATGCCATTCTAAATTTGTTACGTTTTTTTCCGCAACGTTCGAACAAGTTTCGCAATGATCCCAACTAATGCTAAGGCTACAACGCTATTCACTATTAATGCCGTTATCAGTAATGCCAGGTCGTAATCACTACCTGTGCATTGAACAGATGAATCCCTGCATGTCCTGTCAATATGCACAAGTATGGTATCCGCAACGTTGAGTAAGATCCGGCTTCTCACCAGGCAAAGCGTAATTACAACGAAAAGTAGTGGATAGAGAATTTTTTTACCTGACATAGCATGGCCCCGTAACTGAACCTTTGACCGTGACTGTTCCGTAGGTCGTTAAATCAGTATGCTTAACTTTGCCCTTCTGTACTCTGAGGAGGGACTGGCGAAATTCTTGCCGTAAGGCGGACGCACTTGCCTGGGTATGGGCTGTTAAGCGCGTCAATGGCGATAACCTGCGTAAAGGAAGGGCGCTCAGCCAGAAGTTCGTGCACTCATTCAGGCCACCTAACAACACGCGCTTGCTGGAGCAGGATATCAATACCGGACGCCAACTGGCAGGCCACAGTGTAATATGCATGACAATCCACTTCCACTTCTGTCGCAAGAGTATGAAAATCAGTGCCTGCAGACGGATTAGGAGGTGCTGGTAAGGCAGTAATCTATTCAAAACTAGCGTCTCCCGTCGAAGCGTGCAGGTGCGGGATTGGCAGTGATTTTTATATAATGCTTCAATGCCAGAGGACGCGAAACGCCATGAGGGTCTCCGGTAAACATAAACGGAGTAAAAGCGTTAACTGAATTTACCGGAGCCGGAACCAAGGTGTTTGAAATTTTGTATAGAACGGTTAAGGAGTTCAAAGATACGGATAGAGTTTTCCTTGCTTATGAACTTGTAGATCAAGACATAGTGAAGATTTAGGAGTCAACGTACAGAGGAATGAAAGAGCTTGTTAACAAAAATTCCATTACTGAAACGGACTGTGCAGAACTCCTATTTCATAAATCCTTATTTCATATTTAATGGTAATCTCTTGTTATTTTTTAAATCATATATTTCAATGAGGTCAAAGTCTTGAGATTGAAGTAAAAAATATATTAAGTTGGCTGGGTTGAATTTATAAGTGTAATTTTTTAGTTAGCTTGCGTATAAAACTAAACTGTTTTTCAGTCTTATTCATTTTGCTGAAATTTAACCTTTTTTACAAAAGGAAGGGTTGTAATTTTAAACTTAACCATGAGGTGATGTCTGCGAGCGATTAGTTTCTTTCAGTACAAGCAAGTTGATTATTGATCTAATTACGATAATTTATCGCGTATAGTATCTTAGCATGAATGGTATTTATTATCTCCTTTTGTGGATTAATTTGACTAGCCAAAATTGTGAGTTATTTGGCTAGTCAGATAGAGTCAGTCCAAGAAATCGTCCATTTCTAAATAGTAAATTACTGCTTCAAGCAAATCTTCGTTGGATGAGGTAGGATGGTGTTCAAGTCTATTCTCTATTATTGCCTTGAATGTTGGGTATTCGAGCCACGTGTCATAATCATCTTCCATATCCTCATCTTCTTCTTCAGATTCAGCAAGGTAATAATCTGAATGTTTAATAACTGATCTTTCGTTGGAAAATTCTTTATCAACAAAGAACCCTCCTACCTTAGGTAATTGCTTATAGATGGCTAATAAACCCTCAAAACCTTTGATTGTTTTCATTCTACCCTCATTAGCGACAAGTTTTTCCACCACCCCATTTGTGACGACCACCTGAGCCATCTGGATGATAGATTTTATGGTATGATTTATGGTCATTATAATCGACCAAACTTAAAACTCCGGGCTGGTTTTCATGATGCCAAGTCATATCGGGGGGAGAATATTTGCTGAAATTTCCCCTTGAATTTGGTTGTACATGCTCCACAACGCCTGGATATTTTGTCTGCATTTCCTGCTTAAATGCAGGATCTTTCTGCAACCGTTCATAGACAGACTGATTTCCCCTTCTGAAATGCTCGCTGTCTTTTAAATCGTATTCCGAAGGATCAAGCGTATGTTCATGGAATACATTATATTTACCTAGTCCTCTCTCACCTTCGCCTTTGTAAAGACCAAGTGGATCAGTCCATGTCAACGGATTCGGCGCGTAAGCGTATAAATTCAGGCCGCCTTCAAGCCCAATTGGATCCTGTACCGTAAAGCGTCCAATCTGAGGATCGTAGTACCTGAAAAGATTATAGTGCAGTCCTGTCTCACTGTCAGCGTACTGCCCGGCATAGCGCAGCGGCTGATGAGCGAGGGCAGTTTGTTGTGCGAGTCTGTGAAAACCTTCCGTCTGTCGTGCGACCTCACCAAAACTCGCGTAATGTCCGCTCCAACGGAGCTGTCCCTGTTCATCAGTGATATCCAGTGGTGCACCGTTCAGATCGGTACTGAACCAGAGAACTTCTCCGCTATTTTCGTCACGCAAATGGTCAACACGCGCCAGCGGGCTGTATGCTTCGTTCGGGTCGTAAACATATGTCTGGCACTGCCCGTTCTGCTGCTGCTCCTGCAACAGTCGCAAGCCCTGCCAGAGGAAGCGCGTCTCCGAGGTGCTGTGTTGCGTGGTAATCGTTTTGCGTGTGCGTCTGCCCAGCACGTCATAGTGGTAGCGTGCCGTAAAACGGCCTTCCGGGCCGGTGCCTTCTGCATGTATCAGCCGGTTTTCCGCGTCGTATTCATAATGCTGTTCATACAGACCGCTTCGGCGACTGACCAGATTTCCCCACCAGTCGTATTTCATAAACAGGTTCTGCCAGTGCGTGAGGCGGTTATCCTTCAGCGGCAGGGCAGGGAGGTCATTATCCGGCAGCAGATTATCCGCAGCGTCGTAGCGGAACGTCCTGTTGCTGTGGTCCGAGCGGGCTTCGTAGTGCCTGAGAAAACGACCTTCCTCATCATAGCCATAAATCGTGTTGCCACGCAGAGTGTCACTGACGTCTGACAGTTCTCCCCGCGCGGTGTAGTTGAAGGCGCGTTCGAATATTATCTGTTCCGGCAGGTCAGGCGTGAAGCTGCGTTGCCGGGTACGTCTGCCCAGACTGTCATACTGGCGGGTCTGTTCACGGGTTCCCTGAGTGCGGGCCACCTCCCTGTGAAGACGGTCGCGGGTAAATTCAGAGATGATTTGCTGACCGAACCGGATGGCACTGACGTGGCCAGAACCGTAATGCAGCCAGCCTATCTGCTGGCCGCCGGGCAGGGTCAGCGCGGTGAGGTTGTCCAGGGCGTCATAATCGTAATGCAGCTCACCATTACTGCCCCGTTCACCGAGCAGTTTTCCTGCCGCGTCAAAGGTAAATTGAATCTCATCTTCTTCAATTCCCAGCGCCATGCCATCGGCGGTTGGTGTGCGCGTCAGGCCAGTAAGCTGCCCGCTGTTTTTACGCTGGTAATGGTACTGAGCATCGCGGGTTGTTCTGGTGGTCAGCAGACCGCTGCTGTCATAGCTGAATTGCTGAGCACGTCTCGTGATGCCGCCATCGTCGTCAGGTCTGCCGCTTTCCATCAGCGTGGTGAGCAGTCCACGCGCGTTCCATTCCATCTGCCGGCATGTGTCGTCCGGGCGGACTTCGCTCAGTAGATGGCCTGTCGGGTCATAAGTAAACCGGTACTCGCCACCGTTGCCGTTTTCCAGACACAGCAGATTGCCTCTCGGGTCATGGTGCCAGCGGCGGGTTCGTCCCCTGCGGTCGGTAACGCTTTCTGGCAGTCCAAGCGCGGAATACTGCCAGCGTACCTCACTTTCCAGCGGGTCTCGCCAGGCCGCAAGCTGCCCGTGCTCGTTCCATCGTAACGTTTCATGACTGCCATCAGCCCGAATAACGGCGTTAAGCTGGCCTGCATCGTTCCATTCGCGGCGTGTGATGTTGCCTTCTGCGTCCTCACTGGTGATAAGCTGACCGAATCGGTCATATGTGAAGCGGGTCACGCTACCGGAGCAGTCAGTGCGTTGCGTCAGCAACCCCTGACGGTTCCATTCCAGCATTATGTCACCGCCACTCGCATTAGTGATGCGTTCCGGAAGCGTTTCTTCATCGTCAGGATAATGGTATGTGGTTACGTGACTGAGTGCGTCGCTTTCCGACAGCAGGCGACCGTATAAATCATACACAGACTGTGTGGCTGTTGAATCCGGGAAAACCGTGCGGATGATGCGGTCAGTGTTTCTGAACCAGTAATACTCTGTGGTGCGGCCTGCCGGGTCAGTCTCTGACGTGAGGCGGCCATAACGGTCCCACTGACTGCGCCGCATGGCTCCGTCAGGGAGGATAATGTCGCACAACTCGCCATCACGACAGACGAAGCCGGTCTGTCGACCATCATAATCTGTGAAACGTGCAACATTGTCATCGTCGTCAACCATCCAGTGTGCCTGTGCGCCATCTTCGCGGGTGGCGCGGCGGGTGCCGTTCACAAAATCGTATTCAAAATCAAGCTGCTCGCCCGCACTGTGGCGGTATGCCACCACGCGCGGCAGACCATCAATGTTCCGCCACAGGTATTCATTCAGAAGCCCGTTGCTGTCCTCATGGCTGCGCAGTAAATCCGTACCGTCCCCGTCGTCATACCAGCTGAAACGGCGGCGTACCTGACCACCGCGTCCGGTGACGCTAATCAGCCTGGCCTTATCATCGTAGCCGTAGCTGACCAGGCAGATGGCATCATCCAGCCAGGCTCCGGTCAGGCAAATCTGTTCACTGACAGTTGTGTAGCGGCAGACCACGCGCTGGCCCGCACTGTCGGTGAGTGAATACAGAGTGTTGTCATCGTTCCACGCAAACACAATGTCATTACCACAGGGTTCGGTGAGTCGCAGCGGCAGGGAAGGGGAATCGCCCCGCAGAGATGAGTAACACCAGCGTTCGCCGCTGATGTCATACACTGACCAACTGTCATCCTGATGGTGTTCAAGCCAGCGCTTCTCCGGTTCACAGAAGGTTCGCTGCCCTTTTGGCACGAGAGGAAATGACACATAATCGCCGGACGGTGCACGCCACACCAGCCCGTCCTGATATTTTTCCAGTCGCGTTTCCCAGAAAAGTGACCAGCCACGGCCCAGCACGCTGTCGCCGGGATTGCCACTGCGCCAGTAACGCTGCCAGACAACCGGCAGACGGGACGGTAATACAAAGTCCAGATCGTCATCACCGGAGAGGAACTTCTGGCCGCTGACAATATCGACCGGGCGGGCGATAATCCCCACGGCGGCGGCACTGGTCATCAGCACGCCAGCGCGGCAGGCGACGCGGGCCAGTTTGTTGATACCCGGGATTTTACTGAACAGTCTTCCCAGCGCACCGACTTTGCCTGCCGCTCCGCCCGCTCCACCGAGCAGTCCGGCAAATAGCAGCGTCAGATCAGAGGCTTTATAGAGCCATTCCGGAACTTCTGACTGTATCGGCAGTGTCTGTTCCGGCTCACCGCCGATAATCACATCTGCGGAACCGGTCATGACCTTACCACCACAGGTGGTCTGATCGTCGAGACGGGCAGCAGGAAGGCCATTAATGTAAACGCGTGAGGAGCCTTCGGCCATCTGCTGTGAGCCGGCATCTTTGGCGCATTCCACCATACTGTCGGTAGCAAGGGCGGCAGGTCTGCCATTAATGAACACGTTATGCGAGCCGGTAGCAATAACGCCTTCCTTCTCCATACTGGCGGCCCCGGCATCCGCAATGCTGTCCCTGGCTTTGGTTGCCAGTTCGCCAGTAAAATATCCTACTGCCAGGCTGGCCCCGACCAGAAGCACCCCAATACTCAGACATGATGCACCGATACCGGCAATCATCAATGCCCCGGCGGCGATACCACCTGCTGCGGCAATCAGTCCACCGACAATCGTTCCGGCAATCATCCCTGCCAGCGCATGAGAATGGCCGATATCATCACCCACGCGTGCCGCTTCAAACATAACAATGTTCCTTAATTGTCAGATGTTAAAAGAAAAGCTGGCAAGCAGCGCGTGGAACTGTTGATTATCTACGTCTGTCAGTACCGCGGTGCAGGTCATAGTGAACACCAGAATATGGTTTTCAGACGTGTTAAATACCGCCTGTTGCTGGAAGACACGTTTACCGTCACGCAGGTAGCTGGCATGCACACATTCACCCTGCAAGAGGTTATTGCCGAGCACAGCTGGCACCCGTTCCGTTTGCTTCCAGCCTTTCAGATGCTTCTGCATCAGCGTTAACTGCAGGTCAATATAAGCTGACAGCGTTTCGTCATCATTCATTGAATCGCGGGATATGTTAAAGGCAGGCGTATTCTCACCGGGCAGGGTGAAGACGTTAACGGTGCGATCCTGATAGTGGTCAGGAAGGGTGATGTGGCCTTCGGTAAAAACGCAGAGAGGGAGATTTTCAGACATTAAGCAGCTTCCGTATGCTTCAGAACAGTTTAAGTGTGCCATAGGGTCAGACAGCTTGCTATACAGAGGTTTCATTTACTTACGGTAGGTACATGTTCTGAGGCAAGTACCTTTTCAGAAGCAAGCTGGTTGAGCAAATGCCTGCCCCCGGAGTGCAAAATCAGTCGATGCGCTTTTTGCTTACGTGCTTACTCGCATTTCTCCCGCGCTTCGGCATTTTTGACCGTCGGATACTCACTCACCCCAAACATGCCTGATTTACCGTTTAGTTTAAACCGATAGCGCCATGCCTTTTTGCCATTGGGTTTCACTTGAAAGTGAAGGCCATTAATTTCATTGAGTCGATAGCGGCCTGGCAATGCGGCACTGCGTATCAGTGAGCATAGCGGTGCCTTGTTTATTTCTTATACCGTTATTGGACCCACGTAAAATGAGATGGAAGAATGTTGTACTCATCCATGTACTCATATTTGAATGCGCTGTTACGAGATGAATTGGGATCTTATGAAATGAAAAATCCACGCAACGGCGTGGATTTAAGGGTATTTGCGATGTTTATGAGATTCAACAAAACCTCATAAGGCAATAAGGGCGATTTAGACGTTAAACAAAAAGTTCATCACGTCGCCATCTTTAACAATGTACTCTTTCCCTTCTGAGCGCATTTTTCCAGCTTCTTTCGCACCTTGCTCGCCCTTATAGGCAATAAAGTCTTCAAACGCGATAGTCTGCGCGCGGATAAAGCCTTTCTCGAAGTCGGTATGGATTTTACCGGCCGCCTGCGGCGCGGTGGCACCGACAGGGATGGTCCATGCGCGAACTTCTTTCACGCCAGCGGTGAAATAGGTTTGCAGGTTCAGCAGAGAATAACCGGCGCGAATCACGCGGTTCAGACCTGGCTCTTCAATGCCCAGCTCGGCCATAAACTCATCGCGATCTTCATCTTCCAGCTCGGCGATGTCGGACTCCACGGCGGCACAAACCGGCACGACAACCGAGCCTTCTTTCTCGGCGATTTCGCGCACTTTATCCAGGTACGGGTTGTTCTCAAAACCGTCTTCGTTGACGTTGGCGATATACATGGTCGGCTTCAGCGTCAGAAAGCTCAGGTAGCGCAGGGCGGCTTTGTCTTCTTCCGTCAGATCCAGCGCACGCAGCATGCCGGCGTTTTCTAAATGCGGCAGGCATTTTTCCAGTGCGGCCTGTTCAGCCTTGGCGTCTTTGTCGCCGCCTTTGGCTTTTTTCTGAACGCGCTGTAAAGCACGTTCACAGGTATCCAGATCCGCCAGCGCCAGCTCGGTATTGATGGTCTCAATATCATCAGCCGGATCGACCTTATTATTTACGTGAATAATATTGTCGTTCTCAAAGCAGCGCACCACGTGACCAATCGCTTCGGTCTCACGGATGTTGGTCAGGAACTGGTTGCCCAGGCCTTCACCTTTGGATGCGCCTTTTACCAGACCGGCAATATCAACGAATTCCATGGTGGTCGGTACGACACGCTGCGGCTTAACGATCTCAGACAGCTGATCCAGACGCAGGTCTGGCATAGGGACGACGCCAGTGTTGGGTTCAATTGTGCAGAAGGGGAAGTTAGCCGCTTCAATACCCGCTTTCGTCAGCGCGTTGAAAAGAGTGGATTTACCGACATTTGGCAGGCCCACGATACCGCATTTGAATCCCATGGTTTAGTACCCTTTATAGCTGGATGGGCAGAGCCATTAGGCAGGCTCCACCGGAAACGTAAGATAATTTTCGCGCATTATACACAGATTCGCGACAATCTGGGCGATTAGACAGGCTTAAAGGCATGCAGGCGGTTCATCGCCTTGATGCGATCTTCTTTTAGCCACAGTTCGGTGCAGCGCGCGGCCTCATCAATGGCATCATCAATCAGTTTTTGCTCGCTGGCCGGGGGCTTGCCCAACACAAAACCGGTCACTTTATTTCGATCGCCAGGATGGCCGATGCCAATGCGCAGGCGATGAAAGTTATTGTTGTTGCCGAGCTTGCTGATGATGTCTTTCAGGCCGTTGTGACCGCCATGACCGCCGCCTTGTTTGAATTTCGCAATGCCCGGTGGCAGATCGAGTTCATCATGGGCCACTAAAATTTCCTCGGGTGCAATGCGATAGAAGGTCGCCATGGCCGCCACGGCTTTGCCACTCAGGTTCATAAAGGTGGTCGGCACCAGCAAGCGCACGTCTTCACCGGCTAAAGCCAGTCGTGCGGTGTAGCCATAAAATTTGGCTTCTTCTTTTAACGACTGATTATGACGCTCAGCCAGCAAATCCAGATACCAGGCACCCGCGTTATGGCGCGTGGCGGCATATTCAGCGCCGGGATTCGCCAGGCCCACAATCAGTTTTATGCTGCTCACAAGGAATATCCTGCTGTTATAACCAAAGGGCGATAGTTTACTGTGCCGGGACGTGGATCACAAAGACTGTGCCAGAGAATTTATTAGTGTCAGTGATTAATTATTTTTCATCTAAATCAATAAGCTGGAATAACGTGTTGGTCACAAATCATCTGGTCTTTATGTGATTAAGTTCACAAATTAGCCTGGCGGCATTGCCTACACTATCAGCAGTTTAACATTGTGTGCGCTCATCCGACCGCACACACAGGAGGTGAAAGATGAAACGTCATCACTCACGCATGGCAGGTAATGCCCTGATGGTCATAGGTTTAATGACCATGATTCTCGGCGTCGGTTTTTCGATTGTTAACCAACTGCCGTCGCTTAATCTGCCGCAGATACTGGCTCAAAGTGCAATGTTCGGCATTTTCTTTGGCGCACTACTGTGGCTGGTGGGTGCCTGTATCAGCGGTCGTGAAAAAGTCGAAGATCGCTATTACTGGGTCCGTCATTACGGCGATAAACGCTGCCGCCGAACCCATCATTCGTCACATTAGATTTTCTGACATAACCCGATAAGGTTCTGTTCGGTTTCTGCCTTTGGCTTTGGCGCGGTAAAGTGCTTTATCCGCCAGAGCCATCAGCTCGCCAAAATCAATATAACGCTCATCGGCGGTCGCAAAACCAATACTGACCGAATAGTCGATCTGACCAGGACGCGAAAGCTGAACGGTATGGCGCACCGCTTCGCACCAGTCTCTGGCCGGCTCAAAAGGTAAGGGCAGCAGCGCGGCAAACTCCTCACCGCCCAGTCGGGCAAAGTGCCCCTCCTGTGGCAACATCCCTGAAACCCTGTGACAAAAATCAATTAATACCTGATCCCCTTGCTGATGCCCGTAGCGATCATTAATCCCTTTGAAATGATCAAGATCGAATAAGACGACCGTTAATGCCTTATTTTGTTTCAGGCACTGCCGGGTCATATTATCCGCGCCGGAAAACAGCGCACGACGATTCCAGATATTGGTCAGCGGATCGTGAAGTGAGGCATTTTTTAATGCATTACGCGTGCGTTCATTCACCATCGCCAGAATGCTTACGGTGAAGCCAATCACAAAGAGCATCGATTCGATAATCACATAGACCGAAAAATCAGAACCGCTGATCGCCCCCTGTAATCCAATGGGACGGGCGTTATCCAGAAATAAGCGGGCGACATGAAAAATCAGATGGGTCCAGAGCAATAATTGTGCAGGCCAGAAGGTGGCATCCATATCGCGTCGTGCCAGCCAGAGTAAGTAAATGAATGTAGCGGTGTAAGCGATACAGAGCAGGCAGAGCACCAGAACACGCAGGGATAAGCTGTCATAGAAGGCCGGGATCAGGCAGAGCAGTGACCATAAGGCTGCTCCAGCCAGGCCAGCCATCCCCGGTGATTTACCGCAAAATGTCCGAAAGGCGCTGAGTAATCCGCCGTAAGCCAGCATGACCAGCACATTGCTCACGGCCACCGGCAAGAAATGGTATCCCTGACTGCGCAGGCTACTGAGGAAAAAGGCGATCAGCGTCAGCACGATGGCGGCACAGACATAGCCCAGAATACGGTCATAGTGTGAACCGACCCAGGCAAAGAGCATAATCAGACTCATAAACCCCAGTACGTAGAGTTCGCAAATAAATAACGTAAAGACGTCGAGGTTCATAGTGGACGGAGATCGCAATAAAAAGTGCGGGCAAATTACCACTCAACGTAAAAAGGCAAAAGGCCAGATAACATAATTTTAGCGAAAGAGTTTTTCGTAGTGAGCGTGACAATAACAGAGGTGACTCATAACGAAAATTTCTGTAAATCAAGCAGCTTTGTCGGAGGGGAACGGCGAGGGAAAAAGAAAAGGCCGGGCATGATGCCCGGCCTGCGAAGATTAATGTTCGAACATTGCCGAAATGGACTCTTCGTTACTGATGCGGCGAATGGCTTCGGCCAGCATACCTGACAGGGTCAGGGTACGTACGTTTGGCAGCGACTTCATCTCTTCAGATAACGGAATAGTGTCACACACGATAACCTGATCGATCACAGATTTACGCAGGTTTTCCACCGCATTGCCGGAGAAGATAGGATGCGTAGCGTAAGCGAAGACGCGCTTGGCACCGCGCTCTTTTAACGCTTCCGCGGCTTTGCACAGTGTGCCGCCGGTGTCGATCATGTCGTCGACCAGCACACAGTCACGGCCAGCAACGTCACCAATGATATGCATCACCTGAGAAACGTTCGCCCGTGGGCGACGCTTATCAATAATCGCCATATCGGTGTCGTTGAGCAGTTTGGCAATGGCGCGGGCGCGCACCACGCCGCCAATGTCCGGAGACACAACAATCGGGTTTTCCAGACCGATCTGTAACATATCTTCCAGCAGAATCGGGCTGCCGAATACGT
>Ga0308162_1002398_pt1 | contig 12304 bp, 9 predicted proteins | sample PhySR2_FD_201370 | JGI IMG/M metagenome (GOLD analysis project Ga0308162, IMG submission 201370) | Phyllosphere microbial communities from UC Gill Tract Community Farm, Albany, California, United States - DLSLS.R2 | ecosystem: Host-associated > Plants > Phyllosphere > Unclassified | place: USA... | reverse complement strand
TACTACTTCAGTGCCGAAGTGGCGAAATCGGTAGACGCAGTTGATTCAAAATCAACCGTAGAGATACGTGCCGGTTCGAGTCCGGCCTTCGGCACCATTAAGTACCGCGCGAACAAGAAGCCACCGAGAGGTGGTTTTTTTGTGTCTGGGATCCGCGCCACACAAGGCTTTCCGCGATTTTCCTTTCAACAGAAGCCAATCTGAGTCAACCCACATCAAGCCGCCTGTGAGTATAGAACCGGGTATATTTGCTGGTTCTATAATGGTTGTAAACTCAAAGCGGTACATGGATGGAGAACTTTTATGGCTCTGACAGATACCAAAGTGCGTTCTGAGAAACTGCGAAAAAAGGAGTACCCCCTTGTCGATGGGGATGGCATGTTTTTGCTTATTCACCCTACGGCTCAAAATACTGGCGGTTCCGCTTTCGTTTTGGTGGTAAGTAGCACCTGATGGCTTCTAGTGTTTACCCCGAAACGTCATTGGCTGATGCTCGTCAAAAAAGGGAAGAGGCCAGAAAGCTTGTTGCTGCAGGCATCGATCCCCGTGAACACAAACGTGCAGTGAAAGAAGAGCAGACGAAAGAGGCTATTACCTTTGGGTCAGTTGCCAGAGAGTGGCACGCAGCAAATAAAAAATGGACAGAAGAACATAGCCGACGGGTGCTGAAGAGCCTGGAAGATAATTTGTTCCCAGCAATTGGGAAGCGGAGTATTGATAGTTTTAGTACGCGCGATCTCCTTGTCCCTATCAAAGTAGTTGAGGCTACAGGGCGTCTTGAAGTGGCTTCGCGTCTTCAGCAGCGTACCAATGCGATTATGTGTTATGCAGTGCAAAGCGGTTTGAACGATTACAATCCTGCTCAGGAGATGGCTGGGGCAGTTGCTTCAAGTAATCGTGTCCATCGACCAGCACTTGAACTGAAACGCTTACCTGAACTACTCCAGCGAATTGATAGCTACTCCGGACGACCTTTAACCCGTCTGGCTGTTGAGCTCACGTTATTAATCTTTATTCGTTCCAGTGAGTTGCGCTTTGCCCGTTGGCCAGAGATCGATTTTGAAAGGACAATGTGGACAATCCCGGCAGAACGAGAAGCTATTGAAGGAATGAAGCATTCGGAACGTGGCTCGAAAATGCGTATTCCTCATTTAGTGCCGCTTTCTCGTCAGGCACTGGCAATCCTTAAACAGGTTCATAAGCTTAGTGGCGAGCGCGATTTTGTTTTCGTTGGAGATCACAATCCTTGTAAACCGATGAGTGAAAATACAGTGAATAAGGCGCTGCGCGTGATGGGATATGACACTAAGATTGAGGTTTGCGGTCATGGCTTCAGGACCATGGCATGTAGCTCGTTGATTGAATCAGGGCTGTGGTCTAGGGACGCTGTTGAAAGGCAGATGAGCCATATGGAGCGTAACTCTGTACGTGCTGCTTACATTCATAAGGCTCAACACTTGGATGAGCGTAAATTGATGCTGCAGTGGTGGGCAGATTTTCTTGATGTAAATCGGGGGAAGGGCGTCAGCCCATTTGATTTTGCCAAGGAGAAATGAGCTATGGTAATGAGGTTATAGATAAGAGAGAATACTACTTTATCGCGGGTTTTTAGTGGCTGGCAGGTCTAGATGAGTAGAAAATTCAAGTAATCTACACTCACTCGACTTAAAGATGGGGCCTTTTAAAAGGTCCTGCTTTGATGCTTACTGGAATGATAACCGTCCTAATCGTTGGCGAGTTTGTTCCATAAGTCCTGAATCCATAGGTTTTCTCTCTCATTGATATTAAGTAGCACCCATAAATTTTATTCAAGGATAAGAGATAATGGCAAATTTTTCGGTAGCTGCGAGAACATTAATTCATTTAGGGGCGGAACTGATTACCTCAGATGAAGTTGCTATAAATGAACTTGTTAAGAATGCTTTTGATGCCGAATCTAAACGGGTTAGGATAAATGTATTCATACCTATTTTGCATTCGTTAATAGATGACTGCCTTGCAATACTCGACAATAGTAAAAAAGAGGAAGCTCTTCAAGATGATATTTTTCATATAAAGAAAATGTTAATTGCAAGTGTTTCTGAACCTTCTATTGCAGCCCAAGTAGAAGAGTTGTTGTTAAACTTAACTTCAGATTCTAGCAAGGATGAAGCAAAAAAAATAGTCGAGTCGATAAACTATATAACAATCGAAGATTCTGGTTGTGGAATGGATTTAGCGACACTCGAGACGGTATTTTTGGCAATAGGCACTCCCTCTAAAGTAAACTCTGAAAGTACAAAAGACTTAAATAGAAAAATCCTAGGCAATAAAGGTATTGGACGTTTAGCAATGATGAGACTTGGGGATATTGCCAACGTTACATCTTGGGTTGAACAAGGAAGTGCCCATGAAATTGAATTCGACTGGCGAATGTTTGACGATCCTGAAAAAATAATCACCGATATTGAATTTGAAATAAAACCGACCACTTGTCCAAGGCCAACACCTTCAGGGACTGTAATAAAGATAACAGCACTTAAAAGCTCTTGGACTGAAGAAAAAGTTCGCGAAAAGCTCGTGGGTGATTTTTTTAGAAGGTTACAAAACCCATTTGTGATGTCATTGGATGAAGGTAGCTCCGATAACACAAAAAAAAATAAAAAGAATAGAACTGTAGGCTTTCCAATAGATGTTCATATTAATGGAGGAACTCGAATACCTATCGAAGGTATGAAGAAAGTGTTAACAGATTTAGTTCAGGCTGATATGGAGCTCTGGTTTGATCCAAACGGGATTGGTGATACACCTGAAGTTATTCTCCGTACGAGTTTGACTGACTACCAACGTGGAAATGAACCTGAAAATACTAATAGAACAATAGAAGAAGTAACACATGTTTTAAATGTTAATTTTGAATCACTTAAGAAAATTGGCCCCGTAAGAGCTACTATTAGATGGTTTAATAGAGAACGGTTACGCCAGCAAGCTACTTTGCATGGTAACTGGAAAGCAGCGAAGGCCGAATTAGATTTATGGTGTGGAGGAATAGCAATATATCGAGATGGTTTTCGCATTGGATTTTCTGGACAATCAACCGGCGAAGACTGGCTGGGACTAGATAGTTCTGCTCTTAAGAGAGGAGGTTTTGCTGTAAACCGTATTCAGACTGTCGGTGCGTTAGAGATTTCAAGAAAAGAAAATCCCGGTTTGGTTGATAGATCTAATAGAGAAGGATTGATTGAATCACCAGAATCCAATCTTGTAAGAGATATGCTGTCGAAATTTGCTATTGATGAACTTCGTCGCTACATCGGTCATGAAGGGCAAGAAGAGAAGAAAGCACGTCTAAATGATATAGTTGAAAGCGCTCCTGCAACTATACGCGCTCGGATACTGCAAGCTGAGCAAGGACTCACATCTATAAGGTCTAAGGTTCCCGCAGATGTTCAAGAATCAGTACAATCAATCGCAAATAATTTACACTTTATAAAAAATGAAGTAACTCGTTTTGAAGAGGCTAGCAAACTAGCAACAGAGAGACGTGAGGATATTCTTGAACTTGCTGGTGTTGGAACCGTAATGTCTGGTGTACTACATGAGCTTACTAGGACAACAGGCCACACTCGACAGCTGTTACAAAAATTATCTAAAGATGAGTCTCCTGATACTAAAGCTTTATTAATGAAGCTAGACTCGGAAATTAAAGCGATCAATACGCGACTTCGACAGTTAGATCCTTTAACACCTTCTGGAAGGCATCGCAAAGAAATATTTAATTTGTCAGCATTGCTGAATACTATATTAGAAGGGTATGGAGCTCGCTTTGAACGACATAATATAATTCCAGAATTTAAAATCTCTGGAGCTGATGATACTCAACCTGTCGAAGTAAATATGGTACGTGGTTTTGTTAGCCTTGCAATTGAGAATTTAATTACAAACTCGGTTTATTGGGTTCAGCAGGGGGGGAGAAGTGATCGTCGTATTACTTTAGAACTAGATGCAGAATCTAGGACATTAACTTTGCGTGATAATGGGCCAGGTATTTCTCCTGCAGATAAAGACAGAATTTTCACTGCAGGATTTACAATGCGACCTAAAGGGCAGGGTTTGGGTCTTTTCATTGCAGCTGAAGTGGCTACCTATCATGATGCGAGGCTTTTGTTGGACTCTGCTGATGATGATGGCCGATATAGAGGTTTTGTCTTGGAGCTTCCAAAGGAATGATTATGGATATTCAAAAGTCATTTACTGAATCAAAAATTTTAAAAGTAGCGATCGTTGACGACGATTTGTCCAATTTAATTACTATGGACGATCTGAATACTATAGACAATGATATTGCCAGTTTGCTTGGTGATCCATCCGATCCTGATTGTGAAAGTTACCATGAACTACTAGCATCTGAAGGCTATGATATTGACGGAATAGAAGATCTTGCTCAACCTCTTTCAAATAAATCAATTAGAGAAAAAGCTCCTGAGCGTCTAAAAAATGCGGCAAATAAAATTATCGAATTTCGTTATGATAACGCCAAGCCAATTAGACGTGTTAAACAATTACTACTGGAAGCTGGCATTTTAGAGGATAATATTCATTATTATTTTAGCCCTGAAATACCTAATGAAGAGTTTTATGATCTTTTAGTGATTGATTACTTCTTGGTGAAAAATTCCTCCAAGCATACTTTACCTTTTATCAAAAAAATACTCTCAACTCATGAAAAGGCACCAAAGCCTTTACAAGTTATTCTGATGTCGACTTATGAGGCAGAGTTAAAAGCAGAATTCAGGAATATTCGTCCCGAGATAAGAACTTCAAGCTCAAGAATGAGAATCATGAGCAAACCAATGTCTGATGATGATTTAGTATACTGGCGCTCTGCTTTGTTCCAGTTATCTTCAGATCGACAATTTGTCGATGCAGTAGAAAAATTTGTTACTGAAACAATAAGTGGTTTTCAACATGCTGCACAAGAACAAGCTAAAAGATTATGGGAGCTTGATCTTCAGGCAATGGATATTCTCCATGAAGCTGCAACATCTGATAATGATGATTTTTGCCGCTATGTTGAAGAATGTCTAAGTAGACAATTATTAACGGCTCTAGAAGAATGCTCTGGTATAAGAAAATCATTAGGTGTTTTAGGCGAATCATTAATAAAACATAGAGCTAACAACGTAATTGCGCCTGTTACTGAAATTGGTGATTCGAGGGCGGCAATTAGAACACTAATGAGGAGTATGGAATGGCGTGGGGGAAATACCCCTAGCATGACAGAGTTTAAAGACCCTAAAGACAGAGCAAAGTGGGTTCAGAAAAATCTGAGATTTGGAATGGTACTAAAATCACCAGATGATAAAAGATGGCTTAATTTAACTCAAGCGTGTGATCTTGCACAAACAAAAGAGGATAATTTAAATTCGGTATCTCTCTTGCTTATTAGTGGTTCCTATGCTCGGCCAGTTGGACGTGAGAATGGGCAATCATTAGTGTATTTGAACACATCATTATCTGATGCAGGTAGTGAGGTTTTGTGTTGGGATGTACGTAATGTTCAAACGCCCTCAATATTTGATTTTGCTCAAACGTTTTATAATGGCTGGTCAATTACTGGAGAGCTTCGTCTAGACCAAGCTCAAAGTATAGCTGCTTTATATAGTTCTCGAACTTTAAGGGTTGGTCTTCAAAAAAGGCTAAGTAGCTGGTGTCTTGATGGTCAAGCTTTATTCATAAACAAATTAAATAACAGCGCTCCAAGTGATAAAATCGAGGGTACGACTATTTCTGGTCATGCGATGAATCGTGGTAAACCCGACGAAGTACATATTGATAAAGATAGCATGATAAAGCTGCAAAGAGATTTTCCTAATAGTATTAATAAAATATCTCTGAAGTTATATATGGGAATGCAGCTAAAGCCTGGTTCAAAAAACCAAGAAGAAGGTATTTTGATTTATTGTGCTGAAAAGCCGAAGAATATAGAATCACTTCGTAGGGCTATTAATGATAATGATTTTTTAAATCGTGATGTTAATCAAAATAAAGTGGTAATAGCTCTATGGCATAAGTGATTTTATTTATTGCTAATTTATCAGGTGTATTATTTTATCAGTGTGAGCTAATTATTTTTTTATTAGCTCACATTGATATTCATTTATGTTAAATGATAAGGGGAAATTGTACTATAAAATATAGACTAGATTAATTTACCCTTCTTTTTATTTATGGCAAATTGCGCATGAGCCTCCGCCTTCATCTTCCCCATAAATTTCATCAATATCAATGAGAGTCTCACCAGGGCGTAGTGGGTTAATGATTTTTTTCGCTTTGAGTCTGGCTTGCCGCTTTTCAAAATCAGTGACAATTTGAGCAATTCTTTCAGGCTCCTCAAGTGACTCTAGTGATTCGCCTTTAGTCCAGGTAAAGGGAGAACCATGTTCAATTGCATTTTTTTCATATCGTTTAGCTTCTTCAAATGCCTCTGGGTGACGCTCTTTTAATCTTACCCACTCAATCTTTTGTTGGAAGAAGCAAAAAGTACAGCCGCTACGTGATCGCCATTCATAATATTTTGGAAGACCAACTCCTGATGAGTCAAGAATATCCATAACACCTTTCCGATCTATTCCGGCATCTCTAAATGGTAAACTAATAGTTAAGTTTGCATTCTTCGAACTATATCCTTCACGGTAATCTTCGTCTGCTCTTATTGCTACATAGCTTGTAACTTTATCACCAGCATTAAGCATCGGACGAACCCACTGTTCGAAGGGCGCGAGTTTTAACTGACGAGTACACCAACGAGTCTGCGGCGAGGGTAGAAAATGATTATATTCACGTAACCAGAAATCAAAATCACGTCTAGGGTTTAGTCTGGCAATTGGTTTGCCTAAAAATCCTTCTAATCGTCCCAAAAACTCATAGACTTCAGGTAATTCTTTACCTGTGTCAGTAAAGAAATAGTCGATATCTAACTCGGGGCGTGTCTGGCGCATGAAAACAGCAAGTGCAGCACTGTCTTTACCCCCAGAAATACCAAGTACATGCTTTTCAGTCATTCTTAACCTCAACATCATGCTGAGCGATTTTAATACAAGCTTTCCCTAATGCAGCCATTATAATATCTGGGTTTAATCCTTTTCCAGATAATGTTCTAATTAACTCACCGGCGAGGTTGTCAATCTGATGGTTGAATTGCTCAGGTATACTGAATTCGTGTTTGAATGTTTTCATTTCTGAACCAGCTCCAATAACCACTGCAAATGCCTCGCTTGATGGTTTTCGTCCTTGGATCGATACTAATGCTTCGGATTGGCGAAACCGCAGTGCAAAATTGGCTATTTCCATAAGTGCTAAATCAATATCTCGATCATTCCAGTCTCTTGGAGGCTTATTTGCAGCTAGGCTGAGTATACCTTCTATAGAATAATGACTACCATCGTACGTAGCTAAACGTGTTGAAAAGGCATCTTGCCGAAGTTCGCCAGTGATACCGGATAACGTTTCAGCACGTTTTCGTAGTGTAGATAAGTCATCTTTATTAGCATTCAGAGCTTTTAGCATTCTTGATGCAAATTGGTCTAAGAGTTTGTCATAGGCACTCCAAAGTTCTTTTACTGGAGCCTGTAATGCATCAACATAATTTTTCCCACTCTCTACATTTAGAGCCGCGGCTAAATCAATAAATAAAACTTTATGAGGATCGCTAGCTTTTAATAGTGTATCTCGTACCTTCTTCGCATTAGATGAAAGTCTCGCCGTCCTTTGTGTCCAATTTGGGAGTCCAACAATCATGGCAACTAAACTTCTGGCAGCTTCTAACGGTTCAGCTGAATTAGACATGAGACCAATAGAATCAAGAAGTTTACCAATTCCTACTAGAATCTTTTGTTTTTCATCATCAATTACAATCCACCGCAAGGAAAAACGTTTTTCATCCTGCAAGTATTCATCAATATCTGCATCAGTAAAAGTAGGAATAAATAATCCATCTTTATAAATGGCAATATTACTTTTAGATGCCAGGAGGAAGGCCATAAATATTATCGGTATAACTCCTTTTTTTAAACCAAATGGAGGTTTAGCCCAAAGGGTATGAATATCAGATACTGATATCATTTGATTTTTATTTTTAATGAAATCATGCGTTTTCTTCCAAAGACCATAAAACGACGAATGCTTGTCGCTGACCGCAGGAAGAAAATGATAATACCCATCATGATGCTTCGCATACAAGCCGGTACGATGGAGAATCGTTTCATATAGGCCGCGTGAGGCAGGATATCCCTCAATTCCAAGATGGAGTTCACCCTCATTTTCTAGCATTCGATATAACAATTCTTTCCTGGCTTTTACGCTATTGCTGGATAAATTATCACGATTAACTAATTCACTCCATAACCTTGGAGCTTTGTAGTAAATATTATCTGCAAGTGAGGATGCAATTGATGATAAAGTACCTTTAGGTTCCGCCTGAGCAGTATCTATACACCATTCCGCAGTCGCTAATGCCTCTGCTAACTGTTCTTCTAATGTTGCTTGCGTTGCACTTATCCTTGCTTGGACTTCTCTTCGTGCAACAGCATCACCTTGTAATTCATGTCCACGTTTAGTTTGAACTATTTGAAGTGCTAGGAGTTCGACACCTAAATCTTCTATGCGCAGGTAGTTATGTGGAATCCCGGCAACAATGGGCCATGGCTTTGAACGAGAAGCATCAGCACAAATTATTTTAGCTTGTTCTTCATTCACATTTCTTTCAGGAAGTGCCAGAAGAAATAATCCAAACTCTCCGTTACGTGGCTGGAACTCTTCTGAATATTTTTTTACCTCGTTAAGGTGACAAAGTGCAATATTCATCCAGCGAAAAGTACCAGTTTGATGGTAATGCCTTTTTGCAATTACAGGATAAAGATTAGCAATTTTATTCAGTTGACTAAAATCTGTTCCAAGCATGGTTGCACGTGATTGTGCAACGGCTTGGTCAATATTAAAATCACTTCCTTCAAAAACAGACCATGCCCCGGTATGTTTTTTGAAAATGATAACACGCCATTTAGAAAGATCTTCGAGTGCGGATCTAATATTTTCAATACAAGTATTCAAGAATAATGATTCTAGTATGCTTGTTTCAGCGGTCAATCCTGAACCATCTTTGAAAAGGTCAAGTATTGCAATACATTTAATTAAATCAATATGCAATATATTATCAGATTTTGCCTCTGCACGTTCTACAGCGTCTACCGCTTGTGCCCAACGATGTCCATCATTAGAGGCCAAAATTAATTGTTCAAGATTTGCTCTTAAGTAATCGAAATAGTTTGAGGGAAGATACCAAGTAGCCTCTTCAAATGTGGTTAGATTGAGATAGTTTTGAAACCCGAAAGGTTCAGAGGACGAGAGAAAACCAAAAGTTGAACGCTCGTTCTGTCCAAACTGACGTTTTGATATAGGTCCTAATAAAGCAGCCATTACCGGGTGTAAAGGCCAACACTTGGATAATGCATAATCATATTGCTTTCCAACCATTGGGCGTCGATCATAAATAGCATCCGCGACTACTTGCGCTACTTTTTGAGTGTATTTGGGTCTTTTTTTAACATCTAGAGCTTTACCTATAAGTTCAACAACTTCATCACTCCCTGCAACTAAGGGGATATCAGCATAACGTCCTTGGATTTTAGTCCACTCTTCACGAGTTTCAAGTCCAAGTCGAACAGCATATTGTCCAAAAGATTGATGTAATATACCTAAGATAATGACTTTACCATTTGTACGTGCTGCAGATTCAGCGAGTTCTTGGTAAAAATAAATATCATCGCCATTTCCTAAAGCTGATGCTTCAAGGAATTTACCTAGCTCGTCAATGATAAGCAAGGTACCATCTAACTTCGCTTCATCTGCAGCATTGCCAATGTGTTTAATAAGTAATGATGCTGATTTTTTATAATCTTTATCACTACCACAAACATTATTCAGAGTTTGCGAAATTTGTTGGATTATGCTACCTCTGCGGCCAATAACTGGAAGTATTAACCATCCTTTTTTAACTTGGAATGCTTTATCAAAATCACTTTGTGAATCGACATTTAACAATGACCTTGCTTTTTCACGTAGAGCTTTGTTAGGTGATAATGAACTTGCAAGAACTAACGCTAATGATGATTTCCCACTTCCATACGGACCAGTCCATGTGAAAGCTCGCTGTTGGCTATTGAGAACCTGTTTGGACATGTTTTCAAGAACGCTTTGTGCCGTGCCATTGCATACATATCCATCAAGCGCATCTTCGCGGCCAAGATCAGCATCAATACGGATGGAACGTTGGTATTGTCTCGCAATGCGAACCTGTTCTGAAAGAAGGTTTTTATTATGTTTAGTCATAAGCCTTTCCAAGCATGTTCAATTTAATGACTTCTGTTTCTGATGTTTTACGATGAACCTGGCGTAAACCAGCTGTATCAGTCCATATAAATGAACCTTCAGTTAACTCTTCTAATGCGAATAATCGTTCTGCAATAGAGTCTTCATCGAGCTTAAATACTCTGCCCGGAGAACCGTCCCCATATGCAATTGTTTCGAAGGATAATGAGCTGAGATTTAGGGCCTTACGCTCCCAATAATCGATCAGAGCATAAGCAAATACACCATCAGACAAAGTAATCTTTGGACCTCGACGAAATGAAAAGTGTCCTTTTTTTTCTTCAGCTAGTAAACCTAATTCACCAAGCATAGGTTCGGCAAAGTCTTCAGGAGTGGTTCCACTCGACCGCGGTGCATAACTACGCAAACATGTCTCAATATCTCGAGAAAGTGTCATTGGTGATAGTTTTCTCCCAGGACAACATTGCGTAGCATAGTCAGCTAAAAGAGCCCGGAGGTCTTCTTGTGTAAAAGATGAAGAAACAACATGGTTAAATAACCAGTACCAAGTTGTCGAGCGTTCTCCTTTTCCTGAAAGCTTCCAATGGCTAAGCCATGCTGTCGAGGGATGCTCTGAATAAGGATCAAGCCCATGTTCGCTAAATATTTCAATAGCAAATTCTGTAAGTTTGAATTTACCATCCTCTTCTCGCATTACTTCACAGGCGAGTGCCCAATGCTTGATTGATGCGACCATGTTTTTGCCTACACCAAATTTGGCAATGGCCTCATCATTCGAAAAAACCGATTTGTCAATAGAACCATCCGGCGCTGCATAACTGCAGGTTTTTTTTAACCACATTTGTCTTAGTGGGAAGGTCTCGTGACCTGAAAAGTGAGCCATGACTTATCCTAATGCGATAACAACTTTGTATAAGCTGATTGTACAGGAACTGGAGAGTTTCACCAGTGGCGGCTTTTGGACATCATTGGGGGGGGGGAGCGGTTTTTTTTATTTTTTTCGTTAAAATACATATTGTTAATTGTTTTTTTATTGCGGAGGGGAACTGTCTATATCTTCTCATGCTGACCTGCTCCCCGTTGATTAATACACACCGATGTTAGTAATGTCTTCATAAGTCACATGAGGACATCCCCATGAAGAAGCGTTTTTCCGACGAACAGATCATCAGTATCCTCCGCGAGGCTGAAGCCGGGGTTTCTGCCCGTGAGCTCTGCCGTAAGCACGCCATTTCCGACGCCACTTTTTACACCTGGCGCAAGAAGTATGGCGGTATGGAGGTGCCCGAGGTTAAGCGCCTGAAGTCGCTTGAGGAAGAGAACGCCAGGCTCAAGAAGCTGCTTGCCGAAGCCATGCTGGATAAGGAGGCGCTTCAGGTGGCTCTGGGGCGAAAGTACTGACGACAGGCCAGAAGCGGGAAGCCGTGGTGTTGATGTGTGATGCGACCGGTCTGTCGCAACGTCGTGCCTGCCGACTTACAGCTTTGTCCCTGTCGACCTGCCGTTATGATGCTCAGCGTCCGGCTGCTGATGCACATTTATCAGGGCGTATTACTGAGCTGGCGCTTGAACGCAGACGTTTTGGTTATCGGCGTATCTGGCAGTTGCTGCGTAGGGAGGGCCTTCACGTCAATCACAAGCGGGTATACCGTATTTACCACCTTAATGGACTGAGCGTAAAACGCAGACGACGCCGTAAAGGGCTGGCGACCGAACGGTTTCCGCTTCTGCGCCCGGATGCACCGAACCTTACATGGTCGATGGATTTCGTTATGGACGCACTGGCCAACGGTCGCAGGATCAAGTGCCTGACCTGTGTGGATGATTTCACGAAGGAGTGTCTGACGATCACCGCTGCTTTCGGTATTTCAGGCGTTCAGGTCACGCGTATTCTGGACAGCATCGCGTTGTTTCGGGGGTATCCGACGACAATAAG
>Ga0308162_1002388_pt1 | contig 12335 bp, 9 predicted proteins | sample PhySR2_FD_201370 | JGI IMG/M metagenome (GOLD analysis project Ga0308162, IMG submission 201370) | Phyllosphere microbial communities from UC Gill Tract Community Farm, Albany, California, United States - DLSLS.R2 | ecosystem: Host-associated > Plants > Phyllosphere > Unclassified | place: USA... | reverse complement strand
CCCTGGAAGGGCCGAGGCAATCCTGCACGACCCACCAATTAAGAAAGAAGCGCCTTTAAGGCGCTTTTTTCGTTTCCGGGGCACGGACTTTATCGTGCAGGGTGAGAACCTGCAGCAGGTTCGACTGAATCGCCCGGCGATTCAGGCTGATGTGTTAGCATCACCCGGAGGGTGAGGCCCTGGAAGGGCCGAGGCAATCCTGCACGACCCACCCATTAAGAAAGAAGCGCCGTTAAGGCGCTTTTTTCGTTTCTGCGGCACGGACTTTATCGTGCAGGGTGAGAACCTGCAGCAGGTTCGACTGAATCGCCCGGCGATTCAGGCTGATGCGTTAGCATCACCCGGAGGGTGAGGCCCTGGAAGGGCCGAGGCAATCCTGCACGACCCACCCATTAAGAAAGAAGCGCCCTCAGGGCGCTTTTTTCGTTTCTGCGGCACTAACTCACTTTGAAGAAGCAAAACACCTCAAGTGCTTGAGGTTGTCGCTGCCCGCTGTTTGATCGAGCCTGCGCAGAGAACAGGATCAGATCGGAAAGACGTAAAAGCCGTCATCCCTGACCTGCTCGGCCCGCGCCGTCCCTGGCGCGGGACGCTTTCCTCTTCTGACCCTGTTCCCTGCGCGTTGAGCATCTGTAATGTTGGGAAAATTACCCTGGTTTGCTTTCCTCAACAGTCTGAAAGCATCACTGGCGTTTTTGTCCCTGGCGCGGGACGCTTTCCTCTTCTGACCTTGTTCGCTGCGCGTTGAGCTTCTGTATTGTTGGCAGAGTTGCCCCCAAATCTCGCCCTCACGCCTTTTTCTTCACCTTTGCCACCGCCAGGCTCTCCCAGATATGCATCACCGCATAGCTGCGCCAGGGACGCCAGGATTGCGAGCGCGCTTCCGCTTCTTTGGATGACAGGCCGCCCAGGTTGTTACGGATGGCGATATCCTCTTTGGGAAAGGCATCCGGCCAGCGCAGGGCGCGCATCGCGATATAATGCGCTGTCCAGGGGCCAATGCCCGGCAGGCTGACCAGCTTTTTTATCACCTCGTCAGGCTGCTGAGCGGCGCTAAGACGCAGGTCACCGCTGGCGCAGGCGCTGGCAAAGGCGATGATGGCGCGGGAGCGCGCGGCGCTGACAATGCCCATCGGTGCAACATCGTCCACCGTCAGTCCGGCGATACGTTCAGGAAGCGCGGTATAACGGGTGAGATCGGCAAAAGGCGTCTCGCAGGGCTCACCGAAGGCGGCGGCAAAGCGGCTGCTGACCGTGGTGGCTGCTTTGACCGTTACCTGCTGGCCGATAATGGCGCGCACGCCCAGCTCAAAAGCGTCAAACGCGCCAGGCACGCGCAGACCCGGATGCGCGATCAGGCTGGGCGCCAGCAGCGGATCCTGGGCCAGGCAGGTGGCGATACGGCGCGGCTGCGCGTCAAGATCGAACAGGTCACGCAGACGGCGCAGCAGCAGAGGCAGCACTGGCGTCAGGGACGTTGAGAGCGTCACCTGCAATGCGTTCTTCTGCGGCAGATGGGAAACGCTGACCCAGCCCCGGCAGCGACCCAGCGCTACGGTGCGTCGCCAGCTGCCATCTTCCACTGCTTCGACCTCCTTCATCAGGTGCGTCTGCAAAAACCAGAGCATCGCTGCCCAGTCGTAGGGTGGGCGATAGGCCAGCCGCAGCGTCACGTGGTTGCCGGGCTGCGCACGTTGAGTGCCCGTATCGTCCCGACGCAGCGCGCTCGGCGTCATGCGGTAGCGCGCCTGGAACACATCATTAAAGCGACGCAGGCTGCTGAAACCGCTGGCGTAGGCGACTTCTGTAACCGGCAGTTGTGTTTCGGTCAGCAGCTGTTTTGCCAGCAGCATACGCCGCGTCTGCTTCAGCTCCATCGGCGAGACGCCGAGTTCAAGCTGCACGATACGGCGCAGCTGACGCAGGCTAAGGCCGAATTCAGCGGCAATCGCTTCCAGACCTTCGCGCTCCTCCAGCATGCCTTCCTCAATGCGCTGAATCAGCCGCTCCGCCACACGATGCGGCTGATCAACGGGCGCATTGCCGGGTGCCAGTTCTGGCCGGCAGCGCAGGCAGGGACGGAAGCGCGCTTTTTCCGCTGCCTCGGCGCTGCTGAAGAAAAGGCAATTTTTCTGCATGGGTGCTTTGACCGGGCAGATCGGACGGCAATAGATACCGGTTGACGTCACGCCCACAAAGAAAACGCCGTCAAAGCGGGTATCACGAGAGGTCAGCGCCTGATAAGCAATGTCGGGATCGATCATGGTATTTCTCCGGTAAATAAGCACAGCCTACAATGGTGAATCCCGAGAGACTGGCTGTTTTCGGACAGCACAACAGTTTAGAACCATGACCGAAAACAGCCAGTCAGGCTGATGAAAAGTGCGATAATAGGCGATGAAACCGTGACGGGAGAATCACTATGTACTACTTCAAACCGATAGTTACCCCGGTAGGCGAGCTGAAACTGGTCGCCAGCGACAGTGGCCTGGCGGGCATCTTGTGGGAAAATGATGATCCGAAGCGCACCCGATTTTTGCCCCAGACGCGCGATGACGATCATCCCATCCTGCTTGAAACTGAGCGTCAGCTCAGCGAGTACTTTACCGGTGCGCGTCGCTGCTTTGAGCTGCCGCTCGATTTTGTTGGTACCGAGTTTCAGAAAAAAGTCTGGCAAGCGCTGGTGGCGATTCCGTTTGGTGAAACGCGCAGCTACAGCCAGATTGCCAGAGAGATCGGCCATCCGCTGGCAGTACGGGCGGTCGGCGCGGCCAATGGCCGTAATCCACTCTCCATTGTTGCGCCATGCCACCGCGTGATCGGTGCCAACGGCAAGCTGACCGGCTTTGCAGGCGGGCTGGATATCAAAGCTTTCCTGCTGGCGCTGGAAGCGCCGCAGTCGCTTCCCGACAAAGCTGCTCCAGAGCCGGTCCAGTTAGTGATACAGGCGGACTAAAAATCCCACGACATAGTCTGACTTTTCCGTTATCGTGTTTAGCATATAAAACACGACGGCGGATTCATCGCCATTATTCGCCTTATCAGGCGATTTTCGTTAATTAGATAAAACGAGAGCTGTGTCATGAGTGTGATGTTCGATCCTGAAAGCGCCGTTTACCCTTTTCCACCTAAACCTGCTCGTCTGAGTGACGACGAGAAGGCGTTTTACCGTGAGAAAATCAAAGCGCTGCTGAAGGCGCGTAACGCGGTGATGGTGGCGCACTACTACACCGATCCGGAAATTCAGGCGCTGGCGGAAGAGACCGGCGGCTGCGTCTCTGACTCGCTGGAGATGGCGCGCTTTGGCAGCAACCATTCTGCCACCACACTGCTGGTGGCAGGCGTTCGCTTTATGGGCGAAACCGCCAAAATCCTCAGTCCCGAAAAAACCGTGCTGATGCCGACGCTGCAGGCGGAGTGCTCCCTGGACCTGGGCTGTCCAATCGAAGAGTTTAACGCCTTCTGTGATGCCCATCCCGATCGCACCGTCGTGGTCTATGCCAATACCTCAGCGGCTGTCAAAGCGCGGGCCGACTGGGTAGTGACGTCCAGCATTGCGGTTGAGCTGATTGAGCATCTCGACAGCCTGGGCGAAAAGATCATCTGGGCACCGGATCGTCATCTTGGCCGCTACGTCACCCATAAATCGGGGGCGGATGTGCTCTGCTGGCAGGGTGCCTGCATTGTGCATGACGAGTTTAAAACCCAGGCGCTGCAGCGTATGAAAGCGCTCTATCCCGACGCAGCGGTGCTGGTGCACCCGGAGTCGCCGCAGGCGATTGTCGATCTGGCGGACGCGGTCGGCTCGACCAGCCAGCTGATTCAGGCGGCGAAATCCCTGCCACATCCGCAGATGATTGTCGCCACCGATCGCGGCATCTTCTACAAGATGCAGCAGGCAGTACCGGACAAAGAGCTGCTGGAAGCGCCGACCGCGGGTGAGGGCGCAACCTGCCGCAGTTGTGCTCACTGTCCATGGATGGCAATGAACGGCCTCAAAGCCATCGCAGAGGCGCTGGAGACGGGCGGGGCGGAACATGAGATTCACGTGGATGAGGCGCTGCGTGAGGCGGCGTTACTGCCGCTTAATCGCATGCTATCCTTTGCAGCGGAACTTAAACTCAACGTGAAGGGCAACGCCTAAGCGTTCCCGGACAGGTGCTCAGCATGGATTTCTTCAGCACACATAATATTCTGGTTCATATTCCTCTGGGTGCCGGGGGCTACGATCTCTCATGGATTGAGGCCATCGGCACGCTGGCGGGCTTACTCTGTATCTGGTTTGCCAGCCTGGAAAAAATCATCAACTATCCGTTCGGTTTGATCAACGTTACGCTGTTTGCGGTGATCTTCTTTCAGATCCAGCTCTATGCCAGCCTCCTGCTGCAGCTCTTCTTCTTTGCCGCCAATATCTATGGCTGGTACGCCTGGAGCCGTCAGACCGCCGATCATCAGGTCGAGCTGAAAATCCGCTGGCTGCCACTGCCCAAAGCGCTGGCCTGGGCGGCGGGTTGTGTGATCGCCATTGCGCTGATGACCCTCTATATCGATCCGGTGTTTGCGCTGTTAACCCGTACAGCGGTGACGCTGATGAACGGTCTTGGCCTGTCGGTAGCGATGCCCGCGTTGCAGCCGGATGCCTTCCCGTTCTGGGATTCCTGCCTGATGGTGTTGTCGATTGTGGCGATGGTGCTGATGACGCGCAAATATGTTGAGAACTGGCTGCTGTGGGTCATCATCAACGTGATTAGCGTGATGATTTTCGCCCGTCAAGGCGTGTATGCGATGTCGCTGGAGTATGTGATTCTGACGCTGATTGCGCTGAACGGATCGCGTATGTGGATCCGCAGCGCGCGGCAACAGGGTTCCCGCGTGCTCTCGGCTCAGTGAGTGTGCGCTTCGCCTTTAGCGTGCGCAGGGTCATGATCATGGTCGTGAGAATGACTGTGATCATGGCCGGAGGCAGCAGCGCTGCTTAAGCCGAGTTCACACTCGGCACCGGCACAGGGCTGATACTCCATCTGCACGGTCGCATGCGCAATTTGATAGTGCTGGCGCAGATAGTCGTGGATACGATGCAGCAGCGCATCGTGATCGTAAGGCGGGATGACCTGCGCATGCAGCGTCAGCAGCGGCTTTTCGCCGACCTGCCACAGATGCACATGGTGAACATTGCGCACTTCGGCGATGTTCAGCGTCAGATCCCGTATCAGCCGGTTCACATCCAGCGAATGCGGTGTCCCTTCCAGTAACTCCTGCAGACTTTCACGCAGCAGCGCCCAGGCGCTGCGCAGCACCAGCAGGGAGACCAGCAGTGACAGAATCGGGTCGATAGGCGTCCAGCCGGTCAGCAGAATAATCACCGCCGCCACAATCGCGCCCACCGAACCCAGCAGGTCACCCATGACATGCAGCGCGGCAGCCCGCACGTTGAGGTTCTTTTCTCCACTGCCGTGATGCAGCAGCCAGAATGACAGAATATTGGCCAGCAGGCCGCCAATCGCGATCCCCAGCATCAATCCGCCCGTCACCGGCTGCGGGTCGGCAAAGCGACGCACTGCCTCCCAGACGATAAGCACGGTAATGCCCAGCAGCGCAATCGCGTTAACAAATGCCGCTACCGTGGTCAGACGCAGCAGGCCAAAGGTGTGGCGTGCATTAGGTTTACGGCGTGAGAAATGGACCGCCAGCAAGGCCATCAACAGAGCGGCGGCGTCGGTCAGCATATGCCCGGCGTCCGCCAGCAGCGCCAGTGAACCTGAGAGCCAGCCGCCAATGACTTCAGCAACCATGAAGACGACTGTCACCCCGAAGGCGGCCGCCAGACGCGTGCGATTACTATCCTGCCCGCTATGAGTGTGGGTATGTGCCATAAGATTCCAGTTTTTTCAGTAACCTGTTTGCGAATAATATCAGTAATTGCCACGTCTCAGACGTGTCCTGATGCTGTTTAACCTGCTCCGTCAGCTGCTGGCTGAGTTGCGCGCCATGCTCCAGCCCTGCCAGCAAGCAGCTTCCTTTCATCCGGTGTGCTGCTTCGGCGAACTGCGTCCAGTCTGCGCGTTCGTGTGCCTCACGCATCACAGCCAGGTCCTGTGTCACCGTACTGTGCAACGTCTGGCTCAGACGGCTGAGGAATTTGTCATTCTGCTGCGCCAGCTGCCACAGGTTGTCATCCAGTGTCGCCAGCGGATCGTCCTGCCACTCTGCCAGCAGCGCGCTGAGATCGGCTAACTGCACCGGTTTAATCAGCACACGCTCGCCCGCCTCAGGTGACTGCGACAGCAGCTGCGCGTCAGCCGAGCAGAGCACCCGCATCGCCTGACGTCTGCGCTGGCGGTCACGACGACGCAATATCCGCAACAACAGCGTACCGTCAGGGCGCGGCATCATCTGGTCGATAAACAATAGATCATAAGGCTGCTTTGCGTCGGTCTGCAGCAGTGCGCGTCCCTGTTCGAAGATGTCAGCCTGAATTGCAAAGCGCGCCAGCTGCTGCTGCATCACCAGCAGATTGGCTGGATGGTCATCGACAATCGCCACCCTAAGCTGAGGAAAGCCGGGCAGGGTCGTGTCGTCTGCGTGGTTTACCGGTGCGCAGATCTGCAGCGGCAGCGTCACGGTGACCTGAGTACCGTGCCCAGGTTCAGAGGCGAGCCGGATGTCGCCGCCCATCCGCAGCACCATTTCCCGGCAGATAAACAGCCCCAGGCCGCTGCCCTGCACCGAAACCGATTTACCGGACGGCGCCTGATACCAGGGATCAAACAGCTTCTGCTGCTCCTCTGGCGGAATACCGCTGCCGCTGTCGCTCACTGTCAGAATCAACTGTTGTTGCTGTGCGGCCAGGGTCAGACGAATCGCGCCGTGGCGGGTGAATTTTAGCGCATTGGTCATCAGGTTGTTTACAACCTGCTGCAGGCGGTCGGCATCAATCAATACGGTGTCAGGCAGCGGCGTCAGCGCCTCGACGATCAGACGTGGGCCGTCAGCGCGCATCAACGGATGATAAAAATGCTGCTGTTGATCGAGCCACTGCGCCAGCGCCAGCGGACGAGGTGCCAGAGTAAAACTGTTGCTCTCGATGCGTGCATGATCCTGCAGGTCATTCAGCAGAGTCAGCAGCGATTGTGCGCTGCTGTGCAGTAGCGAAAGGTTCTGGCTGCTGTGCTGCTGCTTCTCCAGCTCCAGCTCCAGCAGACCCAGGATCGCCTGCATTGGGGTACGCAGCTCATGACTGACGGTCGCCAGAAACTGGCTTTTCATTGCATTGGCATGTTCCGCCTGTTCACGCTGCTGACGTTCCCGGCGCTGTTGCCAGTAGCGGCGCGCCAGCAGCAACAGCAGCAGCACAATGGCCGCACCTGCCACCGCCAGCACCATCATCGGCAGCGAACGCATCGCCATCACGCTGCCGGGCTGCGGCGGGGTTGACCAGCTGTCGCGCATCTGGCTCTGTGTGTCAGCCGGGATCTGCTGCAGCGCGCGATCCAGCAGGGTGCGCAGCACCGGCTGCTCAGGCGTGACGCCCAGCGCGATCGGCCAGGCGATATCGCTGGCGGCAAAGGCGAGATGAATACGGGCATCATCCCGGCTGGCGATGCGCCAGCGGGCGGAGAGCACGTTATCGACCAGCACATCGATCTGCCCCTTTGCCAGCGCGTCATAGAGACTATTACGATCGGCAAACGGCTGTGGCTTGAGATCCGCAGGCAGCAGACGCAGCGCCAGGTCATCCTGCAACACGCCGATCCGCTTGCCCTGCAGGTCGCGCCAGTGAGCCAGCGTATCGGACTGGACGCTATAAATGCCCCACAGCGCACGCCACACCGGCAGCGACGTGCTCTGCATCGCATCGCCATTCAGCGGCTGCATCAGCTGCAGCATTGCCTGCTTTTGCTGAATCAGCGTGCTGGCCTGACGGGGATTACTGACCCACACCGGCTCAAACGCTAATCCGGTGCTCTGCGCAATCGCTTTCAGCAAATCCACGCCATAGCCTCGGGCAGTTCCGCTGGCATCGCGATAACTCCAGGGATAGTTGTCCGGTTCGGCGGTATAGGTAATACGCGGATGATCGGCAATCCAGGCGCGCTCAGCGGGGCTGAGCATCAGAGTCTGGGTGTCCTGATAGCGCGGCAGGCTGCTGCTCCAGCGTGCCTGTAGCGTGTTCATCAGTTCTGCAGGCAACTGACGCAGGCTCTGATTTATCCAGCTGATAAGCTGGGGATCGCGCGCCACCGCGCGCAGGTTGAGCTGGCCGGCCTCAATATGGGAGGCGATCTGATAAATCTGGCCCTGTTGCAGCTGGCTCAGCAGAAAACCGGCGCTGGTCTCATCTGCCACCACATAGTCATTTTGCTGATTAAGCAGGGTATAGAGCGCCTGCAGGTCGCTGCTGTAGCGTTGCCAGCTGTGACGGGCCGCCAGCGCAGATGGCAGCTGTGCCAGCGTGCTGTCACTGATAGCAAGCGAGGCATTCTGGCTGTTAAACATCACGGCACGCTGGTTTTGCTGATTGCGGTAAACCCGCAGCGGACTGCTGAACCAGTTTTCGCTGCTCAGGGTGCCGGGTGGCAGTGGGTCGCTCCACATGCCCAGCGCAAAATCGATCTGGCCGCTGGTCAGCGCCTGCATCAGATGTGGTTGATCGCTGTAGAGGTTAAGCGTGAACTGCGCACCGGTCAGCTGTCGCAGCGCGGAAAGATAGTCGGCATTGATGCCATAGAGGTCATTGCCGATGCGCATTGCCCAGGGCGCGTGGTTCTCTTCCAGCAGGCCGACGCGCAGGATCCTGCCCTGCATCGTTTCCGCGTGCGTCACCGGCAGCATCATCGGCAGATTCACGCTGCTCACCGGACGCACCTCAGCCAGTCCGGTGCCGCACCAGAACAGCAGGATCAGCAGAATAACCCTCACTGCTGGGCTTTCCACAGGTCAGCCAGTTCCACTACTGAGCGGGCTCCGGTTTTTTCCAGAATGTTCTTTTTATGAGTACTGACCGTTTTGTTACTGATGTGCAACTGAGCCGCGATTTGCAGATTGGATAGTCCACTGGCCAGCAGTGCCAGAATCTGACGCTCCTTCTGGGTCAGGGGCAGCTCAGGCTCATCATCCATCACCGGAAAGGCCGTCTGACCGCCCAGCACCGCCAGGATGGCGCTGAGTAATTGCGTCATGCGCTGACTCTTTACCACGTAACCGGCCGCACCCAGCGCCTGGGCGCGACGCACATAGTGGCGGGTCTGCTGAGCAGAGTAGATGAGCACCGGGCAATCAGGCCGATGGATCTTCAGACGACGAAGAAACTCCAGGCCATCACTGTCCGGCAGGCCGATATCCAGCACGATAATGTCCAGTGGCTCCTGAAGTAAGGGGCGGGCGGCTTTTTCACTGATGGCAGAGAGGAGTTTAATGGGTATGGGTGACTGGCTCAGGGCAGCTTCCAGTGCCACTTCAACCAGCGGATGATCGTCAATCAGAAGCAAAACGGCCATGAAGGATTTCCTGTAAATTTCACAGGATTAGCATAGCGGAAGAGTGGGGCAGAGGGGAGAAAAACCAGGAGAACGTCAGCTCTCCTGGTTTTAAACAGAATTACTGGGTGGTGCCGTCGGTTTTGGTATCTACGTCACCGCCGCCCACTTTAGTCTGAACTTTTTTATTGATGTTCGGACATTTGCCATCTTTACACTGGGCGTTCTGGTCCATTTCGTTAGCAGACATATTACCATGGCTGGTGGTGCTGCCAGACGTTGCAGGATTTGTGTCGGTGCCAGTATTATTAATTTTGCTGTTATCAACATTATTTGGTGGCAGATTCTCTTTTGCTCCACCCGCCGCTGCACCTGCACTGGCTGCCTGATTCGCTGTACCGTTATTGCTGCTGCTGTCTGCAGCCAGTACCGCGCCGCTGCTCAGTGTCATTGCTGCTGTCAAAAAGATTAAGGCAAACTTTTTCATCATTATGCTCCCGTTAATAAATGAAGAGGCTTTAAGCCCAGAGGTGCAATTTCGGGTAAAAAAATTCCTGACGAAATAAAATTCGCCAGTTGGCTTAAACAGGGTAATTAAATAAGGTAAGCGGGACTTTCCTCAGTGCTTACCATTAAAAAGTCTAGTCGCTAAGCTGATTAATGCAAATATGACCCGCACATTTAACCCGCAGCAGGAATTTACACCCCTGGCGCTTCGGGCTACATTGGGCAGGATGTGTCCGGCGGGCGTCGGGCAAGAAATAATATGGAATCAGTATGAATTACCAGAACGATGATTTACGCATCAAAGAGATTAAAGAGCTGTTACCTCCTGTTGCGCTGCTCGAAAAATTCCCGGCGACCGATCGTGCTGCACAGACCGTTTCACAGGCCCGTCAGGCGATTCATCAGATCCTGCAGGGCAAGGACGATCGTCTGCTGGTGGTGATTGGACCCTGTTCAATTCATGACACCGAAGCGGCGAAAGAGTATGCAGGCCGCCTGCTGGCGTTGCGTGATGAGCTGAAAGGCGAGCTGGAAGTGGTCATGCGGGTCTATTTTGAAAAGCCGCGCACCACGGTGGGTTGGAAAGGGCTGATTAACGACCCCTATATGGATAACAGCTACCAGCTTAACGACGGTCTGCGTCTGGCGCGTAAGCTGCTGCTGGAGATCAACGACAGCGGCTTACCGGCAGCGGGCGAGTTTCTGGATATGATTACCCCGCAGTATGTGGCTGACCTGATGAGCTGGGGCGCGATTGGTGCGCGCACCACGGAATCTCAGGTACACCGCGAGCTGGCATCCGGTCTTTCCTGCCCGGTTGGCTTTAAAAACGGCACCGATGGCACCATCAAGGTCGCGATTGATGCGATTAACGCAGCGGGATCGCCACACTGTTTTCTGTCAGTGACAAAGTATGGTCACTCCGCCATTGTGGAAACCAGCGGCAACGATGACTGCCACATCATTCTGCGCGGCGGCAAAGAGCCGAACTACAGTGCGCAGCATGTTGCAGAGGTCAAAGAGGGCCTGGCAAAAGCGGGTCTGCCACAGCAGGTGATGATCGATTTCAGCCACGCCAACAGCAGCAAGCAGTTCCAGCGTCAGATGATCGTAGCAGACGATGTCTCACAGCAGCTGATTAACGGTGAGCAGGCGATTGTCGGTGTGATGATTGAGAGTCATCTGGTGGAAGGCAACCAGAGTCTGGAGAGCGGCGAGCCACTGGTCTATGGCAAAAGCGTCACCGACGCCTGTATCGGCTGGGAAGATACGGACAAGGTGCTGCGTCAGCTGGCGGCAGCGGTTAAACGGCGCCGCGGCTGATTGGTTATTCAGACTCATTAACAAAGTCTGGCCGGATTCGCTGTGGAGAGTGAGCCTGCTCAGGGAACACGGTCAGATCGGAAAGACGCTCAAGCCAGTCCCTGGACGCTCTGCCCGCGCCATCCCTGGCGCGGGACGCTTTCCTCTTCTGACCCTGTTCCCTGCGCGTCGAGCTAGTTTATTGCTGCCAGACTTAGACGGATTTGAATATGTGATTAGTCTGGTACGTACTCACATCCAGGATTTTACTCTGGCAGTTAAACATGACGCGCAGCATTGTCGGGCGCAGCCCAATAAAAAAGGCCAGACTTTCGTCTGGCCTTTTTGCCTTTTCAGCGAGAAATTACTTCGCTTTACCCTGATTTGCAACGGCTGCGGCTTTCGCAGCAATCTCGTCCTGGTCGCCCAGGTAGTAACGTTTCAGCGGTTTGAAGTTTTCATCGAACTCATACACCAGCGGAACGCCGGTAGGGATATTCAGCTCGAGGATTTCATCTTCGCCGAGGTTATCCAGATATTTCACCAGCGCACGCAGTGAGTTGCCGTGTGCGGCAATAATCACTTTCTCACCGCTTTTGATGCGCGGCAGAATGGTGTCATTCCAGTAAGGGATAACGCGGTCGATGGTCAGCGCCAGGCTTTCGGTGGTTGGCAGTTGCTCCGGAGTCAGTTTCGCGTAACGCGGGTCATGGCCCGGGAAGCGCTCATCTGAACGATCCAGCTCTGGCGGGGTAACGGCAAAGCCGCGACGCCACTGCTTAACCTGCTCGTCGCCATATTTGGCGGCCGTTTCCGCTTTGTCCAGACCCTGCAGCGCACCGTAGTGACGCTCGTTCAGACGCCAGGTTTTCTCAACCGGCAGCCAGGCCTGATCCAGCTCATCCAGCACATTCCACAGCGTGTGAATCGCACGCTTCAGTACGGAGGTGTAAGCGAAATCAAAAACAAAGCCCTCTTTCTTCAGCAGCTGACCTGCTGATTTGGCTTCGCCACGACCTTTCTCAGAAAGGTCAACATCATACCAACCGG
>Ga0308162_1002386_pt1 | contig 12341 bp, 7 predicted proteins | sample PhySR2_FD_201370 | JGI IMG/M metagenome (GOLD analysis project Ga0308162, IMG submission 201370) | Phyllosphere microbial communities from UC Gill Tract Community Farm, Albany, California, United States - DLSLS.R2 | ecosystem: Host-associated > Plants > Phyllosphere > Unclassified | place: USA... | reverse complement strand
AAGAGAGCGCATATTCCTGACCAATAACGCGTTCAGCCAGGCGTTGCGGTAGCTCCATCACCGCGCTGACGTCATCTTTTAGCACTTGCCCAACCGGAATCCCTGTCCAGTTAGCGACAATAGACGCGATAACTGCAGCATTAACCTCCGCCTGCACCAATGGCTGCTCACCGCGAAGTTCACTTAGCGTTTCTTCAAGTTCGTTTAACCGCTCCTGTAAAGTCGCAGTTTCAGCCTTTTCCAGCGTGGCAGTCTGGAGTTTGTGCCGCATATCAATAATCTCAGCGACCAGACCGCATTCCTGCACCCATTGACGATCGAGGATTCCGGCTTCTTCTGCACACTCAGAAATTGTGGTCTGTACAGAGACGCATTGCTTATCACTTCCTTTTCCAAACCCAATCGCTTTTTCCAGTTGTGATAGCTCAGCCTGAGCAGACAGCTGACGAAATTTAAGCATTTGCAACTCTGCGGGCGGTGTATGCTGAGCAACGGCGACTCTTGCACACGCGGTATCCAGCAGACTTATTGCTTTATCAGGCAATTGACGAGCTGGAATATAGCGATGAGACAGACGAACAGCAGCCCGCACAGCTTCATCCATAATCCAGACGCTATGATGTTTTTCAAGCACCGGAAGCAGACCGCGCACCATGGCAATCGCCAGTTCTTCAGAAGGTTCTTCTACCTGTAATACCTGAAAGCGACGGGTTAGCGCCGGATCTTTTTCTATGTGGCGCTTGAATTCGCTCCAGGTTGTGGCACCTATCGTGCGCAGCTGACCGCGAGCCAGCATAGGTTTCATCAGGTTAGCTGCGTCGCCGGTTCCCGCATTGCCGCCAGCACCTACCAGCGTATGAATCTCATCTATAAACAGAATGACTGGCTCAGCTGATGTAACGGCCTCATCCAGTACGGACTTAAGCCGCGCTTCAAATTCGCCTTTCATACTTGCACCCGCTGAAAGTGCGACCACATCAAGTGTTAACAGACGTACTTTTTGCAGTGAGGGCGGCACTTCACCCGATGCAATTGCCAGCGCCAGTCCTTCAACGACCGCAGTTTTACCTACGCCAGCTTCACCGGTTAATAGCGGATTATTCTGGCGGCGACGCAGCAGAATATCTACCATGGTGTTGATCTCGTTATCGCGGCCCAGCACTGGATCGAGTTTTCCTTCACGAGCAAGGGCAGTGAGATCGGTAGAGTATTGCGACAGTCCCCCACTTTGTGTGGCACTGCTTAATGCGTAACTCGCTTCGCCGGGAACGCCCGCCTCATCTGTTACCGCAGCCCCGCCGATAAGATCATTTTGTTCTGCTGAGTCACGAACGATGTAACCTAAATCTTTGGTCAAATGTTCCAGAGGAATTTTTTCAAATAAAGTTGAAATAGCAAAAAACGCACGACGCAGTTCCATTGTTGTTAGCAATGCAATTAATAAATGACCACTGCGGATAGCTTTATCATGATATTCCAGGCTGGCGATAACCCATGCACGCTCAATAGCCAGCTCAATATGATACGAAAAATCAGCGATAGCGCTGGCACCTGCAGGCAGTCGCGTCAAAGCATGGGAAAAATCGCGCTCAAGACTCTCAGCATCAATTTCAAAATGCCGTATCACATGCCAAAAATCGCTATCCTGCTGTTGATAAAGCTGATTGAGCCAGTGCACTAACTCAACGTAATGGTTTCCACGTAACTTACATAGTGTTGTTGCACTCTCAACACTTTTAAATAGGCTGGTATTTAATTTTCCGAATAAATTCTTTCTGGATATCGCCACGATCTAACCATCTCGTTTTAATTAATACACTCAAAATTCAAATCACACTCACCACTGTCTTTCGTTGTTACCAGGAGGAGCTGATTGCAAAGTTGTTAATGTCATGCCACTTTTTGCAAATTATAATTACGTCAGGCTGGAATAAAACAGATAATCGCAGCCTTTTGTTACTTTAAGAAAAAAGCCCGATCACTATTCCTAAATAGTACTAAAAGATGAATGTGGGCATCGTACAAGAAGGGTTTTACTTTTAGAATCACTCGGCCAGGGATACGAAAGTTATGGCGTTAATCGTACAGCATATATGTTTCATGTTGACGAACACTTTCTTTACTTAGCTTTTTTTCTCGCTGAATTGAATTGCATAACTTAAGGTGCCAAGTGGAACATAACTTTCTGGATTACTATAATCGGGAACTGATCTTTATCAGAGAAATGGCGCAGGAATTCGCCGATCGACATCCTAAGATAGCTGGCCGTCTGGGTATGAACGGTATTGAGATAGCCGATCCCTACGTTGAGCGATTAATTGAAGCTTTTAGTTTTTTATCGGCCAGGACTCAGATAAAACTCGATGCCGAGTTCCCGAACTTCACCCAGCGTTTACTCGATATCGTCTATCCCAATTACAACTCTCCCATTCCCTCTATGGGCGTTATACAGCTGTTCCCAAATTTCAGTGAAGGCGATCTGACCCAAGGGTATGATATTCCAAGGCAGAGCGCCTTCTTTAGCCGCATATTACCCGGTGAGATGAGCCGCTGTGAGTTCAGAAACAATCAGAAAGTAACCCTCTGGCCACTGGAGATCGCAGAAGCCCGACTAACGTCAATACCGCCCGACCTTCCCAATCTGGAACATTACCGTATCCGTCATCATCAGTTGAAAGGTGCATTACGTATTAAATTAAAACTTCAGGGCGACCTGGTTTTTTCGCAGCTAAAAGGCCTGAATGAATTACCTTTTTATATTCAGGGCGATGAACGTATTGTTTCTCATACATTTGAACTCCTTCATGGCAACCATATTGCTACAGTAGTACGCAGTAACGAAAAAGATAAGCCAACACATCATATCATTAGTCAGCAGCCTTTAAAGTTCGAAGGACTGGCACCAGATCAAAGTCTTTTGCCATTGCAGTGGAACATGTTTCATGGTCATATTTTGATTCAGGAATATATCGCTTGCAGTGAGCGTTTTTACTTTTTCTCTCTTACTCAGCTTTCTTCGGCTCTCGCGGAAAATCATTCAAATGAGGTTGAACTCATTATCCTCCTGAACCGACTTCCCCAGGATCTTATTCCGCACATTGACGCGTCGCGATTTCTACTATTTTGCACACCTGTTATTAATCTGTTTCCAAAACGTGTTGACCGCATCGAGGTTAACCGGGCTCTGAACAATTTTCATGTTGTTCCCGATCGTAGCCGCCCGCTTGATTATGAGGTTTTTTCAGTCAATCAGGTTGTGGGATTGCAGGCGGAAACCAGTGAAGAACAGGTATTTAATCCGCTGTATCAGACACGGCACAGAGATACCGGCAATTTTGGTCGTTATTTTTCCGTAAAACGGGAAGCGCGCGGTCAGGAAAAAACCTCACGCAAATATGATACCAGGACGCCTTATGTCAGCACCGAAATATTTGTCTCACTGGTCGATCAACAAGAGGCTCCCTATAGCGAACATATTCGCTACCTTCTGGTTGACGCGATGGTGACTAATCGCGATTTACCGCGTCTCCTGTCAAGCTCGGGTAGCCTTGATCTCACCATGTCAGATTCGGTACCTATTGAGGGTGCACGTTTTGTCAGCTCGCCGAGTGCCCCACGGCCCCCTTTTAATAGTGGCGAATCTGCATGGCGACTTATCCGCCAGCTAAGTTTCAATTATCTTCCACTCTCTGATATGGCACACGGCCAGGGCGGTGAGTCATTACGAAATATGCTGCGGCTGTTTACCACTGCATCAGATCTTGATGCCGTCACGCAAATAGATAGCCTCGTAGGATGCCAGACTCGCCCTGTCATCCGCCGGCTCTCAGAAGAGGGATTACTGGTCTACGGGCGTGGTGTGAACTGTAGCCTCACCGTAGATGAAGAGGGTTTCTCTGGCAAAAGTCCCTATCTCTTCGGGTTAGTGATGGAAAACTATCTCGCACGACATGCCGCTATCAATATTTTTACTGAAACCGAGTTGCACTCGATGCAACGTGGGCTAATCGCCCGGTGGAAAGCCCGGCCTGGCAAGCGGGGGGCACTGTGACAATTCCGAAAGACCTAATGGGCTGGTTTGATGAAGATACTCCCTGGGAAGCAGGTTTTATTAGCATCATGCGGGCTATTGCTGCTCATACGCCAGAATTGCCGCCGCCAGGTATCGCTACACTACCTTCACAGGAGCGTTTCAGATTGGGTCAGGTGGCCAGTATGGCGTTTTCTCCACGCGAGATAGCCGCCGTAAGCCAGCAGGACGGAAAAATCAAGCTCCAGCTATTTGGCTTGGGTATATGGGGAGCACAGGGAGCTATGCCGCTTCACCTGTCTGAGCTCGCCTACTCTCGCCATGAACAACATGATCCAACGCTGATCGATTTCGCCGATATCTTCCATCATCGGGCGCTGAGCCAGTTTTATCGTGCCTGGTTTTTGTCACAGGACACGGCTTCGCTTGATAGAAAAGATGATGAACGCTTCTCTTTTTATGTTGGTAGTCTGGTTGGACTTGACCCTGCAGAACTGCCTCCAGGACCGCTTCCGGTTCATACACGGCTTGCGTCTTCAGCGCATCTGATTCGTGAAGCTCGCAATCCGGATGGCCTCCTGGGCGCTATGCACTATTACTTCGAAGTTCCTGTTTCTGTGGACGAGTTTGAACCGCAATGGATCTTTCTGGATGAACATGATCAGACATCATTAAGTGAAGATGGTTATGCCACTCTGCTCGGTGATGGTGCAATTCTTGGCAACACAGTTCTGGACAGGCAACACAAATTTAAATTGCTGATGGGGCCGCTGTCGCTTTCTCAATATATGCATTTCAGTCCGTGGGGCAGCGATATGTCGGTTTTACGTGAACTGGTGCGCAGCTTTATTGGCTTTGAGTATGCGTGGGACGTGCAACTAATTCTGGCTGCCGATCAGGTACCGCAAGCAAAACTGAATGGCAGTCATCAACTGGGGTATGCGAGCTGGCTTGAACGTGAGAATGCTGACACTCCCGTCTTTGGTATGAGTTTTGAACCCGAAACGTACCATCGCTAATGGACATTCATTTAAGAAATACCGCCTTAAACCATGAAATAAAATACTATGAAACAAACGCCAGTACTTATGCACTCAGATTATTACCAACCGCTTTTATATCCAGTGTCACAGGAAAATCCCTGCGGTGAGCAACTGGATTACGACCCGGCATTTATTATGCTGCAATCCCGGCTTCAGCCCAGGCTGGGCGCAGAATATGGCAACTTTGTTGAGGCGGCTGAGCCAATAAACTGGACAGAAACCGAGCGAGACTGCCTGTCCCTACTGCAAAAAAGCAGAGACGTCAGGCTGGTTATTATTCTGATGCGCTGCCGGCTTCGAAAAGTGGGTTTACCTGCTATTACAGAGGGAGCAGAAGTGCTCCTCGCACTTTTGTCAGCCTGGCCAGATGATCTTCATCCTCAACTACTGGACGAAGGTGAATTTGCCCCTATGTTGCGGGCAAATGCTTTTGCTGAACTGGAAGATATCGAAGGTTTTCTGACTGACTTACGAAATCAGCTGCTGCCAAAAGCAGCGGGTTTGCAAATTAGCATTAAAGAATTTGAAAAAGCGCACATGGTTTCGCGTGAACCTGAAACGCTCTCCGAGGCAGCCGTTGCTGCACTAGTGCATGAGTGGCACTTGAATGCACGTGAAATTCTTTTGCCGTTAAGTCAGGCATACACATTTATTCAGCAAATTAAACAGATACTCATAACAACGCTTGGCGATGAGGCGCCAGAGTTGATCACACTACTTAATATCCTTGCGCTTTTTCATAAAGAGTTCGGTGACGCGGATTTGGCCCCGGCAGGCCATATCGAACCACCAGCCAGCATCACAGCAGCAGAAGCACCCGCCCCTGCAGACGCCATCGCGGAGGTAAAGGATGAAGCGATATCTCACGTACCCACGCCTCTTCCTGTCATCACTGAAGCCCGTAGAAGCATCAGTAACCGCGCTGAAGCGCTGCATCAGCTACAGGAAATTCGCAGTTGGTTTGGGATGACTGAACCCAGCAGTCCGCTTGTTCCGCTATTGAAATATGCGGAAGAGAGTATCGGAAAAAATTTTTCCGACTTATTGAAGATGTATCCCCCGGAAATAGTCGCCATATTGAGTGAGGAGAAGGAATAACTTATGTTACGGATATATATTGTTCTGCTTTGCGCGATATTCATCTCGCCCAGTGCCTGGGCTGTATGTACTCTGGCGCGAGGTCAACCTACAACGCTTGCAATTAATTCCCAGCTCATCACTATTTCTGCTGACGCCGCAATTGATAAAACGACGCCGATTGCACAATATGACTCTCCGGTTCTTGGCAGCCGAATTGGCTATGACCTTTGCCTTGATGGTACGGAATATGGTAAGCGTGTGATCGGTCTTACCGGACAGGACGCAACGACCAGAATTTATCAGACTAATATTACGGGTATCGGGGTCAAACTGTTATTCAGCAATGGTACGGCTTTCGGTAATTTCCCCTCAACCACCAAGGTGTCGTCTCCCGATATGCCAACCACACTGGATATGCGTGAGGGATCTTTTTACAGGGTGCAATTTTTTAAAACCGGCGAATTAAAACTGACTGATCCTGCTGGCGATCTTATTCTCTCTCCCGGCCTGATTGCCTATAATTATCTTATGAGTGATAACCCATCCTCATATATGCTCAATCTCTCTGTCGATGACATAAAAATTATTAGTACTCCATCCTGTACTGCCGATGGTGCTAAAACGATCGATTTCAATACGGTTACCCCTGCCCTGTTAAGTGCAGGCGTTAGCCGCGATCTTAATTTTTCGATTACCTGCAAAAGTGACTACGGTAATTATGCCGCCAAAGCATCAATGACGACCACGACGCCCTCTTCGGATGGCTCCTTTATACGGGTCAAGGATGCTGCAGGCAGTCAAGGAAAGCTGGGCATTCGCATTACTGACAGTAGTGGACAGGTTATGAAAATTGATGGGACGACAACTGAAATGAAAAACAGTATCAGTCAGGGACCAGCTGATTTTGCCTGGAAAGCAATGCTTATCGCAAGTGATGTCAGTCGGCCGGCCGGTGGTGTTTTTACTGCGAAAGCTGAAATTGTTTTTGATATTCAGTAACAGTAAACGTTGATGGATCAAAATAATATGGAACACCAGGCAACAATCTTTGTCAGCATCGCCAGCTATCGCGATTCAGAGCTTATACCCACGCTCAAAGATATGTTCCGCCATGCAACTTATCCCGAGAAACTTCATATCGCTGTTTGCTGGCAGGATAATGAGAATTATGAAATTTTCGAGCAAGCTGGCTTTGTGCTGCAGCATTACAGCAAGATCAGCGGGCGTGAGGTGGCAACCTATAGCGTTAAAAGAGCACGAGTAGATATCATTACGGTCCACTATTTTGCCAGTCAGGGAGCAAGCTGGGCGCGCAGTCTGGCAGAAGCATTCTTTGAGGATGAGGACTATTTTTTGCAAATAGATTCCCACAGCCGTTTTATTCCAGGCTGGGATGAAGAAATGATCGCCATGCTAAGAGATCTACAGACGCATTCTCCGAACCCTATTATCTCCGCTTATCCACCTGGCTACACACCGGGGTTAGGTGAAGAGGAGAGTAAAGAACATCGTTGCGCGCGTCTGATTTTCCGTGAATACGATTCAAAAGGTATCCCAATGTTAAGCTCGAAATCCTTCGAAGCGACAATGCCAGTACGCGGCAACTATCTGGCTGGAGGGTTTATCTTTGCTCAGGGTCACTTTGTGAAAATCGTACCAAATGATCCACATATATTCTTTGCTGGTGAAGAAATCGCGATGGCAGTGCGAGCATTTACTCACGGTTACGACGTATACCACCCCCATAAACCGCTGCTCTGGCACTTTTACCGGCGGCATGAGCATAGCAAAGTCTGGGGTGACCACAGTAATGAAGCGAAAGTTCAGGGAAACGTTGAGAAAGCATGGTGGGAAAGAGATCAGGTTGCAAAAAAACGAGTCAGAACCTTACTGGCACTGGAGAGTGATTCGGCTGATAACCTTGAACCTTATACGCTAGGGCAAAAACGGACTCTGAGGGAGTTTGAATATCAGGCTGGTATTTGTCTGCATAAGGGTACAGTTCTGCCTGACGTGGTGGGAAGTGAGAAAGTCAATTATTTCCCCTTGCCGCCTCATAGTGATGAGGAGTGGCTTGAACGTCAATATGCCTGGTTTAGTAAATCGGTCACACTGAATCTTTCAGATTACATAGTTGATGAAAATCCAGTGGATAAGCTGCAACTAAGTGTCTATACCGCGAAAAATAGACTGCTTTATAAGCGCATATTGTCCCCCGAAGAGTTAACAACCTTTGCAGGTAAATCATCAAACGTGGGTGTTTCGCTGCAAGTTGAATTTAAAACCGCTAGCATGGTTGATCATCCCGAAGTTGTCAGGATCTGTCCATGGTCAGATGTTACAGGCTGGGGCACGCTTACGGAGACGGCATGGTGAAAAGTGAAACTTTTTTTTGCCGGTTGATTGCTATTGATACCCTGATCGCCTTTGATGGCATTATTACTTCGGCGGCAGATTTTCAACTTAAGCTTGTTTCCCTGATTGAGCAGTTCAATAAAGCAATGCTGGCTGAAAATCATGAGCAGACCGAGTGCGAAACGCTTTGTCAGATCCTATGCTGTTATTTTGACCAGCGGCTGACGCATAGTGACCGTGGTGACTTACTGAGCTGGCAACGCTATTCGCTGAAACACTATTTTTATGGCTACGGTGAAAACAGTGACAATATTTCTTTGATCGCGCAGGTGGAGTCTGTGCTGCAGAGTAGTAATGAGGTGATATTTAGCTATGCATGGAAACTGCTCATGCTGCTGCAACAAACAGAAGGTGAAACCGAAAGTATTGTTGCGCTCCGCACTGCCCACCGCGCCCGCTACTATTCTCGGCTTCATACCAATGGAAGTCGGGTCCCGGTGCAACCTGCTCCTCTGGCAGCATCACAAGGTGATGCTGACTCCCCTCAATTGATGATGCTAATCATCGGCCCCTTCGCCAGAAAGTGGTTTGCGCAGTACGATCTCTCTTCAGGTGATAATGGTCGTGTGGTCTGGATAGTGGCGGAGCATGTCCAGATACTGGTTGATCGGCTCGCGCATATTAAAAACAAACATCCTTATGTTGCGATGCAGGCTTTTTTCCCACTTCTGGCAGATGGTTGTGAAACCAGTAGTGTCATGATAGAGCAAATAGCGGCATGGCAATATGCCTTAACAATGACTCAGCTATCGGAAACGGTGCCCTGTATACTGGGTCTCTATACTCGCCTGAGCCAGCAGCGATTCTCTCATGATCCGGACCAAGCGATATGGAACGGCAGGGTTGCGACTACCATCAGTGAGCACCTTAGTCTTGAGATGCATCTGGTCAATCTGATTTGCGAGCTTGATGCCTGTGATAAGGGAAATGACTTCTACGCCCTTCAGCGGTACTCTCTCGGATCCACGCTTGTCGCCTGGCTGGCTGAGCAGCGCATCATGCGGGCGCTGCAAAATTTATTCGATAGCACCCCACTGCAGCTGATCGGGGTCATGCTTGCCGATCACGGACTGGGATTTACCCGCCATGGTGCATGGTCTCAGTGGCTGGCGGAAAAGTATACTATTGTGCCGGGATTATCCGCCTCTATTACCCTGCCACCGCTGCCAGACATTCCTTTGCCGCTGCTTACGGAACCCAGACCTAAAATCAATCTCGCTCTCGTTGCGCCACCACCATCCGGCAAGCGACATTGCCCCTATCTTGCGGCCTCACTAGCGCTTGTGGTTTCTTTTACCGCCGGTATTCACTATTACCTTGAGTGGAAAACAGGTGGATTAAATGCAACGTCGCACCCTATTGCTTTACCGTTAATCGGGCTGGAACAGGAAAATCCTCCTGCCCGCTCACTATTTTTCACAACCAAAACTGTCCCCCTGTTTGAGAAAGGCAGCAGCGCGCTTGTCGCGGGTAGTGAAAACGCGCTGGAAGAGGTCGTGAAAACAATTAAACAGGAACCACTGCAGATATATCTCATCATTGGTCATGCGGATAATACCGGCTCGCCTGAGTTAAATAAAACATTGTCAGTCGAACGCGCTAAAAACATGCGGCGCTGGTTATCAGAGAAAAGCGGCTTACCCTTAAGTCATTTTATTGTTGAAGGTGCTGGTAATTCACGGCCAATAGCCAGTAATGATACTCAGGAAGGACGGTCGCTGAACCGCCGTGTTGAAATCATTCCGTTACCCATTCAAGACAATCAGGGAAATAAGAGAGAAACGTTATGAGTACTAAACCCATAAGCTATCCACTTAATGAAGGAACATTTATGACATTTCTTCCTCAGGAAGATCAGTCAATTAATATTCTTCGCTATAGGGATGAAGATAATAATCCTTACAACATCCTGATAAATCGCGCCATGCTGCAAGAGGATCAGACAGTAGATGATTTTTGTGAGCAGCAGTGGGAGAGAATGAAGCGGCAGGTGCCTGGTTTTGAAATCGAAGGAAAAAACCTCAAACATGAAATTGGTCCGGCAAAACTTCCCGTACTTCAGACTGCGAATAAGTTTCTGGAGGATGGCGCCTGGGTACGTCAGGTATCATCCGTTATCACGCTGCCCTGGCATTCCAAATTTAATCCTCATTCACGTAAGCTAATGGTCTTTACCCTGGCGACAAATGGGGACTTTAGCGAAGCGCAGCGTAAACATTATGTGCGTATTATTAATAGCTTTTCGCCTGTTGAATCTGCGCTTAATCAGGAAGAGTGATATCAGTTTTATATTTAAGCCAGATCTTCGTTTGAAGATCTGGCTTATCAGGAGAAACTGCCGATCCTATGCAGTGTTTTTACTCATCTATCTTCTGCCTCTTTCAAATCGAGCCGTCACATAACGTCGACATTTTTACACAGACAGGATGTCTCTGACTTTAATTTCAGCAGTAAAGTATAGAGATGACTCGCTGCTGCAAAGCATGGCGTGCTTTTTGATAAAGGAAATTAATCCGACCATCAATTATGATACGCAGTAATTTAACCACAGAAGTCGTGCTCGCCGATGGCATCTTTAATGAATCACAAGTGGCTGGTTTGCTGGCAACAGGTTCTGAGGCACTCATCCCAATCTGTTTTATGTGACTGGGTGTGGCAAAGGGTGGACGGTCAGGGTTACACAATGCTTACTTTAATAATACTGACGAGCAGACGCTGCTACATAGCATCCGATATTATCTGCGTCAGATGCTGATGATATAAACAATCATATAGATGCATTGAAAAAGAGGCAGTTGTGGCTGAGTAAATAGCGTGTCATGTCTGGACGCTTTGGGAAAAGAAAAAGGCCATGCTAATTACCAGCATGGCCTTAAATTTTGGCGGAACGGACGGGGCTCGAACCCGCGACCCCCTGCGTGACAGGCAGGTATTCTAACCAACTGAACTACCGCTCCGCGCTTTGTTCCCCGTCGGGAACGAGGCGCATATTAATGGCAGGCCGTTACGGCGTCAACGCTTTTTCCAGGTGAATGAATCGTTTGCTGTTTTTTTCAGCTTGGCGTTGATTTTATCCACAAAAGCAGGCCATTCAGCCGCGCCAAAGGCAGCTGCCACCCTTTTTCATCACCAGATCCAGACGGGACTCATGGGCAACCACTTCCTCTTCGCTGGCCGTGACCACACGCAGTGCAGAGGCGGGACGTACGATGCGCTGAATACTCTCTCCCTGAGCCTGACGGGCGCTTTCACTTTCCGATAAGAACGAGAGTGACGTCTGACCGCCGGTCATGGTCAGGAAGACTTCAGCCAGAATCTCAGCATCGAGCAGTGCGCCGTGCAGGGTTCGCTTGGTGTTGTCTATTTCGTAGCGCGAGCAGAGCGCATCAAGGCTGTTACGCTTGCCGGGAAACATACGACGTGCCAGCGCCAGGCTGTCGGTAATTTTGCAGAAGGTTTCGGTTTTCTCAATGCCGCGGTTCAACTTTGAAAATTCGTAATCCATAAAGCCGATATCAAACGGCGCGTTATGGATGACTAATTCTGCACCGCGAATGTAGTCGAGAAACTCATCGGCGATTTCGCTAAAGGCGGGCTTGTCGGCCAGGAACTCATCGGCAATACCATGGACGCCAAAGGCTTCGGGGTCGACCAGCCGATCGGGCTTGAGATACATATGGAAATTGTTACCGGTCAGGCGACGGTTAATCACCTCTACCGCACCAATCTCAATGATGCGGTGCCCCTCATAATGTACCCCGATCATGTTCATG
>Ga0308162_1002380_pt1 | contig 12358 bp, 9 predicted proteins | sample PhySR2_FD_201370 | JGI IMG/M metagenome (GOLD analysis project Ga0308162, IMG submission 201370) | Phyllosphere microbial communities from UC Gill Tract Community Farm, Albany, California, United States - DLSLS.R2 | ecosystem: Host-associated > Plants > Phyllosphere > Unclassified | place: USA... | reverse complement strand
CATGCGAGTCGCCTTGAAAGAGTCCAGATACAAAAAAGCCCGTAAGGCTTGCGCCATACGGGCTCTTAGGACTTCATCGAATGACTCTGGTAATCATCGATGGAGAATTTTGGTGGGCTGGCGGAGTCTGAACAAGGAATATAACTTAATGAAAATAAAATGTTTTATTCAATTCAAGTTTCCTTCGTATACCTAAACGTATACCAATTCAGGAAAGTAACAAGCCAAAACTCGAAATTGGACCATCTTATCTCATCAGCGAAATAGCTGATTTAATATACTCTTCATGAGGTTTGAACCTCGACATATGCCGCACACACACAACCGGAACCCGCTGGCTGTGGAATTTAGCATAAAAGGCGTATGTGGTGTAATACCCTTTAGGATGCGAATACTTCAATGTACTAGCCTCGCCAAAATGTTTAAGTAACAAACTGGCGGCGGACAATGAAGTTAGCCCATTGCTATAAGCGATGATGACCTCTGGCTTGCAAAGCGGCAGCGTTACATTCTCGAAGAAGCCCATAGAGTTTTTCACCAGTTGTTCAACGGATAGATTCTGCTTCAATGCTTCCTTTTGTATGGATGCTGCATTTTGGGAGCACATCATAAGAGCATTAGTGTAAACGACATCCTGCCAATCATAACCAAGCCCTACAGGGATTTGTTGCAACCGTTTCGCGAGGTGAGTTATTCCCCAGGCACCCTCGATTCCGTTCTGAACATTAGACATGGTGGGGGACTCGAAATCTTTCTCAATGGATTGCGCGTTGGTGATGTGAGCGTCTGCGAGGGAGCCATTGAATCCCATCATTATCACGCGCTTTCTAACTGGAGGGGATGCTAAAAGTTCAAACGCACTATCGTAAGGCCTTCCTGGTAGATCGCTTAAGCCAAAGTCTGCTAAACCATCTAAGATGAATTTTTTTGTGGCTTCCATTTGAATCCCTTCGTTGAAAATCATCACTTCATAATACGTGAAAAAAGTTTTTTTTGGATTTATCCTTCACAATGTTCACCTTTTATTTTTTACAATTAAAAACAATGGATTAAGTGATGATTAATCCATGAATGGTGAGCTGTATCGTTCACCGCTGGTGAAGCATAGCCGCAAAAAAACGGCATCCGCAGGTTCTGGTTAATCTTATTGCTATTAAATCATCACATTTCGGCAGGCATTCGCTGCCGTGCATCTCCAGCTTGGTGGGGCGCTTCAGGTTGTGATGCGCACACTCCCGCATGATGCTCTCAAGCGACAAACCAAACATCTTCATACTTTGTGAATTTTTGTAGCGTTGGCCCCCAATCCAATATAGGTACCCGCAAAAATCGACTATTGAATCGACGTCTCGTTTGAGGCCTATGGCTGCATCCGAATTTTGCCAGGACTGAAGCGTAACTCTTGCGTACTGTGGCAAGCTGAAATACTGCATAAGCTGGCACATGATGACGGCAAGCTCTCCGCTGATTTTTCTTTTAGCTGCGTAGCGTGCTCGTTTGCCGAGATGATTTCCGGGAAGAGCAGGGTAGCCCGACGGCTCAATGAGCTGCAGCTGTGGTTGGTGAAGCGCATCGGATGTTTGGTAACGGCAAGTATTATCACCGGAATATACGGTGAGTTAACGTCCCTACGCTTCTGATTGACAGACACCGCATCACCGCCGGGATTGGCCTTTAAGCATGCATCATCATCGCTCCATTTCTTCTATTTGGTAAAAGGTATCAGCGAGTAGCCAATCAATGCAGCGGGCCCGCAAAGATTCCAGCGTCTCGATGTATGCTCACACCGCATTATCCCCTCCGGCCAACATGCTCGAGATTTCCGCCATGATGCTTTTGCCGCTGCCTCAGGGACCCGTGACCTTTAGATATAACTGTCAGTCGTAGCAATTCGCCATGACAATAAATAGAGCAGCGAGATGATACTGCGCTTAATTAATCTGCGTCTCGCGATGCGGCCCTGTCATTGTATGAAACTGGCCCGTGAGGTTTTCAGCGTTTAACCTTCTGCCGGGCTCACGTAACCGAATGTACTCTTTGTGCCAATAGCGGAAGTTACAAATACCAGAGAAACACTAAAACTAATTGCGCTGAATGATGTAGATAATTCTGATGTTAACACTTAGAATAGGTTAAAATAAAAGACTAGATTTAAAAACATTAATATTTAAATACGGATTTATTCAGAGGTGATAATGGGTACCAATGGTTCACTAGCAGTCTTTGCCATACTTCTTGCTTGGTATACTCTCTTAACAGATGAGAAACGTGTAGATTTAAAATTGCGCACATCTAAATTAAATATTTTATTTATCATCATCATTACATCGGTAATCTTGGCGATTATATACTCCAAGGTTTTACTAAGTATTTTTCCGTTAAAACCTATCCCCTGGATATTAGGTTTTAACGAAGATACTTTGGCTTTTACTTGCCTCTGCATCTTAATCGCATTTTTTGGGCTCAAAACCTTAGGTAAAAGAATACCAAAAGCAAACCTAACATATTGGATCAGCGTTTCCGAAAAGTACATGCGCGCAAAGAAAATAGAGCAACTGGGATATCTTTTTGATAAATACCATGAGCAATTATTTGATGTTATTAGCAACAAGAAATGGTATGTCAGAGTGCATGACTATTTAAATCCTTCACCATTTCAGATGATAGCAGATAGGAAGAGGGTAAAAAAAAGATTCATAAAAAAAATCTTGTCAAAGCCATTCCCCCATAAAGACAAGCGCCAGGAAGCCATTAAGCTGAATATATCGAAACTTCTGAAATCAAAGACCTTCATTCATTATTTAATTGATACATACCCACACGTAGCAATGAAGGCCAGCTGTTTACATTTCAGGGATAGCAATGAATATAATGCAAATTTTTTTACGTATTTGATATCTAATCCAAATAGTATTATGTATAGGGAGTTACGCGATAATCAAAATCGCTCATATACCGGCGAGTACGTACTCGACGAGAGCAACGCATTGCTTAATTTTTATTTAAATGATATTCGTATGGCGATAAGTGTAGGGATATGGAAGCCTGTGGGTGATTACGTAGTTAACTACATAAAGAAACAGAAAGGAAGCTCAAGCTTTTACAATCAGCCTGATAATTACTTTTCAAGTAGTGATGAGCGCTGGGAGTGTCCTATCTTCGTTGGACTGGTTTTTTTCGATGTCATGGTTTCCAGAGCCATATTCAAACGTTCAAAAGATCATGTGTGGCTCATGTATTATCGCCACTTTCTAGAAGAAATACTTGAGGTCCACGAAGTATCGGAAATTATAGATATTCATAGAGAGTTCCCCATGCGATTTGATTATCTAATATATGAATTAATCCATAGCTGTAATGTATGGGTAGGCACAACTGAATATCTTGACTATGACAAGTGGACAATTGAAGAAATAAAACAATCTCCAGAGTACATTGCATCTATCACCTTAGGGGAAATGATGTTTATGATAATAAAATCAGGTAAACTTCAGGATGGTTTAAAAATATATCTCTTAGAAGTGATCATTAAAAGAATGAAGTCACTTGATAATAACAAGAAGCCTCTTTACGCCGAGGTGATTTTTACTAACCTTATCCGTCCATACTCTTACTCAAAGATTGATGCAAATGCAGTAAAAGAATTACGAAAACTATATAAAGGTGTTGATCATGTGCTAAGAGATGAAAATTCAACTTTTGAAGTTGAACTTTCAAAAATACCTTAGTCAGAAAATAATTTTAATGCTGTACCAATACACCACCTGCAATATTGCCTGGTGGTGACCTGCTACCAATTAGTCTAGCGATAAAATTTACTTTCAATAGTGTCACATGTAAAAATAATGGTAACTTCCGCTTTTCGCTCACTGCGGACCTTTAACTAAGTAAACTCTTCCGCTCAGTGCCAAGAGCGGACACATTTCGCAGGCACGATATAGAAATGTCGGTTTAACTAACCTAATCATAAAGGTAAACAATAGGAGATGCAGAAAACGTGAATTTCCGCGTCGCTCATCACCGCCACGGGTCGTGTAGTCATGATACTGTCATCCTGGGTCCGGTTTTCAGTACTGGACTTTCAGTAAGGATCTTGCGTACTAGATCGAAATTATCTGTCTGACAGTATATATACTGCTCTGCCCGCCCTGTCTGTAACCAGTTGAGGTGCTCAACCCGGGCAGAGTCCACACGGATCACATCCCCTTCAAGAAGCTCATTCACGCGCTCAAGCTCGTCAAAAAGATTATGCCCGTTAACCCTGATATTATTGACAATACAGTGCTGAATAACGGCGCGCTCTTGCCTGACATTTTCTCCTAGGGACGGACAGATCATGGCCAGCGTAATAGTGGAGGATAGCGGCAGGTAAATCTCTATGCCCTCAAGAGCCAGTCCGAGATTGCCCCGTCCGGGATGAGATATTCCGTTGAACAGAGACACCGGGTTATCTGAAATGTAAAAGGGATCGTCAAGGGTGGTTTCGAGCAGGTGCCAGTCCTTCTGCATAAGCACATCAGCTTCAATATGCTGATCGCTGAGCATTTCCAGAAACATCCCTTTTGCTTCTGACGCGTCCCCTGCAATTATCTGAAGAACATCTTCTAACTCAGTATCAGGTGACAGAGAAAATTCATCGACCCATTGTTCAAACAGCCCCATCTCCAGAAGCTTTTTCTTGAATGAATGCGATATATGCTTGATCTGCTCATGCTGGTTGTGTGTACGCATTTGCTGAATAGCGGTAAACATCGCCAAGTCATGCCTCTCGACCTGACTGAGAATACTGAGGCTTTTTTTCTGTAGGATTTTGGTAATAACTGATGCGGCGCGCCCTTCATACTGACACAGCATCGGTTCGAGGCTGAGATGTTCCGGATGATTATCAAAGTTGTAGAAGGTGTTCCGGACGGTGGCATCGTTGACATTGGTTGCAAAAACTCGCCCGCTCTCTTTGTCGAAAGCGAACAGCTGTTTCCTGTGTTTTTTCTTTTTCCCCGATGATCCAAAGTGCTCCAGCAGAAAGCGGGGAACGGTGTGCTGCCGCACAACGTCAGTTTGCATGCTCGATGGCTCAGCCATGTACAGGGTCCTTTTTCTGGTTGGTCGAAAAGCGACAGGTTTTAGTTCGGGCGGCATCGTAAATAGCCACCCTCCTGATGGTTACTTTCGGTATGGTAATATTCGCAATAATTGGCACGCTAATCCAACTGTATAACTAGAACAGCTCACTTGGTCATTATTTCATAACGAAAGCAATTTGCCATCCGGACGAACCGTTGTGTAAAACAGCATTAAACGGAACTGCTCCCCGTTAATTCGCACATAACGCTGTTAGCAATGTCCGTAGATCGCTCATAGCGGACCTGCCGCGCCGTGCCAAAAGCAGACTTTCAGTTGTCCAAGAGCAGCTCTCATATCTTGGCCTATTTATGTCGACCACTTTAGTGCCTGCCGGATTTAAGGGAACAGCGGGCCTGCATGTGGACACAGGTATATCGGCGAGTTAATGTCTTTAAGGGGTATTATTTGACAGTATCTTGAGGGACTTAAAGTGCGCGTTAAATCGATTAAGCTTACCAATTTCAAGAAATTCAAAGATGAACATTTTGAGTTCAACGATGACGTAAATATCTTTGTAGGTGATAACAACGCCGGTAAAAGTACTATTCTGGAAGCCTTGGAGATCGTACTGAATTACAACTATCGGGGCCGCCCCTTCAACAACGAGTTTACGCCAGACATTTTTAATAAGGATGCAGTGCAGCTTTTTTTGGCTTCAGATAAATCGGCTAAGCACCTGCCTGTCTTGGCGATAGAGGCATTCATTGAGGGGGTGCCTGAATACCGGGGTACAAATAATTTCCTTAAAGCCGATGCTCAAGGGATCACGGTGCTAGTTCGCTTTGATGACACGCTTGAGGACGTTTACGCCGACCACTTACTGACAAACCCACAAATTACGAGTATCCCGATCGAATTCTACAAGCTGGAATGGCTGGATTTTGGATGGAATCCTATTAAAGTCGTAGCGAAGAAATTCAGGGCGTTATACATCGACCCAACTCGCATCCACCCTACTCTGGGTAAGAATCAGTACATCTCTACCATACTGAATACCGCTTTAAAGAAAGAGGAACTGGTTAAGCTGACCCTCAATTATCGTGAGAATCAGCAGGTTTTTAACAACTCAAGTGAGGTAAGGACAGTTAACACCGGTCTGGATACGGACCACTTGATCACAGAAAAAAAACTGTCCATTGCCGCAAGCACTTTACCTGCGGGATCTATTCAGACCAGCCTTCAACTTGAATTAGATGATGTCCCTTTCCAGTTCATTGGCAAGGGTGAGCAGAGTAATGTGCAGATCAAGCTCGCGATTCAAAACAAGTCGAAGGATATCGATTTGGTGATGATGGAGGAGCCCGAAAATCATCTTTCTCACACTAACCTCAATAAGCTGATTCACTACATTGAAAATCAGCGGGGCGACAAACAACTATTCCTTACCACTCACAGCTCGTATGTGCTCAACAAGCTGAGCATTGATAAAATCTGCCTGATTCAGTCGGGATACAAACGTCTGCATAAGCTTGCCCCTGCAGTGGTCAAAACCTTAAAGCGCTTACCGGGCTATGACACATTGCGCGTGGCACTGTCGCACAAAGTCATCCTTGTGGAGGGGCCGTCAGACGAGTTAGTTCTCAAAAAAATTTACCACCGCAAGCACAACCGCCTGCCAGAGCAGGATGGTATTGATATCATCGTCGTGCGCGGAGTCGGGTTTGATACGTTCATCTCCGTAGGTATGGAAATTGGTACCCGGATAAACGTTCTCAGAGATAACGATGGCGACTATGATGAAAACGTCGTGAAAGTGCGTGTCGATTATGCGGCCTATCCCAATATCAAGCTTATTTCCTCTGCCAAAAATGAGGAGTTTTCGCTTGAACCCGCGATGATATATGCCAATGCCACCGATTTGGTTACGCTGGACGCTTTCGCCAAAGAGGTGTTATCGACACAGACGTTTAACCTCTACGATAAAGTAGTCGACTTAGATAAGCGACGCGACTTTCTGATCGACTGGTTCCGAAGCGTCCATGGAAACGGTAAGGGCGCTCGCAAGGTCGATTCAGCTATCAAGCTGTTCGATGGCACTCTGAATTTCAAGTATCCACCTTTCCTTAATGAGGTGTTCGACTTTGCCTAATGAATTCTGGATTGCCGGTGCAGGATCAGGAAAAACCCAAAAAGTCATTGAGGATGCCATTGAAGTCTTAAAGGCGGGTGGACGCGTATTGGTCGTCACCTACACTATGAACAACCAGGCAGAGCTCCGTTCTCGCTTTGTGGAATTGTACGGCAAACACAGCGATGATTTTGTTGTGAAAGGCCTGTTTTCATTTTACCTGGAAGACTTAGTGAGACCTTATCAAACGGCCATATTTCCAGATCGAATCACTTCTACAATGTTCACCGAGCATAACCCTCACCTGATACCAGGTACGAGCAAATGGTATCCCAAAAGAGGGGAAAAAATTAATGGGGCGCTGAATCCTCTTCATTATCTGACGCCGTGCAAAACCAAAGCTTACACTGGACTGCTGGCTAAGCTGGCAACAAGAATCTCCGCTTCAACAAAGAATGCCCCCGCTAACAGATTGAAAGAGATTTATCAGAGGATCTTTTTCGATGAGGTTCAGGATTTGGTTGGATGGGATTTTGACGTTATCAAAGCACTCAGTAAGGCAATGCATGACTCTATTTGCTGTGTAGGCGATTTTCGTCAAACTATTTACACAACCACGTTCGGCCATAAGGCACCGGAAACACCTGAGCAAAAGATTCAATACTTCAAAGACCTCAATTTTAGTCCGTTCTCGCTGGCGAAGAATCGCAGATGTATCCAGGAAATCTGCGATCTCTCGGATACTATTCATCCCGGTATTTATGAACAAACGCAATCAGCGGTGGGAGAAGTTCCTGCTGAGATGGTCCATCACTGCGGTGGTTTTCTCATCAAACCATCTCAGGTGAACGATTATCTCGATATGTTCAAACCTCAGGTTTTGCGATGGTCATCGCCCATGGGAAAAGGCTACTTGCCACCAGGCCTCACCTGTCACACCTTCGGCTCCTGTAAAGGTCTCGGTTTTGACCGCGTACTAATTATTTCACCGCAGAAACATCTCAAGTATCTAGGTGGCGACCTTAGCGTGTTCGATAAAGATAAAACGGAGGAATCTAGAAACAAGCTGTATGTGGCCATTACCCGAGCTCGTTACAGCCTGGCGTTTGTCGTTGAGGAAGAGCATCTGACAAATATAAAGCTGCCGCATTGGGTTAGACCTGTATAAGTCGATGCTAACGTCTAACCATTTAACTTCCACTTTTCGCACACAGCGGACCTTTCTTAACCAGAGGTCCGCTGTGTGCCAAGAGCGGACGTTCAAAGTTACGAACATGTGAGCCTCGCAGAACTGATTAAACCTTTCTAAAAAATTGCCGTCTGAATTTCGGTTATGCCGTTTTTTTTGTGAACGCTTAATTTCATTGGGAGCGAGCAGAGCGAAGAGGTTACTTAGACATACAAGGGAAGGGCAAGGATTGATAAAACCTCTAAGTTCAAGGCTGCGACGCTGTGTCACGGCGTCGCAGCCTATAGTAATATACGAAACTGTTTCTGTCGTCTTCATTTGCTGTCGCGAATTAAATATTGCTTTAGCTATAAGTGAGCGTTATGTTTAAATGGTCTGAGGGCCATTGGTCACCCAACCTTTTAGTAAAATATGATGTCATTCAATACTGATTCTGCTGTTTCCTAAAAATAAGATTATTAAAGGAGATTTAATTGGAATTTAATATATGGAAGTATAAGTTTAGTGTTTCGCGCCAAAAGGAATCCCGCATACCTCCTGACAAGGTATTGTTTGACCGTTTACATCTTAACAGTTTACTTCGCCCTTATTTTGATAATAAAGCCTCGAATATAGGGATTTTGCTATCGCAGATAAGCATCCTTGTAACTATCGGTTATACTATGCTCGTATCCGACATCGGCACTAAATGGGGTATCGATAAGGGCGTGTGGATCTTTTTATCCTTAACTTTTTTTGGGGCACTATTAGTATGGTTTTCGTATATCATTTACAAAATATTAAGAACCCCGAGTTTTGAAGATTTTTTGCAAAGGTTAATAGACCAATCACAAACTAAGGAAGATAGACGCTTCGCATTTTTATTATTAGCTGAAGATACTCAATCGTCTTTAAGAATATTAGTTGAATATTCTAAGTCGTGGGATTGCTGGTTATTGCCTAACTTCGGAAAGAGTGAGTCTTCGAATATTCAAACGAATGATGAATTATGCAAGTCATTAGCGAGAAAATGGGCTGCTAAGGGCAGTGACATTACACTATCAACATTTAAAGAAGATTTAATAAGTAAGAAAATATCAGTAAAGAGTGAGAAGCTTACCACTTATTACTTCGATATTTTTTTTGTGGAAATTTCAGACAATCTTGCACAAAAAATGAGTGATAGAGATTTTATTCTTCCTGCAGGTAAGTATGCATGGATGACCATTCATGACTTGCGAACTCATCAGAATACGTTAGAAAGGAACGGCGATGTTATCGATCATCTCGAACAACAACTTGCACACGGCTCACCTGGTATATCTATGAAAAGAGAAGTGGAGCTTAAACAGTGAAAAGATTAATAGATATTCTCAGCAAGAAAAATAATATAGCACTTGAACAACAAGAGCTTGTTGATATGCTCACTAGGTATACTAGCCCAATTGAAACAAAAGAATATTTGGGTGATTTATTAAGTAAAGGTGAGTTAAACCTTAGCGGATACGAACATCAGCTTGGCTTTTATAAATTTATAATTGCAGATATTGATGGAATGTACCCGCGTCGGCTCCGCCTGCATTTTTGGAGACGTGGACAAATAGAGAAAGATATTCATGACCACATCGCGTCTTTTGCCTCTATGGTATTACAAGGAACCTTGACTTCAACTAAATTTAGCATCAGTGATCTTGGTAATGAATATTATAGACAGAATTTCGTAGCAGTAGGAGATAGTTGTGAGCCAAGTACAGAAAGCGAACAAACGATAAAATTAATTCCAAATAGCAAGTCCATCATAAAGGCTGGTGAAATTTATCATCTAAATTTCAATGAGTTACATTGCGCTGAGCCTTTATCAATTTGTACAATTTCCTTAATACTGCAAGATTCTCCAGTAGATCGTAATATCCAGGTGTATAGGGCAAGTCAATCTACCAATGAGGTTATAAGTTCATCAAGAACTTTATATTTTGATGAAAAAAGAAGAGTCTTGGAGGAAATACATTTTCAATTAGGTGAAAAGAATGTTGATGAATGATATTGGAGAAAAGGAATTTTTGCGTTCCATCCTCCCTAGCTTGATCAAATCAGATAAATTTCTTAATGGTTTTGGAAATGACGCGAGCGTAGTTGATATTGGCCTTCCCGATATTGCAATTGCTTTCAAAATTGATCGTGCAGCTAAACCCATAGCAGCATATAAAGGCTGGGCTAGCTTTCAAATGTGGGGGCGTTTAGCTGTAACAGCCAATATTAGCGATATTCTTGCTGTTGGAGCTACACCAACTGGGTTTATGCTTTCCATCACTGTACCCGGCACTTGGAGTGCTTCAGACGTTGAAGAAATTATTAAAGGGGCTGAGATAGCTTGTCAGGAAAAAGGCGTAGCGTTCGTTGGTGGTGATACAAAAGAAGGTAGAGAAGCTAATGTAGTGGGGGCAGCGTTCGGAACAATACAGAAAGACATGATTGTCAGTAGGAGGGCCGCAGAGGAAGAAAACACTGTTCTCCTCGCTGGCCGTCTGGGGGGGTTTGCATCTTCTTATTTATTACGCACCAAAGCAAAAAATAAGAGTAGCGAAATCCTAGAATCTCTCGCACTACCAACTTGCGTTTGGGATGAAGCTAGATATCTATTTTCTCATGGCGGAGTGACTGCTGCTGTAGATCTGAGTGATGGACTTGCCGAAGGATTGAATTTACTTAGCAAAAATGGATTAGCCCCCCTCATTAATATTGATTTATTACCTCTACATCATTTAGCTATACAGGCTTCAACTGAATTATTCATTGAGAAATCTAATTTTGCTTTTACTGTAGGTGATTGGGGAATTCTTTTTGCAATGTCAAAAAGCGCAGCTGAAAGTGCACTAGCATCGATGCCAGCAGGTCTTGAAATAACTGAGGTTGGAACAATTGTAAAAGCAGATAAAGCTAGGTATTTTTCTGTCAAAAGTAATATGAAATACGAGTTGACTTCAGATTTAACAAATGAGCATTTTCGCCAAACCATGGAGAAAGAAAAAGATTACTTTTCTGAACTTACAAAATTTTCGTTTCTTAAGGGTAAAGCTTAGTTGTAACTTATGGTTTGGATACGCAATTGACTTTTTGAAAAAGTTCTTGACCGGAATCAGGAGTAGAACACTACATTTCAAATCCTCTAAGATTCGGTGGATCTCACCGGCTCTGCCTTAACGCAGTAGAGCTTGACGCCCCGGCACGCCGGGGAGCCAGAGGGGCCATCGAGATGTCCGCTTTGTGCCCTGGCTGTGTGAAAACGATTTAAGTTTGGGACGTGAACGCAAAAGAGCTGACGCCTGCACTTTTACATAAAATTTGCATCATCTATCTATGCAAATTTTTTAAGAAATCGTCTAAACGCGTGACCTTCTGCCAGCAATCAGAGTTTTCACACAGCCTGTGCCAAAAGCGGAAGTTGCATATATCGTGCTATGTTAGTTTGCTTGGAACTGGTCAAACCAGATAGGTCACATGACGTTATCGATTGAGAATGGAATAATGATTACTTATCAAAATGCGATAGACAAGGCTTGAGATTACTTTAAAGGCTTTGACACTCCTGTCGTCATTACACTTCATGGCCGATTCTCAGAAGGCTGGTTCTATTGTTATCAATCGAAAGAGTATCTGGAAACGGGTGATTTTCCTGCTCAGTTGGCGGGAAATGCACCGTTCATAATTGATAAAGATAATGGAGAAATCCACTCTTTTGGAATTGCTTATCCGTTAGTAAATACTTGCTGGATTACGAACAACAAAAAAACGAATAACTTCCGTTCATCGCTATTAGCGGACCCAGCACCTGATGAGACTGGCCGCTTGGTGCCATAAGCTGACATTACTGGCATCAAGATGTACTCATATGCAGGGAGCAATCTACAGCCATATCATTTTCTGAGTGGGTATAGTTAAGCTTATGTCCGAGACTGTTCTCAAAAAGTAAGTAGTCGGCATTATCCTTGTGACCGTCT
>Ga0308162_1002377_pt1 | contig 12368 bp, 9 predicted proteins | sample PhySR2_FD_201370 | JGI IMG/M metagenome (GOLD analysis project Ga0308162, IMG submission 201370) | Phyllosphere microbial communities from UC Gill Tract Community Farm, Albany, California, United States - DLSLS.R2 | ecosystem: Host-associated > Plants > Phyllosphere > Unclassified | place: USA... | reverse complement strand
TCCTCTGTAGTTCAGTCGGTAGAACGGCGGACTGTTAATCCGTATGTCACTGGTTCGAGTCCAGTCAGAGGAGCCAGAATTAGAAAAGCCCGCTCAGGGAAACCTGAGCGGGCTTTTTGCTTTTATCTTTTCAGTCATGGCGACGTCTTTTTTGGCGAGTTGAAAATGCCTGCCGTTGAGCTAACGGGCCTGATAATCAAATGGATTCAGGGTTATTTTTTACGCCAGAACAGAAAAGCAGCCATTACTGTTAATACGCCGATGAGCGGCATTGTCCCCGCCCCTGCCAGAAAGTTATGCCGATCAATGGCATTCTCTTTTCTGATATCGGCAAACCGTGCAGCGGCCTGCTTTTCATCTGCAGCATGCACTTCCTCATCTTCTTTCTTATATCCCTTCGCCAGCAGATCAGCGGCGCGGTTCACGTCTGATCGTGCCAGGGCAACGGTCTGTTTTCCCTGCGTATAAAAACAGTAATCTGGCATTGGCTTTGCTCTCCCTTAATAGTCGGATTTCTACTCTATCGGATAGGACCCGTAATCGATAGCAGTGATTATGCAGCAAATTCAGTCACAATCTTTGGATCTGACTTTATGCCTTTGCAGTGCTTTTGGTTGGTTTAGCACTATTGAATAGTTATCCCTGAAAAATCATTCATTTCAACAGTAAGCGTCACTACGAGCCACGACTTTTTAGATTTGATCAGGATCAATAAATATTCATATAATTTCAAAAAAATAACAAAAAGAAAAAAAACAATAATTCTTTCAAGATCTTAATCATTAAATCTCCTGATGTAAAACCCAATGCTTGCTTACCAGAATAGTTTCTGATGAATTAATTAGCGGGGCATACAATCATAAATAAAATTAAAGCTTCATCCCTCGTGGTCGATAAAAAGATCATCTTAGATTAGTTAATTTCCTTTTTTCTATTTCTGAAACCTCATTAAAGGTGAACCTCATGGGTCTTGCTCAACACATCTCCAATATTAAGATAGGGAAGAAACTGGGCGTCGGTTTTATCGTCGTCATTGCTGCCTCCCTTGCCATTACCTTTATTGCTTTCGATTGTTTCCGCAGTATTAAAGACAACTCTGCCCGCCGCACAATTACGGTGGAGATGGTGAATACATTAAGCAAGGCACGCCTTAATCGCACACTCTACCAGTACACCAAAGACCCAAAATTTGCTTCGCTGAATGCTCAGGCCCTGCAGGCGTTAGATGTCCTTTATAAACGACTGGGTGAATTCAAGTGGGATGAGATTGGTCAGCAGAAAGTCACGCTGATGGGACAGTTGCTCACCAATTATCAGAACCAGCGTCAGAAATTCGTGACTTCGGCGGAAGCGACATCCGCCGCCCTTAGTGCCATTAAACCGGGTGCACTGTTCACGCTTGCGCATCAGTTTGAATCACTTGATATGGCTCAGGCACCCGATGCGGCGCTACCGGTGATGCACATGGCTGCCGCGCTGTTTGATGCGACTAATGTTGAAAAAGCGTTTCTCGATAAACCCACTGAAGCCAGCAGAGATGCAGTCATTGAGGAATATACAGCGATCACCACCCTGAGTGAGAAACTGGACGGTTTTGCCCAGCCCAGTCTCAATGACGCCACGCGGAATATGATTAACACGCTTGCGCAGCAACGCCAGGCTCTAACGCGCTATGTTGACGCTTCGGAAAAAGAAAAGGGTGAATCTGCGGGCCTGACGGCTTCTGCAGAACGGCTCAATACGGCGGTCACTGAGACCTTTGCCTTCCAGTCCCAGCTCTCGGCCGAATTTATCAAACAGGCGGAGTGGCGCATTGCGTTTGCTGCGCTGATTTGTGTCGTTCTGAGCCTGCTGATTGCCTGGCGGATTACCCGCAGCATAACGCTACCTCTTAAAGAAACGCTGAACGCTGCGCAACGCATTGCCAGCGGTGATTTAACCACCTCGCTGAAAACCACGCGTGGCGATGAGTTCGGTCAGTTGATGCAGGCGGTGGATGCCATGAACCTCAGCCTGCAAAACATCATTGCCAACGTGCGCGATGGCGTCAGCAGCGTGGCGCGTGCTTCGGCAGAAATCGCAGCGGGCAACACCGACCTGTCATCCCGCACAGAACAGCAGTCTGCTGCCGTGGTTCAGACGGCTGCCAGTATGGAAGAGCTCTCCTCAACGGTGAAACAGAATGCGGAGAATGCCCATCATGCAAGTCAGCTGGCGACAGATGCGTCAGTAAATGCCGGACGCGGTGGAGAGATTATCCGTGACGTTATCGTCACCATGAACAGCATCAGCCAGAGTTCAGGCAAAATCGGCGAAATCATTAACGTCATCAACAGCATTTCTTTCCAGACTAATATCCTGGCGCTTAACGCCGCCGTTGAAGCAGCACGAGCCGGTGAACAGGGTCGCGGGTTTGCGGTAGTGGCTGGTGAAGTCAGGAATCTGGCCCAGCGCAGTTCACTGGCCGCAAAAGAGATTGAAACGCTGATACGCGAGTCACTGGATCGGGTTCATGACGGTTCTGAGTTTGTGGAGCGCGCCGGCACCACGATGGATGACATCGTCCGCTCTGTCAGTCAGGTCAAAGACATTATGGGTGAAATTGCTGCCGCATCCGACGAGCAAAATCGCGGCATTTCCCAGATTGCCACCGCAATGGCCGAGATGGATACTACCACACAGCAGAACGCGGCGCTGGTTGAAGAGTCTTCCGCCGCTGCCAGCTCACTGGAAGCTCAGGCAGACGAACTGGAAAAAACGGTGGCCGTGTTCCGTCTTTCTCCAGGGCAAAATCGGGTAGCTCCTGCCCTGGCACCTCGTTTAGTGCCTGCGATGCCTGTGACGGCATCCGCAGACGCCAGCTGGGAAAGTTTTTAACGTTCAGCGATGTGTATGCTGATATAGCCAGCCGGATGAGAACATGGCTGGCTATATGACAGAATTCTTTATTGATGCCCGGCGCGATCGGGTTAGCGCCTGATTTTTTAGCCCGGCAGGTTCTGAGGAGAGAGGGGAAAAGAGTCGCGATTGTTTGTGACAGATTACGATAGCAGGAGTCGTGTCGTCCCTGACATTTTCTCCGGCCGGTCTACGCTTTCGCGCAACCGTTGAGGTCGTCCGCTTCGTCGTTTTCCGGCCGGAGCCGGACTACGTCCACTGGCATCAGTTCTCTTACTGGTAGTTCAACTCTTCGTTCAGGCCTGCAAGCGTCTGCAGGTACGGCACCTGTTCCAGGGCAGCCGTCGGTGACGTAAAACTACTCAGCCAGTTTCTGGCCTCGGTAATTTGCGCCAGTCGATTAGCGTTGCTTTCAGATTTCGCCATATAACCCAGTTGAGTAAAGAGTGTTGCGATACTGATTTCTTTCTCACCCAGGGCAAGGCTTAGTGCCGCTTCGCCAATAATGACGTGGCCTTTCTCGTCGTTTTGAAATAACACAGAAAATCCTCCATTAGTACGAATTGATGACAACCTCACCAGAGACTGTAGTCGTAAATGTGAGAACTGACCGAATTAATCACTAAAAATCATGCAAGTTACTGATCAAATGTACTAAATTTTTTTTTCCGGATTGTTCTGTTTGTCTCTGCCGTTCACCCTGCCAGACTGGCTGGTCTTATCAGCACGGGATGCCACCATGAAACTCTCTGTTCTTCTCACGTTGTTAGCCGCAACGGTATGCTCGGTATTTGCTGCCTATGGTGGATTCGGAACGCATCAGGCCAGCCAGTCGCTCTCCACGCAAAGCGGCGAAGCCATTACTGAAGAATAATCGCCTGGCCCGACGTCGTCACTGACCGGACAATGGGTTATGATCCTGTGCCCTTTACCTGCCGGTTGCCCGATGTCTGCCATTATTGATACGTTTATCGCCCCACCCTGCCTCGATGAGATCTCCCTCCTCTTTCAGGACGCGCATCTGCTGGTGATCAATAAACCCAGCGGACTGCTGAGCCTGTCCGGCAAAAATCCACAAAACCTCGATTCTGTGCATTATCGGCTGGTAAAGCTGTTTCCTGGCTGCACGCTGGTCCATCGGCTCGATTTTGGCACTTCCGGGCTGATGGTGGTCGCACGTAACAAGGCGATTAACGCCGCGCTTTGTCAGCAGTTCAGCCAGCGCAGTGTTGGCAAAACCTATCAGGCACTGCTGTGCGGACACCTTATCAATAACGAAGGTGTTATTGATGCCGCGATAGCCAAAGATCCGGCGCAGTTTCCCCGCATGGTGATATGCGCGGTCCAGGGCAAACCCGCGCGATCACGCTATCGGGTCACTGAACGCAGTTATTATCAGGGGAAAGAGGGAGTGGCGTTGCCGGTTACCCGGGTTGAACTGACGCCAGAGACCGGACGTACCCACCAGCTGCGCATTCACTGTCAGCAGCTGGGGCACCCGATTCTGGGCTGTGATCTTTATGGCGGGCTGTTACCGCCTGGCGCTGAGCAGGCAGAGAGACTGATGTTGCACGCCAGCGGGCTGACGTTTGTTCATCCTGTCAGCGGTGAGGTGATGCAACTCTCTGCCGCCAGCCCGTTTTGAATGCGTCAGCGCGTCATTACCACATCAAATCATCGGGCACTTTGAAATCAGCATAAGGATCATCTTCGTCCTGTGCTTCTTCGCTTAAGGCGCTGTTTAATACGATGGCACTGGCATCACGCTGGGCAATTTTATCCGCCACGCTGGCCGGGATGATGGCGTACTGGTTCTCACCATTCGCGTCAGCCGCCAGGCGGGCAATGGCAAGACGGCCGTTGATCAGCTGAGTCTGCGTCAGCTTATCCACCATGATCTTTTTAATCAGGTTATTGTCGGTGAAGTTGAAGCTGATGTTGCCTCTCTCTACAGCGATTTTGTTCATTTCGATCAGCTGCTTGACCTGTGCTTTGTACTCTTTCGACAGCACAGCCAGCTTCTGCTGCTCGTTCAGCTGCTTATCACGCTCAAGCTGCGCTTTTTTATTATCTTCCACTGCCGCTCTGGCTTCGCGTGCCTGAACCCTGGATTTTTTGGCGGTCCGCTGAACCTTGTCCATCTTCTTGCTGGATACTAATCCCGCTTTCAGCATCTGCTCTTGCAAGGTGAGTTTTGTCATTGTCGTCTCTGAACCTGTGAAATTATGTCCGGGATTATACCTGCAATCGTCCGGCGTGTGCCAGGTTGCCGCATTTGCTGCGCCCGCCATTGCGGGCAGTCTCTCAACACTGTGCTAACATTCCCCGGTCAAAATCACCTTATTGAGCACCATGTCAGAATTAACCAAACGTAAAAATGACCCTGAAGGGCTGAAGAAACGCATTATTGCAGGCGCACTGAAAGCCTTTGCTGAGTTTGGTATGCAGGGAGCCAGGCTTGAGCAGATTGCTGAGCATGCACAGACCACGAAACGAATGGTGGTCTATCACTTCGGCAGCAAAGAGCAGCTTTACATTGAGGTACTGGAGCAGGTGTATCAGCAGATACGTCAGCATGAAACGGGGCTGAACCTGACGGCGATGGCGCCGGAGCTGGCCATGACGCGGCTGGTTGAAGCCAGCTTTGACTATCACGTTGCCCATCCCGATTTTATGCGGCTGGTTTGCAGTGAGAACCTGCTGCGCGGTCGTTATATATCCCAGTCGCCGCAGATTAAAGCGCTTAACCGCAGTGCGCTGGTTCTGCTGGATGACATTCTGGCACGCGGTCAGCAGCAGGGTATATTCACTGCTGATGTGCAGACTATCGATGTCCACCGCCTGATCAGCAGTATCTGTGTTCATCACGTCTCAAACCGCTACACCTTTAATGCCCTGTTCAGCCCTGACAACAGCGAAGAAGAGAGTATCCGCCGCAATCGGCAGCTGGCTGTCACCGCAACGTTACGCTATATCCGCAAATAAATGCCCGCCAGCCGGGCTCCGCTTTTCCATAGTCTACGCTTAGTGATACTTGTCATTAAAATGCAATAATAAGGAATGCTGTTGTGAGCAGAGATGCACGCCTCTATCCGCTTCGCCAGACACATATAAAACCCGATGATGATGCGCTGTGGAACTGGGCGCAGAACGCGCAGATCGGCCGTCGTCAGCAGGTTCAGCGTCCTGCCAGTGAAGTGGAATTACAGAGACTTATCCGGGAGTCACACGGCCAGATACGGGTGTTCGGCAGCAAGCTGTCGCCAGGCCGGATGCTGCATGTCGCGGATGACGATGTGCTGCTCGATCTCAGCGCTCTGAGTGGCCAGCTCGCCAGTGATGAACAGAGCGTGACCTTTGGTGGCGCGACCCCGCTTGAGCAGGTTTATCGCAGCCTGACCGAAATGAACCGCATGCTGGCTTCATCGCCAGGCGTGATTGCCATTCAGACGCTGGCGGGTGCGATGGCAACTGGCACGCACGGCCAGGGTTTGCAGCAGAGTTCGATTGCCGATGAAGCGCTGGCTATTCGGATGGTACTGGCCGACGGCAGCGTGCGCGAGTTTGTCCGTGGCGACGCTGACTTTCCGGCGGCACAGGTTTCGCTGGGTGCGCTGGGCATCGTTACGGCGGTCACTCTGCGTACTCAGCCGTTTCAGATCTTTACCTGCCACAAGAATGCCGTCTCCGCCGATACGCTGGAAGAGGATCTGCTGCGCTGGAACAACGACTACCCGCTGAGCAAGGCCTGGTGGTTTGTCGACGACAACCTGATGCACGTCTGGAATGCCCATGAGGCAAGCGATGAAGAGCGTCAGCGCTATGAAGCGCAGGGTCGCCAGGTGGTCGAGCATGAGGGCGAAGCTGACGACAGCCTTAACGACACCATCGACCAGACGCTGGCGCATATGCACCGGGATACGCAGATTCAGGGCAAAGGCGGAAAACAGTTTCGCACGGTCACCCGCTTTCGCGACTTCACCGATGTTACCGGTGACATTTATCAGCTCTTCTGCCGTGGCATTGCCGTGCCGCAAATTAATGTGGAAATCGGCGTACCGCTGGCAAGAACCCCGGCCATTATCCGCCGGATCAAGCAGTGGTATGCCGAAAACCGTCCACATATGCACTACCCGATTATCCTGCGCTGCACCGGCGCCTCGTCGGCCTGGCTTAGCCCGGCCGCTGGCCAGCCAACCTGCTTTTTCGGCTTTGTGGTCTATTACGCCGACGATGGCTCGCTGTCACAGGAAGGGCTGCACTTCCTGACCGAAGTGGAGAAACTGCTCGCCGAAGAGGGTGGACGCCCGCACTGGGGCAAGTATTACGACGAAGAACGCTACAACTGGCGTGAGATCTATCCGCAGTGGGACGCCTTCCGCGCCCTGCGCAGCCAGCTCGACCCGCAGGGCCGACTGGGTAACGACTACGTCACGCCACTTTTTGACTGATTGAGGAAAGCTATGTTTGCCTGGGTAACGCTGTTAACACAACCCGATTATCTGGTGGGCGTGAAAGCGCTGCACCGTTCGCTGAAAGAGAGCCAGAGCCCGTGGCCGCTGGTGGTGATGACCACATCGGCGATTTCGGAAGCTGACTGTCAGATTCTGCAGGATGAAGGCTGCGTGATTAAACCGGTTGACCCCCTCTATCCGCGCGACGATCTCGATCAGCATTACGCTTCAGCGCAGTTCGGCGAAGTCTGGACCAAGCTGCGCGCCTGGCAGCTCACCGACTATGAGCGCGTGGTGTTTCTGGATGCCGATATGCTGGTGCTACAGAACATGGACGAGCTGTTTACTCTGGATCTGGGGGATAACCCGCTGGCCGCCTGTCACGCCTGCCGCTGTAATCCGAACCAGATTGCCTCTTATCCGCCAGAATGGCAGCCAGAGCAGTGTCACTACACCTGGCAGGCACGCGGTGAGCAGGCACCGGAGAGCGTCGACTACTATCTGAACGGCGGTTTTCTGGTGCTGAAGCCCGACAACGCGATGTTCGACACACTGGAAAAACGTATTGCCGCGATTGATGACCTCAGTGCCTATCCTTTCTCTGAACAGGATCTGCTGAATGAGGTGTTTGCCGATCGCTGGAAACCGGTCTCTTATATCTACAATGCGCTAAAAACGCTGCCATTCCAGCACAGCGGTCTCTGGCAGAGTGATGAGGTGAAGAACCTGCACTATATTCTGGCAAAACCGTGGAAGCGCGATCTTAACCAGCCCGAGAGCCAGCGCGATCGCTTCTATGCGCTGGATAAAGTGTGGTGGGAAAAAAGCGGTCTGATCTGATTGGCGCCGGGCGGGCGACCCGTGTTCCCGCCCTGCTCCCCTGCGTTAATCAACAAAAGCGGCAATAGCCGCTCTGCCGCTGATTCTGCATTACACCTCAATCCAGCGGCGCTGCTCGGCCGAATACGCAATCGCTTCCAGCACCTTCTGCACCTGCAATCCCTCTGCGAAATCGGGCCACATGCGATCGCCCGCCGCGATGCCGTTGATCAGGTCGCGGATCTCCACCGTTTTCTGATCGTTAAAGCCGATGCCGTGTCCTGCCGAAACACAAAAGTTCGCGTAATCAGGATGGGCTGGCCCGGTGAGAATAGTTTTGAAACCCTGCCGCCCGGCGGGATCATCATGCAGATAAAGCGCCAGCTCCGCCATACGCTCCTGGGTGTAGCGGAGCGCCCCTTTGGTGCCGGTGACGACGTAGGTCAGACCCATCTTAGCGCCACAGGCGATGCGTGAGGTTTCAATTACGCCATGCGCCCCGTTATGGAAGCGCAGCAGCGCGCTGGCCTGATCTTCGTTTTCGACCGGCAACTGCCGCGCAGGCTCTTTCGGGTCGGGCCGTGAGGTGATGACCGTCATCATGTCGCCGCTGACTTCTGCAATGTCACCCACCAGGTAGTGCGCCATATTGACGATGTGCGCCGCCAGATCGCCCAATGCACCAAGACCTGCCAGCGCTTTCTGGCAGTGCCAGTCGAGCGGCGTTTCCGGTCTGGCGAGATAGTCCTCGTTATGGGTGCCGTAGAAATGCACCACGTCACCAATCTCGCCTCTGGCAATGATCTCTTTTGCCAGCTGACTGGTGGGGTTTTTCATATAGTTAAAGCCGACAAGAGTTTTTACCCCTGCTGCTTCAGCGGCCGCCACCATCTCCTGCGCGTCTGCCACGCTCAGCGACAGCGGCTTTTCTGAATAGACATGCTTGCCGTGGCGGATCGCCTCCAGCGCCATCTCTTTGTGCAGGAAGTTAGGCGCGCAGATGTCCACTACATCAATCGCCGGGTCGCTGACCAGCGCGCGCCAGTCACCGGTAGAACGTGTAAAACCAAAGGTCGCCGCCTGACGGGCCGCCAGCTCAGGATTCACTTCGGCCAGCATCTCCCGCACGATTTCGCCTTTCAGCGCAAAAACAGTGGGAGCCTGGGCATAGGCAATCGCGTGACACCGCCCGATATAACCGCTGCCAATCATGCCGATTCTGACTTTGTTCATTTCAACTCCAGAGATTCTGTTCAGGGTTGAAATGGAATCTACGTTTCGTTTTGGTTGCTGACAAAACCAGAATCGGGACTTTGTGATGGACATAAAAAACTATCCGGTTAAATCACGCGCACTGCTTTCTGACAAGGGCTATACAGCACAAGAACACCTCATAAACACCTCAGTTTTATGTGTAGCTTTTTGCCACTTCCATCATTCATCCGGTCCGCGCTTTCGAGGCTTAACACAGCATTATGGCGACAATTTCAGCAGTCGCGCTAATTTATGAAAAAGAGCTTTGACATGGTCCGGCGTGACCGTTACTATGCGCCCCGTTCAAACGATTCCTCTGTAGTTCAGTCGGTAGAACGGCGGACTGTTAATCCGTATGTCACTGGTTCGAGTCCAGTCAGAGGAGCCAAATTAGAAAAGCCTGCTTAGGAAACTAAGCGGGCTTTTTGCTTTTTCTCCTTCTGATAAAATCCCTGTGGCTTATTCGTTCCTTTCCCCTAAAAATTAACGTTCCTTTAATTATTAATTGATGTTCAGCCATTCAATTCAGCCATGACTAAACGGGTCATTTCTGACACTTAGCCGCTTACTCTTTTAATCAGAAGCATCAATACTCGCTTTAAGGGTCATAAATGACCTTTTCTCAGCATGGTGCCCTACCCTGCAGCATTTTATCGACACCTATACCGAAAGCCATATGCCTGAATCACAGCGGGAAGTGGTACTTGATTATGTTGCCCGAAGAATCACGTTACTGGCTGTGACCAAAATATAAACGGGATGCAGAACCATTAATCAGCAGAACAAGCCCGTCTTAACCCATAAAAAAACCCGCTGGCATCAGCGGGTTTCAGATTTGTGAACGTCAACCGTAATCAGAGTTCAAACCGATCCAGATTCATCACTTTGGTCCAGGCGGCAACAAAGTCTTTGACGAATTTTTCACGGGCGTCGCTGCTGGCGTAAACTTCCGCCGAGGCGCGTAACACCGCATTGGAACCAAACACCAGGTCGGCACGCGTGGCGGTGAAACGGGTTTCGCCGCTGACGCGATCGCGTCCAATGAATTTCTCATTGGTTGCATCGGTGGCTTTCCACTCGGTGCGCATATCCAGCAGATTCACGAAGAAGTCCGTGTTCAGCGAACCCACGTGGTGCGTGAAGATGCCGTGCTGGCTGCCATCAAAGTTGGCGCCCAGCGCACGCATCCCACCCACCAGCACCGTTAACTCCGGCACGGTCAGGGTCAGCTGCTGCGCTTTATCGATCAGCAAACTTTCGGTGGTAGTTTTGCCGAAGCCAGTGCCGTAGTTACGGAAGCCATCTGCACGCGGTTTCAGCAGATCGAACGACTCAATGTCGGTCTGATCCTGACGCGCATCGACACGGCCCGGCGTGAATGGCACTTCGATTGAGACGCCCGCCGCTTTCGCCGCCTGCTCAACGCCAACGATACCCGCCAGCACGATCACATCCGCCAGTGAAGCCTTGTGGGCTTCGCGCTGAATGGCTTCCAGCGCTGGCAGTACACGTGCTGCGACGGCATTGACGTCCCACTCACGCTGCGGCAGCAACGCCAGTCGGGCACCGTTGGCACCACCCCGTTTATCGCCGCCACGGAAGGTCGATGCCGACGCCCAGGCAACGGAAACCAGCTCGCTGACGCTGAGGCCAGATGCTGCAATCTTCTCTTTCAGCTGGGCGATATCTGCCACGGTTGGATGATAAACCGGTGCAGGCAACGGGTCCTGCCAGATCAGATCTTCCTGCGGAACTTCCGGACCGATATAGCGCGCTTTTGGCCCCATATCACGGTGAGTCAGCTTGAACCAGGCACGGGCAAAGGCTTCATTGAACGCCTGCGGATCGTTGTGGAAACGACGCGAAATTTTTTCAAATTCCGGGTCAAAACGCAGCGTCAGATCGGTTACCAGCATGGTCGGTTTGTGTTTCTTAGTGGAATCAAACGCATCCGGGATAATGTCCGGCGCATCAGCTGCCACGAACTGGATGGCACCCGCCGGGCTGCGCGTCTGAACCCACTCATATTTGAACAGGTTCTCGAAGAAGTAGTTACTCCACTGGGTCGGTGTCTGAGACCAGATCACTTCCAGACCGGAGGTAATCGCATCCGCGCCAACACCGCTGCCGTGGCTGTTGACCCAGCCCAGGCCCTGCGCTTCAATCGGTGCGGTTTCCGGATCGACGCCAACGTGGCTGGCCGGTGCGGCACCGTGGGTTTTACCCAGCGTATGTCCACCTGCGATCAGTGCCACGATCTCTTCGTCATTCATGCCCATGTTGCCAAAGGTGGCGCGAATAGCCGGAGCTGCAGAGGCAGGATCGCCGCTGTGTTCCGGACCTTCAGGGTTCACATAGATCAGACCCATTTCTGTTGCGCCCAAGGGCGACTGCGCCAGGGATTCCGGGTGACGGTGTTCCAGCCAGGCGGCTTCCTCGCCCCAGTTCACATCCAGATCCGGTTCCCAGACATCGTCGCGTCCGGCACCAAAACCGAAGGTACGGAAGCCTGAGTTTTCCAGCGCAACGTTACCCGCCAGAATATAGAGGTCGGCCCAGGAAATCTTCTGACCATACTTCTGTTTCACCGGCCACAGTAAACGGCGCGCTTTATCCAGACTGACGTTATCTGGCCAGGAGTTTAAGGGGGCGAAACGTTGCTGACCACGGCCCGAACCACCGCGTCCGTCCACGGAGCGATAGGTTCCGGCGCTGTGCCAGGCCATACGAATAAACAGGCCGATATAGCTGCCCCAGTCAGCTGGCCACCAGGCTTGTGACTCGGTGAGCAACCCTTTGATGTCAGCTTTCAGCGCAGAGTAATCTAATTTGGCAAATTCTTTACGGTAATCGAAGGATTCATCAAGCGGGTTCGAACGGGATGAATGCTGGTTCAGCAGGTCAACCCGGAGTTGATTAGGCCACCAGTCGCGGTTGGTTGTT
>Ga0308162_1002375_pt1 | contig 12373 bp, 10 predicted proteins | sample PhySR2_FD_201370 | JGI IMG/M metagenome (GOLD analysis project Ga0308162, IMG submission 201370) | Phyllosphere microbial communities from UC Gill Tract Community Farm, Albany, California, United States - DLSLS.R2 | ecosystem: Host-associated > Plants > Phyllosphere > Unclassified | place: USA... | reverse complement strand
TAAGCCGGTGCATTAATCCGGTGGTTACAAGCAGTCTTCGGTGGAGCGGTAGTTCAGTCGGTTAGAATACCTGCCTGTCACGCAGGGGGTCGCGGGTTCGAGTCCCGTCCGTTCCGCCACTTATTAAAAGCCCTGAGCTAACGCTCAGGGCTTTTTTCTTATCTGCCGTTTAATTATTGCGGAATTAGCAAAAATCCTCTGCTTTCTGCGCTCTTTTTCTTCATAACACTACCCGCCATAATCTTCCTCAGTTTACGAACATAATGATTAACGAGGAATAACATGACTATCCCTGCATTTGGTCTGGGCACTTTCCGCCTGAAAGACGACGTTGTAATTGCATCTGTAAAAACTGCACTTGAACTTGGCTATCGCACCGTTGATACGGCGCAGATTTATGAAAACGAAGCGGCTGTTGGCCAGGCACTTGAAGAGAGCGGCGTATCGCGCAGCGACCTTTTCATCACCACCAAGATCTGGATTGAGAATCTCAGTAAAGATAAGCTGATCCCAAGTCTGAAAGAGAGCCTGAAAAAACTGCGTACTGACTATGTGGACCTGACGCTGGTTCACTGGCCATCACCGAATGATGCCGTCCCGGTGGAAGAATTCATGCAGGCGCTGCTGGAAGCGAAAAAGCAGGGCTTAACGCGTGAAATTGGTATCTCCAACTTTACTATCCCGCTGATGGAAAAAGCGATTGCTGCTGTTGGCGCAGAAAATATTGCGACCAACCAAATTGAACTGTCCCCATACCTGCAAAACCGCAAAGTAGTGGACTGGGCAAAACAGCACGGTATCCATATTACTTCTTACATGACGCTGGCCTACGGTAAAGCGCTGAAAGATGAGGTGATTACCCGTATCGCGGAGAAACACAACGCGACAGCGGCCCAGGTGATCCTGGCATGGGCAATGGGTGAAGGTTATGCCGTGATCCCGTCCTCAACCAAGCGTGAAAACCTGGCAAGCAACCTGTTAGCACTGGATCTCCAGCTGGACGAAGATGATAAAAAAGCGATCGCGGCACTGGATTGCAACGATCGTCTGGTGAGCCCGGAAGGGTTAGCGCCGAACTGGGATTAATATTGACCCAACCCTCTGTATTCTAAAACCCTCGCACAGCTCCTTCGGGAGCTGTTTTTATATGTTCGCTCAGGAAGTCGATAAAGGCACGAATACGTGTACTGACGGCTCTGTCGCTGTAATAAACCGCGCTAAAAGGCATCTCTACCGGCAGACGTTTATCTGCCATCAGCTCCACAAGCTCTCCGCGTGCGATCTCTTTATCAATCATGTAATCAGACAAACAGGCGATACCATTTCCGGTAAGGCACAGCTGTTTTAGCGTTTCCCCACTGTTTGAGGATAATCCGCAGGTAATTTCATGAAGCTGACCATCATGACAGGCGACAGGCCAGGTATTTAGCGACACCGGTTCCGTAAAGCCCAGACACAGATGTTGCGCCAGCTCTTCTACCGTTTCGGGCTTTCCATGCTCAGCAATATACTGCGGCGACGCGATGATTTTACGGTAGCTGGCAAAGAGAGGGCGAGCACGTAAGCTTGAATCAGTAAGGGTTCCCGCCCGGATCGCGACATCAACTTTGCGTTCAATAAGATTGATAAAGGTTTCGGAGGAGACCAGCGATAACGTCATCTCAGGATAACGTTCGCGGAAGGGCTTAATCAGCGGCATCAGAAAATGCAGAACCACAGGTGTTGCCGCATCGATACGCAGCAATCCACGCGGTGTGCTGCGCGATTCCATAATCTCTGTCTCCGCTGCGGCCATCTCCTGCAGGACGGACTGCACGCGGCGGAAATAACGCTCACCTTCTTCCGTCAGGCTCAGCTGTCGTGTTGTTCGGTTGAGCAAGCTCACCCCAAGCTTCATCTCCAGCTTTTTAACCGAGCGACTGATCGCGGAATTTGCCTGTCCCAGCTGTTCCGCTGCGCGGCTAAAGCTACCGCTCTCGACGACGGCGACAAAGATTGTTAGCTCTTCCGAGGTTGCTTTCATTGTTGCACCACCTGCAAAATTCAATTGATATTCTGACCATTTTTGTTATTTAAGCACTGGCGCATACTTCCTGTCATCTTAATCCTGTAAAGACGGAGTATTTTATGCCACTGGCGCTACTTGCCCTCACGATCAGTGCCTTTGCGATAGGCACGACCGAGTTCGTTATTGTCGGACTGGTTCCTACCATCGCTAATCAACTTGCCATCTCGCTCCCTTCAGCGGGCTTGCTGGTGTCAATCTATGCGTTGGGTGTTGCTGTTGGTGCACCTGTATTGACCGCGCTGACAGGGCGTTTCCCGCGTAAACAGCTGTTAGTTGCCCTGATGGTGCTCTTCACCGCGGGCAACCTGCTGGCCTGGCAGGCGCCGGACTACACCACGCTGGTGATTGCCCGCCTGCTGACCGGCCTCGCGCATGGCGTGTTCTTCTCCATCGGTTCAACTATTGCAACCAGCCTGGTGCCTAAAGAGAAAGCCGCATCCGCTATCGCCATCATGTTTGGTGGGTTAACCGTTGCGTTGGTCACTGGGGTGCCGTTAGGTACCTTTATTGGTCAACATTTTGGCTGGCGTGAAACTTTCCTGGCCGTATCACTGCTGGGCGTGATTGCCCTGGTCGCCAGTATGCTGTTGGTGCCATCCAATATCCCTGGCCGGGCGAGCGCAAGCCTGAGCGATCAGTTGAAGGTGCTCACGCATCCGCGTCTGCTGATCATTTACGCCGTTACGGCTCTTGGCTATGGTGGCGTGTTCACTGCTTTCACCTTCCTGGCACCCATGATGCAGGATCTGGCGGGCTTCTCACCAACGGCGGTAAGCTGGATTTTGCTGGGTTACGGTATTTCTGTCGCGATTGGTAACATCTGGGGCGGCAAACTTGCGGATAAGCATGGTGCGGTACCGGCTCTTAAATTTATCTTCGCAGCGTTGGTTATTCTACTGATGATTTTCCAGTTCACCGCATCGATTCAGTACGCCGCGCTGATCACCGTGCTGGTTATGGGGATCTTCGCCTTTGGTAACGTGCCGGGTCTGCAGGTGTACGTGGTGCAAAAGGCCGAACTGTATACGCCAAATGCGGTAGATGTTGCATCGGGCCTGAACATTGCCGCATTCAATATTGGTATCGCGATCGGTTCCATCGTAGGCGGACAAACCGTAGAACACTTCGGGTTAACCCAAACGCCGTGGATTGGTGCGGTCATTGTACTTGTCGCTTTCCTGCTGATTGGCCTCAGTGGACGGCTTGATAAACCGGCTCGCGTGGCGCTTGGGTAAGTAGCAGTAAGTGCTTGCTTACAAAACTGGAAAGCGGTTTCTCAGTAATTGCGTTGAAAGTGTGACCTAAAATCCCTATAACATTAGAACCAGTCCGTTTTTCCAGGCTGGTTCACGTTATAGAGGCCGTTTCCAAAAGTGCGAAAAAATACCTATGCCATGCGTTATGTTGCCGGAATGCCCGCGGAGAGGATCTTGCCTCCGGGGTCGTTTGCGAGCCTTAGCCAGGCATTGCCAGCCGGTACACCCTTAAGCAGTGACGAAAAAATCCGGGTACTGGTCTGGAACATCTTCAAGCAGCAGCGCGCGGAGTGGTTGTCCGTACTGAAGAATTTCGGTAAAGATGCGCATCTGGTTCTCCTGCAAGAGGCACAAACCACGCCGGAGCTGGTCAGGTTTGCAACGACCAACTATCTTGCCGCCGATCAGGTCCCTGCGTTCGTCTTACCGCAGCACCCCTCTGGGGTGATGACTCTGTCAGCCGCGCATCCGGTCTATTGCTGCCCGCTGCGTGAGCGTGAGCCGATTTTGCGCCTGGCCAAGTCGGCGCTGGTGACGGTCTATCCGTTACCGGATACGCGCCTGTTGATGGTGGTAAACATCCATGCGGTGAACTTTAGCCTGGGGGTGGATGTGTATAGTAAGCAGTTACTCCCAATTGGCGATCAGATAGCCCATCACAGCGGGCCGATCATTATGGCCGGGGACTTTAATGCCTGGAGCCGCCCGCGCATGAATGCGTTGTACCGCTTTGCGCGCGAAATGTCGCTGCGTGAGGTCCGTTTTAGCGACGATCAGCGCAAGAAAGCGTTTGGTCGTCCTCTCGATTTTGTCTTCTATCGTGGTTTGAATGTGCATGATGCCTCCGTTCTGGTAACGCGCGCTTCCGATCACAATCCTCTACTCGTTGAATTCAGTCCCGGCAAACCTGATAAATAATGGTGCGTCAGGTCTGCCGTGGGGCAGGCCTCTGCGGGTGCTGCCCTTTACTTTTTAACCAACAAAAGGACAGTACGATGACAACAACAACACACACCCATCATGACAACGTAGAAAAACAGTTTGGTTCTCAGGCAAGTGCTTATCTGAGCAGCGCCGTGCATGCGTCTGGGCGCGATCTGGTGCGTCTCGGGGAGCGTCTGGCGGCATTCCCACAGGCACACGTGCTGGATTTAGGGTGTGGAGCAGGGCATGCCAGCTTTACGGCCGCACAGCAGGTGGCACAGGTGACCGCGTATGATTTATCCAGCCAGATGCTCGAGGTGGTCGCAGAAGCTGCAAAAGCCAAAGGGCTGAGCAACGTGGCTACGCGCCAGGGTTACGCCGAATCGTTGCCTTTCGACGATGCGTCGTTTGATGTGGTCATTAGCCGCTACTCCGCCCACCACTGGCATGATGTCGGCCAGGCCTTACGGGAAGTGAAGCGCGTATTGAAGCCGGGAGGCGTCTTCATCATTATGGACGTCATGTCTCCGGGTCATCCGGTGCGGGATATCTGGCTGCAAACGGTTGAAGCGCTGCGCGACACTTCTCACGTGCAGAACTACTCCAGCGGTCAATGGTTATCGCTGATAACGGAGGCCGGGTTGATTTCCCGCTCACTGATAACAGACCGCTTGCCGCTGGAATATAACGCCTGGATCGCACGTATGCGCACGCCGGAAGCGCTGAGCCGGGCGATTCGTATATATCAGGAAAGCGCATCTGCGGAAGTGAAGGCTTACTTTGAACTGCAGGAAGATGGCTCGTTCACCAGCGACACCATTATGGCTGAAGCGCAAAAGGCGGGTTAAAACAAAAAAGGCACCGAGGGGAATCGGTGCCTTTTTATCTCAGGAATGTCTCATCAGGAATCTGGCGTCGCGCTGTTTTTCACAAACAGCGTTAGCTGGTCACCCGGTTGCAGATTGTCAGTATCATTATTCCAGCGCATTACATCTTTGATGTTCACGCCGTGACGTTTTGCGATACTGGACAGCGAATCACCCTTACGAACGCGATAGGTAATACTGTCGCTGTTCCTGGCAAGACGCTGTGCGCTGCTACCCGCACCCACCGTCAGAGTTTGACCCACTTTCAGACCGGAGCTGCGCAGGTTATTCCACTGCTGCAGATCTTTCGCATTCACGCCAAGACGTGATGCAATGCCCGAAAGCGTATCACCTGAACGCACCTTATAGCTGCGGCTGGAAACGGGAGAGGTATCGGCGATCAGCGTAGACTGAACGGCGGCAATCTCACCAGAAGCCAGAGACTCACGTAATTGTTCAGCATGCTTCTGCGGAACCATCACATACCGTGGGCCATTTGCTCCCAGGGTTGAGCCTTTAACGCCTGCATTAAAGGTTTTCAGTTTACTGACCGACATACCCGTCATATCGGCAACCTGTTGAATATCAACCGGGCTGCTGAGGCGAACGCGCGCCAGTGCACGACTTTCGTCTGGTGTTGGCAGTTGTACACCGTAACGCTTGCTGTTCTTGAGAATATCGCTCAGGGCCAGCATCTTCGGTACGTAAACCTTGGTTTCCTGTGGCAGTGAGAGCGACCAGAAATCGGTAGATTTACCACGCGCTCTGTTCGCTTTCATTGCCTTCAGTACACGACCTTCACCGCTGTTATACGCTGCGACCGTCAACAACCAGTCACCGTCAAACATCTTGTTCAGACGTTCCATCATGTCGAGAGCGGCTGTCGTTGAAGCGACAACATCACGACGCGCATCATAGCTGCGGGTCTGTTTCAAACCATAATTGCGCCCAGTGCTCGGAATGATCTGCCAAATGCCTGCGGCATTGGCGCCAGACGTTGCGTGTGGGTCAAAAGCGCTCTCCACTATGGGTAGGAGTACCAGCTCCATAGGCATGTTACGTTTCTTAACTTGCCCGGCTATCCAGTACATATACGGCTCTGCCCGTAACGTTACATCGTGGAGATAGCTCTTATTTCTTAAATACTTCTGCTTCTGTTCGCGAATCCGGCTGTTTTCCGGAATTCCCATCTTTAGCTCGTCGCCAATAGAGGCCCACAAGTCTTGTTCCTGCGCGAAAGCTGTCCCATCGTCCAACCAGCGCGCCTGACTTGTAAACTTCCCTGCTTCCCCTTGACCAGCTGCAGAAAGGCTCTGTGCGTGCTGTTGTACGTTGCTGCCATTTTGCGACTGGCAACCTACAAGCAGGACAGAGGCGAGTAATATCGCTTTTGCCTTCATGTGTGTGTCAATAGTTGCTTAAAAGACGAGCGATGATAACGGCGAAATTTTGAAAAGGCAACCCGCAATTATCTGAAGTTATCTTTCTTTGACCTTAACCATGCAAAACGCTGCTCTGGTTGTTGCAACTTTGTTTCTTGGTTAATTTTATTAATTAAATCAATATCATCAGTTCGTAAAAATAAATTTATTTCTCGCTCGTTTTTCAGAATAACGGGTAGTGTTTTTTGGTTTTTTGCACGTAACTCCTTCACTTTCTGGTAATAATCTAAAATCGACAGATCGTCCGGCAAAATGCTCGCGGCAAACTTCATATTTCCTAATGTATATTCATGTGCGCAACAAATGAGGGTATCGTCAGGCAATGCGTTAATCTTCTGTAATGACTGATACATCTGGGCTGGCGTCCCTTCGAACAGCCTTCCGCAGCCGCCTGAAAAGAGTGTGTCACCGCAAAATAGATAAGGTTTGCTGTAGAAACACAGATGTCCAGAAGTGTGACCTGGCGTGGCAAATACGGAAAATTCGTATCCCAGTATGAGGATATTTTCGCCTTCTTCGACTACTTGCGTCGTACCCTTATCTTGTGTTTCAGCCGGTCCATACACCACAAGATGCGGGAAGGCCGCCACAAGATCGGGAACGCCGCCCACGTGATCGTTATGGTGATGAGTAAGAAGGATGGCCTGGGGATGCCAGCCATTTTCTTCGATTGCCTGCAAAACAGGCGCGGATTCACCCGGATCGACAATGATACATCTGCGATCGTCATCGACTAATACCCAGATGTAATTGTCCTGAAAGGCTGGAATACTGATAAGATTCATACATTACCTCTAACTGCGTGGCGGATGTGTTGATGAAACCGGCAAGGATACCTCAGACTGTCGCAGCACCGGAACGTTGGGCTGACCTGCCCTGGGGTGAGTACTATCGCGAGGCGTTAGAACAGCAGCTTAAGCCGTGGCTCGCGAAAATGTATGGCTTTCACCTGCTTAAGATTGGCAATCTCAGCGCGGAAATCAATACCGAAAGCTGCGCTATCTCGCATCAGGTCAACGTTTCGCTCGCGGGATTGCCTGTTCAGGTGAAAGCCGACCCGCTGCATTTACCTTTTGCCGAAAAATCCGTTGATGCTTGTCTGCTGGCGCATACGTTGCCCTGGTGCAGCGATCCCCATCGCCTGCTGCGCGAAGCTGACCGTGTGCTGATTGATGATGGCTGGCTAATACTCAGCGGTTTCAATCCACTGAGCCTGATGGGGCTGCGCAAGCTCGTCCCGGTTTTACGCCGCACCCCGCCGTATAACAGTCGCATGTTCACGATGATGCGCCAGCTGGACTGGCTTTCACTGCTTAACTTTGAGGTGCTCGGCTACGGGGGATTTCAGGTACTGCCCTGGTCACGGCAGGGGGGCGTTGTGCTAAGTACCCATTTGCCCGCCCTGGGCTGTATGCAGTTTATCGTGGCGCGTAAGCGAACAATCCCTTTGACGCTGAATCCGATGAAGCAAAGCAAATCGAAAACGCAAATTCGTCAGACCGTCGGCGCCACGTGGCAGTATCGAAAGCCCTGATCAGGATTCAGGCTGGTACCCCGCATCCTCATGCGCGGGATTGGACGCAGCCGCACGAGCCAGTTCGTCGCAGCGTTCGTTCTCAGGGTGACCTGCGTGGCCTTTTACCCATTCCCACTTGATTTGGTGCTGACCTAAGGCCGCATCCAGACGCTTCCAGAGGTCGACATTCTTGACCGGCTTTTTATCTGCCGTTTTCCAGCCGCGCTTTTTCCAGTTATGGATCCACTGGGTGATGCCCTGGCGCACGTACTGGCTGTCGGTGCTCAGCACCACGTCGCAATGTTCCTTTAAGGCTTCCAGCGCCACAATGGCCGCCATCAACTCCATGCGGTTGTTGGTGGTGAGAAAATAGCCTTCACTAAAAGTTTTTTCGTGCTGGCGATAACGCATAATCGCGCCATAACCGCCCGGGCCCGGATTGCCGAGACAAGATCCATCGGTGAAAATTTCTACCTGTTTACGCATCTCTGGTAGACTTCCTGTATTCGAAACGTTCAGTTAAACGATAAGTCTGACATAAATGACCGCTATGAGCACTGCAATTACTCGCCAGATTGTTCTTGATACCGAAACCACCGGTATGAACCAGATCGGCGCACACTATGAAGGGCACAAGATCATCGAGATCGGTGCTGTTGAAGTGGTGAACCGTCGTCTAACGGGCAACAACTTTCACGTTTACCTCAAACCTGACCGGCTGGTGGACCCGGAAGCGTTCGGCGTTCACGGTATTGCGGATGAGTTCTTGCTGGATAAACCGACCTTTGCAGATGTCGCGGATGAATTCCTTGAGTACATCAAAGGTGCAGAACTCGTCATCCATAACGCATCGTTCGATATCGGCTTTATGGATTATGAATTCAGCAAGCTTAATCGTGATATTCCGAAGACCAACACGTTCTGTAAAGTGACGGACAGTCTGGCGCTGGCAAGGAAGATGTTTCCCGGCAAGCGTAACAGCCTCGATGCACTCTGCTCGCGCTATGAAATAGACAACACTAAGCGAACGCTGCACGGCGCATTGCTCGATGCCCAGATCCTGGCGGATGTTTATCTGACGATGACCGGCGGTCAGACGTCGATGAAATTCAGTATGGAAAATGAGTCCCAGCAGACGCGGGACGCAGGGGGCATTCAGCGCGTTGTGCGTCAGGCGAGTCGTTTGCGGGTTGTGTTAGCCAGCGATGAAGAGCTGCTTAACCATGAATCTCGGCTCGATCTGGTGCAGAAGAAGGGCGGAAGCTGCATGTGGCGCGCCTGAAAAGAGGCCGAAACGTTTGTTAAATCACCGTTTGGGTGAATTTTGCAGCAAACGATTCAAAACGTGAGAAAAAGCGTTGACGAGTCCAGAGGCAAACCGTAATATGCGCCTCGTTCCCCAAGCGGGAACAGTGGAGCGGTAGTTCAGTCGGTTAGAATACCTGCCTGTCACGCAGGGGGTCGCGGGTTCGAGTCCCGTCCGTTCCGCCACTATTCAGGCCCACGTTATTTATAACGTGGGCCTTTTTCATTTCTGCATTCCGATGCATTTTCCCTTCTGTCTCCACCCTTGCCACTTCCGCAGTGGTTCGACATACCACGTCCCTTACTTTTTCTCTTATTTAATAAGATATCTTTATATTTTTAATATATTACTTTTATTTCTGTTTTATTTTGGTGTAAGTTAATTACGATTAATTCTCGCTCCTTTTATTATTTCATACCCTCTCATTAATTCCCTGTCCGGTGTTAACTATTCCTAATGCTGCGTATATTTCTGTGTGGTTTTTTCCTAAGCATATAAAGAAACCAGACATGATATTTTTAAGCATCATGTCAATGAACCCAATAGACATGAATTATGTATGGAAGACATAAGTGCAAAGCAGTAAAGGATGTAATCACAGAAGTGCTTATATGCCCTTAATTTAGCGAGTGAAATTCACCAAGGACTTTTATATGACGGAAAGTAAAGTCATTTTAGCAGTGAACAGCGGAGACGGAAAAACTCGGTTGTTGACAGCGGACGCAGGCCGGACGGTTAAGATAAAGCTGATCGCCGGCAATAAGTATCTGCTGAAGAACGTCAATGACGACTTCGCACCAGAAAATATTACCCTTCAACGTGTAGGTAAAGCATTACATATTATTCAGGAAGGGGACACACAGCCTAGCATCATCATTGAGGATTACTTCGATGGTGATAAAAATAACCCAACGCTGATGGGTATGGCAGAAGATGGGCTTCTGTATGCCTATATTCCCGTGTCAGGCGAAAGCTACGATACTGGCTATCTCATTGCGGATGGCAGCATGTCTCCGGTTGCCCTGGGCGGCGATCCGTTAGGTGCTGGTGGCCCAATTCTGACGGCCCCTGATGACGACAACGACATGCTGTTCGGCATGCTGGGATGGTTTGCGCTTGCGGCGGCGGGCGTAGGGGCGGCTTTTGCGCTGTCCGAACTCGATGACGAGGATGGCGACAAGCACGCTACACCTGAAAAGCCGAGCATTGGCCAGACAATTGATGATGAAGGCTCAATCAAAGGCCCTCTGAAATCAGGTGACGTGACCGATGACACCAAACCGTCTTTGACGGGGAAAGGAAATCCGGGCGATACCATCCATATCATCGATAATGATAAGGAAATCGGGTCTGTCATCGTCGATGACGAAGGCGAGTGGAGCTATACGCCAGACAAACCGCTGAGCGACGGCGAACATGACCTCTCCGTTGTGGTTGAAGATCCTGACGGAAACAAAAGCCCACCTTCTGACCCGATCACCATCGTTGTCGATACCGTTGCGCCAGATGCGCCAACGATTGAACACATCATGGATAAGGTGGGTAAAGTCACCGGCGAAATTCTTGACGACACCTACACCGACGATCCAAAACCGGAAATGAGCGGCACCGGTGAAGCGGGCGCGACGATTACTATTTACGATAACGGTAAAAAGATCGGCGAAACCACGGTCAACGACGATGGACGTTGGTATTTCAAACCTTCCGAAAACCTGGCGGACGGCAACCACAGCATTACGGTCAGCCAGACGGATAAAGCGGGCAACGTCAGCAAGCCTTCAGATGAACGTGAATTCATTGTTCTGACCGAACCTCCTGGGAAAGCAGAAACGCCTGAAGTTAATGACAATACGGGTCCTGTAACGGGTCCCCTTAAGCCAGGCGACGTGACTGATGACAGCAAGCCGTCCTTCAGTGGTGAAGGCACGCCGGGCAATACCATCGTTATCAAAGATAACGATAAAGAGATCGGCTCGGTTATCGTCGACGACGAAGGGAAATGGACTTACACGCCTGAGAAAGATCTCAGCGAGGGTGAGCACAATGTTGAGGTGATTGAGGAAGATCCGCTGGGTAATGTCGGCGAGCCTTCCGATCCTATCCAGATCATTGTTGACACTACGCCGCCAGCAAAACCGGATATGGTTGATGCTGAGGATAATACCGGTCCGATTACCGGTCAGCTGAAGGGCGGTGACGTCACTGACGAAACGCGTCCGGTATTCAGCGGTAAAGGTGAACCTGGCGATACCGTGACCATTTATGATGGTGACGAGGTTCTGGGCTCTACCGTCATTGACGATGAAGGCAACTGGACGCTGACACCAGAGAAACCGCTGGGCGAAGGCGACCACAGCATCACCGTTACGCAAACGGATAAGGCGGGCAACACCAGCGATCCCTCGGAAGCGCTGGAGTTTGAAGTTGACACTACCGCGCCTGATGCTTCAGCAAATGTTCTGAAAATTACTGCCGTAGCGGATGACGTGGGCGATCGTCAGGGCAACGTTGCCAGCGGTGAAATTACCGATGACAGCAAACCGCTCATTAGCGGTATTGGCGAAGCAGGCAACACCGTATTCGTCTACACCACCGACTCATCCGGTAAACACCTGATTGGTTCAGCGGTTGTGGGCAGCGATGGTACCTGGAGCCTGACGCCATCAACCCCACTGACGGAAGGTTTGAACAAGCTGACCCTGGAGACGCAGGATCCGGCGGGTAACCGCGTTGCGGGCGATGCGCCGTCTTACGACATCAATCTGCTGATCCCGGTCAGCACCAATCCGTCCATCAACAGCGTGGTGGACAACTCAGAGCCGCACGTTGGTCCGCTGCAGAAAGGCGAATCCACCAACGACACCACCCCGACCCTGAGCGGCAGCGCTGCGCCGGGCGATACCGTGTCTATTCTCGACAACGGTAAAGTGATTGGCTCCGTCACCGCGGACAGCAACGGCAAGTGGACGTTCACGCCGGACACCGCGCTGGCTGA
>Ga0308162_1002366_pt1 | contig 12411 bp, 9 predicted proteins | sample PhySR2_FD_201370 | JGI IMG/M metagenome (GOLD analysis project Ga0308162, IMG submission 201370) | Phyllosphere microbial communities from UC Gill Tract Community Farm, Albany, California, United States - DLSLS.R2 | ecosystem: Host-associated > Plants > Phyllosphere > Unclassified | place: USA... | reverse complement strand
CCTTTACTGACGTGGTGGAACTGCTGGTGCCGGAACTGCAAAAGCGTGGCGTCTACAAGCAGGAGTATCAGCCCGGTACGCTGCGTGAAAAGTTATTTGGCCAGGGGCCGCGGCTGGCGTTGCCGCACCCGGGTGCCGGTTATCGTCGTAACGCTGACGCAGAAACTCGGGTAAATAGCGCTGAAATATCAGGATGAAATCTGCCGGTTAATAGTCTCAGTCATCGCTTAACAGATTTATTAACGGCTGAGAAAAGCGCCGATTTCAGGTCAGGAAAAGAGTAATGCTTTAATTCGTACCGGATGAATCCTGCTATTCATCCGGCGTCTGTCGTCGTCGTGTTTTAATGATTAACTTATTGAATATACTGAAATAGTTATCGTTATTTGTTGGTTGTTTACTGAGCCGGGAATGCCTATAAAACCCTCGTTACCTGCTGAATATAATAACGAGGATATGATGAGTACATTAGAGATTGACAACACCCTGACCGCCCCGCCGCCCCACTCCACGCCGGTTCGTTCGGTGAGTGATGTAGCCCGGCTGATCAACAGTAATACCGAGAAAAACAGCTACGCCCGCTGGATTGTGTTCCTGGCGCTGGGCGGTGTATTTCTTGATGCCTACGATCTCACCACGCTCTCTTATGGTATTGACGATGTGGTGAAAGAGTTTGGCTTAACCCCGGTGCTGACCGGACTGGTGACCTCTTCCATTATGATCGGCACCATCGTCGGTAACCTGGTTGGCGGCTGGCTGACCGATAAATATGGCCGCTACTCGGTGTTTATGGCGGACATGCTGTTCTTTGTGGTCTCTGCGATAGCTGCGGGTCTGGCGCCCAACGTCTGGGTATTGATTGGCGCGCGTTTTCTGATGGGAATCGGGGTAGGAATCGATCTGCCGGTTGCCATGGCCTACCTGGCGGAGTTCTCTAAATTCTCCGGCAAAGGGAACAAAGCGTCGCGCCTCGCCGCCTGGTGCCCGATGTGGTATGCCGCGTCATCTGCCTGCTTCTTTATTATTTTTGCGCTCTATTTCCTGCTACCTGCAGAACACATCGACTGGTTGTGGCGCGCCTCGCTGTTGTTTGGCGCGGTACCGGCCCTGCTCATTATCGCGGTACGCAGCAAGTTTATGAATGAGTCACCGCTGTGGGCAGCCAATCAGGGAGACCTGAGCGGAGCAGTTCGTATTCTGCGCGACTCCTACGGCATTATTGCGCATGAAGAGCAGCCCGAAAAAACCGAAACCGTGAAAGCGGCCCCGAAGGTGAGTTTCCGCGTGCTGTTTCAGAAGCCATACCTTGAACGCACCATCGTCAGCGCAGTAATGAACGTCTGTATCGCCTTTGAGTACACCGCCATTGCTTTCTTCCTGCCCTCTATCCTGGCGCAATTTCTGGGCGCGGGCGTGTTTGAAACCATCTCGGCCTCACTGGGGCTGAACGCGCTGTTCGCCTTTACCGGCGGTCTGCTGGGGATGCGACTGGCATGGAAATTTCCCTCCAGGCATGTGGCGATTGCGGGTTTTGCGCTGCAGTTTATCGCGCTAATCTCGCTGGCGCTGATCGGTCATCCGCAGGCGACTATCGGCGTGGTATTTGCCGTACTGATGCTGGGACTCTGGCTGTTTGCCGAAGGATTTGGACCCGGCGCGCAGTTGATGATCTATCCGGCGCTATCCTATCCGACCCACATTCGTGCAACCGGCGTGGGCTTTAGTCGCTCGCTCTCCGGCATCGGCAGTGCGCTGGCGCTATTTATCCTGCCCATTCTGCAGGCCCGTTATGGCACCAACATGTTCTGGATCGTCTCTCTCGCCGCCCTTATCCCCATTATTTTCCTGTTGATTATCCGGTTTGAACCGACCCGACAGGACATTGATGAACAACCTGCAACAGGAGAAGAACATGTCTGACTTAACCCATACTGAATTTGCCGCGCTGACCGAACATTTCCGGCCCCTCTTCAACCGTATTGCTGAAGGTGCCGCCGCGCGTGAAATCAACCGTACTCTGCTGCATGAGCCGATCCGCTGGCTGAAGGAGGCGCGGTTTGGCACCCTGCGTATCCCTAAAGAAGAAGGCGGTTTCGGCGTCTCGCTGCCGCAGCTCTTTTCCCTGCTGACCGCGCTGGCTGAAGCGGATTCGAATCTGCCACAGGCGCTGCGTGCGCACTTCGCTTTTATTGAGGATCGCCTGAACCAGCCAGAAAGTGAAGAGCGGCGGCGCTGGTTCCGCCGTTTCGTAGATGGTGAGCTGGTGGGCAGTGGCTGGAGTGAAATCGGAGCGGTTAAGCTGGGTGAGGTCAACACCCATGTCTCACCGGCAGAGGGAGAATGGCGGATCAGCGGTGAGAAGTTTTACAGCACCGGCACGCTCTATGCGGACTGGATTGATGTCTATGCACAGCGGACTGACAACGGCCGGGACGTCATCGCGCTGGTGAACACGCATCAGAAAGAGGTGGAACGTGATGATGACTGGGATGGTTTCGGGCAGCGGCTGACCGGCAGTGGCACCACACGCTTTCATCATGCCCGCGTGGAGCAGCCGCATGTTTATGATTTCAGTGAGCGCTTTCGCTATCAGACCGCATTTTATCAGCATGTGTTATTAGCCACGCTGGCGGGTATAGGCCGGGCCGTAGTACGCGATGCGTCACAGGGGGTCGCGCAGCGTAAACGGATGTACAGCCACGGCAATGCGCCTCAGGTTAAGCAGGATGTGCAGGTGCTGCAGGTGGTCGGTCAGATCAGCAGCTGGATCTGGGCCGTTGAAGCCGCCGTTGATCGGTCGACCCACTCACTGCAACGGGCATTTGAACTGCAACTGAGCGGTGCGAATGAAGCGGAGCTTCACGCGGCGAACGTTCAGGCAGAGGTAGAGTCCGCCCGGGCGCAGGTAGTCGCGGTGGAGCTAGTGACGCGAGCTGCCACGGAGTTCTTCAATGCGCTGGGCGCGTCCGATACCCGCGTCAGCAAGGCGCTGGATCGGCACTGGCGCAACGCCCGCACAGTGTCATCACACAACCCGGTGATCTACAAAATCCGCAATGTGGGTGACTGGGAGGTAAATGGCAACGATCCGACATTTATCTGGCAGATCGGCAACGGTGATTAAGCATATTGATGATAGATGAATATGACGCAGCGGCGGTGTTCAGGCTGATAATGCAGTCGAGCGCCGTCTGGCGATAACATTTATTAATGTTAACCGAACCATGATAATGGGGTTACGTGTTTTAGTACCAATGAGCCTTATAAGGTAATCACAAGAATTCAGTTGTGAAATTTTTTTAAGGGATTACACCATAAAATAATTTTTTGCCAGGAAAAATCGGCAGTTATCTAAAATTCTGAAATGGCGGAATTAATAAAACCAGCTTCGCATTGTGAAGCTGGTTTTCATCCTGCCACACCGGTTGTTAAGGCTGGCTCACTGGCTCTGGCATAGCTGAAGAGTGGTGAGTGGAGATCTTCCAGCCCTTGCCATCCCAGACATAGGTGAAAGTATAACGTGCTGTGACGTGCGAATTATCTTTGAAGGTAAAAGTATAAACGCCGGCATCAATCGCTTTATTACAGCCGATTCGGATGGTGCGGGAATCAATTTTACCGCTCGGGCCTTTTTTCAGGAAGTCTTTAAAGTAATCAATACGTTCCTGGTCTGTCAGGCGCACATGGTTTGAAATAGTTGGCAGCAGCACGGCATCGCTGACATATAATTCAGAGACTTTAGTGGCATCGCCGGTTGCCAGCGTATTATTCCAGGTATCAAACAGGCTGGCAACATCCTGTTCAGATGCTTTAACACAGGTCACAGGCTGTTGAGCCAGCGTGATAGCCGGTGCGCAGGACAGGCCAAATAGGCACAGTGACAATAACGTTTTTTTCATGAGATATCCTCTTTTTACCCTGGTGATGACAGCGTTCTGTGACTTAACTCAGACGCAGTCATGAAAAATTTAATAACGCATCAGGAAGAAATGCCCGTTACCTTGCCAGAAATTAATTTTCGATAATAAGTTAATTATCAGTCTCATTCGATAAATTATCTGACATAAAGCATCAACGTTGCTTTTTATTCAGGCTGGAAGATAACGTATGATCGCCAATAGTTGATATTTAAATCTTTGCGAAGTCAGTATTTAGTTTTTTATTCTGATTCAGGATGCAGATATGCTCCCGGATAACGTGAATAAGAACTGTTCATAGGATGATAGCCGGGTTAGCATGTGGAGATTCCATTCCAGAAATTCAGTAAGCAAAGCGTTCTCAAACGGATCTGGTAGACAGTATTTTCATTTAGGGTCCTTCAATTATCTTTAAATTAAACTGGCTGCTTACATAATAAAATTTTCAACCTTCAATGGTCTGTTAATTTCACTTCACGTTCTTTCCTTTTCGCCATACTCCGCGCACTGGAAGTGCTGACTTTAATCAAATTGTATTTATCAGGTCACTATTTCACCATTTCACTGAATCATTATTCAGACTTTCCTTCAATTATTCATTTTATGCCTTGCCAGAAATAACCGCTTCTTCATCAACCCAGGGTGGGCTGTTGTTCCGGACGTCTCACTGCCCTACCCATTTGAGCGTCTGTCAATCAGGTCAAAACCGGGCTGAATCCGGCACCTTAACCTGGCTTCGTATAATTGTTCTTATACGAAGTCATGACACAGGAAAGTCGTCGGGTTATGATATAGAGCAGCAAAGATCACCCTGCAAAATGGCAGCGCTACGTAAATTCTGATCGGTTATCCCCCTGATGAATTCTCAGAATTCACGTAGCGCGATCATCGCGTTTTCTGACTGATAAGTGAGCAAAAATGAGCGAGATAGTGCCGTTAACCCATCTGACGGTGACCCGGAATAGTGATATCACCGAACGGCTCAGGCAGTTCGTTCAGGACAAAGAGGCATTTTCCCCCAATACCTGGCGACAGCTGCTTAGCGTCATGCGAATCTGCAATCAGTGGTCAGAAGATAATCAGCGTACTTTCCTGCCAATGAGTGCAGAGGATTTGCGCGACTATCTCTCTTTTCTGGCTGAAAGCGGCCGGGCCTCCTCGACGATCACTTCACACGCTGCGTTAATCTCGATGTTACACCGTAACGCCGGGTTGCCGGTGCCCAATCTCTCGCCACTGGTTTATCGTACGATGAAGAAGATAAATCGTGTGGCCGTGATGGAGGGTGAGCGCGCTGGCCAGGCCGTGCCTTTCAGGCTGTCCGACCTGATGGCACTGGATAAACAGTGGTCAGGTTCTGATAACCTTCAGGCACTTCGTGATTTGGCTTTTTTGCATGTCGCCTATGCAACGCTACTGCGTATCAGTGAACTGTCACGGTTGCGGGTGCGTGATGTGATGCGTGCCGGTGATGGTCGTATCATTCTGGATGTGGCGTGGACAAAAACGATTGTGCAGACCGGCGGATTGATCAAGGCGCTCAGTGCCCGTTCAACTCAGCGTCTGGAAGAGTGGATCGATGCAGCCGGGCTATCCGGCCAGCCTGATGCCTTTCTGTTTACTGCTGTACACCGCTCTGGCCGGGCAATGATTTCAGCAAAGCCGATAAGCACCCGGGCACTGGAACAGATCTTTGACCGTGCATGGCATACTGCTGGAAAAGGCGGCGCAGTGAAGGCTAACAAAAATCGTTATACCGGATGGAGTGGTCACAGCGCCAGGGTGGGCGCAGCTCAGGATATGGCTGATAAAGGCTATCCTATCGCCCGGATCATGCAGGAAGGAACCTGGAAAAAACCGGAGACACTGATGCGTTATATCCGTCATGTGGATGCGCATAAAGGTGCGATGGTGGAATTTATGGAGCAGCACGCGGCCCCGGATGTTGCTGGCTGATAGAATGATAAAAAACGGAACGCCCATGATTAGAGCTCAAGTTATCCACAGAAAAAGTGGACAGCCTGTGTGTAAGCCGGTACTGAATGAGAGGGTGCCGGTCCTCCGACGCGTTCATCCCGCTGATATGATTGATTTCTTTTTACTCCCTTACAACTTGCTGCGACTCTGTCAAAAAATCAGACCTTTTAGTCAGTAATGCGTGGATTATTGCGGTCAGTGATGACCCTTGTACTGGCGGTTAGCGGTCTATACCGGCGATGATGTCTTCTGCTGATTGTTATTGAAAAGGCCGCTGCCCCTCGGCCTTTTCTGCACCTGAAGACGTGACTTCACGCTATCAATCACTTCATTTTATTGCCGGCTCAAAAAATGCATCAACGGAGGCTGGCGAACTGGTTGCAAACACCAGTGCCGTGGTGGTGCCATTGTTGACAAGCTGATCAAGAAATTCAGATGCCTGTTGTTGCGCATAGTGATGATTGCGGAATTTTATTTCGGTTGGAAAGGTATAGGTATTGAGCCAGCCATTAAGCTGTTTACCATATTCACTGATCATGGTGATTTGAGGATAATGAACATGCGTATCCACGAATCCGGGTGTGATAATTTTTCCGCTGTAATTAATCAGCTGGTCGACAGCCTGGTCCTTTATGGTCGCATAATCACCTGATTTTAAAATATAGCCATCTTTAACAATAAGATAGCCATCTTCATAGTGCACGTTAGCTTCTTTTTCTTTTGCTGGAACGGCTTTAAAATAGACGATTTCAGCCCGGTATCCAACCGTTTCCGCGGCTACACAACAGGAGAAAAGAGACAACAATGCCATAAACGTAAGTTTCATTTACACCTCCATTTAGTATCTTTAATAAAATCCGTCTTATCTTTTCAGCGCGGGAATGATAGGTGAAATGATAAGGATGGCCGATACTAAAAATGCGATGACATTATTAACCTGGACATATTGCTTAACTACTGAAATTAATCCGTTTTGTGGTTGTCTTATCCTTATCATCAATGATGCCTGACGTTTAAATTAACGCAGGTTTAGTCTGTTAATAATAATTTATTCACATTGTTTCTAATGTCTGATAAGCCAGAATCTTTATTCTGACACTTACACAAAGCATCCCATTAACATTTAAATGATTACAGGACAAAAAATATGAGAAACTGGCACCTCTTAATGTCGGGAGTCGTTATGCTTTCAGTCGCTACTACAGCCATCGCATCCGGTCAGGATCAGCTTCCAGGTCATGCTCAGGGTGCTGAGATTCTCCAGGTTAACACCCGTCAGGACCAGATCGACAATATTGGAGATCTGGTTTACCACCAGGTGAAAAGCGTGCGTTCTGTCAGGCAATTGCACATGTCACTGCTGGTGCCACGAACCAATGATCTGAAACCAGCGATTATCTATTTTCCCGGCGGGGGTTTCCTGTCAGCGGAACGTGACAAGTTTATTGCAATGCGGCTGGCCTTGGCAGAGGCGGGTTTTGTGGTCGCCGCAGCTGAATATCGCACTATTCCTGATATTTTTCCGGCGCCGGTTGTTGATGCTAAGGCGGCAGTCCGATTTCTGCGGCAGCATGCCTCTGAGTATGGTATCGATCCGGCGCGTATAGGGGTTCTGGGTGATTCGGCGGGGGGATGGCTCGCCCAGATGATGGGAACCACCAATGGGGATAAATCGTTTGATAAAGGCGATTTCACTGACCAGTCTTCAGATGTACAGGCTGTGGCCACGCTGTATGGCATTTCTGATTTGCGTAGCATCGGAGAAGGCTTTCCGGATGCGATACAAAAAGTGCATCAATCCCCTGCCGTCACCGAAGCGCTGCTGATTAATGGTGCGGCGTTCCGCGAATTCGCCGGGGCATCAGTGACCGATGAGCCTGAGAAAGCGCTTTATGCGAGTCCAGTGGGTCACCTGAAAGGCGTTAAACCGCCATTTTTAATTATGCATGGCAGCAGCGATACGCTGGTCTCTCCTGAACAAAGTGCAAATCTTTATAACGCCCTTAAAAAAGCGGGTAATCGTGCTGATTACGTGTTGATCGAAGGGGCTGAACATGGTGATTACCGCTGGTATCAGCCTGAGGTTATTACCAGAGTGACTCACTGGTTCCGGCAGGTGCTGGGTGAGCCAGTCAAATCAAAGAGCCAGTCAGCAGCAGATCCTGATGCCAGCCTCTGACTCAGGGTGATGTCTCCTTGCCTGTCAACCTGCACAGGCAAGGAGCACAGTCCTTTCACGCGCCTGTATGTAATCGTCTTGATGGTCCCTCAGCGTACCAGTCTGGTTTTGCGATCACTGCGCGTAGCTTTTCTGTTTATCACAATTTCCATGGCAGCCGTGACACCCCATCTTTTCCTCATCAGGCATAACCGGTATTGCCAGCACCCTGTTTCCCGCTTTACGCAGTGTCAGCAGGATGATTCCATTCAGCAACAGAACGCTTATCAGGCAGACTGCACTGAATACAGGATGCTCGTTAAACGTGACGGTCTGATAAAAGAATGTCGCTATGGTATAGGCGATGTTAAGCCCCCAGCAGAATGAGAACATCATCCATTTTTTCCCGGCCTCGCGGGCGATCGCGCCCATGACTGAGACGCAGGGAACGTAGAGCAGAACAAAGATTAAGTAGCTGTAAGCGGCAAAGCCGTTGCCAAATTTGGTAGCCATCACACTCATAGAACCGGATGCCATCTCACCATCGCCTTTACTGGCATCGAGGGGATGCGCCAGTGCATCAATTCTGAATGCAGCGGTCAGGCCCGCCCAGGTTTCCGTCAGCGCCTCTTTTAGTTCATCTGCCAGGTTAAAAGCCTGCGGGTCAAACACGCTGCGCTGAATCGCCTCCGTGGTGTAAAGACTGTTGAGCGTACCGACCACGACCTCTTTTGCCATAATGCCGCTCACCAGCCCCACTGTCGCCTGCCAGTTATCCTGCGTCACCCCGATTGGCAAAAGCACGGGCGTGATTGCTTTGCTGGTCGCCGCCAGCGCAGAGTGGTTTATGTCATCAACCAGCTGGCCGTTGAATGCAAAGCTGCTCAGCACACCAATCAGCATACTCACCAGGATAATGACCTGACCGGCACGCACCACAAACATTTTCAGCCGTTGCCAGGTCTGCAGCAGCAGGCTTTTAAGATGAGGCCGGTGATAGACCGGCAATTCCATGATAAACGGTGAAGCTTCGCCACCCAGCAGGGTATGCTTGAGCACCAGTCCGGTCGCAATCGCCACTACAATGCCCAGCAGATAGAGTGAAAATACCAGGCTGGAACTGTGAGCATCAAAGAATGCTGCGGCGAACACCGCAAAGATTGCCAGCCGCGCGCCGCAGGACATAAAAGGCGCAATCAGTACCGTAAGCAGACGCTCACGCGGCGTGTCGAGCGTTCTTGTACCCATCACCGCCGGCACATTACAACCAAAGCCGACAATCAGTGGCACAAAGGATTTTCCCGGCAGGCCCAGTGACTGCATCAGCCGATCCATCACAAAGGCGGCGCGCGCCATATAGCCTGAATCCTCAAGGAAAGAGAGGAACAGAAACATCAGGCCAATCTGTGGAATGATTGGCAGCACGGTATTGATACCGGCACCCAGCCCCTGCGCCAGAAAAACCGTCAGCCAAACCGGGAAGTGGCAGACATATCCCAGCCATTGTGCGCCATGAATGAATATCGCCACCGAACTGCCGTCGAACAGCGGCTGCAATGCCGCGCCGATATTAATCGAGAGAACAAACATCACATACATCACGGCCAGGAATATCGGAATGCCCAGCCAGCGGTCCAGCACAATGTTATCAATCCTGCGGGTAAGACTGGCCGGGATAGCCTGATGAATGTTACTGACGGCCGTACAAACCGCATTAATGGCACGATAGCGATAATCGGCTATCTGCACGCCCGTATCGCCACCCGCTCGCGCCATAATCTCAGGCAAGGTTGGAAGTAGTTCCGGGCAAAGTTTCTGGCTGTTGATATCGCCTTCAAGCAACTGCAATGCCAGCCAGTACCTTTTCTGCGGGGTCAGAGACCCGGACATCTGCAGGCTGAGCTGCTCAATCGCGGTTTCAATCGCGGCCGGATATGGCACCTTCTCTGGAGCGCGATAAATATGTGGCTGGTCAATCAGTGTTTTTAGCTGAGCGATACCGTCGCCTTTGGTTGAAGTCAGTGAAACCACCGGACATCCCAGGCGGGCTGACAACGCTGCGGCATCAATAGTGATGTTCTGGCTTGCGGCAATATCCTGCATGTTCAGAGCGACAATACAGGGTACGCCAAGCTCAAGCAGTTGAAAGGTCAGGAACAGGTTACTTTCCAGACTGGAAGCATCGACGACGTTGATCACTACATCGGCATGATCCTGATAAAGATACTGACAGGCGATGCTCTCATCAATCGAGCTTTCAGCGGATAGCGTAGTCAGCGAGCGAGTGCCGGGCAGATCGATGAGCCGGACGTCAGACTGTGCAGTAAAGAACTGTCCCTCTTTACGTTCAACCGTGACACCCGCCCAGTTACCGACCCGCTGGCGGGCACCGGTCAGCTGATTAAACAGTGTGGTTTTGCCGGTGTTGGGATTGCCTATCAATCCGATGGTGATCTTTTTCATCAGGCGATTTCCTCCAGAATGATGTCGGCCAGATCACGCTGTCGCACCGCCAGGCTGACACGGCGGGTACGAATATGAACCGGATCGCCCATTGGCGCTACTCGAATGATTTCGATAACAGCACCTGGAAGCATGCCCATTGTCAGTAATTTCTGGCGCCAGGCGAAATTTACTGATGGCTTATAACCAAGAATTCGGTAGGTACTGCCCATGTTAATTGCCATACCACGCTCTGCCTTTGAGTAAGAGACACTCATTCTATAAATGATAAGCGTTTCGGTTTTTGATCTGGCTTCAGGCAGACAGTGGAAAAGTGCTCTGAATGGCTTTCGTTTAGGAAACAGAGAACATCTTTCTGTAACCTGGTATCACGCGATACAGGCGATGTTTGTGAGAACTCTCATCGTCAGTTTTATAGCTTTGAGCAGCATCTATAATCCCGACAACAATCTGCTCCGCGAATGCAGAGGTTATTCATCCGTTGAGAATGGCAAAAGCCTTACGGCAACCTGATTGTCGTAAGTTGTCCAAAATCCAGAAGGCTTATATGAAACAAATTACTGTTACTGACCTCCGGCATCTCAGCGAAGAGGCTGCGAAATCCCCTCGCTTACGAGCCAATCGTAATTTACACCCTGAATTGAGCGATCCGGTGCAGCGGCTGGCCATCGCGATGGAGCCGGGCACTTATGTCCGCCCTCACCGACATCCGCATACTTTTGAATTGCTGACCTCGCTCTGTGGGCGGTTTCAGGTATTACATTTTGATGAAAATGGGTATGTGACCCAACGGGTGATGTTAGGAGAGGGGGGCAAGGTCATGGAAACGGAAGCCGGCACCTGGCATGCGGTGTTATCGATGGATAAAGGTGGCGTTATTTTTGAGGTTAAACACGGAGGTTACCAGCCTGTGACTGAACAAGACTCAGCACCATGGGCACCCGCCGAAAATGAGCCGGGTGCTGGGGAGTTAATGGAATGGTATGCTCAGGCACAAGTAGGGGATTCTTTTATCCGATAATTATTGTTTTACGCGGAGTAGACGGTATCGCGAGCGATGCTGTTCTGCCCCTTTATCCTGGCCTGACTGAATATCTTTCATGATGTCTTTTTGCTCAAACTTTCGTGTGGCGGCATACACTGTTTTAATCAGTAAAAATTTTTTAAATACGCAGAATTTCTGTCGTAAAAAAGGATTAATATTTTTGGGGTTCTGTTAATACTGACATGAAAAAATTCTGCTATTACATCAAAACCATCCGAATTAAATAAGTGAAATATAGATTCATTATAAAAAGATTAGCCTCCAGGCTCGTCTGGAGGCACGTGAATCGCTAAACGTTATGATTCTTATGGAAAAATAATCACTGGTTTCGTTGCTTAGGTAAAGCAATAATGGAAAAATCACGACGCGCAATATAGTTTATTTTACTAAATCAGCAATTGTGTACGCAAAAAATCTTGTTTTCATAAGATGAAAAAATAAAATTATTACATGTCAATTCTGACGGGTCTTGCATAAAGGCATGCTTTCTCTTATCAAATCAATCAAAAAAAATCCATTTACGATTTATTTTAAATTTCTTTTGATAATGATAGTTGACATTCAGGTCAGCTACAATCTCAGTACTTTCTTGCTAAAATTCCCCTGCGTTACCAGTTAAATTATACAGACATAAAAGGATGTTAAAATGCGTGAATTGTATATCTCAGAAGTGATCACCGTAAGTGGCGCTGACCTCGGTTACTCGAAACTTCTTGGCTTGTGGTGACCTGCCCCCAAGATTAGATACAACCTTCAGTTAGTAATGTCGGTTGGTTTTTCTTCATATTTCCCGTTTCGCCAGTCCGCTGCAAATTCAGCTGGCGTCTGGTAATCCAGCGATGAATGTGGAC
>Ga0308162_1002358_pt1 | contig 12464 bp, 9 predicted proteins | sample PhySR2_FD_201370 | JGI IMG/M metagenome (GOLD analysis project Ga0308162, IMG submission 201370) | Phyllosphere microbial communities from UC Gill Tract Community Farm, Albany, California, United States - DLSLS.R2 | ecosystem: Host-associated > Plants > Phyllosphere > Unclassified | place: USA... | reverse complement strand
GCCGGTTGTAACCTGCTGCGCACCCAACGGCGCAAGAGCGTGACCCTGGCCGGCGCGGTGATCGGTACCCTGCTCGCCTTGTTCGGCATGTACGACCTGCTGGTGCCGTACCTGATCCTGCTGGGCACGGTCATCCCGCCGATTGGGGGCGTGATCATGGCGGACTTCTTCTATCGTTATCGCGGCCAATACCCACGCTTGGCGCAGGCTCGCCTACCGGCGTTCAATTGGCCCGGCCTGATTGCGTATGGAGTCGGCACCGTGCTGGCGTTCAACTCGCCGTGGGTCGCGCCGTTGGTGGGAATTTTTGCCGCGTCGCTGACCTATGTGCTGCTCAGCGCCATACTACGCGCCATGACCGCCTGGACATCGGTATCGTCTTGAGCATGCACATCATTAATGCCCGCCTGCGCAACTGTGAAGGCCTGCATGATCTGCACCTGGAACACGGCCTGATCGCCAGCATCACTGCGCAAACCGGGGTGCCGGCGCTGATGGCCGGCGACTTGGACGCCGCCGGCAACCTGGTGATACCGCCCTTCGTCGAACCCCACATCCATCTTGACGCCACGCTCACCGCCGGCGAACCGCGCTGGAACATGAGCGGTACGCTGTTTGAAGGCATCGAATGCTGGGGCGAACGCAAGGCCACCATTACCCAGAAAGACACCAAGGCCCGGGCCAAAAAAACCATACAGGCCCTCGCCGCCCATGGCATCCAGCATGTGCGCACCCATGTCGACGTCACCGACCCAGACCTCACCGCACTCAAGGCCATGCTGGAGGTACGTGAAGAGAGCACCCACCTGATCGACCTGCAAATCGTCGCCTTCCCCCAGGAGGGCATCGAGTCATTCCGCAACGGGCGCGAGTTGATGGAAGAAGCCATTCGCCTGGGTGCCGATGTGATCGGTGGCATCCCCCACTTCGAATACACCCGCGACCAAGGCGTGAGTTCGGTGAAGTTCCTCATGGACCTGGCCGAACGCACCGGCTGCCTGGTGGACGTGCACTGTGACGAAACCGACGACCCCCACTCGCGCTTTCTCGAAGTCCTCGCAGAAGAAGCCCGCAGCCGCGAAATGGGTGCCCGCGTGACAGCCAGCCACACGACGGCCATGGGCTCCTACGACAACGCTTACTGCGCCAAGCTGTTTCGCCTGCTGGGGCATTCCGGTATCAGCTTTGTCTCGTGCCCCACCGAAAGCATCCACCTGCAAGGCCGCTTCGACAACTTCCCGAAACGCCGCGGCGTCACCCGCGTCAACGAACTGCTTGAGGCCGGGATGAACGTGTGTTTCGGCCAGGACTCCATCGTCGATCCTTGGTACCCGCTGGGTAACGGCAACATTTTGCGAGTGCTGGAGGCTGGCCTGCACATCTGCCATATGCTCGGTTATCGCAATTTGCAAAACGCCCTGGACCTGGTCACCGACAACAGCGCCAAGGCCATGGGCCTGGGCAACCGCTATGGGCTGCAAGCAGGCCGCCCGGCCAACCTGTTGATCCTGTCGGCCGACAGCGACTATGAAGTCATACGTAGCCAGGGCCTGCCGTTGTACTCGATCCGCAACGGCAAGGTACTGATGAAACGGCAACCGGCCCAGGTGGAGTTTTTAGACGACTGAGTCGATGTCCAGCGTTTGAGCCCGTGCCCGTTCGTCGTGGGACGGCGGCGGGATGCTGGCGAACTGGGCTGGCTCACGATTCTCGCGGTGGCTGAACCAACGTTTGAGGCTCGATTGCAGATGTGCGGAAGGGGCATGGCTGCCGTAGACATCGTGGGCTTGCAGGCGACGCCAGCGCAGGCTTGCCAAGCGCTCGCGGCTGGTGTGCAAACGGTCGATCTCTGCGTTCAAGGCATCGGTGGGTTCATGGCTACGATCATTGGCCGGGCGCCGCAGAGCCAGTTCACGCCGCTTGGCCCGCAGTTGCTCGCGCATGTCTTCAAAGGCCCGGTCGAGCAGCTCGAACTCCCGCTGGGTCACCAGCGGGCCCTCACTCTCCAGGGTGTGTTGCCAGCGGCGCAACGTCGCCCAGGCCGCGGGGATATAGCTGGTGGTCATGAAGTGCTGGTCGGCTTGGAACAGCTGCCTCAGCAGATTATCGCGGTCGGGCATATCGCCCTGCAGTTGCAATGCGCGATTGCAACCCGCCTCTTGGAGCGATTCGCAGCCCGGCTTCCATAACACCGAGGAATGGCTGCCATCGGCGAGTGTGATCGGCATGAAGTGATATTGCTCACCATGATGTCGATAGGGGTTGCCACCCACGCGCACCAACCCAGCGGCGAACAGCAGGCCACCAGGTGCGGGGTTGCTGAATAGCGTGATGGCTCCGGGAATCCAGAGTTTAGCAGTGGTGTTCATCCAGGGCGCCGGGACACTGGGGACGGGGTCGTTGTGGTTGACGATGCGGTGGTGGACCAGGGTTGAGGCACCGGCGGTGAATTCGGCGTCGGCGGCGCGGGGGGCGCCGTAGGTGTAGAGGAGTGGGTCGTAATCTCGATCTGGGGTGCGGCGTAGGGCCTCTGCCAATAAGAGTGCTATAGCCCCCCCAAGACTATGGCCACAAATGATAATTCGTTGGCCGCTGTGATATCGAAAAAGGTAACCTGATACAAAATTATGCATGGCCTGAAATGCCTGATAAAAACCTTGATGGGCTTTTCCAACGCCCTCGATGAATGGGACTTGATGGGCGTTTGCATCGCGTAGAACATCGGCACCACTAGCGGTGCCGCGTACAGCAATAAGCACCACTTCATCGTGATGACAAATGAATGCTTGAGTATCTGTTCCAAACTCCACATCGTTAAAAAAGTGTATCCGCTCCGGATACTCGAGATCATGCGAAGTGGCATTCTGCCCGTACAACTCTGGATCAAAAGGCAAAATCTCGAAACGACGGGAATAAGCTACGTCTTCATACAATGGATAAAATCGTTGCACTTGCTCTGAGTCAAACCTCCACGCCTCCCGGTAACATGACAAGCGTTCGGCAAACAAATTCCCGATACTTGGATGCCAAGGAAAGCTGACTTTATCCTTAGGTTCTGCTGAAGGATCTTGGCCAAACTCGCAATAGCTTAATGTTGCCATTAACGCCAGTTGGTACAGGTTCAATGCGCAAAATTGATCCTGTGTAGAAAGAATTGGCCGTAATGCTCTTAGAGGTCGCACCTGCAACATCGTGAATTTTTTCGGAAAGAGCACCAGCCCCTTGAAGGAAGACTCGGGAGGTCCAAAACCAAGGTCTGCCATCATCTTGAGTGCATGCCGCATTGGACGGTGAGCCTGTGACGACAGGGGCGGCAAGTGAGCGCTATGTCGAACCAGGTCACTCACTTCAACCTGATAAAAATGATCTGCATTTGGGCGTGCGGGATTTTTTTCGACAATCTGATCGTGGTTATCAAAAAAATGGGTTTGCTCGGCACGCACTTGCAACTCAGTGATAGGCAATGCATAGAATGAACGTGTCATGAGCGACTGATAGAGCGTTTCCCGACCTGAATAGCGCTCCTCCATCATCAGAATTACAGGTCCACAGAAAAAGCCCTCCACTCGGGCAAAACCCTCCCCGTTCAACCGACCGTTGTATTGCTGACCAGCAACGTCACGCAGGGTGTAAGGCAGTCCCCCATAACTTTTTCCATTTCCCGTTTCATCGACTAAGCAGAAGGTCAACCAACCCCCATTCAATGAGCAAGCAGGCATCCTGTCGTTGAAAAACTGTTGCTTCCATGCAGCTTCTTCCATGAGGTTTCTCCTGATTAATCACAGGTCGGATAAATATTGCATAGACGCCCATCTGGCATTTTGAAAGCCTTGAAGTCAGAGACATTGCCGCGACAAAACGCAAATATGTCTTCCTGGCTTTCTCCCCTGCAACGCTTCCAGCCACCGACAACCTTTACCCAGTTGTCTCGCACTGCTGGTTGTTCTTCTTCCGTTAACGCCAGCACCATTCTCAGCGTCTTCCCACGCAACCCAGCACGGGACACATAACCGCCAGCACGAGCTTTCGTAAGCTGTCCGCTGGTGTTCAGCGAATTGCATTTAAGCCCCTTAATAAGGGCATGCTGGGGGCCAACAGTACGAAACAACCATTGACATTGCCCTGGGAGCTCTCGGACATAACTTTCTGACATCAAAGACATTTCCGTCTCCCAACTATCTCGGATATAAACAGCGGCGTAATCCCGTCCGACGTCCGACCAACGCTCCCCCCACTTTGCGTTAATCGCAAACACAAGTTTACGTAACATCAGCGAGCAGCCTTCCACTCGCTCTGTCAGTGGCACCTCGAAACTCACTCTATTCGCTACGGGCTTGCTGGCAGCCTTGAATATTTTGAGATCCGGTCGCTTGCCATGTCTTCGAGGCAACTTGCACGTTTCACCCGGCGCGGGGGTGTAGGAAGCATCGCCCACAAGGCCGAAATGCGCCGGCAAATCCACCTCCAACGTAAAACGCTCCACCGCCCTTCCCGTACATCCCGAAAGCCCCGCACCCGCCACAACCAGCAACACCCACCCCATCCATCTATTCACCACTCCCTACCTCCCTGTGCCACTGTGCCACCACTCGAAAAAAATGCTCCCCAGGCGCCTCGCCTGCCCTCGGTTGCCAGTGAGTAACACTGCTACCGGTCGCCTCTGCCAAACGACGTACCACCAGAAATTCGAGCTGCTCCGGCTCACGCCATTGCCAGGTGCGCGCTTGTTCCAGTACCTGAGCCAGCCAAATCCTCGGGTCTTGGAATTCGACCAATGCCGCCAGGTCTTCGCTGTACTCCGCCAGCAGGTAGCGCAGGATATTGGCGTGCAGGATGGCGTCGGCCTGTGGGTTGGGTGTGTCGAGCCACGGCGGGTGTTCAGGCGCCGGGTAGTCGCCCGGTGCAGGGTTTTCGTGATGGCACCAACGGCCTTCATGCCAATAGCACACGCTGATCAGTGGCCCGAGGTAGACCGGCCAGTGTTCCTCGGCCAGATGGGCCAAGGCACGGGCCAGGGTGCGGTTGTCGTGAAAGCGATAAAGCGCCTGCTGGCCTTCTGGCCCCAGGAGTAATCGCTCACGCCAATGACGCGCCATACCCGCCAGGTCGCTAGCAGCCAGGCTGGCGAGCCAACCCCAGTTCGACTCGGGGTGTAGCAGCAAGTCGGCCAATGCAGGCTCATTCAGTTGCTCCAGTAGCAGTACGACCGGGCCTGAATTCGCCAACTGCGCCGCAGCGGTCTCGCTGTAGAGGCTGCAATAGTGCGATGGGGCACGATCTGCCAGCAGGGATTGGCGAGCCTCGTGATTACCCTCCAGCATCAGGCACAGTTGGCGTCCACTCTGCTGTTGTTGGGCCATCCAGCAATGGGGCAAGCTGTCCATCAGGCCGCCCTCCCCGCGATATTGCACAGGCCTTCGCGGCAACGTTCGCACAGGGGACAAAAGTCCGCGCCCAGTTGCTTGGCCAAATCCATGATGACGCCTTGCGCTGCAGAGATTTGCGCGCCTGCAACCGATGGTGGGCTCACCGAACGGCCTGCAAACGGCGAACCGCCCAAGGTGATGGGCCGGCTGCTGGAAATACTGCCGGCTTGCATCACCAGGTGTTCGCCGCCCGCCTTCAAGCTCAATTGTGCACCAGCCTCTATCACCAGGCTGCCACCGGCCTTGAGATGAACCTGCTGCCCGGCTTCGATCACCAGGCTTTGGCCAACGCGAGTCAGGCTATCACCCTCTACCTCCAAGCGACTTTCATGCCCCACCCGTTGCTCCAGGTCACGCTGGGCGCGCAGGTAAATGAGCTCTTCGCCGCATCGGTCTTCAAGGTACAACTCATTGGCGCCCCCGCCGCCCGGCGAACTGCGGCTGCGCAGAACGCAGCGTGTCTTGTGCTGCGGCAAAGGGTACGCCGGCAGGTGCGATGCATTGGGCAGGCAACCGGTGACAAGGGGTTGGTCCGGGTCGCCCTCCAGAAAGCTCACCAGCACTTCCATGCCGACCCGTGGAATGACCATGGCGCCAAACCCATCACCCGCCCAACCGGACGCCACGCGCAGCCAACAACTGCTGGTCTCACCGCCCTTTTCCGCGCGATCCCAGTGAAAGCACACCTTTACACGACCATAGGCATCGCAGTGCACGTCCTCGCCGGCAGGCCCGGTTACCGTCGCGGTCTGGCTGCCACTGATCGTTGGCTTGGGGTGCTTGAGGGCAGGTCGATGCACTGCGCGCCAGGGAGTTGCGGTGAACCGGTTGCGATAGCCTTGGAACCCATTGGCATCAACGATCGACTCCTCCAACACCTGCGGCTGGTAACCCTCATGACGCACCGAAGTCAGCAGCCATAAGTCGTTGCAGGCTGGGTCCGGGTGATCACACAGCTCAAGAAAGTGACCACTGCACAACGCCGGTTGATCGCTCTTGCCCAGTACCCGATGGCGATCACGCTGGTGACGTTCCAGGCTACGTCGCGCCAGTTGTGCACCGCGTGCATGGCCATTAAAACCGGCAGGATAGCCATAGTCCTCCAAAGGATCCGCCGGCCCGCTACCGGCCTGGGCATGCAGGCGAAACGAAGGGTGCTCAAAGTCATAATCACGACGTACTGTGCGCCGGCTGCGCGTTATTAGGCGCCGGTCGAAACGCTGGACAACCGGGGCCCCAAGCGATGGATCAGCCGAGGAACAATAACGCTGCACCGGCAACCGGCGAAATACCGTCTGGTCATCGCCAAACACCAGCAGATGACTCTCCGCGCTGTGGCGAAAGTGGTAGTGAATACCCTCCTCTTCACACAGCCGCTGGATGAAATGCAGGTCGGACTCCCTGTACTGCACGCAAAACGTGCGCGGCGGATACACCACCGGCCCCAACTCAAACGCGTAGGCGTCGGCAAAGATACCGTTGTGTTCGAGGACCGCGGCAATGATCTGCGGTACGCTGCGCTGCTGAAAAACCCGCTGGTCGCAACGATGGGCAAGGGATGCCAGGCGTGGTGCGAGCGTCAGGTGATAAAGGGTGAGCCGCGTACCGGGATCATCCCGACCGATGGCGTAGATTTGCCCGTGCAGGCCCTGATCCGCTTCATCGAAGTCCAGATAGGCGGGTTGATGGAGCAACGCCTCCAGGTCAAGGGAAGGATCTTCGCTGACTAACTGCACCTGTATAAAGTAAGGCTGATCGAGGGCTTCGCTGCCTTTGAACGCCACTACCTGAAATTCTGTATTTATGCTTGAAAGGACTAATTTGAAACGCGACGAAACAAACCCGTTAACCATCCTTTGTTACCCGCCATCAACTTTCTCTTGAACGACTCTCTCTCGCCCTAATACCCATTCGGATTGCGAAAAAAAGCACCTGAACACGCCTAAGCTTAGCGACCCCAGGCACTTTTCGGTCCTTTTTGAATAAAACAGAAGTTTCGTACAGCGAAGATGGAAGTATCTTTTACAGAATTTATACAGCCAAAAAAAATCTTCCAACGGCATGAAGAAAATTCTGACTACGGTTTGTCTCTTCATAACTAAGCTTTAAGGAAACGACTGACACTTATTTAATGCGACAGTCGTTTCCGCGGTTCAGCTTTTTAGTCGCACTGTCCCAGGAATGGATATGTGCCCGGTCCAACTGTGTCGCTTGCCAGGCCGCCTTCGCGAGCAAGCCCGCTCCCACAGTTTGATCGTGGGGTATCAGGTAGATATGCATCGGCTGGCAGGCCGTCTTCGCAGGCAAGCCAGCTCCCACATTTGGATCGCGGGGCGTCAGGCCTCCCCCACAGCAATGCCCCCTCTTACCCCGGGAACATGGCAATCCCCCACTGATATCGCCCCCGCGTCTCTACCTAGCGGGACTGCGGCGTATTACAACGCCAAGTCTGTGGAAAGTGAGCTGGAAGGTGGTAATCCGCCGCAAGAAACCTGGGGTTCAGCCACTCCCACAGGGATTACACACCTTCCAGCTCACCTCCTACAGGCTCGATCATTTCTACGTGGTCATCGGTGACCAAAGCGTTCCGTGTTTGTAAAAAAATTGCCTCGCCCCCCGTAACACCAAGGGAACCCGGCTCGCTCGAGAGGGCCTGATGTGCAAGGATGTCGCGCCGGACATCGTTCGTTGAACGCCAAACCAAGGATTTTTCATGACTGCCATTTCCACCCCTGCCCCCGTGGTTCCTGGGCGGCTGGAACAGATGTCGACCCGCATCGCTTTTTTTATCGCAGGTTTTGGTATCGCGGCCTGGGCGCCGTTGGTGCCGTACGCCAAGGCGCGTGCGGACCTGAATGAAGGCACCCTTGGGCTGCTGTTATTGTGCCTGGGTGTGGGGTCGATCATCGCAATGCCGGCGGCGGGCGCGCTGGCCTCGCGCTATGGCTGCCGACGGGTGCTGACCGCAGGGACGCTGATGATCTGCATGGCCCTGCCGATGCTGGCCACCGTCAGTTCGATCCCGTTGTTGATTGCTGGGTTATTCCTGTTTGGCGCGGGCTTGGGCACTGTGGACTCCACCGTCAACTTGCAAGCGGTGATCGTTGAGCGCGCCAGTGGCAAAACCATGATGTCGGGCTTCCATGGCTTGTTCAGCCTGGGGGGCATTGTCGGCGCCGCGGGCGTTGCCGGGTTGCTGGGCCTGGGGCTGTCGCCATTGCAGGCAACCCTGGTGGTGGTGGTTATCACGCTGGCAGCGCTGTTCAAGGCTGCACCGCACTTGTTGCCTTATGGCAGTGAAAGCTCAGGGCCGGCATTTGCAGTGCCCCATGGGGTGGTGTTGTTTATCGGTTGCCTGTGTTTCATCGTCTTTTTGGCTGAAGGCGCCGTACTGGATTGGAGTGCTGTGTTTTTGAGCGCCGAGCGCGGCCTGGATGAGGCTTACGCCGGCCTGGGCTACGCGGCATTTGCCTTGACCATGACCGCTGGACGCCTGACCGGCGATGCCATTGTTCGACGCCTGGGGCCCACACGGGTGATTGTGATCGGTGGCGCGCTGGCCTGTGCCGGCTTGCTCCTCGCAACCCTATTGCCAGCGTGGGAAACGGCGCTGCTCGGGTATGCGCTGGTGGGTGCCGGGTGTTCGAATATCGTGCCGGTGCTGTATAGCGCCGTGGGTAAGCAAACAGTGATGCCGGAACATATTGCGGTGCCAGCCATCACCACACTGGGTTATGCCGGCATTCTCGCCGGCCCCGCCATGATTGGCTTTATCGCCCATGGCAGCAGCTTGAGTACTGCCTTCATCCTGATCGCGGTATTGCTGGCGGCAGTGGCCATCAGTGGCAAAATCCTCAAGGTATAGCTCGCTTTTCAGCGTGCCTTGCGAGCGGCGTCCTGCTCATGCCACCGTTCAAGGCTTTTGTTGCTCAGCCACCCCTCTTTGTGAGGTGGGCCAAATAGTCGAGTGACATTTGCACGCTCCAATGAGGGCAACAAGCCTGGGCGTTCAATAATGTTCTTGGCGGTGTAGACGCAGAGTTCGCTGTATTTGGGCTGGGGCATGCCCGTGGACGTATCCAGCACGGGCGCGCCCTGTTGATCAACCTCGTACGGGTCCTGCATGACCTCCCTGAGCCTGGCGATTTCAACGTACTGATGCTGTTCAAACAGGTAGGTTCGATCCATGGTCTCGTCTCTCAACAGCGCAAACTGGCTTTGCAGTGCCTCCACCACCTGCGCATTGCCTTGCGCATGAAACGGGTCTTGACTGAACACATTCGCCGAGCTGTTCCCCGGCAAAGCCTGGGCAGCCGTATTGAGGCTATCGCGCGTGATATCGCCGTCACGGCTGAAGATCGCGTCACTCAAGCGCGGGCGCTTGAGCATTTCCCCCACGACCTGAATCACGTCATCCAGCGCCTCGCTTTCCCCCATAGGATGAGCGGCGATCCGCTGCAAAGACAGCCAGGTCAGGCGCCCATCATTCAGGAACGAGTGCAGCGAGGCGAAGGATTTTTCCAGCGCTTTAGCCAACTGGCTATCCGTTGACGTTGCACTCGGCAGGGCACCACTGGACCGCTCAATGGATAAGTTCTGCAAGTCTCGATGACGCAGAGCAGACAAGGGTGCACGAAAAAGACGCGGTTTGAGCGGGCCTTCCAGCGGGGACGTGGAAGAGCTTTCATGCCAGGTTTCAGCGGTGGCCGGTGGTGGCTTGGTTGGTTGTAAGGCCGGCCTGTCGGGGGGGAGAGGCCGGGAAGGTAGTACACCCTCGATTGTCATGGGTTTTCTCCAACTCTGTTCAGATGCATATCCGCTGGGTTGACGTTACCTTGATGGGCAAAATCAACGACTGGACTCCACTCAGGCAGGCACCTCATGTGTGGTTGGATGAACTCGACAGTTCCGAGTGGACGATAAATACCCATGACAATATGTAAACCGTGCTCAGCCACGGTTAACCCAGTTTGCGCCTGCGCCACCAACTGGTCAGGCAGTTGATCAAGCCGGTGTCGTTCAACGAATCAGTACCCTGCCCCTTAACCTGTGGGTCTGCCAGCATGCCTCGGGAAAAATCGTCCGACACAGGCGCTTGGAATTTAAGCTGGCCGGCATAAGCTTTCATGCGCCGCGCCTGTGCCTCATATTCCGTCGACGCAAAAGGGAAACTGCACGAGGGTGCGCGGTCCTGGGAGACTGGCAGACTTTCAGGTTGGGTATTGCGCAGGAGTTCGATGGGCCCGGTTGGGCGAGAATTAAACGAGGTTGAAGGCATATTTTTCCCTCATTCAGAATCTGAAAAGCGACGGCGCGAGTCGCAACCGCAGGTACCACTTATGTGGCAAATGGGCGTGATTCGTTCCTTGAAACATATAGGACTGGCGCCGCCTCCGAGAGGCGACGCCTGAAGAAGGCTCAGCGGGACAACAGGTACAGACCTGTACGGCTGATCTTCCCATCGTCATTTTTACTGGCGCGGTTATCCATCCGCTCAAGCACGTCACTGCGCTTGAGCATTTCCTGGGCCAACTGGATCAGGTGGTCCTTGGCCGCGTCGCCGGTGAGCGGCTTGCATGCCCACTTTTTCAAGTCGCAGATTTTAAGGCTTGAGCCCCCGCTACCGTCCTTCAACTCGTCAAAATGCTCAAGCAGTTCACCGGCCAGCTCTTTGTCAGTCTTGTACTTGAAGTAGTTTTCCCCTTGGATCACCGCATTCAGGCTGTGCCGGTCGACCAGGCCATCCAAAGCGCCCGTGGAACCGTGCCGATCCAGCGCGGCCATCAGTTCCGGACGTCGTAGCAACTCATTGGCCAGGCGAATGTTCTCGTTCATGACCGGGTTGGGCGACCACCCTCTTTTTGCCATCGCAAGAATGCTGTCAACGCTGATAGAGCCAGGGTTCTTCGGGTCTCTGAAGGCATTGAAGCTGTCACGCAACTGCTGCGCCAACTCCTCTCGACTCTTGAGAGAATACGGCGCGTCTGGCCTGCCGGGGGCGGGCGGATACGGCCGACATGCGGTGGGATCCGGTCGTGGTGGTGGGTTGCACTCACTAGGGTTCGGCCTGGGTGGCGGGTTGCTGCAACCTGGGTTCGGCCGTGGCGGCGGATGGCCACAACCAGGGTGCATGGGTGGCCGATGCCCAGAGAACCAGTGACTGATCCAGTGCTTGAGTTGGCTCAGGAAGTTCTGCATGTCCGGGGGGCTGTGGTGATGCCCGAGCACATCTGCCGCGGTGGTTGGCGCCTGGTGATGACTGAATACAGGCCCGGCCTTGTTGTCCCCGGTTTGAAAATTCACATGGGCAGCCTGCTGACCATTGAAGGAAGGCGTTGCGGGCGCCTGGCGGGTGTTTTTGATCTCGGCCTTGGTATTGGCCGGTGAGAGGTCAGGCGTTGATGACGCAGAGACGGGTGCATCCGACATCGATACCGACATACGTTTCTCCATGACAGTGGGCGATTTTCAGCTTGTCGCTCCAACGTAATGTCGAAGCCCATTAGCTTTCCCATGTGTGGTTTTGCGTCGGAATCAGTTCCTGAGCCAGCAATAATCTGTGCGGGGGCGACGTAGGAAACTGAGGGTGGCCTGCCGGTTATGAGTGAGCAGAGCGCCTGACCCAGGCAAAAAAAATCGCAACCCTGGGGTTGCGACCTTTCCTACCGACAACAGATCAGAACCCCACGCTCGCCTGTACGAAAAACGTGCGAGGCTCACCCAGGTACAACCCGGCATTGTTGTCGCTGGAGCGCGTGTAATGCTGCTGGTCGAAGACATTTTTCACACCCACCCCCAGCTTCAGGTTCGACAGTTGCGCACCAAAGTCATAGCCACTGCGCACGTTGACCGAGACATATCCTGGGATATCACCGAATTGGCCATCCGCAGTGCCTTGGGTGATATAGGTGGTGCCGGTGCCTGGCGCACGTTGGCCGGACTGAGCATAGACGTCCAGATTGTGGGTCCAGTGGTTGACGTCGTAACGCAGGCCCAGGGTCGCCACTTGGCGGGAATACAGTGGCAGGTCACGGCCCT
>Ga0308162_1002348_pt1 | contig 12506 bp, 15 predicted proteins | sample PhySR2_FD_201370 | JGI IMG/M metagenome (GOLD analysis project Ga0308162, IMG submission 201370) | Phyllosphere microbial communities from UC Gill Tract Community Farm, Albany, California, United States - DLSLS.R2 | ecosystem: Host-associated > Plants > Phyllosphere > Unclassified | place: USA... | reverse complement strand
TTGCATCTTACCCAAGGTGTTTTCTGCCTTTTTAAAAACATCCTGCATAAAATCCAGGTCTAGATTCGCCTCTTTTGCGCTGATTTCGCGTTTTAGCACTTTGCCAAGGGTTTCCCTCTGTTTTTCCTCAAACAGGGCTTTTTCGTCAATTGGTGGCGTTTTAGCACTATTTTCAATCTGAGTCTGCTGTTCTGTTTTCAATGCACTGAGTTTTATCTCGTTTTCAGCAATCAGCAGGTCCATATTTTTGCCGTATTGCAGCTGAGCCTGATTTCTTTCTTTGATTTCGTCATTGCTTCGGCTGATTTCGGTTTCGATGCCTCTTCTACGTAGTTCGGTGACTTTCGGTCCTTCGTGCAGGGTGGCTTCCAGGCCATTCTCTTGGTCTTTGTAGCTACGGTGGTCGACCCGGGCGGTGGATCCGGCCAGATCCAGGTGCATATTGCAGATATCGGCAAAGTGTTCGCGCCAGTGCTCGATTTCTCCACTGTGTTTCTGATCGAGCTCCCGGGTTTTCTCTGTAAAACCTTCTGGAGTGAGTTTACGTGTGCTCATTAGGATATGGGCGTGATAATTGCGCTCATCACTGCCGGATCCGGTATGTGGTGCATGGATACAGGCATCGACTGCTACCTGATGTCTTTTCACGATGCTGGCACATAATTCTTCGAGCATGGCCAGACGTTGTTCTTGGTTCAGTTCACTTGGAAAGGCAATTTCAAATTCCCTGGCTACAGTCGAGTTTTTTCGGGTTTCCCGTTGTTCAACTTCGTTCCAGAGTTTTTCCCGGTTTTTTAAATGCTGTGGTGCGCCTTCTGGTAAATAAATTTCTTTGTATTCCACACCGGTTTTTCGGCTGTAGTCATGTTCTCGGCCTTCACGTTCACAATAGATCTTTTCACCTGCCCGATAGGCAATCGCAGCAGTGGCGGAACGCCCTGCTGATCGTGCTACGGTTTTGACTGAAAAGTGGTAAATCGCCATGCCTGTTTTTCGCTTTTAAATTTTCACGTAGTGAAATACAACCGTGAATACGGTTGTCGGGGTATTGGGGAGACCCCAATCGGACTTGCAAACGAATTTTGCATAAGTGCGCTCTTCGAGGAAAACATTACTATACATATAGCACCTTGAATGCATATTCAAGTGCGCTTATGTTAGGGATGGTTTCCCAGGATGATGGTATTGGATTAATGAGCGTTACTGAAACACTAGATAGCAAAATCAAAGCACAGGAAGAAAAGCTAAAGCAGTTAAAGGCTCAAAGACAGGCAGCACTGGCAAGAGAACGTGCTAAAGAGAAAGAACAGGCAAGAAAGGACGATACCAGACGTAAGATTTTAATCGGATCCTGCATGTTGAAAATCACCGAAGAAGATGAACAAGCCAGAGCTAAATTAATTGCTCAGATGGATAAGTATTTAACAGACGAACGTGATCGAAAATTGTTTAATTTACCCCTTCAATAGAAATTAATTCACCTGAAATAACGCATCAATAGGAACGTAATATGAGACTTCTGATTGCTTTGCTTTTTCCTTGGTTATTATTTTTTACCATTGGACGTCCATTCGCAGGAATGATGTGTTTATTTCTTCAGATTACGATTCTAGGTTGGATCCCTGCTGCGATTTGGGCTGTGTACGCTTTATCGCAATATAAGACTGATCAGAAAATTAGAGAAGCGACATATTCATAGTGATCATTTGTCCTTTTTTTGCAACATATTAAAAAGTAAGGATAAACTAATCAAAATTGAAAATTTAAGCACTAATAGTTGAATTTTATGATTTTTATATCTGATTGATTGTGTGATTTTAATCACACTTAACCATAAGTCAGTAATCAGATTTGAGGTGATTATTTGATCAATAAATGATCTAATCAGTCTCACAATAACAATAAATAATTATAAAAAAATCAGAGGTAGGCAAGATTTAACTATCTAATTTTTGAGCAGAAAAAAAATTAAAATAAAGAATTAGTGAGTTATGCTTTTCCTACTTAAGTGATTATATTCTTTGCCATATAGCTCCTATCCAATATGGGTATGGGGCTACTTTTTTGACTTCGTATAAGAGATTTTATGTTAAATAATCAAAAATCCTTATAGTGAATCGTATATCTAAGGTTTTGGCAGATTTTTAATATATTCATATGCAATGTAACATTCCCCTGTTTCAGATGCATGTCTCAGTTTTGCTTCCAATAAAACAGGAAAAGGTATTTTCGATTTCAAACATTGATGTATATCTTTCCCTGAAATACAAACGATCCTATTACCATTTCCAAAGGCAGTTAAGCCATCATTACTAAAACCTTGCCAGCTGATAAAAACACCTCTAGTCCATGTAGCCTTGCCATTTAGTTTGCCTTGAAATGCATGTAGATCGCTAGCAGGTGTTTCTTTACTATGCCACTTTGCTTCCATTAGATAGTAAGCCCCATCCATTCTAAAGCTACCGTCTATTTGTTCCCCTGTATTTCTGAAGCTTCCTTTAGGAGCGAGCTTAAATACCTTAAATAGTTCATTTAACCATAGTTCAAATGCATACCCACGAGGATGAGGAGGTAAAAGTTTGATCCTATCCATCTCTGATATTAAATGCGTATAATCAATATCAATAAATGAGTTTTTGGGTGGCAGGCCAGCCGACGAATTTTTGTCTAAAGATTTTATACTTGCTATCAGAGCATGGTATTCAGCTAAATCTTCAGTTGCACCAGCCAGGTCTAAAGACATACGGTATAACCATAATTTATCTAAAATATGCAAAGCGGTATCTGCATCAACTTTTTTTAGAAGACAGCGTACACGCTTAGCTTTACTTGTCCCATCTTCTTTATACTGTTCATCGTCGATGTCGATATTTAGTTCTTCATCAAAGAAATGCCTAAGAGTTCTGTCACTAAAATCTAAGAGATATCCACCTTCTGCATTAAATATACGATTAAATATCGTTATGTCTCTAAGTTTTAACTTCATAAATATCCGTAGCTGAGCTAAAAGCTCCCTTTTTGCTGTATTTTAAAAATCTCTTATAATGCCATTATGTTAAACAAATGATTGACTAAGAGATCATAAATAATAAAATAGTAAGTCAACGGGCTGGTGCTGGAGGGAATTTATTCCCGTATTGCAATTTCGTATTGTTAGGTGGGTTCGATTCCCCTACCGTTTAATTAATTTAATATCCTTTATATTTTTCGCTTCATTTAACATTTCTTGTGTCAAATTCTTAGCTCCTATAAAGTTAGCACATCGTAAATTAGCATTCTTAAAGCTAATACCTTTACAATCAACATTTCTAAAGTCTGCGCTTGCTAAATCAGCTTGATCAAATCTTGCGTGTACCAATTGGCATGATCTGAAATCAATTCCTTTAAGCTGTGCTTTGTAAAAGTTAGCTCTTTTAAAATTACACTGTTCAAAAATGACCATGTTTTTACTTATAACCTTACAATCAATAAATTGAGCTGCTTCGAAATTACATTGTTTGAATGAACAATTAGAAATTTTTGTATTTTTGAAATTAGCTGCTATTAGATTTGATTTAATTAAATTAATTTCTTTAATATCAATATCATATAATTGTGCTTCTGGTAGATCTATTTGGTTCTTTCCCATATCGTATATTTTTTTTAAACGACCAAAATAACGAAAAGATATATCATCACCTTTATAATATTTTAAATACTCTAGTTCTTGAAAAATATCGTTAATATCATCATTTTTTTTCTTACGTTGTTCAAACCAATATAGAATTATACTGATTAATAGAATATCAATAGCTGAGTTATGAGCATTAACTAAGACATTTTGAAAAAAATCTCTGTTATATAGACCTAGAGTCACATTGGGTAAAACAGTTGATGATACTTGGTTCCAAAAAGCTGTAAATAAAAAGACTATAAAGCTAAATGCTAATAAAATGTATAAGGTATATTTCATATGTAAATCATGAAAAAAGATTGAAAGAATCTATCAGGAAGTATTTAATTTTTCTACAATTAATATAGTACGAACTATACGAAACGAGTGCCTATAGCTCTCGTTTTTTTATTCTAAAACTGCTAAAATTCTTATACGCCATTGACGTACCTGAACCTATGCTATTCATTGAAACAAGTATTTTTACCAAGCAAATCAAAGAGCTTGTGAGTGATGAAGAGTATCGTCAGCTCCAGCAAGATCTCTTGGTACAGCCTGATAAGGGAGACTTAATCAAGAATGGCGGAGGCATTCGTAAAGTACGTTGTGCTCAAGGTAACAAGGGTAAAAGTGGCGGTATTCGTGTGATCTACTATTGGGTCACAGAAGATGATCAGATCTTTTTCCTGGTAGCTTATCCAAAGTCTGTGAAAGATAATCTGACAGACAAAGAGACCTCGATCCTGCGTCAATTAGTGAAGGAGCAATTTCATGGATAACAACTTATTTGATGACCTGGTTGCTTCGATTAAAGAAGCTGGTGCCATCAAACGTAATGAGCTGAAAGCAAGTCGAGTGACAGAGCTTGAATTGCCAGATATTAAAGAAGTACGTGAGAAAACTGGCTTAACCCAGGCAGAGTTTGCTGCACGTTTGCATATCAGCGCAAGAACCCTGCAAAATTGGGAACAGGGCCGTCGCTATCCGACTGGTCCTGCAGCGACCTTAATTCGTATTCTAGATGCTCATCCAACTTTAATTTAAGAAGTTTAGATAATAAAAAACCCCGGCATCCTGCCGGGGTTTTTCGTATTGGTTCGCTCGGTATAACTCCTGTCGTACCTTACAGTCCTTGTGCTTATCTTTCATTATTCTTATATGGAACTTCCTGTTCCTGATGAGTTCATCATAGGAAATTTCCAGTATTCCGGATAGCCGCAAAGAGCCGAGTTTCATGTGCGCCAAGGCGTACAAAATAGCCTAAATTTTATCCACAGCAATTGGGGATAGTTTCGCAACCTAGATCCGCATGAAATGGGCACTGATCCCAAGATTGATCATTTCTTAATCAATTTTCTTGGCGAAATGTTACAGATTCGCTTAAAAACTCACCAACTTATTACAAAAACGGATTTCCGCTGATTTCTTAGTCATAACTAAATTTTTAAGTTATTGATATTTAATTTAATATACAAGTGTATTGCGTATAATATCCATTATGTTAAATGAGGCGGATTTATTTAATCCGCTTACCATTTTTATCGATGATTATTTCACCATCCTCTTTGATAAAAGCTCCTAATTGAGGTGCAGACAAAATATCTAAAACGAGTTCAGATGGTCTACAAAGTTTTACGCCTAACTCAGTCACTACAAATGGACGATTAATTAAAATTGGATACTCCAGCATAAACTGAATAAGCTGCTCATCTGTCCAGTGCTGCTGATCCAAGTTGTGAGCTTCAAAAGGTTCCACGTTTTTGCGAATAGCTTCACGTACAGAGAGACCTGATTTCTCAATTAAATTAATGAGTTCACTTTTACTTGGAGGGTTGAGAAGATACTCAATAATTTCGGGTTCTTCTCCGGTATTTCGAATTAGCGCCAGTGTATTTCTTGATGTTCCGCACGCTGGATTATGATAGATCTTAACTTTTGATGACATTGGACTGACTCAGGACTTAATAATATTGCATTTATATATGGATATACGTATATTCGCAATAGCATATATTAGAGTATAGATTATGGATCAAGCAGATTTCTTTAAATGCCTATCTGACCCGACACGTCTAGATATTTTAAAAATTATTTTAGAAAGACAAAATGTATGTGTTTGTGAAATCACAGAGATATTACAACTGAGCCAACCTAAAATTTCTCGTCACTTGGCTTTACTCCGTAACCTTTCAATTTTGCTAGATGAGCGCAAGGGACAATGGGTGTATTACCGATTAAATCCTGATTTACCAGAATGGGTAAATGCAGTGTTCAGTGTTTTGAATGATGAAGTATTAAATAAACCTACGAGCAACTTATCTATCTCTATGCAATGCGAGTAATTCAATGTCCGCATCAAAGCTCTCATTCTTAGATCGAAACCTAACTCTATGGATTTTCATTGCCATGGCATTAGGAGTAGGTATTGGTGTATTTTTTCCTCAAGCATCTGTGGTACTCGATCAATTAAGCATTAATTCAGTGAATATCCCTATCGCAATAGGGCTTATTTTGATGATGTATCCACCACTTGCCAAAGTAGACTATGCGACTTTGCCTAAAGTCTTTGAGGACAAGCGGACCCTTACATTATCTCTCGTTCAAAACTGGCTAATAGCACCTTGCTTAATGTTTGGTTTGGCAATCATTTTTTTGCACTCCTATCCTGAATACATGACAGGTCTCATTCTGATTGGTTTAGCCCGATGTATTGCTATGGTCTTAGTTTGGAATGGCTTGGCATGTGGTGACAATCAGTATGTTGCTGCCTTAGTCGCGTTTAACAGTATCTTCCAGATCTTATTCTTTAGTACTTATGCCTGGTTATTCTTAACCTTCTTACCACCATTCTTTGGGGTAGAAGCACAAATCATTAATGTGAGCTTTTGGACAATTACCCATGCTGTTCTTATTTATCTAGGTATTCCGTTCTTACTTGGGTTTTTAACCCGACTGATTTTGGTTAAAAAAAATGGTTTGGCTTGGTATCAGGATAAATTTATCCCAAAGATTAGCCCAATCAGCCTTATTGCCCTTTTATTCACGATTGTAGCCATGTTCAGTCTTAAAGGTGGTGAAGTGATTAGCCTTCCTCTAGACGTGCTTAGAATCGCTATTCCTTTGACGATCTATTTTGTTGCAATGTTCTTCATTAGCTTCTTTATGAGTAAGTGGATGGGCAATGATTACCCTAAAACGACTGCTATTTCCTTTACTGCGGCAGGCAACAATTTTGAATTAGCACTGGCTGTAGCGATTGCCACTTTTGGATTAGCTTCACCTGTAGCTTTCACAACAGTAATTGGACCGCTTGTTGAAGTGCCTGTATTGATTGCCTTGGTGACAGTTTCGCTATGGCTTAGAAAAAAAGTTTTTAAAGAGGTATGAATCTAATGAACTTACCAAATATTGATCTTAGTCTTTTAGAAAAACCGACTTTAGAAAAAGTTCAGGCAAAGAACCTTGAACATCCTCCAAGAATACTGCTTCTGTATGGCTCAAATCGTGATAGATCCTATAGCCGTTTAGCTATTCAGGAAGCTGGTCGAATCCTTGAATATTTTGGTGCGGAAGTGAAAATTTTCCATCCCAAAGGACTACCTCTCCCTGAAGATGGTGATATGCAACATCCAAAGGTTAAAGAACTACATGAACTCTTAGCATGGTCAGAGGGCATGGTTTGGTGCTCTCCCGAGCGTCATGGCTCAATGAGTTCGATATTGAAAGCTCAAATTGACTGGATTCCATTAGCAGCAGGAGCAATACGTGCCACGCAAGGTAAAACCTTAGCTGTAATGCAAGTATGTGGCGGCTCTCAGTCCTTTAATGCAGTAAATCAGTTACGTATTTTAGGCCGTTGGATGCGTATGATTACGATACCAAATCAGTCCTCAGTTCCTAAAGCATTTCTTGAGTTTGAAGAGGATGGTCGTATGAAGCCTTCTTCTTATTACACGAGGATCGTTGATGTGATGGAAGAACTTTATAAATTTACGCTTTTAACTAGAGGACAGTCCGCATATCTCACTGACCGTTACTCTGAACGTGTAGAAAGTGCGGAAGAGCTTTCAAAGCGTGTGAATCAAAAGAGTATTTAGATTTCCTAAAATTAACATAATACACCTTATACGAAATGCTGTATAATTCTCTTGAAAATTCAACGCTGTAGTTTCTTTTTTGCCCAACCTCCCCAAGGTGGGCTTTTTTTTATGATTTTTTCACGTTCCACGCTTATTATTTAATCAAAGTTTCACGACTTTATTCATATTAGTTAAACAATCGTGGTTAATCATAGGGTCTAAAAAAACGGCTCCAAAAGCTCCTTTTTTCCGGTTCCTGTTCAATGTGCTCCGGTACTGGAATCCGTTTATTTTTCGTTTGTTCCGGAGTAGTCAATCCGTCATGTTTCGGCTCAGGTTTTGACCGAGGATCCGTTGCTATATCTTGGCTAGGTTTCTGATCGGTAAACGTAGTCATATTGGTTTTTGGAGCTTCTAACAGTCGTTGTATTGCTTCTATTTGATTGTCTTTTGCTTCTAGTTGTTCTCGTTGAAAAACTTCTCGTTCGTGTGCAAGTTCTAGCTGTTTTTTTAGTATGTCTACTTGTTGCTTAAGCATGTCTACTTCTGTCTCTTTTTGTACCGAAGTAGACTGTAACGTGGTTACATCCTTATTATTGTGGGATGGTTCACCAAATACACGTAGAGCTTCTGAAAAATCTATTTTTCCATCACTATTTTTTGATAAGTCCCCTTTATTTATACGTTTATAGATACTTTGACGATTCATTCCATAGAGTTGAGCTAATTCAATAACAGATAGTGCTTTCATCATGTAACCCAAGTAAAAGTCTGTATGTCAGTAGACAATATTTAGTGATGTAACGTTACATCAATGATTTAACGATAGCCAACCTTTTCGAGCATTGGAGCAAACTCTTTTAACTTCTCAGAATCTTTAAGCATTTCAGCAATTCTTACTGCAAATTGAGGATAGCTTTCAGTTCCTTGAGAGTATTTACTCATTTCAGGAAGTTCAGATAGCTTATTGGAAAATAAGTGGCGTTGAGAGTCAGTCATTTTTTTTGAAAAAAGATCTAGATTCCCAGATATTGTCTGATTTTCTAATGATTTAGTTTTAGATTTTTTTTGTTTAAAAGAAAAAGAAAAACCAGATATTGAACGGCCTTTTTTATGCTGTTGGTAGGTTGCCTCTATATCTGTTTTTTCGCTAATTTCAGAAATGGCTAAGTCAAGAACTCTAGTTTTAAAGTGATCCATACGCTTGTATTCATTAACACCAATTCCAAGTTGTTCTCTAAAAGTTGCTAATTCAAATACTGGCGTTTTTCCAATAGCTCTCCATTGAATTAATAACTCGTATAATCTTGCTGAATATGTACTGTTAAGCTGGGCTGTTTGGCTTAGTAAATATTGAGTAAAAAAGTCTTTAATACCATCAATTTTACTTATGCCTTGTACAACAGCTAAAGTGAAAACAAGTTCAATAGCTCCTTCATCATCTAGATATTTTACTTGCTGAATCCATCTACTTTTGACTAATTTCCCATCTTCATCAAAGAAGCTAAATCTTCTGTTAAATAAAGAATCCTCTGCTTCTTTCATTCTCTGATAAGCATTTTGCCTTGTTGTCCCAAAAACTTCAGCATATCTCAAAGCATCTATTCGTAAAGGAGTATCTGTACTTAGTCCAGTACCCGTATGTCTAGCATCAACAATGGCTAATTGAACAATATGAAACTCTGATAAAGATAGAGTTTGAAAAGCTTGGTTTAACCGATTGGTTTTTACAACTAATTCTTTTGACATAGACTCGATTGAAATATTTTTATACCCACAGATTATAACAATGTGGGTATAACTACAACTGTGTAGTTAAGGGTGTAATTAGGAGGGTAACTAAACGTGGGGGAATGGGTAACTAAACGTGGGGGAATGGGTAACTAAACGTGGGGGAATGGGTAACTAAACGTGGGGGAATGGGTAACTAAACGTGGGGGAATACAAAGGTTAGTTATTGAAATTTAATAATTAAAACTAAGTTAAAAACCTTTAAAAACCTTAAAATAATTAAAAACCTGAATCATGAAAAATTGCCCTTGGTTTTCGCTTCGCTCAAACTCTATTGAACTTCGCTTTCGCTCAGTTCGAAGGGGGCAATTTTTTGCTCAATAGCGAATAGAATTTAAATAATGAAAAAAGCAAAATCAGAAACAACAACAAGATGGATTCGCTACGCTCACAACCCCATTTTTGCTCGCTACGCTCGGTCTGAAATCAAAGTTCTTCATGTGATCTAAACTCTTTTTGAATTCACAGCCTAAAAACAGTTTTTCAGAGGGTCGAGGCTCGAATTTTCGTTGAGTCGCTCGTAGACACTCGCTTAAATCTGTTCTGAATCGCCATATTTTGCGTTTTTAGCCCTGATTACAGATTTTTATGCAGAAAGGATGCTTTTTGTATTTAAGCAGCTTAAATCGCAAATGAGGGCGTTTATTTGGGTTTATACAGTTTTTTGAGGATGAACTTGTGCAGTTCTTGTTGATTTATTTTGTATTTAGGAAGTTCATCTATAACAGAAAGAACCAATTCTCTAGCAATTCTATGATTACCTGTGATAGAGGCTGCTTCTTTGTACAATGAACTTTTAGCTATTTTAGAGCCAAAAGAAACGTTTCGTATGATCATGCTTTCAACTGATTTTAAATCATCTGGATCCAATGGCCAGTCGCGCTTTCTCCAGAGAGATAGGACAAGACCACCCAAAGCATATTTCAACTGATTTTCAGCATTCCTCTTCTTTTGAGCCTCTGTCAGTTTTTTGTGGGTTTTGTTCAGAATATCCCGTTTATGTTCATTCTCAAGTCTGATTCTGTCTTCAAGTGCTGCTTTTTCTATTTTTTGATAAGACGTTAATGCTCGATCAAGACGAAAGAAGTTGTCTTGATTTTGCTCTTTTTCAAGCAGTTGCAGAATTTCTATTTCATTCGCTAAAAGTTTTTGCTGATTTTTTTGTTTTGTCTTGATCTGGTCTAGTAGCGTCTGTCGTTGCTGATACTGATTTTTTTCACGATGAACTATTTTTAGCAGGTTCAGATCTTTTTCATCTAATGCTTCATATTCTTTCTGCAGCAGTTGTATAGCTTTTTGCTGATTCTTTTTTAGAAAGTCCAAGTCGATTAGAAATTTTTCTAATTCGAGCAAATCTTTCGATGAGAGTACTTTTGCTGGTCTTCCACGTGCTGCCATCGCATTCTCCGTAGGCATAAAGAGGGAACGATTCTTATGATTTCAGACCATTATATGCTAGCACGGGAAGAATTAAATAAAATGTGAGAACATTTTATTTAATTCTTAAGCTCGTTTCCGTGTTTTTAATTTGATATAATTACTACGCAATTATATCGAATTAAAAACACTACTCCTCGTGCTCCGCAGGCTCTGCGAGGCTGCACGAATTTGAAGGTGGACACATGTTCTACTGCAACCTGGAACATACCGTAAAAACAGCCGTGAAAACTCGCTCCGGCAAAGTTAAGAATGCAGCCACAGCCAAGAACAGGTTCCACTACATCACGCGGACCTCGCATTTCAGACACTACAAAGAAAGCGCAGCGGAACAGATCGAGTTTGTGAAATCCGGCAACATGCCGAGTTTTGCCGAAGGTAAGCCGGCAGAGTTCTGGCAGGCAGCCGATGTTTATGAACGCAGCAATGGGCGAACTTGTTCCAGCCTGGTAGTGGCTTTTCCAAAGGAATTAAATCAAGCACAAAGGATTGAACTGGCCGAGCAGTTTATTGCCGAATTTGCCGACCGTTACCGCTATCCCTTCACCTGTGCCATTCATAACCATGCGGGTTCGATTGGCGGCATTGAGCAGCCGCACCTACATTTCATGTATAGCGAGCGGCATGTGGATGACATCGAGCGGACAGCAGAGCAGTTTTTTAAGCGATACAACCCGAAACAGCCTGAAAAAGGCGGTGCTCAGAAATTGACGGCTGATGTCCTGGGCATGGGGAAAGCTCAGTTGCAGCTGTATCGGCAGAAGACGGAAGAACTTATCAATGCAAGTTTGGCACAGTATGCACCGACCAAGACCGTGGAAATCCGTGGCATCCCGGTTGAAGTTCCAAGCTTTGTCAGCTGCCTTTCCCATCGTGATTACAACAAAAAGCACGGCACGCAGTTAAAAGATGTGCCTGTGATGAACAAGGCGGTGCGTTTTGCACGGAAAAATGAACCAGAATTATTGGCCAAGCAGCAAGAAATGATCGAGGAGATCAAGCGGATTCGTGCTGAAAATAATTATGAGCTGTATCGATCACATTATGAGGCAGAACTGAGTAAACAGAAGCAGTTGGAACAAGAACAGCAGCAAATACAGGAAAGAACTAGAGGCTATGATGGCCCGAGTTTTTGGTAGGTTTATACGTTCAAACCTGAACTTGTACGTTAAAGCGTACAAGTCTACTGTTCTTCATTCTCGTCATCTGTATATTCAAACAGGTCATTCATGTTGCAATCGAAATACTTGCATAACTTATCAGCTACCGATAATTCTATCCGAATAGCCCTGTCGTAATAGAGTGCAGTCAATGTATTTCGATTGATTCCAGTAGCATTGACTACGTCACTGATTTTCAGAATCTTACGCTCGCCCATTAGGGAAGATAACTTGCAGTTAATCATAATATCTTTTAGTAAAAAAAAATAACCTGCTGTAGGTTGTTTTTTTGTTGCAATAGTGGAACTGGTTTGGTAAATTATAACCTACAGCAGGTTATAATTTGTCTTTATAGGTAGATTTAACCTCTAATTTGAAATTATACAG